>Ga0075017_100002729_pt1 | contig 11089 bp, 10 predicted proteins | sample AleBraG_ABR_2012_FD_71475 | JGI IMG/M metagenome (GOLD analysis project Ga0075017, IMG submission 71475) | Freshwater sediment microbial communities in response to fracking from Pennsylvania, USA - Alex Branch Run_MetaG_ABR_2012 | ecosystem: Environmental > Aquatic > Freshwater > Creek >...
GACCACCACCATCCCCGACTCGCAGAAGTCGGAGATCCTGACGCAGAAGATGCTCGCCAAGCCGCAACTCGGCCCGAGCAACCGGGGCGTGCCCGACGACGAGCGGTTCCAGGTCGACTACCAGGCGGGCAAGGTGCTCACCGTCACCTGGGCGATCAACAACGGCGCGCCGCCGCTGCCCACCGGCACGGCGACCTGCACCGTGCCGCCGCCCACCACCGTCACCACCACGACCACCACGCTGGCGCCGGGGGAGACCACGACCACCACCGAGGCGCCCGCGAGCACCACGACCACCACGCTTCCCGGGGGGCAGCGCAACACGTCTGCCGAGTCGCGCTACGAGGCCCGCCAGATGCTGCTCGTGATCAAGGGCCAGCTCACCCCGTTGAAGCTCGACTTCACCGAGGTGCAGGTGATCGGCACCTACCCGATCACGGGCGCGGGCGAGGACGCGGTGGCCGAAGTCCTCTACCCGCACACCGCGGTGCAGAACGTCTTCAGCAACTACAAGAAGGCGTTCGAGGTCCCGCCCGCGAGTGCGGTGCAGTGCCTCAACCCGGCATTCACCACTCCCTGACCGGACTGCGTTCGATCAGGCCTGCTGCTCGGCGAGCAGGTCACGGATCTGCTCGAGCAGGAGGACCTCGTCGGTCTTCGCCACTTCGGGCTCCTCGATCTCGCCGTTGCGCCGGCGGTTCTGCAGGCTCTCGAACGCGCGTGCTACGAGAGTCGCTCCACGACCATTGCCATGCCCTGACCGCCGCCGACGCACATGCTCTCGACGCCGTACCGGCCGTCACCGTCCTCGAGGCCGTTGAGCAGGGTGGTCATGATGCGGGCACCGGTCATGCCGAAGGGGTGCCCGAGCGCGATCGCGCCGCCGTGCACGTTGAGCTTCTCGTAGGGGATGCCGAGGTCGCGCGCGGAGGGCACCACCTGCGCGGCGAACGCCTCGTTGATCTCGAAGAGGTCGATGTCGTCGACGCTCAGCTGGGCGCGGCCGAGGGCCTGCTTGATCGCCTCGATCGGGCCGAGGCCCATGATCTCGGGGTCGAGGGCCGACACCCCGCTCGCGACGACGCGGGCGAGGGGCTGGATGCCGAGCTCGTCGGCCTTGGCCTCGCTCATCACCACGACGGCCGCGGCGCCGTCGTTCAGCGGGCAGGCGTTGCCGGCGGTGACGGTGCCGTCGGGGCGGAACACCGGGTTGAGCTGCGAGAGCTTCTCGACCGTCGTGCCCTCACGCGGGCCGTCGTCCTTGTTCACGACGGTGCCGTCGGCCAGGGTGACCGGCGTGATCTCCCGCTCGAAGAACCCGTTGTGCTGCGACTCGACCGCACGCTGCTGCGAGAGCGCGGCGAACTCGTCCTGGTCCTCACGGGACACGTTGGCGTACTGCGCCACGTTCTCGGCGGTCTGGCCCATCGAGATGTAGACGTCGGGGAGGCCGGCGAACGGCGACCACGAGGGCGCGCCGCCCGAGTTGCGCTCGGAGGAACGGGCCTCGGCGTGCTCGAAGAGCGGGTTGTGGGTGCCGGGGCCGCCGTCGGACATGCCGAGCTTGAACTGGCTGACCGTCTCGCAGCCGCCGGCCACGAAGACGTCGCCCTCACCAGCGCGGATCGCGTGGGTGGCCATGCGGATCGTCTGCAGCGACGACGAGCAGTAGCGGTTGACGGTGACACCCGGCGCGCCCTCGAGTCCGGAGAGGATGGCGACGACGCGGGCGAGGTTGTAGCCGGCCGCGCCGGCGGGCTGCGCGTTGCCCCAGATGACGTCCTCGACCAGGGCGGGGTCGAGCGCGGGCACCTTCTCGAGGAGGGCCTTGATCACGATCGCGCTGAGGTCGTCGGGCCGGCAGTCGACGAGCGAGCCCTTGTTGGCCCGGCCGATGGGGGTGCGGGCGGTCGCGACGATGACGGCTTCCATGGGGCCTCCTGGCCGGGCGGGGGACCTCCGGGTCCCTGGTGTGCGCGGCGGCATCCTACCGACAAGTACCTCCAAACGGTGCGGGGGAGTCACCAGCGCCTCTCCTACGATCACCCGGATGCCCGAGGACGAGACCGAGACCGCCGAGACCGCCGAGACCCAGGACGTGCCCGGGGAGCGCGCCCGCCGCCTCGCCAAGGTCGAGGCGGCCCGTGCGGCCGGGGCCGAGCCCTACCCCGTGCGCTTCGACCGCACCTGCACGCTGAGCGAGCTGCGCGCCGCCCACGGCGGGCTCGAGGCCGGCGAGGAGACCGACGTCGAGGTGCGGGTGGCCGGTCGCATCATGCTGCTGCGCCGCCAGGGCAAGCTCACGTTCGCCACCATCAAGGACCAGGACGCCACCGTCCAGCTGTTCGTGTCGCGGGCGGTGCTCGGCGAGGGGCGGCACGTGGACTTCGACGACCTCGACCTCGGCGACTGGGTCGGGGTCGAGGGCACCGTGATGACCACCCGCAAGGGTGAGCTCTCGGTGAAGGTCACCGGATTCCAACTGCTGGCCAAGGCGTTGCGGCCCCTGCCCGACAAGTGGCACGGACTCTCCGACGTCGACACCCGGTTCCGTCAGCGCTACGTCGACCTCATCGTCAACGACGACGCGCGGCGCGTGTTCGCGGTGCGCTTCGCGGCCGTCGCGGCCATCCGCCGGTACCTCGGCGAGCACGGCTTCGTGGAGGTGGAGACGCCCGTCCTCGAGCACGAGCTCGGAGGGGCGACCGCCCGTCCGTTCCACACGCACCACAACGCCCTCGACCTCGACCTGTTCCTGCGCATCGCGCTGGAGCTGCACCTGAAGCGGCTCGTGGTCGGCGGCTTCGAGCGGGTGTTCGAGATCGGCCGCGTGTTCCGCAACGAGGGCATCGACACCAGCCACAACCCCGAGTTCACGATGCTCGAGGCCTACCAGGCGCTCGCCGACTACCACGACATGATGGCGCTCACCGAGGCGCTCGTCGTGGAGGCGGCGCGTGCGGCGAACGGCACCACTGAGCTGGAGATCCGCGGCGAGACGTTCGACCTCGCAGAGCCGTGGCCCCGTCTCACGATGGTCGACCTCATCCGCGAGCACGTGGGCGTGGAGATCCACCCCTCGATGGAGGTGGCTGCCGCGCGCGCGGTGCTCGACGGCCTGGGTCTCACCCACCAGGACAGCTGGGGTGCGGGCCGCTGCACGCACGAGGTGTACGACGAGCTGGTCGAGCACAAGATCGTGCGCCCCACGTTCGTGCTCGACCACCCGCGTGAGACGTCGCCGCTGGCGCGCGTGCACCGCGAGGACTCCACGCTGGTGGAGCGCTTCGAGGTGGTGGCCAACGGCCACGAGCTCGCCAACGCGTACTCGGAGCTCAACGACCCGATCGACCAGCGCGAGCGATTCGCGCTCGAGGCCGCGGCGCGGGCCGCCGGCGACGCCGAGGCCGGCACCATCGACGAGGACTACCTCCGCGCGCTGGAGTTCGGCCTGCCACCCACCGGCGGGCTCGGCATCGGCATCGATCGCCTCACCATGCTCCTCGCGGGCGTCACCAGCATCCGGGAAGTGATCCTCTTCCCGACCCTCCGCCCCGAGCGCCCCGAATCCTGACCCACTTCCCCGAACTTGCGTCGTTCGCCCCGGTATACCCGGGTGTGCTGACGCAAGTTCGGGTCAGGCGGGGGTGGAGAGACCGGTGAGCGCGGCGGAGACCTCCCAGAGGCGGGCGGCGGCGTCGTCGTCCTGGGCCGCGGCGCTCGGGGTGACGGGCTTGCATTTCACGAAGAACTTGCCGGTGACGCCGGCCACCTCGGGGGACGACGCGACGTAGGTCGACGTGTAGGCGCCCTGCTCCGCGCTGAGCGCGATCAGCTGGATGACGGGCATGAGGACGTCGAAGAGCTTCCCGCCGTCGCCGTCGCGCCCGAAGCCGCTGCGCACGAAGCCCGGGTGCACCGCGTTCGCGGTGACACCGTCGTCGGCCCAGCGGCGGGCGAGCTCCCGCGTGAAGAGGATGTTCTCGAGCTTGGTGCGCCCGTAGACGTTCATCGAGTTGCGGGCGTTGACGCCACCCGGCGACTGCAGTGCGTCGAAGTCGAGGGTCTTGCCGCCCTGCTTGTGTGCGTCGGACGACACGTTCACGACCCGCGCGTCGCCCGCCCCCACGAGCGGGTCGCGCAGGAGGTTGGTGAGCAGGAACGGCCCGAGGTGGTTCACCTGGAAGGTCGTCTCGTTGCCGTCGACGGTCTGGCGGTACGACGTGAGCATCAGGCCGGCATTGTTCACCAGCACGTCGATCGACGCATGGGCATCCGCGTACCGCGAGGCGAACTCGCGCACCGAGGCGAACGACGCGAGGTCGAGGTCCATCACGACGACGTCGCCGCTTCCGCTGCGTGTGCGGATCTCGTCGACAGCGGCCTTGCCCTTGGCCGCGTTGCGGGCGGTGATGGTGACGCTCGCGCCGGCGCGGGCCAGCGCCACTGCCGTCTCCTTGCCGATGCCGGCATTGCCGCCGGTGACGAGGATGGTCTTGCCGTGGAGGTCGGGGACGGTGGGGGCCTGCTGCTTCGCCATCGTCTGAGACTAGAGGGGAGCCGTTCCCTATGCTCCTGCGGTGCAGCGCCCGCCGTTCGAAGGTGTCCGGGTGGTCGACGCCACCACCGTGGTGTCGGGCCCCTACGGCACACTCCTCCTCGCCGACTTCGGCGCCGATGTGGTGAAGATCGAGTCGCCCCAAGGCGATTCCGCACGCGACCTCGGGCCCCGCGCCCACCCGGGCATGGCCGCCGTGTTCCTCACCTGCAACCGCGGGAAGCGCAGCGTCGTGCTGGACCTGACCACCGACGACGGCCGCCGCGCGCTGAAGGAGCTGTGCGACGGTGCCGACGTGTTCGTGCACAACATGCGCACCGACGCGGCCGCTCGCTGCGGCGCCGACGCGGAGACGCTGCGCGCCGGGCACGCCGAGTTGATCCACTGCGCGATCCGCGGCTTCGGTGGCGACGGGCCCTACTCGGACCTCGCGGCCTACGACGACATCGTGCAGGCGGCCTCGGGCATCGCGGGTGCGCAGGAGTGGATGGTGGGGGAGCCGTCGTACGTCGCCAACGCGATGGCCGACAAGATCGCGGGGCTCACTGCCGCGTTCGCGATCTCCGCCGCGTTGCACCGGCGCACGATCGACGGCGACGGCGCCGCGATCGAGGTGCCGATGACGGAGATGCTCACGTCGTTCGGACTGGTGGAGCACCTGTGGGGTCGCACCTTCGTGCCGCCGCTCGGCGAGGCGCGCTACGTGCGCATCGCCAGCCCGTCGCGCAGGCCGTTCGCCACTGCCGACGGCCACCTCGCCGTCGTCGTGTACAGCGACCGCAACTGGGCCGACTTCTTCACCCTGATCGACCGCCCCGACCTCGCCGCCGACACTCGCTACGCAACGCTCGAGCACCGCACGGCGCACCTCGAGGAGCTCTACGGCATCGTCGCCGACGCGCTCTGCACCGGCACCACGCAGGAGTGGTTCGCTCGCCTCCAGGCGGCGGGCATCCCCGCGGTGCCGTACAACCGTGTCGACGACCTGTTCGACGATCCGCACCTCACCGCGGTCGGCTTCTGGGAGGAGATGGAGCACCCCACGGAGGGGACGCTCCTGCAGTACGCGACCCCGATCACGTTCGACGGCGAGAAGCCGGGGCTGGGCCGGCCCGCGCCGGCGCTCGGCGCCGACACCGACGAAGTGCTGCGCGACGCCGGGGTGCGCAAGCCCGACTGACCGTCAGGCCTCGAGGGGCCGGAGCGAGTGGAAGTAGTCGTCGCCGAGCACGAGCCGGTGGAACGCCTCCGACGCGTACGTGCGCTCGCCCCGTACGCCGTGCTCGCCCCACAGCACCACGACGACGAAGTCGTGGCGTTCGATGCGCCCGTCGTCGCGCCCATCTTCGGGCCGCACGAACGCGACCTGCTCGCGGATGCGTGCCTCGTCGTTCCAGAACTCGCTGCGCGACTCGAAGCGGAGGCCGCGAGTGCGTTCGAGCTCCTGCCAGCGCGGCAGGAATGCCGCGTACATGCGCCGGCACTCGTCGAGCCCGCGCAGGCCCAGCCCCTGGGGCTGCCACTCGTACTCGCAGCCGGCATCGACGGTGGCCATCACCGCGTCGAGGTCGAAGGTGAGCTCGGCGGCTGCATGGTCGTCGAGCTGACGGCGTTGCGCATCGGTGGGGCCCACGAGAGCGGTCATGCGGGGAGTCTGGCATCGGGATAGCGTCCGCGGCATGACCGGAGACCGCTTCCCCGCGCCCGACGCCGAGTCGTACGACGACGTCGTCACCGAGACGTTCGCGCTCCCAGTGCGCGGCGGGACCACGCCCACGTTCCTCGCCCGTCCGAACTCACCGGGTCCGCACCCCGGCGTGGTGATCGGCGCGGAGGGCACCGGGCCGAACTCGTTCATCCGCAAGGTCGCCGCCACGCTCGCGCACCTCGGGTTCGTGGCGATCGTCGCCGACTACTACCGGGGCACCGGCCCGGCCGATCCCGAGGACTACAGCGACATCGACGACATGGTGGCGCACATCGACGCGCTCGACTTCCGCCAGGCCATCCAGGACGAGCTCGCCGCGCTCGACTTCCTCGTCGACCGCGACGACGTCGATGCGTCGCGCCTCGCGAGCTGGGGGTACTGCACCGGGGCGACGATGGCGCTGTTCCTCCCGTGCCTCCGCCACGACGTCGCCGCCGCGGTGTGCTTCTTCCCGAGCCAACCGTGGTTCGAGACGATCGACGCGCGCCACCCAGTGCACGCGATGGATCTGCTGTGGAACATCCAGGGCTCGATCGCGTTCATGCTCGGCGACCTCGACGTGGTGATCCCGCCCGAGCGCATCCCCGAGGTGCAGGGCCGCCTCGACCAGTGGGGGGTCGACGGCACGATCTTCACCTACCCCGATGCCCAGCACGCCTTCTGTGCCGAGGGCGCCACCTTCTACAACGCGGAGGCGGCAGCCCGGTCGTGGCAGGACGCCGTGGGGTTCCTCACCGCGAAGCTCGGCACCCGTTGAGGGGCGACTGAGGGTGCCCTCCTGCAATTGAGTCCGGCGGTGCGGGGCGACTAGACCGTCGCGCATGCTGACGCCGTTCGACGACTACCCGATCCACGCCTCCGCCGACCCGATCGCCCACCCGGCGACCGGCGACCCGAACCACTACGACCGCTATTTCTTCAACGGGCACGAGCGCGACGGCGCCTTCTACATCGGCGGCGCGATGGGTCACTACCCGGTCCGTGGCGTGATCGACGCCGCCTTCTCGATCGTGATCGACGGTGTGGAGCACTCGGTGTTCGCGTCGGGGCTCATGCCGTTCGACCGCAAGACGGAGATCGGCCCGCTGCGCGTCGAGGTGGTCGAGCCGATGCGCACCATCCGCTTCGTGGTGGCGCCGAACGACCACGGCATCAGCGCCGACCTCACGTTCCGCGCCCGTACCGTCGCGCTCGAGGAGCCGCGCCAGAAGGTCGTGCGCGACGGCATCCAGGTGATGGACCACACGCGCCTCACGCAGTGGGGCACGTGGGAGGGCACGATCCAGGTCGACGACCGGGAGATCGTGGTCGATCCCGCGCGCGTCACCGGCACGCGCGACCGGTCGTGGGGCATGCGCCCCGTCGGCACCGCGTTCGAGACCAACCGCCCGCAGACGATGCCGAGCGCGTTCTGGTTGTGGGCGCCGCTCCACTTCGACGACGTGTGCACACACCTCGCGCTCCACGAGCACCCCGACGGCAACCGCTGGCTGCAGAGCGCGCTGATCGTGCCGCTGCTCGACGGTCCCGACGCGCCCACCTACGGCGTCGATCCCACCACCGAGTTCGCCGAGCTCCACTACGACATCGAGTGGAAGCCCGGCCGTCGCGAATCGCAGCGCACCACGTTGCGCCTAGTGGAGCAGTCGGGTGAGGAGCAGGTGATCGTGCTCGACACGCTCTACACGTTCCGCATGCGCGGCATCGGCTACTCCGGGCACCCGAAGTGGGGGCACGGTTCGAGCCACGGCGAGCTGGAGACCGGCCGCGAGTCGATCGCCCTCGACGAGTTCGACCCGTTCGTGCCCTCGTCGATGCACATCCAGAACGTGGTGCGCGCAACTTGGGGCGACCGTGTCGGTGTGGGCGTGCTGGAGCAGGCCACCTTCGGCCCGCACGCGCCCACCGGCCTCACCGGCTTCCTCGACGCCCCCACCTAGCTCGCGTGCGGTCCCGCGGGACCGCTTGTCGCGAAACTTGTTGCCTCCGCTACCGCTGAGGCGTACCGGAGGCCACAAGTTCAGGTGACATCACGCTGGGTGGGCAGTGCAGCAGGTCCCGCGGAACCGTTCCCGCCCGAGCGTGTGACAGTTGTGCCGGTTAGACCCGGCAGAAGTGACACATGCTCGGAAGGCTCCGGGTGACATCTACGCATGCCGGGGTGCCTGAGTGCGTCGGCGTGTCGTCGGGGCGTGCGCTGGAGCAGGAAATCCGTGGGTCTCACCCTGTGGTCCCGGTCCGCGCTGCTTGGTCGGTGCCCGCCTTCGTGTATCTGGCGCACGGTGAACTCGGGTTCGCGGATTGTGGGCCTGGTCGTCGCGGTGGGAGCCTGGTTCGTCCTGCTGCTGAGGCGGAGGCAGGAGACCAGGTGGTTCGAGTGACCTTCCGCACGCTCGGGCGACGCCGTCTCGTCGTCTCGCCGGCTTGACCGAACCTCGCCCGTCTCGTCACGCTGAGTCGATGGCCGCTCCGGAAACGTTGACGCTTGCGGTGCGCGAGCACGCGGCGTGGTGTGACCTCGTGTGCCGGCTCCACCGCTTCACGCCGGAGGGAGATGCGCACTTGTGGTGGTCGGCCCGGCGTACCCCTGATCTCTGTCCCGACGCCGTCACCTTGGTCCCCGACGCTTCGGTGCTCGACGTGCTCGGCCGGATCAACGACTCGTTCGGCGCGTCCGTCAGCGATTCCTTTGCGACGCTCGACCTCACGGGCCAAGGCTGGACGGTGCTCTTCGACGCGACATGGGTCGCGCGTCCCCCTGGGTCGGGTGGGGACGAAGAGATGGTGTCGACCTTCGCCGTGGTGCGTGAAAAGTACGCGTTCGCCGCCTGGTGTCGTGCCTGGGGCGGCCCGGCGGACGTGCTCCCCACCGGATTGCGACGCGCGTCCGGAGTCTCCGTCCTCGGCCGCGAGGGCGATGACGGATTCCTCGATGGTGGGATCGTGCACCGAACAGAGATCGGCGGCACGGCCGTCGCTGGCCTGTGGAACGTGTTCGGCGCGTGGGTTGACGTCGCCGACGCGGTCTCCCGCCGCCACCCCGAGGCCTGGGTCGTGAGCTGCGAGCGCGGCGCCGGTCTGGACTCTGCGCTCACGGCGGGCTTCAGCCCGATCGGACCGCTCCGAGTCTGGACACGGGAACCGGCGCGTCCCTGATCGACCGCGGTCGCCGCAGTGACAGGCCCGCCGGGTTGGCTCACAATGGCCGCTCCGACAGGCGTGGGGGACTCCCCGGAATCCTCGGACTGATTCCGCTCGATCGAGCGTGGCGCCGGGTGTCAGGCGGAGGCGGTGAACTGGCTGCCGGTGCAGGTGACGGTGCGGCCGTTCCACTCCTCGGCGGCCATGGCGCCGGCGAGCTCGGGATCGTCACTGCGCACCACGCAGCGGTCGCCGGCGTCGGTGCGGGCGAGCGCGGCGGCGTAGGCGGCCTCGCCCTGGTCGAACGACACGGTGTAGCCCTCGACCGTCGCGGGGCCCGAGTGGCCCTCGAGCGGCTCGACCGTCTCGGTCTGCGCCGCGGCCTCGTCGGTCACGTCGCCGTGGCGGAACCCGGCGGCCGGCGGCGTGGTGGACCACAGCGCGATCGCGTGCTTGGTGATCATCCCGCTGATCGCGGTGTTCACGCCGATGCTGCCCGGCTGCTCGCGCAGCCGCTCCACCAGCTTGGCGACGGCCTGGAACGTGTAGTTGTTCACGGGGCCGCCGCCGAAGGTCATGCCCCCGGTGACGGTGAGGTCGCGACCGCGGTCGATGCCGAGCTCGGCGGCCTGCACCTTCACCGCGATGGGGAAGCACGAGTAGAGGTCGACGAGGTCGGCGTCACCGGGCGCGAAACCCGTGAGCTCGCGCAGCAGCTCGCCGTTCAGCCGGACCTGGGGTGAGCGGTGCAGCTGCGCGCGCTTCGACACCGGCACCATGTGGTTGCCCTCGACGATCGCGTGCGGGTACACGCGGCGGTCGTCGGGCACGCCCACGCGGTCGGCGACCTCGTTCGCGCAGAGGATGAACGCAGAGGCCTGGTCGACGTTCCACTGCGACACGTTCCACTTGCGATACGGCGCGGCAAGCATCGGGTTCTTCTCCGACGCGGTGGCGAGAAACTTCGCGTCGAACCCGTCGCGTCGCCACGCGTCGGGGTTGGCGGCCGCGATCGCGGCGAAGCGCGCCCACAGCTCCGCGGTGTCGCGCACGTTATCGTCGACGGACTGGCCGTGCGCAGTGCGCCACGCCGATTCGAGGATCGAGTACTGCAACGGCGCGTTGATCAGCTTCGCTTCGATCTCCTGGCGCGTGATGATCTCGTGCGCAGGGGTGAGCGTCTCGTCGGCCACGACCGACTCGTCCTGCACGGTGTCGGGCGCGCCCTGGCCGGTGATCGTGCCGCGCAGCGCGCGGAAACGAGCTTCACCGCCGGCGACGAGCACCACGTCGGCGCCGCCTGCGGCGATCGCGTCGCTCGCCCGCGTGAACGGCGTGAGCTGCAGGATGCCGAACTGCGCGACGACGGTGCGGGCGTCGGCGGCGCCGAAGCGCTGCGCGAGCAGACGGCCGGGGTCGCGGTACTGCCACGAGCCGCTCGGCACGACGATCTCGTCGGCCGCGGCGAGCAGCGCGGCCGATCCGGCGTCGTCAGCTGCGCGCTCGGCGGCGAGCGCCATCAACTCGATGGCCTCGAGGCCGTCGGCGGGGTCGTCGAAGCGCTGGTGCGCGACACCCACGCCGACCAGCACAGGGGTGCGGGGATCCACGGTCATCGTCTACTTCCTCTGGTAGACGGGGTCGCGCTTCTCCTTGAAGGCCAGCGGCCCCTCCTTCGCGTC
>Ga0075017_100002730_pt1 | contig 11078 bp, 7 predicted proteins | sample AleBraG_ABR_2012_FD_71475 | JGI IMG/M metagenome (GOLD analysis project Ga0075017, IMG submission 71475) | Freshwater sediment microbial communities in response to fracking from Pennsylvania, USA - Alex Branch Run_MetaG_ABR_2012 | ecosystem: Environmental > Aquatic > Freshwater > Creek >...
CGTGTATATTGTCGCGTCGAAGCTGGCCGGCGACGTCGCGGCGAAATGCAATCTCGCCGATCCGAAGGAACTCGCCCACTTCCCCGGGCGGTCGCTGGAACGTCTGAATTTCCAGCATCCATTCCTCGATCGCAAGATTCTGGGTGTGCTCGCCGACTACGTCACCATGGACACCGGCACGGGCGTCGTCCACACTGCGCCATCCCATGGCGCTGAGGACTTCGTGACCGGCATGAAGTACGGCCTGGATGCGACCAGTAACGTCGACGAGAAGGGCATCCTGCGCAATGGCCTGCCGGAGTACACCGGCAAGCGCGTCTGGGACGCGAACCAGCCCATCATTGAGCTGCTGAAATCGCGCGGCGCGCTGCTGCACACGGAGAAGACCGAGCATTCGTATCCGCACTGCTGGCGCTGCCACAATCCGGTCATCTTCCGCGCCACCGAGCAGTGGTTCATTTCGATGGAAACGCCCATGCCCGGCGGCAGCGGCGAAACCCTGCGTTCCAGCACGCTGAAGAAAATCAAGAATGTGAAGTGGGATCCTGCCTGGGGCGAAGAGCGCATGGCGAACATGATCGAGTCGCGCCCTGACTGGTGCATCTCGCGCCAGCGCGTCTGGGGAGTGCCGATCGCCGTATTTCTCTGCGAGTCGTGCGGCAAGCCGCTGAACGATTCTGCGGTCAACAAGAAAGTCGTGGAGCTGTTCGCGAAGTCCGGCGCCGATGCGTGGTTCACTTCGGAGTCCGACGGGATCCTTCCCGCAGGAACGAAGTGCCCGCACTGCAGCGGTGCGAAGTTCGAAAAAGAGTTCGACATCTTCGACGTGTGGCTCGAGTCCGGCGCCAGCTACCTTGCGCTTGCGGACGATGAACCGTCGTATCCGTGGCCGTCCGATTTGTATCTTGAAGGCGGCGATCAATATCGCGGATGGTTCCAGTCTTCCCTGCTGTGCGGCATGGGCACGCATGCCAGCCCGCCGTATAAAGGCGTGGTCACGCCCGGCTGGACGCTCGACGAGACGGGCCAGGCCATGTCGAAGTCGCGCGGCAACGACGTCGATCCGGTCGATATCTCCAGCCGACTTGGTGCAGAGGTGGTGCGGCTGTGGGTGGCGTCAGTCGACTTTCGAGAGGACGTGGTCGGCTCGGAGCGGCTCATGCAAACGGTTGCGGAAAACTACCGCAAGATTCGCAACACGTTCCGCTACATCCTGGGCAATCTCGACAATTTTGATCCGCAGCGGGATGCCATCGCGTTCCATGACATGGAGTCTCTCGACCAGCACATGCTGCGGCAGACCTGCTCCCTGGCAAGCGATGTGCGGACCTGGTACGACGAATTCGCCTTCCACAAGATTTACCAGCGGGTCAATAATTTCTGCATCGTGGATCTGAGCGCGTTTTACTTTGATGTGTTGAAAGACCGGCTCTACACTTCGGCCGCTCAGTCCGCCAGCCGCCGTTCCGCGCAGACTGCCGTCTGGCGCATCGGAGAAGCGCTAGTACGATTCCTGGCTCCGATTATGAGTTTCACGTGCGAAGAGGTCTGGCAGTATTTGCCGAAAGTTGAGGGCCGGCCCGCGAGTGTTCACATCGCTCTATTTCCCGCAGGGAGCGACATCCTCGGCGACGCGAGCGGGCTCATCCAGGCCATCGACCCCGCGCAGCAAACCGACTGGACGACGTTGCGCTCCATCCGGGATGAAGTGTTGAAGGCGCTCGAGGAGGCCCGCAACAACAAGCTCATCGGCACCGGGCTCGAAGCGCAGCTGGAGATCACCGCCGCCGATCCGGTGTATTCGCTGCTGCAACGGTACGCCGCGCAACTGCGATATCTGTTCATCGTGTCGGCAGTGACGCTTAAACAGGGATCGGGCAACGGGACGGGCGGCATTCACGTGGAAGTCAAGAAAGCCGACGGGTTGAAGTGCGAGCGCTGCTGGAATTATTCGACAAGGGTAGGGGAAGACAAGACGTATCCCACAGTCTGTGAGCGCTGCAGCGCCGTGCTGAAAGACTTAGGCACTGCTTAGCGCACTTCGCGGCATTTCTTCGCGGCCTTTGCGTTAAAGATTTTGACCGCAAAGTTCGCTGAGGTTTTCGCGAAGGACGCGAAGAAATTCGCGGGGCTGAAAGAGTTCGGCACTACTTTACGTCCTTCGCGGCTTTTCTTTGCGGCCTTTGCGGTCAAGAGCTTCTCACCGCAAAGTTCGCTGAGGTTTTCGCGAAGGACGCGAAGAAATTCGCGGGGCTGAAAGAGTTCGGCACTGCTTAGCGTACTTCGCGGCTTTTCTTCGCGGCCTTTGCGGTCAAAAGCTTCTCTCCGCTGAAGACGCACGAAGAACTACAGCTACAATACATCTCGAATGTCCCCCAATCGCGCCCGCACCGCTCACTTCTTACTCGCTCTGATCGTCATTCTTGCCGATCGCTGGACCAAGCATCTGGCGGCCACGCGCATCGCCTTGTACTCGCACATTCAGGTCATCCCCGGATTTTTCCGCCTCACCCACACAGAGAACACTGGCGCGGCCTTTAGCCTGTTCGCGGATTCTCCTTCGCACTGGAAGACCGGGCTGCTGATCGCCTTTTCCGCGGTCGCGATGGTGGTCGTGGCCGTGCTGCTGTGGCGGCAGGCACGCCCCCTAACCACGACTGGGATTGCTCTTTCGCTGATCCTCGGAGGAGCAATCGGAAATCTGTGGGATCGTGTGGCCAGCGGCCGGGTGGTGGATTTTCTGCTGGTCTACATCCAGCGCTATGAGTGGCCGGTCTTCAATCTGGCCGACAGTTGCATCGTGATCGGCGCATCGCTGCTGGTGCTGGAGATCATGTTCCACAAATCTTCCCGGGAAGAAGCCGCTGGCAACTAAAGCCCTACTGTTGTCATCCTGAGCGACTCTGTCATCCTGAGCGCAGCAAAGAGCCTGCCCTGAGCTTGTCGAAGGGACCTGTGTACTTGCATGCAGCATCAATACTGCCGGCGAGTACATAGGTCCTTCGCTGCGCCCAGGAAGACAAGCGCTTTATTGCCCTATCGCATTGCCGGATCCGTGAAGATCCGCGTAAATCCGTGGCAAAGAAGCTTTCTTAGGGAGTCCCGTAGAGTTGCCGGTAGACGCTGGCGTTGCGGAGGATGGCCTGCACGTACTCGCGCGTTTCGGTGAACGGAATCGATTCCACGAACTCGGGCGAATCGCGGTACGGACCTCGTCCCATCCATTCTTCCACGCGGTCCGAACCTGCGTTGTAGGCGGCCAGGGCATGTTCAAACGATCCGCCGAACTGGTTGACCATGCCGCGGAAATAGCGCGTGCCCAGTTGCAGATTCACGGCCGGCGTGAACAATTGGGTCGCGTTGTAGCGCTTCAGCTTTTCTTCGTGAGCAACGAGTTTGCCCGTCTTGGGTAATAACTGCATCAGGCCAACTGCATTGGCGCGTGAAATTGCAACCGGATTGAACTCCGACTCCTGGCGAATCAGCGATGCCACCAGATACGGATCGAGCCCGTTCGCCGCGGAAAATCTTTTTAGGTCGGACCAATAAGGCCGCGGAAACAGCGCCTCCCAGTAAGAGCGCGGCAGCGTGGGAATATCGACCGCGAAGTAACTGGGCGCGGCATGCTTCATGACTTCAATGGCGCGATCGTAATGCCCGGTGTCGATATAGAGCTGCGCCGTCTCCGCGGCCGCCCAGTTACCGCCGTCTTCGGCAGCCGCGGCCTGCAGTTCGCGCACGGCAAAATCGATCAGCCCGCCATTGCCGAGCAATTTCGCCTTTTGCAAGTGCAGATTCTCCGCCGGAGGCTCGCTCAGTTCCAGTTTTGCGACTTCAATCGGAGGAACGTGGTCGAGCAACGGGAACTGGCCGGGCGCAATGTCCGCTTCCGGCAGCTTCTTCATCCGTTCCCGGCCCAACTCGGCGTAGTAATAATTTCGGTAGCGGTCCGAGAGCTTCTGATAAAAGGCGCGCGCCATCGCCGGCTGATGGTCTTCTTCGGCCAGCCGCGCCCGCCAATACAGCGCCGAGGACGTCTCGTTCCCTGCCGGGTACAAAGAGATCTGTTCTTCGAATAATTTCTTCGCGTCCTCCGTGCGGCCCTGGCGCAAGGTGAGCCACGCCGCCTTCCAGTGCGCATAAGAGGCCCGGGATCCGGCGGGAAAACGCTGTTGCAATTCGCGGAAGGCGTCGAGCGCCAGATCGTATTCGTGATGCACGAGATGCAGATTCGCCACCAGGATCAGAGCCGACTCCAGCCACGAACTTGCCGGCGCAACCTGGCGCAGCTGATCCACGTCACGATAGAACTCTTCATTCTGGTCGGACGACCAGGCAACCTCGGCCAAAATGTAAAGCCGCTCGGCGTTCTGCTCTCCGGTCGCGTTGGCCAGCGTGGTCAATTCTGCCTTAGCCTCGCGATTCCTCCCGGCGCGATGCAGAGCGTCGGCCAGCGCCAATTCCGCCGCAGGCCGGTCGGCCAGAGGCGCGTGGATCACCCATTGACGGTATTCCTCGGCAGCGTCGCTGTAGCGCTTTGCCTTCATCAGCAATTCGGCGCGCGTGGTGCGCTGCGCGGACGTGGGCGCGAGCACCAGCGACAGTTTTTCCAACTCGTTGTGGGCGGGATCTGCCTCTGCCGCTGTCGGCATGTTGAAGTAGACATTGGCGAAAGCCTCGGCCGCTTTGGCGTTTTCACCCAACGCCGCGTAAGCGCGGCCTAACGTAAATTCGAGATCGGAGCGCGCGGGCAGACGATTCTTCTGTAGCAGTTCCGCCGCGTCCGCGGCTCGTCCTTCACCCAGCAAGGCTCCGGCATAGCTCACGGCTGCATCGCGGACAAGCAGCGAATCCGGATGGGTCGTACCGAAGTCGGCGAGCATTGCCATGCCTTCGGCCTGGCGTCCGGTCTGCAGGTAACAGGTTCCCAGGTAATAGGCGACATAGTCACCGAGATCCCCGGCGAGCGGGCGTGCCCGACTGAGCGGGTCAATCGCTTTCGGGCAGTCGTGATCGAGGACGCGCGCATATCCCACCACCAGCCAGGCCAGTGCGCCGGCATCTTCCTTGGCGTGAGCGCGCGCGTAGGCTTGCACTCCGGCGTAGGCGGTTGGCGTGCGGTCCGTGATCAACTGCTGCGCCATGGGCCGCAGCGTGGTGGAGGCCTCAAATGCCTGGCGGACGCGGCGCACGCGCGGGGACATCGGCCGCTTCTTCCTGGCCGTAGGTTTGTGTGCGGGCGCGGTTTTGGATTTGGCGGGAGACTTTGCCGAGGACGAAGACGAGGACGCATGCGCCGCAGGCTTACTGGCCGGCTTTTTTTTGGGAACTTGCGCGTCGCCGGTACTGCTCTGCTGTGCCGGGGAACTCGAATCGGACGAGGTGGTTGCCTGCCGCGAGAGACGCGCAACGTTGCGCGCACCCAATGGCAGCGCGCACACGATCGCGAGCGCAGCCACCCACCACCACTTGAGACCCAATGGAAGCACTTTGCTTTTTCGCGCGGAGACGCGAACCAGAACCATGTCAGGAGAAATTACTTACACGAAACGCGAAAACCTAGCCGCGAAAACCCGCACCCATCACCGAAAGATCATCCTCAGCGAGACTGCGCACGACTTCCTTCTGAAAATATTCGCCGCTGGCCGCTACCGTACTGCCATACCGCTTCTGATAGGTGGCGCGGCTCTTTTCAATATCGTCCTTCAAGCGATCGTACATATCTTTGTTGCGCCGTCCCTCGGCCACCTTCGCCTGGTTGTACAGCTTGATCTCATCCACCAGCAGGCGCGCGAAGCGCTGCGCTTTGCGGTGAGTGTCGGCATCCTCAGCCGCCATGGAGGCGAAGGGATCGGCCGCCGGCGCCGCCGCGCTGGCTGCGGCCGCATGTGCGGCCACTTCCACAACCTCTGCCGCGGGTTCCGGTTCGCGCATCGCAGTGTGCGCCGGAGTATGAGCGGCGAAAGGATCGGCGAACGACGGGGTGGCCTGTGCTGGAATCGAAGCGACGCTCTGCTCCATCGCACCAGCGTTGACCCCGCCTTCCTTGTGCGCCTGCTTGCGCAGCGACGCAACTTCCAGCCACGCGCTGGCCGACATCACCAACAGTTCAAGCGAAGACGCGTCGAGCAAGCCATTCGCTCCGCCATCGGCGTAGAGCAGCGCCGCTACTTTATCTTTCAAAACCAAGGGAAGGACCAGCAGTTGCTCATTTTCCGGTCCGCCAAAACGTTGCACGAATCCCTGATCCATCTCCGCAATATTGGCGGGAGTGACGATGCGATTGTGATAGGCGTGTAAGACCGGACCGGCAGTCATGTCGAGCGGGAAATCTTTCACCGCTTCTTCCTCGCCCAAGCCGCGGGCCTGCCAGCCGTGAGCCGTTCCAGCTTTCACCACAAAGAGTGCGATGCGGGTTGCATAGCCGCTGGCGGCATCGAGCAGGGCGCGAAGAATTTCTTTCTGCGTGGATCCGGCCTGAACGTTCGCCACAGCCTGCACCAGAAGCGGGGTTCCGGCTGCGCTGGGCGTGGCCGCGGCCGGCTCGTGCGTTGATGGCAGGTCGGTCAAAACGCGATCCACCACTGCTGAGTGCAACTTGGGCAGGTGGCTGTCCAGTGCGAGCGCTACCGCTTTCTCGACGATTTGCCGGATTTCCTTGCTGTCCGCCATGTCAGGAATTTCGTTGCGTTTCTTTTTTCCAGGCGCTGCAGTCCGCTGTGACTTGCCGTAAGCAGCGTCCTAAATGCTGATTATATGGCACTTGGGTAGTAGCATCAGGGTACTTCGGTAACGGCTGCCCAAGCCCCGATTCCGGCTTCTTGGACTGTACCGTAAAGTCTGCCTCGCGCCTACGCCAAAGCCATTGGGCAAACCGGCAGGTTACCAAGTAAAATAACAGTTCGCGCTCCAGCATCGCGTATGGTGGACGTTCGCTGCGAGCGAGACATTTGTGGAAAATGTTGCATCGCCTGGACTATGGGAGCAATCCAAAACAAAGTAGTAGGACCGGTTAGCGAAGAGCTGACACTCGTTCAAGCCGCCAAGCGGGGCGACGACTCAGCTTTTGAGGAACTGGTCCGGCGCTATGACCGGAACGTGTTCCGGATCGCCCAGCACATCACGCAGAACCGGGAAGATGCGGAAGACGTGGTGCAGGAAGCGTTCCTGAAAGCGTACGGCAATCTGGCACAGTTTCAGGAGCAGTCGAAGTTTTACACCTGGCTGGTGCGGATCGCGGTCAATGAAGCGCTGATGAAGTTGCGCCGGCGCAAGCCGGAGCGCACGGTCTCGCTGGACGAAGATATTAAGACGGAAGACGATTCTCTTCCGCGGGAAATTGCCGACTGGAGCCCCAATCCGGAGCAACAGTACACGCAATCCGAGCTGCGCGAGATTTTGAGTAAGACGATTCAAGGCCTTCCCCCAGGCTTTCGAACCGTGTTCGTGCTGCGGGACGTGGAAGGACTTTCGACCGAAGAAACTGCGGCCGCGCTGGAGTTGAGTGTGCCGGCGGTGAAGTCGAGGCTGCTGCGGGCCCGCCTGCAGCTTCGCGACCGGCTGGGGAAGTATTTTCAGAGAGGCGCAGGCGGTAACGGCGGGAATGGAAAAAATCGTGACGCTACAAGTGGAGACGGCAACCAGTGAAATGCGCTGAATTTCTGCAGGAGCTGACCAATTATCTGGACGGCGTCCTCGACGACAAAACCAAAGTCGAACTCGAGAACCATCTTTCCTGGTGTCACAACTGCTACGTGGTCTGCGACACGACCAAGAAGACGATCGAGATCTACCGCGACTCTCAGCTCTACGAACTGCCCGACGACCTCCGCAGCCGGCTCCGCTCCGCCATCATGACCAAGTGCCAGCAGCACAAAAAGCGCGGCCCGCAGAGCGTGTAGACGAACCGCTTCTCTAGATTTGTTGTTCATTCCCAGATGTGGTTTTTCTTTGCGATCTTCGCGGATCCTCGGCGACTCTGCGGTCAAAATCTTTAGCCGCAAAGTTCGCGAAGGAAAGCCGCGAAGTACGCCGAGAAGATCAGGCTTCGATCCAGGGGATTTATCTTCAGCGACGCTTCTATTTTCGCCACAGCCAGACCTGTAATTCACAGCCAGGATTAACTTTCTCGATCCTTCCCGTTTTGAATCAGGCTCCGCAATTTTGTAAGTCATTCCGTTCATGCCACTTGCGGCAGCGGCGGCGAAACCCCGGCAAAACGGAAACCATTTAGGGGGTGACTGAATCTAAGTAAATGGGTACGGTGTAGAGGAAAGAGGGGGCACCAACTCACAACAGGTTTGCGGGCAAAACATCCCGCAGGTGGAAGGTGAACCATGATCGGAAAACTGTACGATGCGGTTTTTGGTTGCAGACATTCCCGCTATAGCTTTCCCGTAACGATTCGCCGCGCGGGGCGCCGCCCCCAGGCCGCCGCGCTTACGGGGACTTACGTTGCCTGTCTGGATTGTGGAAGAGAATTTCCCTACGACTGGCAAGACATGAAGGTGATCACCTCGCCCGAGCGGCATCGTGAACATTTGGCTGAACTGGCCAAGCACGCCGCCTAGGCTGCACTCAGCGCTCTCCCCCAAGTGAAAGCTTGAAGAGCCTTGCCCACTAAGGGCACGAAGGTACACGAAGGAAAACAAGCAGCCAGAATTCCTTCGTGTCCTTTGCGGTTGTTTCAGTCGGCCGCGACTTTCTGGGCCACTCTTTTTTCCATCGGGACAAACTCACGCGTGTCGTGCCCAGTGTAGATCTGCCGCGGCCGTGCAATCTTCTGCTCGGGATCGGTGATCATCTCCTGCCACTGCGCCAGCCAGCCTGCCGTGCGCGGGATGGCAAACAGCACCGTGAACATCTCGGGACGGAATCCCATCGCCTGATACATGATTCCGGAATAGAAGTCCACGTTGGGATACAGTTTGCGCTTCACAAAATATTCGTCTTCCAGTGCGATCCGCTCCAACTCCAACGCAATCTCGAGCTTGGGGTTGCGGCCCGTAACCTGGAATACCTGCTCCGCGCTCCACTTGATGATTTTCGCCCGCGGATCATAATTCTTGTAGATGCGGTGTCCAAAGCCCATCAGCTTGAAATGCCCTTCCTTCACCCGCTTCACGTAATCCCAAACTTTGTCCTTCGATCCGATCTCGTCGAGCATCTTCAGGACTTCTTCGTTCGCTCCGCCGTGCAAAGGCCCGGCCAAGGCCGACGCCGCCGAGGCCACTGCCAGGTAGGGATCCGTCTGCGAACTGCCCACCGACCGCATGGCTGCCGTGCTGCAGTTCTGCTCATGATCGGCATGCAGGATGAACAGAATGTCGAGGGCCCGCGCAATCGCCGGCTGCGCCACATATTTCGGCTCAACCATCCTCCACAACATGTTCATGAAGTTCTCGGTATAGCTCAGATCGTTGTCCGGATACACATACGGAAATCCCACGTTGTGCCGATACGACATGGCCGCGATCGAAGGTACCTTGCCGATAAGCCGAACGATCTGGTGCATCCGGTTCGCCGGGTCGTGCACCTGCTTCGCCTCCGGATACACACTCGACAACGCCGCAATCGTGCTGACGAACATCGACATGGGATGCGCCGAGTAACGGAAGCCTTCCATGAACTTCTTCGTCGTCTCGTGCAGCATGGTGTGGTGGGTGATGTCGTAGACCCACTTCTTCAACTCGCCTTCGGTGGGCAATTCGCCGAATAACAGCAGGTAGGCGACTTCGAGGAAAGTGCAGTGCTCGGCCAGAACTTCGATCGGATAACCGCGATAGCGCAGGATTCCCTTGTCGCCATCGATATAAGTAATGCTGCTGCGGCACGACGCCGTGTTCATGAAGGCGGGATCGTAGGTCATCAATCCAAAATCTTCAGGGTCGGTTTTGATCTGGCGCAAATCCATCGCGCGGATGGTCCCGTTGTCGACCGGGACTGTGTAGGTCTTGCTGGTTCGGTTGTCAGTGATGGTCAATGTGTTTTCTGGCATGGAGGCTCTCCCGCGGGTTACTGCACAACGATTCCAACGTAGCCGAGCCTAAGAGTCTTTTCAAGGTGATTCTGTGATCAGAATCACAGGCACCTGTGATGCACCCCTGGCCGGGCAAAATCTGGTCAAAATCTTTGACCGCTGAGTGCGCTTGAGGGCCCACGAAGTACGCGGAGGGGGCCGGGTGGCCCGGGCTTTTGATCTCGCTGGCGGCACCCAACACAAAGGGGTGCCCCATCCTTCGCGCACTTTGCGAAGGGAGGGCGGTTGACTGTCAATTGGTAAATAGAACGTATGCAGGCAGCACCGTTACCCCTGGCCGGGCAAAATCTGGTCAAAATCTTTGACCGCTGAGTTCGCTTGAGGGCCCGCGAAGTACGCGGAGGGAATCTACCTTAACGCAAAACCGGCGGCCGTGGCCGCCGGTGAGCTTATCTAGCTGGTTGAACTAGTTCGACGAATCGTCGCGGCGTTTGAGCGTCGGACGGTCATCATCTTTCGAGTCACCGGACTTGTCGCTGGTGTTCGACGTGCGCCGCAGGCTGGGCTTGTTCTCGTCTTTCTGATCGAGCAACTTGTGTTTGTTCTCGATTGCCGCCAGCCGCGATTTCACATCATCAAACTCCGACGTGGTTACGACATATTGCTGCCGGGCAGGAAGGATCTTGCGAATCTCGTCCTGCGACTTTTCGATGCGATCCTGATTCTGCGGGTGCGTCTCAAACATCTTCGAGACCGTCCCAGGCTTCTTCTTTTCCATGGCCTGAATCTTTTCGAAGAAGGAGACGAAGGCCGACGGATCATATCCTGCGCGGTACATGTACTCGACACCGAGATAGTCCGCTTCTGCTTCGAAGCCACGGGAGAACTTCAGAATGCCGAGCAAGGCCGCCGGACCGGCCAGTTCGTAGCCGGCATAGCCGATTCCGCCACCGATAAAGATGAAGGGCAGCGACGCCAACTGCATCAGCGTGTAACGGGTGTTTTCGCGGGCCGCGTGGCAGGCCGCCACGTGCGCGATCTCATGCGCCATGACTCCGGCCATCTCGGCTTCTTCGTCCGCCGCCAGAATCAGGCCGGA
>Ga0075017_100002731_pt1 | contig 11074 bp, 3 predicted proteins | sample AleBraG_ABR_2012_FD_71475 | JGI IMG/M metagenome (GOLD analysis project Ga0075017, IMG submission 71475) | Freshwater sediment microbial communities in response to fracking from Pennsylvania, USA - Alex Branch Run_MetaG_ABR_2012 | ecosystem: Environmental > Aquatic > Freshwater > Creek >...
TAGAAGTGGAAGCCCAGCTCGACCGTCTCGGTGCGTGGAGTAACGTAGTGCGTGCCGCTGAACGTTGACAGGAAATTGTACAGAGCCGCTTTATTAGTCAGGTTGATTACGGTGAGACGCAAGCTCCATTTTTTATGGTCGCCATGAAACAGGTCTTCGTCCCCGATGCTGGCGTCGAACAAACTGCGCGGCTGGATGCGCTGCGGATTGTGGTCGTCGTTTTCCTTCGCGGGTGCAGGTACCTTGACGAAGATGGATCCTAGTCCCGCAGCATCGCATGTGGCAAGCGCAGGCCCGAGCGGATTTGGAGCCGCCAGTTTGCCCTCGCAGGTAAGCCCGGCCTGAAACTCTTGATCGGCGGTTAGCGGCAATCCAAGGATTGCATTCACCAAGGCCACTTGGCCGCTCGGGATGGTTGCCCCTCCGCCTTCTAGAGTGGACGTTGAGGCAAAGCAAGTTGCTGTGGGCGCAAGACAAGGTACGGCACCGGAGACAAGTCCGCTGTCGTAACGCCAGTTGAAGCCGAACCATGGGCCGCGCTTCCAGGGCTGGTATTGCAGGTGCGTTGTCTGGTTAAAAACCTCGTCATGGTCAATGCGGAAAACGCTCGTACCCGGACCAATAATCGGCAACCCGGCTACTTGCGGAAGGAAAAACCGCGCCGAGACACCGGACATCACGACGAGTGCAGTGAATCCATGGTAGTCCGGCACCCTCGCGCGGATTGCATATCCGGGTATCTTGTTCCTTTGCCACTCGATGGGGAAAGTGATGGGCGTGGCGCCCACCACCCCGAAATCGTAGCCGTTGTGCGTGTATTTCCAAATGTACTCGCCGTCGACGACGAGGAATCTCCCAAACGCCTGTTGTAGGCCCGCGTGGAATTCATTCCGAAAGGCCGGAGTAACCGGCCCTGACACGCAAGGGACCCCAGGCGGCGGCACGAGGGCGGCAATAACAGGGATACTGCACCCGGTGCTGGCGATCACTAGGTTTTCATTGAATGGAGACTCGAGGCTTCTCGCGTAGGAAATGCGGAACACGGTACTAGTGGGCTTAAATTTATAAGCAATACCGAGACGAGGTTCCGCCTGGGTCGCGCGGCTGATTCCCCTGTAAAGGTCTCCTCGGATACCCAGGTTGAATGACCAATTCCCTCTGGTAATTGTATCTTGCAGGTACATCGAGATTTCCTTCACATCCGTATGGCCGTGGAAAGAGAACAGTCCCCCTCCCCGCGTCAGGTCAAACGGGGCGAGGACCGGATTGAATGTGGAACTCCCGGGAGCGTTGAACGTCGGATCGACGATGCCGAATCCGTCATTTTCCGTCAGGAAGGTGTGTTCCAGTGTGACTCCCACTTTCACGTTGTGGATGCCTTTCACATAGGACAAATCGGACCGTACGCCTACATTGGTGAGCTTACGATTTTGAACGGCAGTTTCAGCCTGGAGGTCTGGGGACAGATCGTTCAGAGGGTTGGCGCTGGGGTAGTAGTTATATTGGTCTTTCCGAATGAAGCCGCCAAGCGTGAACGCCGTAGTGGTACCGAACAAGCGCGTCCAGGTCGGAGCGACGTTGATGGTTCCAATCTTTGAGCGTTGATCCGCCTGCCCCAGAGGAGCACCGGTCACGTTGTTGGCAATAAGATTTGTGCCGTCGGCGCAGGTGTATCCGGTGACTCCGAGGCAGGAATGAAATTGCTGGTCGAATGAATTGGGAGATTGAAACCAGGAACGCGAGTAGCCGGCGTTCAGGTGCAGGGCATCGGCCTGGGTCAACTGGTAGTCTACCCGGTCGAACAGGTTTTCTTCATTGCCTTTGTCATGCATCACCGTGAGTTCAGGCGGGTCCAGGAATCGGCCAGTTGTCAAACCGCTGAGGGCGAGAAAATTCCCCCACTTCTGGCCGCCATAGGCAATATCGAAACCGCCGCTCCCTGAGCCAAATGTTCCGTACGAAGCGTTTACGCTGCCATGAGGCGTAGTGATACCCAGGCCCGAGCGCGTAGTAACTTTAATCACCAAGCTGGTCTTTCCGCCAAATTCCGCAGGCGGCGCGCCCGAGATCACTTCCAGCGATTGAATCGAATCCGAGGGAATTTGGTTGGAAAAGACCTTGCTCTGCTGATCCGTAATCGGCTGGTTATCCACGGAAAAGGAGTTTTCGGCGTGGTCCCCAAGCCCGTGGAAGAGGCCGTTCGAGTCCGCAGCCACCCCGGGTGTCGAGAGTGTTACCAGCGAACTCACCCCAGAAGACTGGCTCTCGAGAGGAAGTTTCTCAAAGAGCTCGCGATCCACATCAGTGTGAAACGTCGACTCGGTTTCAATAAGATCCGCGCCCTTTTCGGTCACCGTGATGGTGGTTTCTGCCGTGCTCAGCTTCAAGCTCAACTCCACTTTGGTGGGCACGGCCGACCGAACGTCCACATCCTGGGTGTAGCTGGCGAACCCCGCGGCCTCAACTACCAGGTGATACGTATTGAACGGGACATTAGTGAACTTGAAGACTCCGTCCGAATCCGTGGTGGCCTCGCGATGAAATCCGCTCACCACGTATGAAATCTCGACAGTGGCGCTCGCTACCACGCCACCCGATGGGTCTTTGACAATCCCTACAATCGAACCCGAGTTCCCCAATTGCGCGTTTGCTTTCTGGCCCGCGAATAAAATTCCAAGGGCCAAGACTAAGATCGCGAAAATCCTCAAGTATTTCAGCATTTGTGCTCCATCCCTTTCGCGTGGACTGAATGTTGGAGTTGGAAAGTGGCCGCCTGAAAAAAAAGCGGTGACGCTGGATTCACAGATATCCAGCGCAGGAAACTACTCTTGCATTGTGGAGGGAGAAGCTAAACCGCAGGGGGTGCCCGCCCTGCGCGGTGCAGGGTCAAGGAATCGCTCGGCGCCTCAGAGTGGCGGAGCGGAAATAATCGTGCGACCATTCCAGGGCAGCAGCCCAGCTCGAGGCGAGTCGAGGCGAGCGCCGGCATGTGCAGCGCCTGGCAGACGTGACAAGCGGTGTCCGGCCCGTCTTTATGCTCGTGGAGAAATGCGCCGCCTGCGGCGAAATACAGCAACACGATGCAAGCCAGCAGTGCTGCGGCTCGGCGCAAAGCTCCATCCCCAAAGATGGTTCTTGGTGAGGACATAACCGAATCTCAGTGTACCGCGTGGTACCTAGGAATCATAGTCGCTGTTGCAAAGATTGCGAAGGGAATCAACTCCGGTTTCGGTTGCCCTGCGCTGGAGTCTGTGCGCGATGGACGTTTCGACAAAGCGATTTCGGTCCACTCTGAAGAAGAAATCCGTCGCGAGGAGAACGCTACTGCAAGCGGAATTGAAGGGTAACGGTGAGGTGCATCGGCACGGGCTTGCCGTCCAGAGTGGCGGGCTGATACCTCCAGAGTTTGAGTGTGTCCATCGCGGCTTGCTGGAGAAGCGTTGGTCCGGAAATCACCTTGGTAGCGGTGACGCGGCCTCTTTCATCGATCAGTGCATCCACCTTGACGTCACCGGAGATGTGCTGGCTCTTGGCGAGGGGCGGATAGACCGGCGAAACGGAAGTGATGAGCTTGGCGGCCTTCACGTCGCCGCCGATGGTGATGGGAGCCGAAGGTGCCGTTGGCGCTACCGGTTGCGCACTAGCCACCGCGAGGCCGCTGCCGAGGTTGTCTGAAGCCGTTGGCTGAGCATCGCCGAAAGCGAGTCCTGGATCTGCGCCGCCGACAGTTTGCGAAGCGCGCTTCTGGGAGATGTTTGGAGTGGCCAAATGACCCTGATTGATTTCCGGTTTCTTGGTGGCCTCAGACTCGGGGGCGTTTGATGCAGCGACATCATTCCCTGCCGGATTCGCAGTTGGTTGAACGTTGCGTGACGCAGGGGTCGTTCTCGGCTGCGGAGAAACACGGGTTGCAGTTGTTTCCGTACGCGGCTGGATAACTGGGCTTGGAGGCGCAGAAGAATTAACTTGAGCAGGGATGGAAGGCTGAGTTGCCGGATTCACGGGCACGGAGGCCGATGTCACAGGAGCAGAGGCAGCACGAAGAGCCGCAGGCTTCTGGCGCACGTACCACCAAGCGCCGCCCGCAAGCACCACGAGGACTACTGCAAGCACGGCAATCAGCAGTCCCTTGCGCGAACCTTCTGTTTCCGTATCACTCATATACTCGGATTCAGACACATGCAACTCGCCGCTCAGCGAAGAATCTGCGAACGCGGCAGGGTCTTCATGATGCTCGACATGGGAAGGAACGGCCGGAGCCAAAATAGCTTCATGGTGGTGTTCGTGCGAGTGAGAAGGCGGTGGGGCGAGAGCCTCCTTGTGGTGCGCATCCCGGGAGGCGGCTGGGGTGGGTTTGTCTTCAAACAGCGCGTCAACGTCGATGGCTTTCGAAGCTTCCTTTTTCGAAGCTGGTTCCTTCGGTGCCGAGGGCGCAGATGCATGTGGGACAAGAGGTGCGGCCCAAGAGGGAACTTTCTTCGGTTTGGAAGAGCTGACCGCCGGTTTCGAAACCTCGACAGGCCGCGGCGGCTGAGAAACTCGCCTGGCCTTTTCCCGCTCGACCAGTTCCTGGGTCGAGGTGGGTGAGTTGGTGTTCCGCGCAAGAGGTTCGAGCCAGGTAGGAACCTGAAGCGCAGTGTCGTCCAGGGAGGTCTTGACGGGCTTCGGCGGAATCTTTGGAATTGGAACTTGCTTGGGAGCGTCCGCTACTTTTTCAGTCGCCTTCACGGCTGGGACGGCGGGCTTCACTGGTACTGGCTTGCTGGGTTTGATTCCTTCCGGTGCCGGCTGTGGCTTAGCTGGAGGGGCAGGCTCCACAGACTCCCCAACAGGCAAGGCATTCAGAGCAGACCCAAGCGCGGAAATCTCTTCGAGGGAAATCGCCTCAGCAGACTCAGGTGTTGCGGCAGTTGGTGCAGGTGCAGGAAACTCTTCGGTGAGAATCGGTGCGGACAACTCCGGTCCTGCAGCAGTTGATGTAGAGGCAAGTTCGAGCAATTCCGCAAGGTCGACTTCCTTGTCGGAAAAGGGAACGTGGGAGGTCTTGGATTTTGTCGCAGCTTGTTGCTCGTCGACACGATTTGACGACGCTGGCGCGGGCTTTTCAAGGGGAACACTCGAAGGCGACGGGGCAGCAGCAGACGCGGGCGTGTCTGCAATGAGCAAACTGGAGAGCTGATCCTGCAGACGAGCGGCCTGTTGCAGAAGGGCTTCGGTGTCAGGGTCATGCGCGACAATGGATTTTGCAGCCGGAGAAATTGCAGGCTTTGTGGCTTCCGAGACGATCGGGGGAGCAGGTGCAGGCCCTGCGCTCTTAACAGGCGGAGCTGGTTTTGAAACGCTCAGAGGAGACACTGCAGCGACCGGTTTCACGGGCTCCTGCTTATAGAAAGGTTCGAGCACAGGAACTTCCGGATCGAACGACGCGGTAGAACCTGGGAGCGATGGAGTCCACGCCAGCGTTGGAGTAGAAGCGCTATGGAGGGGAGCTTCCGGATCGACTGGAATCACTGGCGCTTGTCTTACTGGCGCTGGCGCTTTTGACACAGGCGCGACGGGGACAACAGGTGGCACCGTCTGAGGCAGGATTTCCTCAATCATGAGCGCCTGCTCTACAGGATCCGCTTGAGGCGCTGACGGCGTGACTTGCTGCTGCACAGGTCGCGATTCGACTTTCGGTTGAACTGCAAACTCTTTGACAACCGGGGCCGGACGTTGAGGGTCAGCGACCGGGGCGGCCGGTTCGACGCCCTGGCGGGGTGGTTGCAAGATTTCAGAGCGTGCTGGCGCTGGTGCCGAACCCAACGCTGGTGGCACAGCAGCGGGTTGCATCCCTCCAGAACCGATGCGATCACCGGGAAACCGCATGCCCCAGAAACCGACCACAGTCTCAGTGAATTCGAGTTCAACGTAGCCGGAGACGTTGCGATAATTTTTCGATTTGACGACTTGGCAGACCACTTCCTTTTTCGTGCGCTCGTTGGTGAGGAAAAGCAATTGTCCCGGACTGACTGGAGAGGAAAGGCGAATGACCGCGCCTGTTCCCAGCACGAGTACTGTTTTTGTAACTTCGGAGAACGGTTCGCGTTTATCGCTGCCGGGAATGGCTCGCGCACCGTTGACTGTAACGGTGACTTCAAGAGCGACGGGCTGGGCCTTTGGCTGAGATTCGCCGGCTCCGTTCGTGCTGGACGGAACGGGCGTCTCTGTTGCGGACCCAACGAGCTCACTCTCTTTTAGAATCGGCGCCATTCCGCACTCACCCGAGAGAAAAGATTTACGATCGCCCTAGAAGAACAGGGCCCCCTTGATACGAGTCTATGTTCTGATGCAGGGGCAGGCCCAACCATAGTACGCGCGTACTACGATGGAAACACCTGACCAAGAGGACAGTGCCGATGAGAACGAAAGTACAGTAATGGTGCGGACCAAAATCGCGCGGCGAAAGTTTTCATTTTGAAGTTATCAGGAACGCGGAAGCGGAAGCTGGAATGGAACAGGCCGTACGATCCGGCAAGCCAAGTGGGTACTGGAACTAGCTTTGAATTAAAAATCCTAATCTGGTGTATGAAATTCATTCTGCTTGACATAGGCAGGCGGAAGCGTGAGAATTCCACCCACTTCGACAGGGTGGGTTGGTGCGGTATTTCTAGTAGGAGCGGACAGGCGAGCTGGTCCTGGGGGCTTGGCCTTATTATTTGACAGCATTTAACTCCGAATAGTCTGCCGCGATCGAGCGGCTTTCCAAACGGCTATTTCAAGGTTTCATTTCTAAACGTACTGCCGAGTGGCGGAACGAGCGCTTTGCAGTCGAGTTTTTTGAATTTGTTGAATATCAACAGGGGGAATCGATTTATGAAACGCTTAGCGTTAGCAGTTCTCGTAGTTCTGTTGCTTGCAGTCGCGGGGAACGCACAGACGTTCCGCGGCGCAATCAACGGCACCGTGACCGATCCTTCCGGCGCATCAGTGCCGAATGCAGCGGTGAAGGCCACGGAAAACAGCACGGGCATTGACCACAATACTCTCAGCACAAGTGACGGCGTGTTCGCTTTTCAGGATATTCCGCTGGGATTCTACAAGGTGACGGTGACGGCTTCAGGCTTCCCAGTCTATTCGGTGGACAAGGTCGAGGTGACTGCGGGAACCATCTATACATTGCAGGTCAAACTGAGCATGCAACAACAGGCGACGACAGTGGAAGTTTCCGCTGCCGCGTTGACGCTGGACACTACGACGCAGACGCAGACTACTACGGTTACAGACACGGTGGTGCAGGAAGTGCCACTCAACGGGCGTGATTTCACGCAATTGATCTCCATCCAGCCAGGGTTCGGTGGATATAACATCGGCGGCTTCGGCCAGGTCAATGGGACTCGTGCGAATCAGACGAACTGGCAGGTGGACGGCACGGACAACAACGATTTTTGGCACAACATACCTGCCATCAACCAAGGCGGCGTCTCGGGAATCGCTGGAATCATCATGCCGATTGACGCAGTCGACGAATTCTCGGTACAGACCCAGTCGAACGCTGAGACGGGGCGCAACGCCGGAGCCACCGTAAACCTAGCCCTCAAGACCGGAGGCAATGATTTGCACGGCTCCGCCTACTATTACAATAGGAATGAATTTTATGCTGCGAAGTCACCTTTCTTCATCGCCACGTCCCAATTTCCGAAGGCGCCGCCATTACGGAACGAAAACTACGGATTCTCCGTGAGCGGTCCCATCATTAAGAACAAGACGTTTTTCTTCCTCGGTTTTGAAAAACAGGAGTACATCTTCGGCCTCACGGGGAAGTCCACTGAACCGTCCGCGGCTTGGGTGACCAACGCTCGGGCTCAGTTAACAGCCAAAGGCGTAACGGAAAGTGCTTTATCTGACAGCCTGTTCTCGGCGCTCTGGCCAAGCACGATTAGCGGCCTAACGCCAACCGTTAACAACTATTTCGCAACGGTGCCAGGCACCGGCTACAGCTACAATGGAATTATTAAACTGGACCACAACTTCAACGATAAACATCACCTTTCGTTTCACTACTTCTCAGGGGAAGGCAACCAAACTCAGCCGCCGGGGGCGAGTCTGGCGCTGGCGACCGCAAGCTCGAACCTGGGCTACTACTTTGAAGTCGCCCCGATCCACGTTTCGAACTATTCACTAGTGCTCAATTCCACTTTTTCGCCTCGGCTCACGAACCAGATTTTATTTGGAGTCAGCTACTTTAATCAGGTCTTCCACGATGCTAACAACAACTTCAACCCCGCAACCCTTGGTTTGAACCTGGGTCCGGGCGCAACCATGAACGGCCAACCGATTCCTGGGGCACCAAACATCGCTATCTCTGGGTTCGATCAAGTGGGAATCACCCCACCGGAAGGCCGCAACGATATCACCGGCCACCTGACGGACATTGTTTCCTACACAACGGGGAAACACCAGTTCCGTTTCGGAGGTGAGGTGAGGCAGGGCCGGGTGGATGAATTCTATTTCCGCCGCTCGCTGGGAAGCTTCACGTTCGACGGATCGCAGGGTCCGTGGCCTGTCTGCGCGTCTACTGACACAGTATGCAAGGACACAAACGCTCTCTCCGACTTTCTTGCTGGCTTCGTCCAATCCTCATCGATTGCAGTAGGAAATGCGGAACGCAAAGTGACGGTGAATGGTTTCGATTTCTTCGCCCAGGATCAGTGGCAGATAACTCGCAGGCTGAACCTAAATTTTGGTCTACGGTACGAGTACATCGGGCCTTTGCATAGCTCAAATCAGGACTTGGCGGTATTTGTCGTGGGACAAGGTCTTAAGGTTCAAGGAAATGGCATCAATTCCATTTTCCCGCCGGACAAAAACAACATTGCTCCACGAGTCGGGTTCGCTTACCAGCCAACGACAAGGAGTGATTTCCTTGTTCGCGGCGGAATCGGTGTCTTTTACGATCAAATCAATATGAACCCCTTCCTCGATTTCCGGCCGCCGATCAGCGGCGCGGATGGCTTGCAGGACAATCCAATCGGTCCCCATCCGGTCGACAATTACAGCACTAATCTGGCGGGTCTTAGTTCGTACACGTGGGTGAAGAACCAGCAGATCTTTGCGGGGGTTACCACCTGTCCTACTCTCAGCGGATGCGGCAACACCTACAACGTCTATTCCGTGAGCCAGAATTTCCGCACCCCCTACTTCTTTAACTACAACTTGCAAGTAGAGAAGAGTTTTGGGAGCGCCGTCGTCTGGCAGATAGGCTACGTGGGGAGCCAGGGACGCAAACTAGCTGTAATGTTAAATATCAACCAGAACGGTGCTTTTAATACGACTTACCCAAACGTTGGGTCCATTATACAAGAGAACAGCATAGGAACCTCGAACTACAATTCTCTGCAAAGCACTCTCAAGCTCAGGTCGTGGCATGGGCTTACTTCACAGTTTGCTTACACGTGGGCACATAATTTGGATGATATGACTGAGTATCGGGGGCAGATACCGCTGGACAGCTTCAACCTGAAACAGGAATACGGGAACAGTGACTTCGACACACGGAACAACTTCACCGCATTCCTTGCCTATGACATACCAGGCAGTTCATGGGGTCCGAAGCTTCTCACACATGACTGGCAGGTTAGCAGCGTTATCAACTTTCACGGGGGACAGCCATTCAATTTCCCTGGGCCAAACGCTTCTGGGACGCAGCGCCCAGGTTTGGACGTGATTTCAAATCCCTTCGCGGGCGTCAATCACACCTTCTCGGCCGCAAATGGAGGAGAGCAGTGGGTCAACCCGGCAGCGTTCTGCGTGCCAGGGGCGGCTGGTTGCACGGGACCCACAAATCCCAACGGCAACCTCTCCCGTAACAAATATTACGGCCCGGGATTCGCCGATGTAGACTTTTCCGTCATCAAGAACATCCCACTTCGCGAACGGCTTAAGATCCAGCTTCGCGCGGACATTTTTAACCTATCCAACCGCATCAACCTGGCGACCGGCGCGGGCAGCGTTGGTGGCAATGGCATCATCAACGATACTATTGGTGACTTTAACGGCGCGCCGGGCCTCGGGCCGGGCGAACCGTTCAACATGCAACTGGCGTTGAAGATCATCTTCTAACAACCAGTTAAAACCTTTAACCAAGAAGGCCCTCGATTCAAATCGGGGGCCTTCTTGGTTTTAGTTGAGCCGTCCGGGTAAGCCCGCCTATGACTCATGTGGTGGGAAATCAGAACCGGCCACTCCAAAGGCAAGAGATACCGCGGAATTACCGCAGGAGGAATTTTTGTAGGAGGAGGCGCGAGAGGCGCTTGGTATCGTGTCGAAGAACACCATGTTCTTCGACAAGATCATCCAGAATGACGCGGAAACCGATCTTGTGAAGCATCGGGAGGTTTACTGCGACCGGCTCCGCCCCTTCGGCGCGGTAGCGCCGGGCAACTAAGGGTGAAATAGCTTGGCCGTTGGCGATCACCCAGTCAATCACGCGTCCCGGGACATGCTGTTGGATAGCGCGGAGATGATCCGCGAGGGCATAGCCGGACGTTTCGCCGGGCTGCGTCATTAGGTTCGCGATGTACACGCGCGGGGCTTTGGACTTCGCGATGGCGCGAGCAATTTCAGGAATCAGCAGATTGGGCAGAATGCTGGTATAGAGCGAGCCCGGACCCAGAAGAATCAAGTCCGCCTGGCGAATCGCTTCGATAGCTCTAGGAAGCGGGAGAACGCGGCTGGGCGAGAGCCGCAGCTTCCGAATGGGCACCTTGCTTGCGGAAATTCGCGTTTCGCCGTGAACCGTGCGGCCATTTTCGAGTGTCGCGACTAGGTGAACGTTTGAAAGCGTGGACGGAAAAATCCTTCCGCGAATTGCCAGCACTTTGCTGCTGACGCGAATGGCCTCCGTGAAATCTCCCGTAATGTGCGTGAGCGCGGCAAGGAAAAGATTGCCGAAATTGTGGCCCACGAGTCCGCGGCCGGCGTGGAACCGATACTGGAAAAGGCGCCCGAGCAGCGCTTCATCTTTCGAGAGCGCTACCATGCAATTGCGAATGTCGCCCGGCGGAAGGATCCGGTTTTCGCGCCGCAGCCGGCC
>Ga0075017_100002733_pt1 | contig 11070 bp, 10 predicted proteins | sample AleBraG_ABR_2012_FD_71475 | JGI IMG/M metagenome (GOLD analysis project Ga0075017, IMG submission 71475) | Freshwater sediment microbial communities in response to fracking from Pennsylvania, USA - Alex Branch Run_MetaG_ABR_2012 | ecosystem: Environmental > Aquatic > Freshwater > Creek >...
GTGGCCAGACGCAACGCGTGGCGCCGCACCACCGTGGCACCGCGAGGCGCTGTCACCGTGATATCAAGGGTCTCGGTCTCCCACCCATACCGTTTTCGCCACACCCCCGGTCCCGCCAGCGACCACTGGATCAACGATCCTCTACGCCAGGGCATCCCGACCAGGAGGGCCAAATCCCGAAGCACGCGAGCGCGATCCGACGCCTCGGGCGACTCCTCACGGTCGGACGCGAGCGCGCGCAGCAGTTGCTGCGATCGCAGCAGCTCGAGGCATACATGTCCTGGAAAGAAGCCGTCGGGGCCGTCCTCCCGCCACTCGGGATCCCGGGCATACCCGCTGAGCAGGACCTCGATGGGCAGACGCGACTCGAATAGAGGTGTCTGATGGGTCTCGCAGAGCACCGTCCAGCGTTCACGCCATTGGCGCCGGATGCGCCGCTCCCCTTGCGCCGCATCGGCACGCCAGCATTCAGGGCAATAGGCTTCTCGGACGCCGGACTTGAGCGGCAAGACGGACTCGGGCGGCTTCAATAGCATTCGTTCAAAGCGGAGCCGGCTCCAACCCGTGCGCTCGCTCAAGGACTCCAGCAGCCTCGGCGGGGGCTGGGCATCGTAATCCAGCGGAGTGACCGCGCAGAGGTGCGCCTCCGCCACCAGCGCACGTACGAAATCATCGCGCTGCGCATGGTGCGCGGCGGCCAGTCGCGCCATCCATGAGCCGAAGCTTTCATCGTCAAACGGCTCCGGCACCGAGCCCAGACGACGCAGGGATCGAACACCGTGGCTCGGCGCGCGTTTCACGCGGTGGCGCCGAGCGTTTCGACGGGGTGCGTGGGGGATTGATAGGGATTCTCAATCCTTCGCGCCAACTGCTTAAGAGCGAGGGTTCAATGCGCTCGGCGCCGGTCGACGCCGCGGCCACCGCAGCCTCCTGAACGACCTTCACGACCCCATCGGTCAAGCCCCGGAGAGTTTGCATCGCTTCGGTCTGATCCAGGATGGCCCGCTGCAGCGGGTCATGGGCCAGACCCGACGCCCGGCGCAGCGGCATGGAACGTTCCAGCGTCAGCAAGAACTGACCGAACGCCACCCCGGGTTTGAAGCGCGGGATGCCGACCACCGTAAAGCGGGTCAGCAGCTGTGCATCCTGTTCCAGCAGACGTCGCCCATCCGCCATCGCGGCCGACAGCACGACACAGGCCTTGCCCGCGGTCGAGACCCACTTAAGCCAGTCCAACAACAGAAAACGCTCGCGTCGCGGCAGCGCTTGCAGGTGTTGCGCCTCATCAAACAGCACCATCTCGGTGGAGAATTCCGCCAAATACTGGCGGATCAGCTCATTGCGTGCCTCCCGCGGACGAATCTCAACCTCCGGGACACCGAGTTCCGCCAGCAACCCCCATTGAAGGCTTCGAAGCGTGGGCGAAGGCTCCACCTCCGAATACACCACGCGGCGTACCACGCGCCCGCTGCTCGCCTCTTCGTAGTCCGGATATTGGCGCTGCAGGTGGCGCAGTAAGGCAGTCTTGCCGCTGCCCGCCTCCGAGGCGAGCAGCACGCACTGCGGCCGCACCGTGCGCGGACGGCTGAGCAAACTGATCAGCCGCGCCTTTACCGGTTGTACCCCCGCGTGCTCGATGAAGCGATCCCGCCGCAGATACGCGATGCGGGTCGGGGCATCGGCGTGCGCCAGTGCCTGAGTCTCTCGACTTAAATGCTCGAAGGGCAGTGAGGCGCTCACCTTGGCCGCACCCCGGCTCATTCCAGCACTTCGCACGGCAAGGGCGTGTCCTGAAGTGTCGCGCTGACCGTGAGCTCCCGATCGGACCGTAGAGATGGGTTCCGCGATGCGGCCCACTCGCGCGCCCGCTCCAGGCGACGCCGATCCCGCAAGCGCCCGGCACCCGCCCGATCCGCGATCAGGCTCTGATTGGCACGCAAGGCACGGGCCACCCATTCGGCATCTCCACCCTCGCGGCCCTTCAGGCACTGCTGCCGGCGGATTTCCTGCCACTCCCACAGCGACAGGGCCGGCCAGTGTCGATCCTCGAGCGGCGCGGTGAGCGTGCGCCCCTCCGTGTCCTCCACGAAGATCCGCGACAGATCGCGCGGATCGTAGCGCACGAACCGCGGCCGGCCGGCGGCGATCAGGTGCTCGAGTTCCGGGCACTGGAACCGCAGCGAAAACAGCCGAACGCCCTCCCGGGTCACCGTGCGCAGGACGCTCGGCAGAAAGCGCACCAGGAAGGCCTCCCGATCCGTGGGCACCTGGGGTAAGACCCAGGTGCCGCGGCGCTTGAGGGCCTGCTCCCACGCTCGAAGCGGCGTCTGGTTCAGGCTCGAATGCACCGTATGGTGGTAGATCCCGATCTGGCGGGCGAGGTACACGGTCAGGTCACTCAACGTGAGGCGGGCGCGTCTCTCCGTCTGCCTCGGTCGGCCACCCAGGACGCGGCTGTCCGTGGCGCCGGGCAGAAGTTTGACCTTCCCCATCACCGTCCCGATCATGCGCTCGATCGCTCCGCCGAAGCGCGGCGTCGCCACGGGCCGGTAATCGAGGCCAATGCCGTACACCTCACAGCCGCGCACCAACGCCTTGGCCCGAAAATCCACGCCATTGTCGAGGTGAAGGCGAGCCGGCAATCCGAATCCATTCCAGGCCTCCGACTCCAGACCCAGCTGCTCGGCCCACGTTCTTTTCGGAAACACCGCGTGATCCAGCACCAACGCGACCGATAAACTGCTCGGCGCCTCCAGACTCAGCAGCATCCCGAGCACCATCCGGGTGTGCACATCGAGCGCCAAACTCAACCACGGCCGGCCAATCGGCCGGCGCTCCAACGGGTCCACCAAAATCACATCCGCCAGCGTGTGATCCATCTGCACGACCGATAGCGCGCCGGTCGTCTTGAGTCGACCACGAACCGGAACGCGCTGAGCCGTCAACACCCGCGCGGTCTGCGGGGCAAAGTTGTTCACCTCCCGCTTCAACGCCGCCAGCCGGCGCGCCACGGTCGAACGCGCCGGAACCCGCAGGCGCAGGGCCCGCGCCGACACCTCGATCAGGGGGTACAGGTCATCGAGGGCGGCATCGGCGCTGCGCTTGAGCGCGTGTCGCGCCTCCTCATCAATGAGTTGCTCGATCTGCGGCACCAGCAAACGCGTGCCGCGCTTGCGGCCGGGCCGGCGCGGCAGAAAAGCCTCGAGAGTGCCGAGCGTTCGATAACGCACGCGCCAGCGCCGCAAATGCCGCGCGCTGACCCCGAGCTCCCGGGCCGCGCAGATCTCGGCCGTGCGTGAGGACTTCGGGCTCCGCTCCAAAGCGGTCACCGCTTTCCGAACGGCCCGCGCCCGATCCCAGTCCGCTTCCGAAAGCTGCGCCAGGGGCTCTGAAGCCTCCGCCGCCCCTCCCTCATCCGGCTCGACGGCACGCAGCGCGCCGCTGTGGACATGCTCGAGTCGATCGGTCGCCAGGTGTCGAACCAGGAGCTGGTCGGGTCCGGCGATGCGTACGATGCGCACCGGCGTCGTGCCGTACCAAAAATCCGCACCGACGGCGAAGCCCACGACCCGCGCTCCGGCCAAAGTCCGGGCGGATCGACCAACTGGGGGCCGCGCCATCGCTCGACTGTGCGCCCAACGGCCTGCTCCCTCAAGCCGCCCACGCTCATCCGGGCGGCCGGTGAAGCTTCTTGTCCGATCAATCACGTCCAGACGCCACACAGGACCCGGGTTTCGGCCCAAGCAGCATTCGCATTGCAGGTGTGCCGTCTTTAAATGCCGTGTATCTTTGGCAGCATAATCAATGACGTACAGCAGCTCACCTCATGCAAGCCCGTTTCGGACATCAAAAGGCGGACGCGACACCCGCCTACGGCACCACGCGCGAGCGCGGTGCCAACGTCTCCTACGCCGACGTGGAACGCGCCGCGCTCGATATCCTGAGCGCAGAGCGCCGCCCCTCCGTCGAAACCGTCCGCGAACGCCTGGGGCGCGGGTCGCCGGCGACCATTGCGACGTGTCTGAAACGGTTCTGGAGGGATCTGGGGATTCGGGCGCAGGGCGATCCGGCCGCCCTCACCCGGTTGCCCAGTGAAATCATCGAGGCCGTGGAGGCGATCTGGCAGAAGTCGCTGGCACTAGCCAGTCAGACGGCCAAGAACGACCAGAATGCCGCGCGTGAAAGGCTGGAACAGATCCGGATCGAGAACGAGGTCCGGGCGCAGTCGTTCGAGATGCGGGAACGGGCCTATGAGACCGCGGCCCGGGAGCGCGAGCGGGCGCTGGCCGACTCGCGTGATCACCTGCTCTCGACGCTGCGGATGCTGGAAAGCGATCGGGCGGCACTGAAGGTCAGGGAGAAGAGGATTGCGGAACTCGAGGCCCAAGTGGAGGATCACCGCAAGCAGCTCGCCGTGGTGATTGCACGGGCGGCGGCGAGGAACAGGACACTGGTTGAGCGCAAGTCCGGCCGCCCCTCGAGGCCAAAATCAAGGGCCCCGGCGAAGCGGCAACCGCCCACCAAGAGGCAGCGACACGTTCAGACGTCAAAACGACGCGGCAAGAGGTAGACCATCGACCCTGTTGTTGAAGTCGTCACCTTGGCCTGCAACCGGTTCGCGCCCGATCCGCACCCGACCTTCCGCGTCCGTGAAAAGGCTGGGCAGGCGACGCGGAATCCGCTCAATCAGTCTGGGCCTCGAACACCAATAGACGCGCCCCCAGGACACCGCTGGGCGGGGCCGCGAGGTACAGACGGTCGCGCTTCTCGTACCACACGCCGGTGCGTGTACCCAGAGCCGTGGCAAACTTGCCCATGTCCGTGTAGTGGTCAGCATCGACCTGCTGAACGACGCTCAGGAAGCCCTCGCCGCCCGCGATATAAATGCGCTTGCGTGCGGAATCGTAGAACATGTCGTCCATGTCACCGGCGGTCGGCAGACTGGCAACGACCTTTCCCGAATCCATGTCCAGCACCGTCAGGCGCGAGGGCTTGCGGGTACCGATGAAGATACGGCGGTTCGCCTCATCGAGCACCATGGGAAAGTTGGCCGAGTGCCCCGCCGGCAGCGACCAGGTGATCATCTTGCCGGTGCTGCGGTTGATGACCTGGATATTCCTGGTGTCGGCAACGTTGACAAATATGCGGGGTCCCTTCGATTCCAGCTGAAAGCCTTCAGGATGCCCTTCAAACTGATAGACGGTCGGCAGACGTTTGTCCGTCACCGGATCGATCACCCCGAGCGCGCCTTCGCCGTAGCCAATGTAGATCTTCTTGGCCACCGGATCGTAGCGTAGATTGTCCGGGTCGGACCCATCGCCGAAATCGATGGTATCGATCGGGTCGAAGTTTGGACCGTGAAAGACATTGACGTGCCCATCCGCGGAATTGGCGACGAACAGCTTGTCCCACTCGGGCAGGTAGAGCGTGCCCTGTGGCTCGGACTGCCCCTCGATCTGGTGGATCATGCGCCCGGCAAATACGTCCACGACCTGCACGGTGTTATTGCCGAGGCCTGAGAAGATGACCCGTTTGCGCTTCGGATCGATCGTAAAGTGGTCGATGCGACCCTGGATACCGGGCAGCGGGATCTCCTGCACTTCGCGCACCGGCGGCGCTTCGCGCTCCTCAGCGAAAACCATTGAGCCCATTGCCGCCAGCGCGCAGGCAGCGATGAGACATCGAAACAGGTGAGCGGGTGCATTCATGATAGTGGGCCTCCTCGACGTTCTGACCGGGCAATACCGGATCATTGGCTACCGTACCGCCTCGAACACCAATAGCTCAGCGTTGCGATCCCCATCGCGCGGGACGGCCACATACAGGCGCCGCCACTCTGGCACGAACAAGGAGGTGCGTGCGTTTGGACCGGTCGGAATGCGGGCGACGCGTTCGTAGTGATCCGCGTCCTTCTGCTGCGTGACGTCCACGAAGCCCTCGCCGCCGCTGGTATATATCCGCTTCGTCGACGGATCGAACGCGAGGCCATCGAGTGTAGCGACGGTCTCGACGGAGGCGACGACATTGCCGGAGCTCGCATCGAGCACGACTACGCTTGGCGGCGAGCGCACACCAAGGAATAGCCTGTGCGTTTTCCCGTCAAGGTCGATGGCGACATCCTTCTGGATTCCGGGAATGGTCCATGTCACCACCTTGGCGTGCGTCTTGCGTTCAAGTACGACGACCTGCGACTTCTCCGGAACCAGAACATATAGATTGCGACCGTCCTTATCGACGACACTGCCACCCGCATGCGCGTCCGTCACAATGGTATCAACCTTTGCACCGGTCACGGCGTCGAACACCGTCAGATCGCCCGACTCCTTGTGGGCGTCACTGCCTCCAGAGCCCACATAGAGCTGCTTTGACCCTGGGTCGTAGCCGATCGCATCGGCGCCGACTGATACGTGGGCGGTATCGACGACTGAAAGCGATTGGCCGTCCAATGTCCACAAGGCACCATCCAGGCCCGTGGTCACAAACAGCCTATTGAGCTCGGCGACGTAGCGCACCCCCTGCGGCTTCGCGTAGCCGGGCAGCGTTTGAGTGACCTGCCCAGCCTTCAGGTCGACGACCTCGATGGTGTTCTTTGCCAATGCCGCGAGGAATGCCCGTTGACCCTTTAGATCGATGGAGAAATGATCGATTCGGCCGTCGATATCGGGCATTGGAATCGTCTGGACCAACCTGAGGGGAGGTTCGTCCTGCGCCGATGCCGCGGCACCGGCAAGCAGAATGAGCAAGACGATTGACAGCTGGTAGATGAATTGCCCCGGGATGCAAGGCAGGCGTGGCTCACCCGTGTGAGCAGTCGCTGGACGCATTGCTACGCACTCGATCTCGCTAACGCATGACGGGCCGGCTCGCATGGCTCCAGCAGGGCCGCTGGTGGTGCATGCGTGATGACGCGGCGTTGTCCACGGCGAAGTTCTGACAATCGACTGTGGAGTCGCGCCCGGATGACGACGTGTGTGCATGCTGCTCCACCCATGGTCGTTATCGGTGCGTCTGATTCACGGCCCAGAATCGTACTGCCGCACCCTTGGCCGCATCATTGAGCAGCGAACCTTTCAGGAAGCTGTCACGAGCAGGAATGTTTCAAGCGACCGGTCGGCCACCCATCTGCGAGGGTGCCATCGGCTCTGTGTGCGCTCCGGCCACTCATCGAACCCGCTGATGTGGCCTCGGCTATGCCGAGCGTGGGATACCGCGCTGATTCTGATCGAGACGTCGGCCTTGCTCGCCATCCCGCAGGATCCCTTGCTTTACACGGGCAGTGACTATCGTCGTGCTCGCGTAGATCGCGCAGTCGTTCGCCGTGCCGTACTTCTTCTGAAGCTCGCAGGGGCTCAGCCAGGCCTGCCTCAGACCCTTCAGGCAGTCGTCGAGCCGGCCCGGAGTCACGTGCACGGAGTTCATCTCGTAGACTTCCTTAGCAGCGGCGGCCATGGAGGGTGTCAGCGGCCCGCGATTCATGCATCCCGTCGCGGGAGGCCCTGCCCCACGTCCGTAACTTCGACGCTGGTTCACACTTTCTCCGCCCACCACACCTAAAATGCCCGGCACCTTATGAACCGCCGCCCCGCCGCCGCCCGACGCCCGAAACGCAAAACGGCAAGCGCCCGCGCGCCCCGCCCACGTCCGTCTCGTTTTGGGCCGAGCGCCCGCCCGAGACGACGTTGGGGGCGCGCCCACTGGCGTGCGTCCGGGCATTGGAGGATCCTCGTCGGCGCGCTGGTCATCCTCGCGGTGGCGCTCGCGGTCAATGGGGTCTACCAGGTCGTCCGCAAGCCTTCCGAGCTGTTCTTTCCCGTGAGCGGAGCCCTCTACAAGACACCGACTGAGACCTGGCGCCAATACGCGCCCCTCTTCAACACCTACGCCACGAAGGTGATCACGCCGGATTTTCTCGCGGCGATTGCCCAAGTCGAGGGGTCCGGCAATCCCGTAGTGCGGACCTACTGGCGCTGGTCATGGACCTCGCACCCCTTCGAAATCTACCGCCCGGCCTCGAGCGCCGTCGGGATGTATCAGATTACGGATGGCACATTCGCGGAGGCGAGGCACTATTGCGTCCGCCATCACGCGTTCGGGGAGGTGGGTCCCTGGAATGACGTGCAATCCTGCTGGTTCAATAGCCTGTATGCCCGGGTGATCCCCGCTGACGCGATCGAACTCACCTCGGCCTACCTCGACCGGATGGTCGCTCTGACGCTCAAGCAGCACCGCATGACGTCCGCAACCCTCCAGCACAAGCAGGACCTGGCCGCGGTGATCCACCTATGCGGGGCCGGCGCAGGCAACAGCTATGCGCGCCGCGGATTTCGGCTGATTGAAGGCCAGAGGTGTGGCGATCACGACGCCCGCTTGTATCTGGCGCGTGTCAAGGCGATGAAGGCGGAGTTCGACCGCCTCGCCGTGCTCACCTCCGATTCCGAGCGGCGCGGCAGACAGAGCTGAGGGGGTATCCGCGGCAGGCCGGACTTGACCGGCCGCTCTGCACCCACGCGCTGCTGGCCCGGATGGGGCAAGCGGCCCGTGGCATCAGGCAACCTGGAGTCACATCCGACCGCTAAGGCTGAAAGCCCAACTCTCGCTGGTGACGAATAGCCAATATGCGTACTTCATCCTGCGAGAGCACAAATCGATACAGGGCGACGTAGCCTGTTTGACCGTACGAAATCACGAGCTCGCGCAGCTCACCTTCAATACGGCGGCCAATTAACGGATGCGCTGACAGGCTGTCGACCGCCGACGGGATCGCTGACGCCGCGTCCTGCGCCGCCGCAGGGCTCTTGGTGCGCAGGAACTGAACAGCGCGCTCAATATGTGCAAATGAACGTGCCGAGTAGACTACCTGCGCCATGGCTTGGGCCGTGCCGCTGACGGGTCGGCGGCAAGTCGCTTCATCCAGGCATGGACATCCTCGGCTCGATAGACCTCGCCGGTCTTCTCGATGTCTGCGTCCGCGGCCATCGCCTCCTTGACCAGGCTGCGCATCTGCTCTTCGTAGTCGGTGTGCCGCTCGACCGCTTCTACGATCAGGCTATGAGCGGAACGTCCCGTTTGCTTGGCCAAACTGCCCAGCCGTGCGCGCAGTTTCGGCGGAAGCCTGATGGTCGTGGTCCCTGCCATAGTAGCGCTCCTTATCCGCACGGATAGCACATTTATAGCACATGATCCCGACTCACTGCAATGAACAGGGAACGACCCAGCCCCAAACCGCCAAGCGGCCACTCGTCAACGGCTTCAGTTTTGCGGTCGGCTACGGCATGGCCATATCCTGAACGCGCGCAGCCTTCAGCAGTTCTGCACGCGGCGGCTCCCAAGGCGGTGTCCAGGGACAGGGCCGGCTGTCCATAGCGTCCTTGCCGATGCGAATGACCCCAAATACGGACTTCCGCCCGCGATCGAAGCGCAGGTCCCCCAGCAGCCAATCCTGCTCGGCGCTGATCGCAAAGGGCGCCCGCGCAAAGCGCATCAGCGCGGCGGCCTCGCAGTGGGACACGACCAGCGCGACCAGCGTGGCTGTCGACATGGAGAATTCGCGCCAACGAATCGCCGTCGCGTCGCGTACCGCGGCCGCGGATTGCGGCACCCGCGTTGGCCGGTCGATGTCGAAGCCTCCACAACGATTGGCCGGAATCAGAGCGGGGGCAAGTGCCAGGGTCGCATGGCGGGAGATATATCGGTCACCCGCTGTTTGCAGCACGAGGACATCCCAGCACAGAGGGTCCACCGGCATCGGTGTGAGGACATGATCGATCGTATGAGCAGAAGGGAATTCCATCCGGGTCATCGCTTCCACCCGCCGCGCGGCGATCTGCCCTGCAACGACAAAGCTTGCCGTGAAAACCATGAAGGCCGCCGCGCTCGCGAGCGTCGCCATGCGTTCCTGCCCGCGCCATCCGATCCCGACCATGAGGGCTATGAATACGGCTAATGAAAGACAGATGACGTGCGGCACCAGGCCGCTCAGGAGGCTCGCGATAACCGCGGCCACCACCACTGCGGACAGCAGTATCCGCGCGATAGTTGACCGCACTATGAAGATCAGCGGCGCCGCCGCCGCCCAATACAGCGGCTCGACGATGAACACCGAATCGCCGTAGACCCAGCGATTCTGGACCGGCCAGAATGGATGGACACCGTAGCTGTTCAAAGCGTCCATCGCCAGGTGCAGGCCGGTTCCGAACAGCGCGACGCCCAGCAGGGCCAAATGATCGGCTCGGCTGGCCACGAGGCGCTGCCGGTGGATCCAGGCTTCAATGCCGCCGTAGAGCAGCAGCGCCAATGCCACGCATCCGATGATCGTGTGCGTATAGCCTCGGTGTTCAAGCATGTATCCCAGCGTGCCGGTCGATGGCCCGCGATAGGAATACAGCAGATCAAGATCGGGCAGGTTTCCACCGACGACCATGGCTGTCACAAACGCACCGCGTCGGGTCTCGGGCGAGAGCCCGTCTTTGCTGCCTGGGATCGTCTGGGCCAGCGTCTCTCCGGCGATGAGTCCGATCAGCGTATGTGTGAGATTATCCAAGCGGCTCCAATGGCGCGAATGTTTGAGCGCTCAGCATTCAGTGGTGCGGCTACGGGCCAGGTACATGATAGACCTGCGACGCGGAGACGTTGCTGCGAAGAACTGTTGACCTGCACCCGCCCTGAGCCACAGCCCCTGGCCGAGGACGGCGGCCTGACCGGGGCTCCGGTTGGCGCTACCCGCGACGACCGACAGAGAACTTGCCGGCACGAGGAAGCAGCGGCAAGAATCGTCGCCGGCGACCCGGCCAGCATCTCACTGCGGCGGGTTGCAATCCGGGGAAAGCAGACCATCCCGATAAAGGCGCCCCTGCATGGATTTCTTTCACTGAGCGAGGTCATGCTGTGATGGGGGGCCTGACCGGATGCTGCGCTGCACGCGTATCTGTCACGGCATCATCAGAGGATCCCTTGACTTGTGTCGTGCGTGGCGGATTGCCCGGGGTGCGCGAGACCGCCTGAGCGGCACTGCGCGCCCACAGTGATCCGGTCGGTGCGTCCGGCTACGGCTCGATCATCGACGGCGGACGC
>Ga0075017_100002734_pt1 | contig 11069 bp, 12 predicted proteins | sample AleBraG_ABR_2012_FD_71475 | JGI IMG/M metagenome (GOLD analysis project Ga0075017, IMG submission 71475) | Freshwater sediment microbial communities in response to fracking from Pennsylvania, USA - Alex Branch Run_MetaG_ABR_2012 | ecosystem: Environmental > Aquatic > Freshwater > Creek >...
CGTCGTGGTGGTGGTGGTGATGGGCAGCGTCGTGGTGGTGGTGGTGGTTGACGTCGTGCTTGAGGTGGTCGTGGAGGTCGGTCGTGTCTCAGGCCGTGTGGTCGTCGTCGTAGTGCTGGTCGTGGTGGTGGTCGCCGAGCTGGTGAAGAGCCCGCCGAGCGACGTGGTCGCGTGGTCGCTGCTCTGGCCGATGGCGGTCGACAGCGACTCGCCGAGGGCGAACTCGATGATCGTCACTGCGGCCAGGGAGATGGCGAAGACCAGCGAGATCGCAGAGACGTAGGACCAGCGACGAGCCTTCAGTTGTGAGCTCGCCCGGGTCGAGGGCGCCACGGGTGACGCCGGGCGCGCCACAGGATCGCTCAGGGATTGCTCGCTGCGGACGGTCGGTCGCTGGCCTCTGATCGTCGGCAGGGGTCGGCTGACGATCTCTTGGACCTTCTGATGGCCGGTGTCGATTGACTTGAACGCCAAGGCCGAGCCGAGGGTGGCCGCAGCGCTCCCCACGGCAACGCCGACGATGGTGCCAGCGACCCCGAGATACGACAGGACCACCGCAGCGCCCACGGCGCCGCAGACAGACGCCATCAGCTGCTTCCAACTCAGGTGCACTGCTTGGTCCCTACCAACCCATCAACGGCGTACGCAGGCTCCCCTGCTGCTCGGGCGCCAGTCGCGGCCGGCGCTCCCACGTCTCTCGACAGCTGTCTGAGCAGAAGAGCACGGTGACCCCCGCGGGGTCCAAGGTGACCGAGTCAGCGACCTCTCGATTGAGGGGGATGCGACAGACCGGGCAGCTCGCCGTCGTGTTGCCAAGATCAGCAAAGCCGAGCGAGACCACCTCCATGGCTTCGGAGAACCCCTTGATCTCAAGCTTCATGACCTCTGAGGCGGCCGACCACAGTGGTCGGTGCTCGGAGAGCTCCACCGCCACGTAGACCTCGCCACCCGGTGCCAGATCGCAGAGCCGCGCCGCGATGTTCACCGCGCTGCCGATGTAGTCGTCGCCTTCGTGCAGGATCACGTCACCGTCGGTAGCTCCGCAGCGCACCTGGAGCTCCGAGTGCGAGGTGCGCATGGAGCGCTCGACCTCGAGCAAGGTGGCGAGCAACGGCGTGGGCTCCACAGAGACGAACATCGCTCCGTCGCCGAGCCACTTGGCCACTCGCACGCCTCGTCGAGAGCAGATGTCGCGCACGACCGTTCGAAACGAGCTGAGCAGCGCCACCGAGCGCTCATCGCCCTGGCGCGCGGTGTAGGCGGTGAAGCCTGAGAGGTCGATGAAGGCAAAGGAGCGATGGACGCGCACGGCTCAATGATCCCACGTCAAAGCTGGCGAGGAATGACCGCCCTGCTCAGCCCACAGATCGCCCCCGCTGGCTGAGACCCGCCTCCAAGACGCCCAGCGCTTCGTCAGGTGGGCCCACGTGGACGATCCTGCCTCGATCGACCACCGCCGCCACGTCGACCAGCTCGAGGACCCGAGTGACCTGTTGCTCGCTGACCAGCAACGTGACACCTTGGGCCTTGAGTGCCGCCAGCGACGCATAGATCTCATCGAGCACGTTGGGTGCAAGACCCAGCGAGGGCTCGTCCGCGATGAGCAGTCGAGGAGGGGCGACGAAGGCAGGCGCCAGCGACAAGAGGCGCTGCTGTCCACCAGAGAGCGTCCCCGCACGGGCTCGACGACGCTCTCCGAGCATCTCGAAGCGCTCGTAGACCTCCCCTAGGAGGGCCTTGCGCTTGGTGCGCGGCTGGGCGAGGAGCGAGACCTTGAGGTTCTCCTCGACCGAGAGCGACGAGAAGACGCCGCGACCTTCAGGGATGTGCAGAACCCCTTGCCGGCGAGCCTTCTCCGGTGACCAGCGGCGAGCCTTCTCTCCGTCGATGACGATCGAGCCCGTCTCGACCGGCACCAGCCCTGAGATGACCCGAGCGATGGTCGACTTCCCCGCGCCGTTCTGGCCGAGGAGACCCATGGCCTGGCCCTCCTCGATGGCGAGGTCGACGCCGTAGAGGGCTCGGAACGGACCATAGGACGCACTGACCTGGTTCATGGCGAGCAACGAGCTCACGTCCCTGCTCCGAGATAGGCGCGGCGGACCTCTTCGACCGCCATCACCTCGTCGAAGGACCCTTCAGCGATCACACGGCCGAGGTCGAGCACCACCACCCGCTGCGCCACCGACTGGACGGTGGTGAGATCGTGCTCGACGAGCACCAAGCTCAGGTGGTCGTCTCGAGCGATCTCGACGAGCAGGGAGGCGAGGGCCTCCGACTCGTAGCTGTCGAGGCCCGAGGAGGGCTCATCGGCCAAGAGCAGGGTGGGCTGGACCACGAGCGCTCGAGCCAGCTCGACGAGGCGACACGTGCCCAGGCTCAACGTGCCGACCGCCGCGTCCGCTCGATCAGAGAGGCCCATGCGGTCGAGCATGGCGTCAGCCTTGCCAAGATCCTCTCCGGAGGGTCGCCCTCGACCAAGGACGTCAGCGATGATGCCCGTAGAGCCACGGTGGGCGCTGAGCGCGACCAAGAGGTGCTCGCGCACCGTCATCTCGGGGAAGACCTCGAGGCGCTGATACGTCCGGCCGATCCCCCGACGTGCCCGCCGGTTCGGTGGCATCTTCTCGATGGCCTCGTCATCGAGGAAGATCGATCCCTCGTCAATCTCGAGCTCTCCGGCGATGAGACCGAACAGCGTCGTCTTGCCCGCTCCGTTGGGACCGATGAGGGCGACTCGCTCGTCTGCCTCGATGCTCAGGTTGACGGCATCGACCGCCACCAGGCCACCAAAGCGCTTCGAGAGCTCCTTCACTTCGAGGCGAGGCGTGCTCATGTGGCCTCCTGGGCCATGACGACCTCGGGTCGGCGGACCCTCGTGAGCTGTCGATCCACCCAGGCGGTGGAGTGGCGACGTGCCTCCTCGACCACTCCTTCAGGATGGGCCGCGTAGCGGAAGGCACCCACCGCGAAGGCCAGCGCCAAGATGCTCGACGGAGCAGCCCGATTCGGCAGGTAGCTGAGCACCTGGGTCAGCACGGCGTAGACGATGCCCGCCTCGATGGCCCCGGCCACCGAGCGAGCGCCGATGGTGACCACGATGACGACGAACAGCAAGCTTGTCTGGTACGTGAAATCGAGCGGACTGACGACCTGGAGCAGGGAGCCGTAGAGGCCACCACCGATCCCCGCCAGCGCCGCGCCCAGGGCGAAGATGGCGAGCTTGCCCTTGACCAGGCTGTAGCCAAGCCCGGCGGTGGCCATCGGTGACTGCTTGGTGGCTTCGAGATTCCGCCCGGAGGAACCCTGGAGGATCCGTCGCACGAAGAAGCCGATGACGAGCACGAAGATCAGCACCAAGATGAAGAAGGACCTGGTCGACTCGGTGGCAAAGCTGATCGAGCCGAGCGTGGGGCGCGGCACGGTGAGTCCCGATGTCGGACCACCGATGAACGAGGTCGGGAACACCAGGGCGTCGGCCAGCAGCGCAATGGTCAGCGTCGACAGGGTGAGGGCCAGGCCCCGAAGCCGAAGGGCAGGCAGCACGGCAAGAACACCGGCCACGGCGGCTACCAGGGCACCGATGAGCGCTCCGGTGACGATGGGCACCCCCCGGTTCGTGGCCAGCTGCCCGGCGGTGAAGGCACCGACGCCGGCGAAGGCACCCTGGCAGAGCGAGATTTGTCCCGCGGCTCCCGTGATGAGCGTGATCGAGTAGAAGATGAGCGTCAGCGCCAGACCGCCGGTGAGCGAGAAGACCCACACAGCCGGAACCCACGTGAGCACGGAGAGCACCGCCACGAGGAAGACCGCCACGCCCAAACCCTTGAGCGAGCGGTCGAGCAGCGCCGATCGCTCCGGAGGAAGCAGCGGCGTGGGGGGAGGGTCGACCCCAGCGAGGGGATCATTGCTCACCTCGAGATTGCGAAAGCGCGGGTCGAAGGCCAGGACCACGAGCAACAAGAAGAACGGGATGGCCGCCAGGATCCCTGTGCTCCAGATGCTCCCGGAGGGCGCGTATCCCGTTGAGACCCCGATGGCCACACCGATGACGATCGAGACGCCGGCCGCGACCTCCATGGAGCTGAGCCCAGCGACGGCGGCGGCAGCGATGGCCCCGACCAGCAGGATCGTGTAGTTGTCAACCGAGACCTGCCCGTAGCGAGGAGCGAGCAAGATCCCCGCCAGCCCGGCCAAGGCCGACGAGACCGCCCAGGCGCTGGCGGTGACTCGGCCCGAGGCCACACCTTGGAGTCGCAGCATCCGGGGGCTCTCGACGGCGGCTCGCATCGAGAGACCAAGCGAGGTCTTGCGAAGCATCGTGCTGAGCACGACGAGGACGAGGAGCGTCACCAGGGTCGTCGAGAGCTGCTCACCGTTGATCGGCGTGCCGTCGATGTGGAGCACGACGTTGTTGACGTTGAACAGCAGGCTGGGCGGCGCGTTGCGGGTGGCCGGGCCGAAGATGATCGACGCCAGCGCGGGCAAGCCCACCATCAGGCCGAGGGCGGCCACCGTCTTGGCGGCCACGTTGGCGCTGGCGATCCGCGAGAAGACCAGGCGATCGAAGATGATCCCGAGCAACGGAGAGAGCACCAAGATGACGAACCCGCCCGACAGACCCCGACTGACGCCGTGCTCGGTCATCACCGCGTAGATGAGAGCGGCCAGATACGCCTGGGCGCCGAAGGCGAAGTTGAAGACGCCGGTCGATCGATAGGTCAGGACCAGACCGATGGCCACCAGGGCGAAGGTGCAGCCGAAGGGAATCCCGGGGAGCGCGTAGCCAAGGAGCTGACTCACGTGCCGGGAACCCCCGCGGGCGTCGGCACCGGGTGGCCGATGTCGACCTTCCCCTTGATCGGGAAGCACGTCCACACGTCCGTGCCGTGGTTGAAGGCCACCTGGAACAATTCCTTGCCGTCCGGACCCGTGACCGTCTGCGAGAACGACGTGCAGGACGGCGGCGTGACCGCATGGTGGGCGATCTTCCAGTTCACCGGGAGCATGATGTCATTGGCAGTCCAGTCCGTCATCTTGTTGATGGCGTCGACCACCGCTTGCTGAGTCGGATGAGGACCTGCGGTCCGCAGCCCTTGCACGAAGAGCGCCGCTGAGATCCAGCCCTCGAGCGCGAGCTCGTTCGTGGCCACCGACGGGGCATAGCGCCTCATGACGGCCAGGTACTGCTCGAGGCCAGGAAAAGCTCCAGGAAACTCGGTGGTTGACTCGAACGGCACGTGCTGAACCAAGAAGTACGTGTCCTTCATCAAGGATCCGTACGTAGCCAAGGTCGACGTGTCGTAGCCATCGAGCCAGAACTGCTGGATGTTGCCCAGGCCGTTCTGCTGGATCGTCCGCGCCAGCTGGAGGTTCCCGTTGACGTCGAAGCACGCCACCACGAAGTCGACGTGGGCTTGCTTCATGCGCAGCACGTCGGAGGTCATGTCTCCGCCGAAGGGCACGTTGAGATCGGCGTAGCCCACGTGGATCCCCGCGTTCTGAAGCGCTTGCTCGCCTACCTGGCAGCCCTCGGAGGACTGCGCGATGCCGTAGGACATCAGCCCCACCGAGGTGGCGTGCGCCTTGTACGCCGAGTACGCGATGAACGGGCCCCCCGTCGAGAAGTCGATCGTCGAGCCATAGGCCGCGAACAGGTTGGGCGGACCTTGCCACTCGCTCTGAGTGGCGTAGCCAAAGGTCGGGGTGCCGGTCTGGGCCAAGAACTGAGAGGCCGTGAAGAACGCCGTGGCCACGCCGACCACGGCGAAGACGTGATCCTGCTGGACCAAGATCCTCGCCTGGGTGAGGTTGTTGGAGGGCACCCCGCCATCATCGGCGTTGTGCGCGAGGACGATCTTGCGACCCCAGACGCCACCTTTGGAGTTAATCCACGAGAAGTAGGCCTTCACGCCAGGCACGATCGCTCCGAAGTCTGCGGCGAGCGGTCCCGACTGGGTCGCCAGAGCACCGACGTTGATCTGCGTGGGGGTCACTCCCGGAGCGGCTCCCTTGGCGATCTCCGCCGAGTCGGGAGCATTGGCACACGAGGCCACCAGGACGCCGGCAATCGCTATGGCCACCAGTCCCGAACCCAGACGTCGCTGACTCCGCACCTACTCCCCTCGCTGCTCCGGAACGATCGCGCGGAGCGTGGACCCTGGCGAGGATACCAGCGGACCTCCTCGATTCCGGCGACCAGCACTTCCCCGCTAAACACGTCGCAACCACCCATCTGGGCCGTCGAGCAGCACATCGCCACCTACGATCGATGAGACATGGCCCGACTCTTCATCACCCAGCGCTTGGTCCCTGGAGCCCTTGAGCAGGTCTCCTTGGAAGGCCACCAGGTGAGCCATCGAAACGAGCCCAACGCCATCCCGCACGACGACTTGCTCAGAGCCGTGAGCGACGTCGACGTGCTCGTCTGCCTCCTCAACGATCGAGTCGATGACGAGGTCTTTGCCGCTGCTCCTCACCTCAAGGTGGTGGCCACGGTCGCGGTGGGCTTCGACAACATCGACGTGGCGGCCGCTCACAGGCGCGGCATCAAGGTGGTCAACACCCCAGGTGTCCTCGACGCTTCGACAGCGGACATCGCGATGGCACTGATGCTCGGTGCGCGTCGCCGCACGAGCGACGCCGAGGCCACGCTGAGAGACGGCCGTTGGACCGGCTGGTCGATCGACGAGCACCTGGGCCTCGACCTAAGCGGCGCCACGCTCGGTCTGGTGGGCTTCGGGCGCATCGCTCGTGTCGTCGCCAAGCGGGCTCGAGGCTTCGAGATGACGGTCTTGCACCACACCCGTCGCGACACCGGCGAAGCAGGGTGGACGTCGTCGCTTCTCGAGCTCGCACACGTCTCAGACGTGCTCAGCATCCACGTGCCGCTCAACGACGAGAGCGCGAAGCTGGTCTCGGCCAAGGTGCTTGCCGCCCTCGCTCCCACCTCAGTCGTCGTCAACACCTCTCGTGGAGCGGTCCTCGACGAAGAAGCGCTTGCCGACGCACTCGAGGCCGGTCGCCTCTGGGGTGCCGGTCTCGACGTCTTCCAAGGTGAGCCGAGGATCAACCCGCGCTTGTTGGCTGCTCCCCACACGGTGCTGCTGCCTCACATCGGCTCGGCGACCGTCGAGACGCGCCAGGCGATGTGCGTACTGGCCTTCGAGGGTGCCTTCGAAGCATTGCGAGGCGGGACTCCCTCAAACCTGGTCACGAGCAGCTGAGTATCCGCCCTCATCGAGACTCCCCAAGAAAGCCCTGAGGTGCCGATCGGCGAACGCCTCTCGGTCCCACAGGTTCTCGGTCACGTGCGGCTCGTCGACGACGTAGGCGAACGCCACGACTCGGTCGACTGAAGCCAGCGTCACCTCGATCTCGACTCGCTCATAGGGCCAGCCCTCATAGGCATCCAGGAGCTCGAGCTCAGAGGTCGTGAGCTCCTCGAGCAGCACACCGGAAACGGAATCGGTCTCCGACGCCACCATCCCGGGATAGGTGGCGTCTGTCATCGTTCGTGCGGTGTAGCCCTTCACCGTCCCGGGAGACCCAAGAGGTCGGCGACCAAGCAGACGCTCGAGGATCGACGGGAACAGCAGGGTGCCGTAGACGAAGAGCGCTCTGCTGCGCGTTGGCTCGCTCCTCATCACGCCCCTTTCTCCAGCGATGGTAGTGACGAGCTGCACGAGCCTCAGAGACGAGAGCCCCCTGCGAGGCGACCGCCACCGTCTACCCATCCTTGGTGGAGTCGACTAATCTCGCTTCGCGCCTCTAGCTCAACGGCAGAGCAACGGACTCTTAATCCGCAGGTTTCGGGTTCGAATCCCGAGGGGCGCACTGGCTTTCAAGATGTAGTCACGGGAATTGGACTACATCTGGACTACTTTGGTTCCGTGAACGGCACCATGAGTGAGATACGTCCAGGCGTGTGGAAACTCCGGGTCTATCTATGCCGCAACGAAAATGGCTCACCCGTGTATCGCACTTCAACCGTCCACGGGCCCAAGAAGGAGAAGGGCTCTGGAAAAGCCATAGCCCAGAAGGCCCTTCGAGCCATGGTCACTTCCGTCGAGAAGGGCAACACGTCGACGGGTAGCGAGACCGTCAGCGACTTGCTGGACCTGTGGCTGGACCATTGTGACTCTTTAGGCCGATCTGCGACGACGATGCGTGAGTACCGACGCATCACTGAAAGGACAGTGCGGCCAAAACTCGGCAGCAAGAAGTTGAACGCACTAACCGCCCAAGACCTCGACAAGCTGTATCGGGAACTGACAGCCAAGGGCAACAAGCCCGCAACGGTCCGCCGGGTGCACGCACTGATTGGTGCCGCTCTGAAGCAGGCCGAGAAGTGGGGTCTGGTGGATCGTAACGTCGCTCGACTTGCCAGCCCACCCCCAGCGCGAACCGTACAGGTCACCGCACCTACAGCGGGCGAAGTGCAACTGATCATCAGGGCCGCTGAACAAGTCGAACCGACCATGGCCGCCATGCTGATCATCGCTGCGCTTACAGGCGCGCGTCGGGGAGAACTGTGCGCCCTGCGATGGACTGACCTGGATCTCGCTGCTGGCACCCTCACCATCGCTAGGTCGGTATACGAGACAGCCGGGGGCGGCTGGAATGAGAAGGGCACCAAGACCCACCAGGGTCGGCGCATTTCTCTAGATCCTGTGGTGATCGAAACACTCCGCCGTCACCGCGAGTCTGTCGACCGTCTGGCAGCACAACTAGACGTCACGGTCCGGGAAGATGCGTTCATGTTCTCGCGCTCCCCCGCTGGTGCTGAACCAATGCGGCCGGACCACGTCACAAAGTTCATGTCCCGTGTCGCCGCGTCGGTCGGAGTGAACACCCACCTGCACGCGCTGAGGCACTTCGCAGCAACAGAGGCAATCGCAGCAGGGTTCGATCCCGTCACGGTTGGTGGCCGACTTGGTCACGCCGACCCGTCCATCACGCTACGCACCTACTCACACGTCTTGGAACAGCGGGACCGCGAACTGGCTGCGTCGCTTGGTCGCACACTTGCGCTGCCGAGCGCTGAGGCTTGACCGACACCATCCACCACCCGCGAGACCATCCGTGCCTATTGTTTTGTCGGTTGTTAGTGCTGTAAGCACATGCAGTTAACCCGCTAGCCCGAGTCGCCAGGCGCGACAACCTCCGGGCGAACGATCCTGAAGGGCCCAGGCGGTCTGAGACGGTTCGAGCGTGACCCATCCATTTGGTCGGTCGCCTCCCTCTCGGATTCGCCCGACCACCGGTCACCCGGAGGTCCACGCAAGTGAAGCCCGCTCAGAACAAGATCCGATCCCAGCTCGCCCTCGCAGCCAGGTATCACCCGGACGATGTAGAGACCGCAACTCGGCTGCGTCGTGAACTCAAAGCCTCACTAGCTGAGGACTATGTCTATGAATTGATCAGCGACGATGTCCCGCTAACTATCGAACAGCGGATGCGCCTCGCTTCGCTGCTGACGAGCGAGGCAGCCTGATGACAGCGCTACCCGGAGACGTCAAGCCCCTTTCGTGGGCAGCCGAGCAACTAGGGATTTCTCACTCCAACGCGTACCGCTTGGCCGCTGCCGGACAGATCCCAGGGGCTTGGAAGGTTGGCGCGTTGTGGCGCGTCAGCGTCCCGAAGTTCCACTCTGAAGTCCATGGCATTTCGCCCACCCTTTCGGGTGAGATGCCGTGATCAATCGCGCCCCCGAACGCACCGCATGGACCGCCATCAGCAACGTGCCCGTTGACGACCAGCGTCTGAGCTTCAAAGACCTTGGGCTGCTCGTCAGGATGCTTCGGAAGCCAGACGGCTGGATTTTTTACGTGGACCAGATGGCTACGTGGGGTCCCGACGGCAAGACGGCCATCTACTCGTCACTACGCAATCTCGAAGCTTGCGGCTATATCCGTCGCATTAGGGATCGCAAGGAGGACGGTTCGTACGTGGGGCTCGACATCGAGGTGTTTGAGGAGCCACAACTGGATAACCCAGTTGCGGAAAACCTGAAGGTGGATCTGACCTTGAAGAACGAACCTAGTGGAGCAGGCAAGACCACTAAAGCCACATCTGGGAAACCCTCGCACGGGAATTCAGCCGTTAGTGAAGAAACAAATACAGCAAATACTGAAGAAATACCTTCTGCAGGAGACCTCGCCCAGACAATTCTAAAAACCTTCTGGGACGCCGCAGTCAAGAAGCCGAACACAAAGCCCATCGCGATCCTTGCTCGAATCACTGACGCCCTTGAAGGCGGATGGTCTGCTGAGGAAATCTCCACCGCGCTGCCGACCATGACGGCGTACACGGCGGCTGCTTTCGACTTCGCGTTGCACAAACTCGACCAGGAGCAGTCTGCCAAGCCCCAGTCACCCGAGCAGCCAGAGCGTCACGAACACGCGCACTGCGACCTCTGCGATGGCCTTGGTCGCTTCTGGGACGAGGACGCGCGGGAACTCATTCCCTGCTTTGCGGATCTCACCAAACCCCAACCTGCAGCTACCGCAGCTAACTGAAGGGACCACACCCATGCCCCAACCCACTGACGAAGAACTTGACGCCATGTACCCCGACTGCGCGGGCATGGACTTCATCCAACGCCGCCGTGCCACCCGCCGCGCCATTGCGCTGAAGGCCAACTGGTCGATGTCGACCAAGACGGACCACAACGGCTGGCCCATCCCCGACCCCCAACCCGCCGCGTAAGAACCGGCGACACCAGCTACCCAACCAACGAGAGGACCCCGCTATGAGCACGAACACTGTCGAAGAGCAGCGCCGGATGGACAACAACCTTCCCCGAGTGATCTGGCCACGACGAGGGCTGAACCCTGATGGGTCAGGAACGTTCGATGAGACGTTCCGCGAGGCCATCAATCAGATCAGCTTCAACCACACGGACCTGCAGATCGTGTCGATGCCCGACGACGAGTGGGATGCCCTGTGGGCGTTCACCTTGAAGCGGATCGCTGACGGCCGTGCTGCAGCCGACGCCACAGCGGCGGCCTACCGTGACGCAGTCCGGGAGTTGAAGCCGGCAGCCGACGATGCCCACGCTGCTGCAG
>Ga0075017_100002735_pt1 | contig 11069 bp, 12 predicted proteins | sample AleBraG_ABR_2012_FD_71475 | JGI IMG/M metagenome (GOLD analysis project Ga0075017, IMG submission 71475) | Freshwater sediment microbial communities in response to fracking from Pennsylvania, USA - Alex Branch Run_MetaG_ABR_2012 | ecosystem: Environmental > Aquatic > Freshwater > Creek >...
CCAGTCTTCGAACATATGTTCGAAGACTGGCACAGGACGGGTCCGGCGGCAACAGGTGTCTTCCGTGCCTCTACGTCGGCGCCGGTCGAAGCTCTACGCTCCGAGGGTGGAGATGCGCTGTGCCGATTGCGGCTGCAGATTCGACGGCGTCTTGATCGAATGCGGCGAACCCGACTGCTGCTGTGCCGATCGGACGAGCTGAGCGAACAGCACGAACCCCGCCGGCGGGTGGTTGGCGATTGTCTCGGCGGGGCTCGTGGGATCGCAGTGCGCCAATGATTCCCGCGTTTCGCGACGACCAAACCTCCGCCGCTACCCGGTCCGAGCCTCGATCGCGTCGAGATCGCGTTCGGCGTACAGCCGGTGCTCCCACTCCTCGTTGAGGATGCACAGCAGGCACCGGCGCACCGGATAGCTCCGGGGCTCGGGCCAGCCCGGGCCCTCGACCGGTTCGGTGTCGCCATCCAGCGATGCTTCGGTCAGGCCGTCGATGACCTGCCGCACGGTCGACATCCGGTCCCTGCGCAGCTCGAGCACGACATCGAGGGAGGGTCGTGCGGCGCGATCGCGGGGCACACCCGGCTCGTCCGGCATCTCGTCCCAGGGCAGATCCAACGGGTCCCACGGCGACGGATCACCGAGGACCGCCCGCCTGACCCAGGAGTCGGTGGCGAATACCAAGTGGCGCAGCGTCTGGATGAACGACCATTCGCCATCGACCTGCTCGTGCAGCACTTCAGGCGGCAGGCGGCGAGCCCGCCCGACGGTCTCGTCCCAGAGCTGCTCGAGTATGTCCCATGCCTCGCGATACCCGGCTGGGGTTTCCGGGCGCATCTTGGACCGGTGTGGATACCGCTTGTTGAGCTCTGCATCGACCAGGGGGCCGATGTCCACTCCGTTGATGGTGACGTTCTCAAGCTCGCCGTGTATATCGACATCGCTGAGCTCGACGCCGCGCATCACGACACCGCTCAGATCGACAGCACGAAACCGAGCACCGCTGAGGTCGACATCGCGCAGCTCGGCGCTGCTGAGATCAACTCGCTCGAACAGTGAGCCATGGAAATCGGCGTGAACGAAGTCAGCCATGTCGTGCCTCTGGAAATCGGGCGACCCAAGTGGATCGAAGGGTGGAGTCGCTGATCGCTTCGCGTGTGTAGTCGTCGGTCACCGTGACAAGTGACAGACCCGCACCGCTGAGTGCGGCTTCGACCTCGGCATCGGTGTGGAAGAACTGCCGATGGTGCTCGGCGAAGGAGTCGCCGTCACTCAACCGTCTGATGTCAATCCACGTGTCGCAGGTTCGGGCCGCCGGATCGACAACGCTTCTGATGGTGAAGTGCTGCCCTTCTGCCTCACCGGAAACAATGGCATTCGCGGCGGTGAAATCCATCATGGCGTCGGTGTGCAAGTCGAAGATGAACCAACCGCCGGCACGGAGGTGAGCCGCCGCGGTTGTGATCGTCGCCTTCAACTGCTCGGGTCCGAGATAGTTCAGCACATCGAAAGAGCTGACAATCGCATCGAAGTCGCCGTCGACGCGCAGCTCGGGCAGAGTTTGCTCGAGCAACACCGCATCAGGACCGAGCCGTTGACGGGCGCGCGCGAGCATGGATCCGGATGCGTCGACTCCGACCACGCTCCGCCCGAGAGCCACCAGCTCAAAAGCCAGTAGACCTGTGCCGCAGCCGACGTCCAGAACGGTGCGCACCGGCGTCGGGTCCGACTCCCACAGTTCGTGCAGATACGTGGCCCACCGCTCGTAGCAGGGCTCCACGACGATCTCGTCGTAGACCCCAGCCAGACGCGAGTAGGCCTGGACCTGGCTCACCGCACCCGGCGACGTCGCTGTCAGATCCCGAGGATCTTGGCCTTGGCGGCAGCGAACTCCTGGTCGGAAAGCACGCCCTGAGTGTGCAGGTCCGCGAGTTGCTGCAACTTGGCCATCGAGTCGTCCTCGGCCGGCGGCGGAGGCGCGTACTGCTCAGGCGGCGGCGCCTGCTCCTGGGCCTGCTGGTCGTACTTGTTGGCCTGACGGCGCGCAACGCGTCCGGACACGGCCGTAGCCGTTCCCGCGACGACTGCCGTGCGGGCGGCCATGCGAAGAAGCCCCATTGTGTGTCCTTTCGACTCGGGCGGGACGTGAGGGCTAGCCGGCAGTGATGACGGCTTCGGCTACGTCGGCCGGGATACGGATCTGGTCGATGACGATTGCATCGGCGGCTTGGCAGGCAGCGACGAATTTCGCCGCCCACGAATTCTCGAATGCGACCAGGAGCGCGGAGCTGTTGTTCGGCAGGTCGTCAGCGACTTCTTCGGCGTCTGTCATGTCGAGCGCGCCGGGCTGCACGACGTCGACCGCCAGGAAGCCCGGGCCCGCTTCGGGGTCCAGGTCGGCGGCCTCGATGGTGGTGATGACGCCGGTGGCGTCCTTCATCACGAAGAGGAGGTCCAGGACACGGATCGTGCCGCTGTCGACCAGTTCCATCAGGGCAGGTGCGATGCGACCGTTGAACTTGTTGCCTGGAAACCCGATGATGATCACATCGACGGGACCAACGCTCACGGGTGCCTCCTGTAGAGCCAACTCATCCGGGTATGCGGAACCCTACCGTCGCGCTCTCGGGCAGGCGACGGGATGCGCCAGATCAACCGGCCGGCTTTCCCGCGCTCATGCTTCCCGAGCCGAGACCGGGACCTGCCTGTGCTCGGGCCCTAGAGCGGTTCATCCCGGTCGGATGATGAATGTGGTCACGCGGCGCTGATCGGATGCTTAGACACCCACGGTTGGAGTCATGCATGCCCATCGTCGAGTACCCAGCAGGCGGCCGGTTCGCCGGAGTCATCGGACGCACGACGGACGAGTCGAGTCCGGCGTGGCCGGTCCCGCCGAGGCCCGCGCCGGGTGCACCGAATGTCGTCGTCGTGGTGCTCGACGACACCGGCTTCGGACAGCTCGGGTGCTACGGGAGCCCGATCGAGACGCCCCACATGGACTCGCTGGCTACGAACGGCCTTCGTTACAACAACATGCACACGACAGCGCTCTGCTCGCCGAGCCGGTCGTGCATCCTGAGCGGGCGCAATCATCACGCCAACGGAATGGCGGCGATCACCGAGCTGGCGACGGGCTACCCGGGCTACAACGGCATCGTCCCCTTCGAGAACGGCCTGCTGTCGGAGATGCTCCTCGGCCACGGATACAACACGTTCATGGTCGGCAAGTGGCACTTGACGCCGAGCAACCACGAGACGGCGATCGGGCCGTACGACCGTTGGCCGCTCGCGCGGGGATTCGAGCGGTTCTACGGTTTCCTGGGTGGCGATACGAGCCAGTGGTATCCCGACCTCGTGTACGACAACCATCAGGTCGAGCCCCCGCGAACCCCGGAACAGGGCTACCACCTGACCGAAGACCTGGTGGACAAGGCTGTCGAGTTCATCGCGGACGCCGACCAGATCGACCCGGCCAAACCGTTCTACCTTCACCTGTGTTTCGGAGCGACCCACGCGCCGCACCACGTGCCGAAGGAATGGGCGGACAAGTACGCGGGAACATTCGACGACGGCTGGGACGCCTATCGGGAGAAGACATTCGCCCGGCAGAAGGAACTGGGCATCGTCCCGGAAGGCGCCGAGCTGTCCAGACACGATCCCGACGTGCCGGACTGGGCCGGTTTGTCCGACGATGCGCGCCGGCTGTACAGCCGGATGATGGAGGTCTTCGCCGGATTCCTCAGCCACACCGACCATCACCTCGGACGCCTGCTGGCCTTTCTCGATCAGCTGGGCAAACTCGAGAACACGTTGATCATGCTGGTTTCGGACAATGGCGCCAGCGCCGAGGGCGGCCCGACCGGAACGTCGAACGAGGCTCAATTCTTCAACAATGCTCAGGAGCCGATGGAGGACACCCTCGCCCACCTCGATGAGATCGGCGGCCCCAAGCACTTCAACCACTACCCGTGGGGCTGGACGTGGGCCGGGAACACACCGTTCCGCAGATGGAAGCGGGAGACGTACCGCGGCGGTTGTTCAGACCCGTTCATCGTGTCCTGGCCCGGCCGCATCGCCGCGCGAGGCGAAATCCGGACGCAGTACGCGCACATCATCGACATGGTTCCCACAGTCCTCGATCTGCTCGGCCTGGACCCGCCTGCGACGGTCCGAGGAGTGACCCAAGCGCCGCTGCACGGCGTCAGCCTGGTGAGCACCCTCGACGACAGCGAGGCTCCGAGCCCGAGAACCGCCCAGTACTTCGAGATGCTCGGTCACCGTGCGATCTACCACGACGGCTGGCGAGCGGTTTGTCCATGGCCCGGGCCGTCCTTCGCCGAGGCCGGCATCGGTTTCGGACAGCCGATCTCCGCCGACAAGCTGTCTGAATTGGACGCCGAGGGATGGGAGCTGTACCACGTAGCCGAAGACTTCGCCGAGAACCGGAACGTGGCCGCCGACCATCGGTCGAAGCTGATCGCGCTGATCGGAACCTGGTACAGCGAAGCGGGAAAGTACGGCGTGCTGCCGGTCGATGGCAGCGGCCTGGCCCGGATGGTCTCGGAGAAGCCCCTTGCGGCTCCACCGCGCGACACGTGCACGTACTATCCGGGCACTCAATCCGTCCCGTTCTTCGCTGCGCCGAAGGTCCTCAATCGGCCGCACAGCATTACGGCCGACGTCGAGATCCCCGAGTCGGGCGCCGAAGGCGTCCTGCTCAGTCAGGGCACCGCCGCCGGCGGCTACTCCGTCTACGTGAAGGACGGCCGGTTGCATTACGTCCACAACTATGTCGGCCGGGCCGAGTACTCGGTCAGCTCGGACAGCCCGGTGCCGTCCGGGCGGCACGAGCTGCGGTTCGAGTTCGAGCCGACCGGCCGGCCGGACATGGCGGCCGGCAAGGGCGCCCCCGGGCGCCTGCAGCTCTACGTCGATGGCTCGTTGGTAGGTAACGCCGAGGCTCCTGTGACGACACCGTTCGTCTTGAACCCCGGGTCACTGACGTGCGGAGCAAATCCCGGCTCGCCAGTGACCGAGGACTACCTGAGCCCGTTCCGATTCACCGGCACGATCCACACGGTCAAAGTCGACGTGAGCGGGGAACTCATCCACGACGACGAGGCGGAGCTCCGCGTGCACATGGCCCGCCAATAGGGGCGCCTGCCGCACATCCGGCGTCCGCCGCGAAACTCTGTCGGCCTTGACCCGGATCCGTAGACACCTAGTATTGCTAGGTATGAGGAACGAGCAGCTCAAGGGGCACCTCGACCTGCTGTTGTTGCAGGTCATCGCCGACCGGCCGGCCCACGGCTACCAGCTCGCGTGCGCGCTGAGGGATCGCAGTCGCGGCGCATTCGACCTTCCCGAGGGAACCGTCTACCCGGCGCTGCACAGACTGGAGCACCAGGGCCTGCTTGCCAGCGCCTGGGACGAGGACAGCCCACGACGTCGACGGGTCTACCGGATCACCCAGGACGGGCACGCGGCGTTGCGCGCCCAGCGAGCCGAATGGAGACGGTTCAGCCACGGGATCGGGGCGGTGCTGGGGGCGAGCACATGACGGCACGCGTTGAGCTGATCGAGACGTACCTCGACGATCTCCTCGCGAATCTGCGCGGCAACCCCGCTTCAGTCCGGCGGATGCTCGCCGAGACCGAGCAGCACCTCTACGCGGCCGCCGATGAAGGCCGGGCCGGCGGCTTGGGTCCCGATCAGGCCGCACGGGAGGCCATCGCTCGCTTCGGGCCCGCCGCCCAAGTCGCTCGCACCTGGAACCGGTCGGCTCCGGCACAGCCGGCGGCCGCCTTCATCCTCCGGATGGCCGCGGAGATGCTGCCCCTACTGGGCATCGGGCTGCTCGCAGTCGGCGTCAGCGGGCTCGTCGCCCGAGTCATGACATCGCTTTGGGGAGCAGGGTTCGTCTTCGCCGATCCGCCCGGAACCCGCTATCCCCAGTCGTCATGCGCTTACTGGCTGTCGATCCACCCGTCCGCAGGCAGCTGCAGCCAGGCCTACCTGGATGAGTCACTCGCCGACGGCCTGCTGGCCAGATACGGGGCCGGGGTGCTCGGCATCCTCATCCTGGTGGCTGTCGCCGTGATGCATCGGCGGTGGCAGCGGACGTGGGCCCCCCCGCTCCTCGTGTCCTTCACCGGTGCCGCGGTTTTCCTCACCGCGGCACTCGGTCTGACTGCATTGGGGATCGAGGCGCTGCGCACATTCGGCGGTAACGGAGCAGGCCAGTGGCTGTCAGGCGCGTTCGTGGCCCTGCCCGCAGCCATCGTCTGCGCGGTGGTGTTCCTGAGATCCGGTCGTCGCGCCGCCCAGCTGTCCTAGGCGCACGGCTCAGAAGATGCCGGCAGCAAGCGAGAAGCTCGCCAGCCAGATCAATCCGAGAACCTGCAGGACGCGGTCACGCAGAACAATCTCTTCGGGCGTGCCGGCTCGCCCGTGGTCCACATCGACGGCGTAGCGAAGGAGGGCGAGCACGAACGGCGCGGTCGAGATCTGGGCCCACACCATGTTGGCGTGTGATGTGTCGGGATCGAAAGCCCACACCGCGTAGGCGAAGAGAGCTGCTCCGGCCGACATCCCCCAGACAAACCTGAGATAGCTGAGCGAGTAGCCGTCGGCGGGCGGGACGTCGTCGGGTATTCGTTCCTGCGTGGCGCGCAGTTCGGAGTAACGCTTGCCGGCGACCATGAAGAGCGAGCCGAACGACGCGACGAGCAGGAACCAGTCGGACAGCGAGATTCCCGTCGCGACACCACCGGCGATCGCTCGCAGGACGAATCCCGAGGCGACGATCGCGAGATCGATGACCAGGACGCGCTTGGCTCCCAGCGAGTACGAGAAGGTCGCTGCCAGGTACACCGCCAGTACGAACAGCAGCCGAGGTTGGCCCGTCGTCAGGGCGATCAGAAGGCTCGCTACCGAAAGCGCGACCGCTCCAGCAATGGCAAGTGGCGGGGAAAGCCGCCCGCTTGCAACCGGTCGCAGCATCTTCGTCGGATGCAGCCGGTCGGCCGGTGCGTCCATGACGTCGTTGACGAGGTATCCGGCACTGGATGCCAGGCAGAAGGCCGCGACCGCGATGAGGGCCGGGAGTGCGACAGCAGGGCGGAGCAGTTCGCCTGCCGCGAGCGGCGCGGCGAGGACGACCAGGTTCTTGATCCACTGTCGGGGACGGAGCGCGTCCCACAGCGCGACGGCGCTGCGCGCGGCGCTTACGACGACTCCGGGCTCAGGTGTAGCCGTTACGTGCGGCGTGGTCTGGTTGATCATCGGGCGGCCGCGTGCTTGGGTCCGTCGAATCTCCCCGGGCCGGTCCAGCTGTGGCCGAGGTGCGCGGTGACGACAGCGAGGACGATGCCGGCCGTGCACGCGCCGACCACCAAGCCCAGGCGCACGACGAAGCCGGCCGGCCGCAGGTTGGCTCGAGACGGTTGCAGCTCGGCACCGAGCAAACCCGGAATGCGCCATATGTAGGTCAAGACGTGCACCGTCATCACGGCGAACCAGACGATGAACGAAGCCTTGTGGAGCTGCAGCAAACGATCGGCGGTGGACGAGCCGGGGTCGAAAGCCAGCAACGCGATCCCAGAGGCCAATACGGCAACCGTGCTGACCACGACCAGCGGCCCCAGAACCCGCAGCAACGGCCGCGGCGGTCCCTTCCGCCGATAAGCCGCGCTGCCCGTGTAGTACCGCACGAAGCGGTAGCTGGTACTGCCGATCTTGAGCAGGACCGCAGCGACGAGCACCATGCCGACGGCGATATGCGGAACGACGAACGCGTGGATGCGGAGGATGGTGAGTCCTTCGACCGCGAGCAGGACGATGAGCAGGGCTCCGGTCCACGCCGTCAGCCGCTCGTTCCCGCGCGGCCCATCGTCCGGACCGACCCATTGCGGGGCCTCGGCATGGCGTGCCTTCTCGTCAGTGACCCGCACCCCTCGCACACAGACAATCTCGGCACGTTGGCTGTGGGTCTCCTGTTCATTAGGTAAACGCACAGCAAAGTGGAGCGAGAATGTGCCTAATTCACAGCCAGCGCAAAGCTTCCCGACCTACCGTCCCGGAGGCCTTGGGCCGCCCGACTCTGCGTCGTCGAAAATTTGGAGTGCCGACACATGGTGGACCCGAACGCGCCGTTCGCCGAGCGTCTGAGGCAATCCCCCCGCCTGCGGGAGCCCGGCTGGGTGCTACTCCCGCTCCGACTCTTCCTCGGCGTCACGTTCGTGTACGCATCCCTCACCAAATTCACCGATCCGACCTACCTCGACTCCTCCGCAGCCACCTCGGTACATGCACAGATGGTTCGAGCAGCGGCAACAAGTCCGATCGGGTCCATCGTGAATGTATCCGCGCACTTCTCCGCACTCACCGGGCTCGCGATCGCCTTCGGCGAGCTCGCCGTCGGCATCGGGGTGCTGCTCGGATTGTGGACTCGAGTGGCTGCGCTCGGTGGCCTGCTGCTGTCCCTGAGCTTCTTCCTCACCGTGAGCTGGAACACCACGCCGTATTTCTTCGGCTCCGACATCGTCTTCGTCTTCGCCTGGACGCCGCTCGTGATCGCAGGTGACGGTGGTGTCCTGTCCGCCGTTTCGGCGATCCGGGTCTCAGTGCGACGCACGATGGGCCTTCCGGCCGCGAGCCAGCGGGCTGAACGCCCGGCAGTGACTGCAGAGGTTGAACGCAGGACTTTCGTGCTCTCGGGAGCGGCAGCCGTCGGAACCGGTGTCATCGCATTGTTCTCGGCCGGCCTCATCGAGCTTTGGACGCATCTGCGCGGCCGCACCGGAGGAACAGGAGCACAGGCCCTGACGGTGCCACCGACGGCGAGCCCCACTGCGACTAGCACCGGAACGGCAGCTCCGACGACATCGAAGTCCGCGGCTCCGGCCGGAACAGAGATCGGCCCGACGAGTTCGGTGCCGGTCGGCAGCGCAGCCTCGTTCACCGATCCACACAGCGGCCAGCCAGCGTTTGTCGTGCAACCGGCCGCTGGACAGTTCAAGGCCTTCAACGCCGTCTGCCCGCACGCCGGCTGCCCGGTCCAGTTCCAGAGCGGCGGCTTCGTCTGCCCTTGCCACGGCTCACAGTTCGATGGCAAGACTGGAGCGGTTCTGTCCGGCCCGGCTTCTACCGGACTGGGCACGATCCCGATCACGGTGGCCGACGGCAAGATCTACGAGACGTAACCTTCGATCGACCTCAGAGTTGCGCCTCGAGTGGGTTCGCCGCGGACGCGTCGGCAGGTGCAGGTGCCTGGCAGGGCCGGCACTCTGAGCATCGCTGTGCGCTCAGAGTGCCGGTTCCCACAGAGCCGGGTCGGGTCTATTCGATCATCGGCGCACGAGGGACATCAGGCTGTGCACCTGATTCGTGTCGCCTGCTTGACCGAGGTAGTCCAAGTGGTACATGGCTTCGATCGTCCGCAACAGCGAGTAGTGATTGGTGGGGGTCGCGTCGACCAGGTGCCGTTGACTGCCCGCGTTGATCACGATCATCGGAACCAAGCCGCCGCCGAAGACCTGACCAGTGGTGAGGTCACCACCTGAGACGTCAACGGGATTGACCGGAGGATTGGACAAGATCGGGCTGTCGCAGCATCCTGCCGTACTCACCGGAGAGAACGGCGCGATGTTTGAGTAACCGCCCTCGTCCCAGGTGATGAAGATGACGGACCCTTTGGTCCAAGCTTTGCTCTTGGTAATCATGTTGACCCAACGGTGCAGGAACGCGTCGCCTTGTGCGTACTGCTGGGCTGACGGTCCAGCGCCGGTGGACGGGTACGGGCAAGCCGGTCCGCTCATGCCGTGCATGTCATTGCAGATGTTGGGCGTGATCCACGAGAACTGCGGAACCCTGTTGTTCGCCAGATCCGTTGCGAGCTGAGTCAGTGGCACGACCTTCTTGGCTCGTGCGGGGTTGTTGTAGATGTCCGGGTAGAGGAGGAACGGGTTGTGCTTGAGCAGGTACAGCGCGTTCCCCGAGCTATGCGGCGTCGCAGTGTAGTCAGCTGAGTCACCGAGGAACCCGGGGTAGGGCAGTCCTTCCATGTAGCCCTTCCACGAAACCCGCGCGGCTTCGAGCTGGTCGACGATGTTTACGTGGTCGAGCAGGGTCTTTTGAGCCGTGTTGTCACTGTTGCTGTCCCATATCGAACCGCTGGTCGCAGCCAGGTAGTTGGGCAGGCTCGGGTGCGTGACACCGAAGTAGTCGGTCGCCAGACCGTAGGTGGCGGCGAGGTGCTGGATGTACTTCGTGTTGGTGTTCGTAGGAGTCAGGAGCTCGTCCGAGCCGGCATTCTCCATCATGATCACGAACGTGTGCGCTCGAGCGGAGCTGCCGCCTGGTCCTCCGCTGACGCCGCCAGAAGCGTTCGCCAGTGGAGGAAGGGCCAGGGCAAGCGCGATGGCTCCCGCGGAAACAGCAGCAATGTGTCTCGTCTTCATCAGCCACGCCGCCTCTCGACAGCACCGCCCGCCAGACCCCGAGGTTGAAGCGGCGGCACGGCGTTTGCGCGGATGCTAGGAGCCCCGGCGGTAGTGGTCAAGGGAGCCGCAGGGACTGTGCATCCGCAACGTCGAAGGTGCTCTGGCGCGGCTGCGGGCTACCCCTGTCGGAGGCCGAGAGTGTTGCCGTCCGGATCGTTGAACCACGCGGCTCGAGCAGGACCGAGTTGGGCGATATGGCCGGTGGTGGCGAGCGGCCCTTCGGCGTAGTCGAGGAATACGACGCCCTTGTCCACCAAGTCCTGGACGGCGGCCTCGATATCGTCCACCTCGAAGTGGGCAAGCGTGTGTTCAGTCACGATGGGCGGTCTCTTGAAGACGGAAAGCTCGCTCACGGACCCGCACCGGTAACGCACGGCGACCGGACTCTCCCACAGGAACGTCAGCGCGAGGGTGTCGCCGTAGAACTCCTTCGCACGCTCCAGGTCAGTCACCGGGACGGTCGCCACGACCATCGTCGCTGTGATCATCGGTGAACTCCCATGCTTGGGTCGGTGGCCTTGCCGGTCGGTCTGGCGGCTAGGAGAGGACCTTGTACACGTCGATGGTGGT
>Ga0075017_100002736_pt1 | contig 11066 bp, 7 predicted proteins | sample AleBraG_ABR_2012_FD_71475 | JGI IMG/M metagenome (GOLD analysis project Ga0075017, IMG submission 71475) | Freshwater sediment microbial communities in response to fracking from Pennsylvania, USA - Alex Branch Run_MetaG_ABR_2012 | ecosystem: Environmental > Aquatic > Freshwater > Creek >...
GGCTTGAGCTGCCCGCCCCGTCCGAAGAAGTCGATCATGGGGAGGTCGATGCGCATCTCCGGTGTCGGCACGCCGACCTGCACCACCGTGCCGGCCAGGTCCCGCGCGTAGAACGCCTGCTCCAGCACCTTCGGATTCCCGACCGCCTCGATGCACACGTCGGCCCCGTTGCCCCCGGTGAGGGCCTGCACCGCGGCCACGACGTCCTCGGTCGAGGCGTCGATCCCGTGCGTGGCTCCGAACTCGGTGGCCAGTGCCAGCTTCCGCGGATCGAGGTCGACGGCGATGATGGTCGACGCACCCGCCAGCCTCGCCCCGGCCACCGCCGCGCACCCGACCCCGCCACAGCCGAACACCGCCACCGAGTCGCCCGTGCCGACCTCGCCGGTCAACAGGGCCGCCCCCAGCCCGGCCATCACCCCGCAGCCGAGCAGGCCGACCGCCTCGGGCCGGGCCGACGGGTCGACCCTGGTGCACTGGCCGGCGGCCACCAGCGTCTTCTCGGCGAAGGCACCGATGCCGAGGGCGGGTGACAGGGGCGTCCCGTCGGCCAGGGTCATCTTCTGGGTGGCGTTATGGGTGGCGAAGCAGTACTGCGGCCGACCCCGGCGGCACGACCGGCAGTCGCCGCACACGGCACGCCAGTTGAGGACCACGAAGTCACCCGGTGCCACGGTGGTCACGTCGGGACCCACCGCCTCGACCACTCCGGCCGCCTCGTGGCCGAGCAGGAAGGGGAACTCGTCGTTGATGCCGCCCTCCCGGTAGTGGAGGTCGGTGTGGCACACCCCGCAGGCCTGGATCCGCACCACGGCCTCGCCCGGCCCCGGGTCGGGCACCCGGATGGTCACCACCGAAACCGGTCGGCCCTTGGCCAGAGCCACCACTCCGCGTACCTCGCTCGCCATGTCGCGCTCCTGTCGTGTCGTCCGGTCGATCGGGGCACAGTGTGGCACGGTGAGCCGCACCGCTCCCGACCCGTCTGGGTGGTGGTCGCCGCCCGCTGGTACCGTGGCGGGCGCGGGCGCCGGCGGGGCGTCCGGGCGGGGGCACCAGCAGGCCGGGGTCGACGACCGACCGGGCCACAGCGGAAGAGGAGTGGTGTCCATGGCACTCGATCATCTCGGTACCGACGTGCCGCCGGGCGCGCCGGCGCCGGCGGACAGCCGACGCGAGGACCTGTTGCGCGCCGCGCTCCACGTGATCGCGGAGCGGGGCTTCACCGACACCAGGATCGCCGACGTGGCGGAGCGGGCCGGTATCAGCCCGGCCCTCGTCATCTACTACTTCCAGACCAAGGACAACCTGCTCACCGAGGCCATCCGCCTGGCCGAGGACCGCTGGTTCGAGCAGGGCGTGCGGCGCATGCAGGCCGTTCCCGACGCCGTGGGTCGCCTCGAGGAGATCGTCACGTGGATCTGCCTCCCCCTCCCCGACAACGAGTTCCCCGACCCGTGGACCCTGTGGATCGACCTGTGGGCCCGGTCGCTGCGCCACCGCGAGGTGGCCCGGGTGCGGGAGGAGTTCGACGGCCGGTGGCGCGGCGCCATCGCCCGGGCGGTCACCGACGGCCAGGCCGAAGGGGTGTTCGGTCCCGCCGATGCCACCGAGTTCGCCATCGCCCTCCTGGCCCTGCTCGACGGCCTGGCCGTCCAGGTGGCCCTCGGTGACCCGGCCGTCAGATCCGCCTTCGCCCTGCGGGTGGCCATGGGCTTCGCGGCCGGAGCCCTGGACTTCACCTGGTCCGGGACCATGCGGGCGGCCGCGGCCCCGGCTTGACCGGGGCCACCGCACCAGGTCGGCCTCAGGCCGTCGACGACAGGATCTCGGCGATCAGCTCGATGCCGGTGTCGGGGTGGAGGAGGGCAAGTCGGCCGACCGGTTCGCCCTCCCAGGTGGTGTGCATGACGAAGCCGGTCTGCTCGTCCAGGAGATGGTCCGACCAGGCCTCGTACTCGGCCTTTCCCCACCCGGTCCGGCGGAAGAGCACCACCGACAGCTCGGGTCGCCGGACCAGCTCGAGCTGGGGGAGCGACTCGATGAGGTCGGCCACCTCCTGGGTCGTGGTCAGGACCGTCTCGATGGCGTCGCGGTAGGCGTCGGTCCCGTTGACGGCCAACGAGAACCACAGGGGCATGCCCCTGGCCCGCCGGGTGAGGTGGTAGGCGTAGTCGCTGGGGTTCCACTCCTCGGGGGTGTCCTTGTGCATGACGTCGAGATAGGAGGCGTCCTGGGAGTGGACGGCCTTGGCCAGCCGCGGCTCCCGGTAGAGGAGCGCGGCGCAGTCGAACGGGGCGAACAGCCACTTGTGGGGGTCGACCACGAACGAGTCGACCCGTTCGATGCCGTCGAACCGGGCGCGGACGGAGAGGGCGAACAGGGCGGCGCACCCGTAGGCCCCGTCCACGTGGTACCAGAGCTTGTGCTCCTCGGCCACGTCGGCAACGCCGTTCAGGTCGTCGATGATGCCGGCGTTGGTGGTGCCGCCGGTGGCGACCACGGCGACCACGTCCCCGCCCCGGGGATCGGCGGCCAACGCCGTCCGCAGGGCGCGGCCGGTGAGCCGGTGGTCCTCGCAGGGGACGAGGAGCGGTTCGACCCCGAGGACATGGAGGGCCTTGCCCACCGACGAGTGGGCCTCCTCGCTGATGGCCACCACCGGGTGCTCGGGGGCGTCGTCGCCCATCCGGTAGGCGGTGGTGTCCCGGCCGACCATCAGCCCGGACAGGTTGCCGGCCGATCCACCGGCCACGAAGCAGCCTCCTGCTCCCTCGGGCAGTCCGGCCAGATCGGCGAGCACCCGCAGTGCCTGGTTCTCGGCGGCCACCGGGCCGGCCGCCTCGATCCACGACGTGCCGTGCAGCGACGAGCACGCCACCACCATGTCGAACAGCAGGGCCGCCTTGGTCGGCGCGGCGGGGATGAATGCCAGGAAGCGCGGACTGTCGACCGACACCACCGCGGTGGCCAGGGTCTTGTCGAACAGCTCCATGACGGCGGCCGGATCGACACCGCCGGGGGTCATCAGGCCCTCGAGACCGGCGGCCAACGACTCGTGGACCGCCCCGCCGTAGTCGAGCGGGACGGGATCGAGGGAGAGCCGCCATCGGCAGTAGTCGAAGATCAGGTCGGTGATCTGCTCGTCGTAGACGAACATGGGGTTGCGCATGGTGATCCGTTCTGGTGGCCCGACCGGACCATGTTCGCAGACGGCGGCGGCCGGGCCCGGCGGCAGCGGCCCAGCAGTCGTGCGCGAGCAGCCGTGCGCCCGCGGAGGGCCACGGTCGCCGGAGCCGGACCGACGGGACGCCCGCTCAGGCGGGGAGCCGGTGGACGGAGACGGCGTAGTCGCCGGCCGGGTCGAACGGCTGTGCGTCCCAAGTGGCGTAGCGGAGCTCCCGCTCGAGTCCCGCCGTCGCACAGTCGGCGTCGTACCGGTCGAGGCCGTACCCCCGCCCCAGCTGGAATCCGGCCACCAGGCGACCACCGGGGTCCAGGTGCCGGGCGCACCCGGCGACCAGGGCGGCCTGCGTGCCCTCGGGGGTGAAGAGCGGTACGTTGCCGGCCATCAGGACGAGGGGGAAGGTACGTCCGAGATGGGCGTCGGCCACATCGACCACCCGGAAGTCGACATCCGGCGCCAGGGCGCGGGCGGTGGCGATCATCGAGGCGTCCCGGTCGATCCCGACCACGTCGTAGCCCCGCCTCGACAGTTCGGCGGCCACCCGCCCGGTGCCGCAGCCGGCGTCGAGCACCGATGACGGGGCGAAGCGGTCGACGAAGTCGGCCTCACCGTGGACGTGCACGCCCGAGGCGGCCAGCTGGTCGACGCGACGTTGATAGGACTCGCCGTCCCAGGCCGTGGTGCCCGGCGGCCGCTCGGCCGGCGGGATGCCCCCCGGGCCGCTCATCGGGATGCATCCCCGGGGCGGTCGTGGTCGTCGGGCCCCGTCAACCGGGTGCGGCTCCCGATCCCGCGGTGGCCAGTCGGGCGGCGGCCGCCGGGTCGAGGAGCTCGCATACGGCGTGGACCGGCAGGTCGTCTCCCGTCACCGCCCGCAGTGCCCGCCCCCCGGCACTGCGGGCCGGAGGGGTGTCGGTGGTGAGCACGACCAGGGGCCCGAGGTCACGCCGTCCGGGCGCGGCCGATCGTGCCGCCTGGAGCACGGATGCCACCCCCAGGGCCCGCCACAGCACCTCGGGCCTCCGGAGGCCGGGTCGGGTGGCCGAGTACGCACCGGTCAGCAGGAAGAGCCAGGTGCCGCCACCGGCATCGCGGGCCCGGTAGTCGACGGACACCCCCAGGTCGGAGAGGGCCGGGGCCACCTCGACCTCGGTGAACCCGGCGTCGGCCAGCGCCTGCTCGGCCAGGTCCCGGGCCTTCGCCCCCCGGGCGACCGCCCGCTCCTCGGCCGTCCCGTCCGCCACCGCGGAGACCGCCCGGGTGGGGGCCACCGTCACTCGGCGACGACCCACGGTGTTGGCCCGCTCCTCGGCCACCCGGCGCTCGGCCAGCGCCACGTAGTCGGGATCGGTGTCGAAGCCCACGAAGTGGCGCTCGGTGCGGACGGCGGCCACGGCCGTCGAGCCCGATCCCATGAAGGGGTCGAGGACCAGGTCTCCCCGGTAGGTGTAGAGGTCGATCAGGCGCCGGGGCAGCTCGACCGGGAACGGTGCCGGATGGCCGACCCGGGTGGCCGACTCGGCGGGAAGGTCCCACACGTCGGTGGTGGCGTCCACGAATTCGTCCATGGTCATGGTGCCCTCATGGGGAAGGCCTGCCCGGGCCCGCTCGTCGGCCGGAACCGCCCGGTCGAAGCGACCCTTGGAGGCCACCACGATGCGTTCGGACACGTCGCGCAGAACGGGATTGCCCGGTCGCTGGTAGGTGCCCCAGGCACACGACCCGCCGGCGGCATGGCTCTTCTGCCACACGATCTCCCCCCGCAGCAGATAGCCGAGCCCTTCCAACAGGGTGACGACGTCGGCGGACAGGGAGCGGTAGGGCTTACGTCCGAGATTGGCCACGTTGACGGCGATCCGGCCCCCTGGCTCCAGCTTGGCGAAGCACTGGGCGAAGACGTCGCGCAGCATGCCCAGGTAGTCGCCGAAATCGGCCGGGACGTGGCCGACGCCCATGGCCTGCTCGTATTCCTTGCCGGCGAAGTAGGGCGGTGAGGTGACGACCAGGGCCACCGAGCCGTCCGCCACCGAGCCGTGGGCGTCCATGTCCCGGGCGTCGCCGACCCACACCGCGTCGAGGGCGACCGGGCGGGCCACGGCGTCGTCGTCGGACAGGCGGGGGGGGAGGAACCGGGCGTAGAAGCCGGAGGCGTCGTGCCCCTCGCGCCGGCCGACACCGAAGGCGGAGGTGGTGGTGGTCCCCCTGCGGACCAACGGCCTGCTGGACGGGACCGCAGGGGGGATCGACGGGACCACGGGAGTGATTACGGGGCGGGCTCCCATCATCGGGAGGCTATCGGCGCGGCCCCGGATGTCCGGGGATACGGCGTCGGTGGGCCCCGGGCCGGGGGACCCCCGTCGGGAGGCGGCGATCGGGACCGCCGGATCGGGACCGGGTGGTCAGCCGGTGGCCAGGTGCGCGGTGACCGACTCCCCGACCATCACGCAGGCGGACAGGGAGACGCAGTCCACGGCGGTGAGCGCAAGGGCGACAGGTGCGGTAACGGCCTGACGCCAGGTGGCGCCCGATGGGCCGGCGGCACCGGTCAGGACCACCACTCCGGCCTGCGGCGCGGTGGTCACCGTCGTCCCGACGGCTACGCACGGCCCCGCGGCGCACGAGACCCCGAGCAGATCGGCCGAAGTCGGGGTGACCGGGACCGCGACCCACCTGCCTCCGCCATCGGCGGTGGTGAGGACGACCCCCTGGCCGGTGCGGGCGCCGCCGAGCACGGTGGCCGTGGTCCCCACTGCGGTGCACGTGGCGCCGCTGCCGGTCGCGGTCCTGGTGGCGTCGGTGCCCGCGGTGCAGGCGATGTCCTGGAGTGCTCCGGTCCCGACCGGAACGTGCTGTGGTGTCCAGGTCGTCCCCCCGTCGGAGGTCACGTCGATGGTCCCGATCACATGGCCGACATCGACCGACTGGGCTGCGGTGGCCCAGCAGTGGGTGGCGTCGGTGCACGACAGTGCGGTGGCGACCGAGGCCGGAGCCGGCAGCCGGCCCGTCGCCACCCAGGCCCCGGTTCGCGATGGGAGGAGGGTCGTCACCACGCCGGAGACGACACCCAGCGCCGCGCACCGGCCGTTCGTGCGACAGTCGACGGCGGTGACGTCGGTGGTGCCGGCCGGGACCGCCTGCACGGTCCAGGTGGTCCCGTTGGTCGTGGTGAGGACGGCGCCTGGACCGACGCCGCTCAGGCCGATCTGGCCCACTGCGATGCAGGACCGGGCCGAGGTGCAGGCGACGCCGGACAAGTAGCCGACCACCGAGGGGAGGGTCAGGACAGTCCAGGTGGCACCACCGTCCGTGGTGGCCACGAGTGCGGGACCGGCAGGCGCCGACGAGGTGGCTACCGTGGACCCGACGGCCCAGCAGCGTTGGGCGGTGGCACAGGCGACGTCCCGCAGCGCCTGGACCGGGGCCGGAAGCGTGGTCGTGGTCAGGGTCCCCTGCCAGGGGCCGAGGGATGGCGTGGGACCGGTTACGGAACTCGACGACGGTGATCCCGTGGATCCACCGCAGGCGGCCGTGGCGCCGACGGCCACGACGACCGTCATCATGGCCAGGAACCGGCGCGTGGCGGGGGTGATGAGTCGCTTGTCGGGCACCGCACTTCCCTCTCCCGCCCGCTCGGTGGACGCCCGGAACCCGGACGCGGGCGCTCCGACTGTCCGAGATTGTGCCACGGACCGTCGTGGGGCCCGGTGATGACGGCCCGCCACCGCCGGCGGCGTCTACCGTGACTCCCGTGGTGGCCACACTCTCCCCCGTGCGGTGGCCGGAAGCGTCCCCCGGTCGGATCGCGCCGTGAACGTGGTCGATGTGGTGGTGATCCTGACCGCCCTCGCCGCTGCCTACCAGGGAGCGCGCGTGGGCGCCGTGGTCCAGGTGTGCGCCATCGTCGGCTTCTTCGCAGGCCTCTACGTGGGGGCCCTGCTGGCGTCGGAGACGGTCCGGTGGGCCCACTCGCCGACGGCCCGGACGGTGGTCGCCCTCACGACCATGCTGCTGGTGGCCTTCAGTTTCGGGATGGCCGGCCGGACCCTCGGGGGAGCGTTGACCAGTCACGTGGGACGGGGACCGGTCCGCTCCATCGACGCCGTGCTGGGTGTGGCGGTGGCGGTGGTGGCCGCTCTGGTGACGGTGTGGCTCCTGGCCAGCACCATGGTGAACACCTCGTCGGCGGCCCTCGACACGGCCGTCCTCCAGTCCCGGATCATCAACGCGCTGAATGGGGTGCTGCCGGCCCCGCCGTCGGTCTTCTCCCAGGCACAGGGCTTCTTGACCGCCGAAGGGTTCCCACCGGTACTGGCGGCCCTGGCCCCGGCGTCGGCCCGACCGGTTCCCCTCCCCTCGAACGCGCAGCTGCGCCAGGCCGTCCTGGCCGCCGGCCCGTCCACGGTCAAGGTCGAGGGCTACGGGTGCGGCGTCCTCCAGGAGGGATCGGGCTTCGTGGCGGCTCCGGGCCTGGTGGTCACCAACGCCCACGTGGTGGCCGGGATCGCCCAGCCGCGGGTGCAGATCGGAACCACGGTGCGGGCCACCGAGGTGGTGCTGTTCGACCCGTCGTTCGATCTGGCCGTGCTCCGGGTCGACGGGCTGAAGGCCCCGACCCTCCGCCTCGACCCGGCCCCGGTGGGTCGGGGCGCCCAGGGTGTGGTGCTGGGCTTCCCGGAGGGGGGACCGTTCACCGTGGACGCGGCCGGGGTGATGGCCGCATTCGAGGCACAGGGTCGCGACATCTACGGGAGCGGCCTCACCGTGCGCAACGTCTACGAGCTCGACGCACTGGTGCGGCCCGGCAATTCGGGTGGACCGTTGGTCCTGCCCGGTGGGCAGGTCATCGGCGTGGTGTTCTCGCGCTCGACCGTCGACCCGTCCATCGGATACGCCCTGACCTCGCCGGACATCCTGCCGCGCCTGGCCCAGGCCGAGGCCACCAGGCAGCCGGTCTCCACCGGCGGCTGCGCACCCGCCTGACCCGGGAGCGGCACCCGCAGCACGCCGCCGGGACCGGCCACGGCCGCGTCGGTCGGGCTAGACAGGGGTCATGGCGCTCCCCATCGAGGACTACGGGATCATCGGCGACCTGCACACGGTGGCGCTGGTCGGCCGCGACTGCTCCATCGACTGGCTCTGCCTTCCACGGTTCGACTCCGGGTCGTGCTTCGCCAAGCTCCTCGGTACCGAGGACCACGGGTCGTGGCGGGTCGCCCCCAAGGGTGTGGAACGGGCGACCCACCGGCACTACCGCGGCGACACCCTCGTCCTGGAGTCGGAGTTCGTCACCGACGAGGGATCGGTCCGGATCGTCGACTGCATGCCGATCCGCCAGGAGCACCCTGAAGTGGTGCGCCTGGTCGAGGGCGTGCGGGGCACGGTCACCATGGAGATGCAGCTGACCATCCGCTTCGGCTACGGCCAGATCGTCCCGTGGGTCCGACGAAGCGACGGCACCCTGACCGCGGTCGCCGGACCCGACGCCCTGTCGCTGTGGACGACGGTCCCGACCCATGGGTCCGACCTGTCGACGGTGGCCGAGTTCACCGTGTCCGAAGGGCAGACCGTCCCGTTCTCCCTCTCCTGGTACCCGGCCACCGATGCCCCGCCCCGGCCGGTCGATGCCATGTACGCCATCGCCGACACCGAGCAGTGGTGGAGCGAGTGGGTCGCCCAGTGCACGTACGACGGCGAGTACCGCGACGCCGTGGTGCGGTCGTTGATCACCCTGAAAGCCCTCACCTACGAGCCCACCGGCGGGATCGTGGCCGCCCCGACCACCTCGCTCCCCGAGTCGCTGGGCGGCGGCCGCAACTGGGACTACCGGTTCTGCTGGCTGCGCGACGCCACCTTGACCCTCGAGTCGTTGATGCGGGGTGGCTTCTACCAGGAAGCGATGGCGTGGCGGAGCTGGCTCCTGCGAGCCACGGCGGGGGACCCCTCCCAGATGCAGATCATGTACGGGGCCGGAGGCGAGCGCCGGCTCGACGAGTGGGAGGTCGAATGGTTGCCGGGCTACGAAGGATCGCGCCCGGTCCGGATCGGCAATGCCGCGGCCGGGCAGTTCCAGCTCGACGTCTACGGCGAGGTCATGTCGGCGCTCTACGAGTCGGCCCAGCCCGACGACACCGAGGGCGATCCGGCATGGGAGCTGCAGCGTTCGCTGATGGAATTCCTGGAGACCGGGTGGCGTCAACCCGATGACGGCATCTGGGAGGTGCGGGGGCCGCGTCGCCACTTCACCCACTCCAAGGTCATGGCCTGGGTGGCCATCGACCGGGCCATCAAGACGGTGGAGGAGTACGGCGCCGACGGGCCGCTCGATCGGTGGAAGGTGATCCGCCAGGAGATCCACGACGAGGTGTGCGATCGCGGCTTCAATGCGGCCCGGGGCTGCTTCACCCAGTACTACGGAGCGGACCAGCTGGACGCCAGCCTGCTGATGATCCCACTGGTCGGGTTCCTGCCGGCCACGGACCCCCGGGTGCGGAGCACGATCGAGGCCATCGAGCGGGAGCTGGTGGAAGGGGACTTCGTCCTCCGCTACCGGACGGTCGACACGGGCGATGTGGACGGCCTGACCGGTCGTGAGGGCGCCTTCCTGGCCTGCTCGTTCTGGTTGGCCGACTGCCTCTCGCTCCTCGGTCGGGAGCACGACGCCCGCCAGCTCCTCGAACGGCTGCTCGACCTCCGCAACGATCTGGGCCTGCTGTCCGAGGAGTACGACCCGGTGGCCGCACGCCTGGTGGGCAACTTCCCCCAGGCCTTCTCCCATGTCTCGTTGGTCAATTCGGCGGCCAAGATCACCGGGCATCGCAAGCCGTCCGCCGACCACGTATTCCTGGGCCTGGCCCGCCAGGCCATGTCCGGGGTCCGGCCCGCCGGTATGTCCCGCATGCACATGAAACCGGCGCCGGCTTCGGCGTTGCGGGCATTGATCACCGAAGGTGGCCGACCCGTCCGGGACCGGCCGACCTCCCCGGTGGCGGGAAGCACGCCGGCTGGCCGCCTGGCGGGCCGTCCGGCCCGCAAGGCAACCGGCAAGCGGGCCAAGGAGACGGTGACGGTTCGCCAGTCGACGACGGTCAAGCGGGCGGGTGCCCCGCTGTCGGCCCTGGCGGAGACGGTACCCGCCAAGAAGGCCGCGCCCAAGAAGGCCGCACCGAAGAAGGCCGCACCGAAGAAGGCGGCGACCAAGAGGGCGACGCCAAAGAGGGCGACGCCCAAGAAGGCCGCGCCCAAGAAGGCCGCGCCCGAGAAGACTCCGGCCCGGAAGCCGACCCCGGCCAAGAAGGCCGCCAAGCGGGCGAGGTGACCCGGCGATGAGCGGCCACCACGGACCGGAAGGCCATCGGCACCCGGAGGGACCTCGGCACGGTCATCCGTTCGATCCGGACGATCCGACCCCCCCGTCGGCCGGGACCCGCATCGCCGAAGGGGTCCTGGAGCTCGACACGCTGCTCGGCGGCTGGGAGCACGTCACGGCCGGATACCTCATCGAGGGCGACGCACCGGTCCTGGTGGAGACGGGCAGCCAGAGCTCGGTGCCGGCTCTGCTGATCCACCTCGACCGCCTCGGGCTCGGTGCGGACGACCTGGCCGGTGTGGTCGTCACCCACATCCACCTCGATCACGCCGGGGGAGTGGGCGACGTGGCCCGGGCCTTTCCGAAGGCCACCGTCTACGTCCACCCGAAAGGCGCCCGCCACCTGGCCGACCCGACCAGGCTCGTGGATTCGGCCGCACGCGTCTACGGCCCCCTCCTCGACTCGCTCTATGGACGGCTCGATCCGACCCCGGCCGAGCGCATCCACATCCTGGAGGACGGCGAGGAGATCCGGGTGAGCTCCAACCGGTTCCTGACCGCCGTCGACTCGCCCGG
>Ga0075017_100002737_pt1 | contig 11064 bp, 7 predicted proteins | sample AleBraG_ABR_2012_FD_71475 | JGI IMG/M metagenome (GOLD analysis project Ga0075017, IMG submission 71475) | Freshwater sediment microbial communities in response to fracking from Pennsylvania, USA - Alex Branch Run_MetaG_ABR_2012 | ecosystem: Environmental > Aquatic > Freshwater > Creek >...
GCGCCGCCGGTCGCGCCGGTCGCGCCTCTCACGCCGCCCGACGGTGCCGTGGTCGCCTGGTCGGTCGATCCGAGGGGCGGCGGGCCACCGAGCCCCGCAGCACCCGCCCCGGCGGCGGACGCGGGCAGGGTGTCTCCGCCCGAGTAGGTCAGCACCGCCACGAGGCCGGCCAGGGTCCCCGAGGACACGAGGATCGCGCGCTTCATGACGAGCTCCAGAGGGTGCGGGGACGGGGCAGGACGCCGGGACGTTCAGAACGAGAAGGCTTCATGGTGGATCCGATGGTCGGGGACACCGGCATCGCGGACGGCACCGAGGACGCCCTCGGTGAAAGCGGCCGGTCCGCAGACGAACACGTCGGTCCCGGCGAGACCGGGGACGAGGCGGGCCAGGTAGTCGGCGGTCAGCGGGTGAAGGTGCCGTGGACCCTGCAGGTAGTGCAGTCTCCACCCGCGCGAAGTCACGAGCTCCTCGAGCTCGTCACGGAGTGGCGCCGTCGTCGACTCCGGCACCCGGTAGACGATCGTCGCGGCGGTGCCGTGCGGCAGGTCCTCGAGCACGGCGCGGATCGGGGTGACCCCGACCCCGGCCGCGAACGCGGCGATGGACTCGCCGTGGCGGTGACCCGCCGTGAACACGCCGTACGGCCCCTCGGCGACCACGCGCGTGCCGACACGCAGACGGCGGAGCAGGGCGGACTGGTCGCCGAGGTTCTTCACCGTGATGCGCAGCCACGACGGGTTGGGCGACGCCGAGAGCGAGTACGGGTGCGCCTGCCACCACCACTCGCGCGTCACGAACCGCCACTGGAAGAACTGCCCGCCGCGCGCCTTGATCAGGTCGAGGTCGACCCCGGAGACGTACACCGAGACCACGCCGTCGGCCTCGGGGACCACCGCCGCGACGCGGAGGTCGTGCTTGCGCGAGAACGACAGCGGGGCGAGGACGCGAACCACGAGGATCGTACCGAAGACTACGAGGTACAGAGCGGTCCAGAAGTAGCGCTGGTAGGGGTGCGCGATGAACATCGGACCGAGCGCGACCTGGTGGCCGAAGGACAGAGCGACGGCGAGGTAGAAGTACAGGTGCGTGACCCACCAGGTCTCATACGTCATGCGCGTCCGGATCCTGCGATACGACAGCACGCTGACGCCCATCATGAGCACGAAGGCCGCGGCGGCCGGCATCATCCACGCGGACCTCGTGATCAGCGACCAGAGCTGGCCGAGCACGCTGCGGTCCTCGGCCTGCGCGTAGCTGATCGTCGTGAACAGGAAGTGCCCGAGGACGAGGAAGATCGAGTACGGCGCCACCTTGCGGTGCAGCGCCACCATGCGGTCGTGCCCGAGCTCGCGTTCGAGCCAGGGCAACCTCGAGACGAGAAGCATGAGCACGAGGCAGAGGTACGTGCCGACGAGCGCCGAGACCGTGCCCACCGCCAGCGTCCTGCCGCCCGGCACGTCGAGCCCGCCCTTCACGGCGTAGACCCCGATCCCGAGGGAGATACCCAGACCGATGCCCGCGACCGTGATGGCGATGTCGCCACGGTGCCGGGTCCTCCCGCGCGCCGCGACGCCATGGCGCAGACGGGGCCGGCAGGGGTGCGGGAGGTGCGGAGTGGCCGGCGCCGCCTGGGCCGGTTGCGGCGGCAGGGCGACCGGAGGCGTGGTGGGCGGCGGCAGGAGGGTCGGGACCGCGACCGGAGCCGGCAGGTAGACCGGTTGGCGGTCCGCGGGCGCCCCGGTGAAGGCGGCGGTCTCCACGAAGGCGTGGCGTCCCGCGGCGGAACCGGTGTACGGGTCGCGCCCGTTTCCCGTGGTCATCGGCCCGACGCCGTCAGTGCGGACTGCAACGACGACGTGTACGCCGCATAGGTCAGCGTGGCACCGGACACCGCGCTGATGGTCGCGGAGTTCGCGTTGATCGCCTTGGTGTCGTACTGCGGCAGCGCGGTCGAGTTGATGCTCACGGTCTCGGTCCCGTCGTTCGTGAGCAGCGTCCCCTTCGAGGAGGTGATCACCGAGTTGGTCAGCACGATGACCACACGGATGGTGCCGTGGCCGTTCGCGATCGCCGTGATGGCCCCCAGGAACGTGCCGTTCACCAGCGGTTTCGCCGGCGTCGCCACGACCGACGTCGACGCTGTTCCTTCGGTCGTCGCGGTCACGGCCGTGACGTAGTACGTGTAGGCCGTTCCGACGACGAGCCCGGTGTCGGTGTAGGACGTCGACGTGGGGGAGGCGACCAGCGAGCCGTTGCGGTAGACGCGGTAGGACGTCGCCGAGGCAACCGCCGTCCAGCTCAGCGCGACGGTGCTGTTGCCCGGCGTCGCGGTCAGCCCTGTCGGTGCCGCCGGCGAGGGTGCCAGCGGGGTGGCCGTCACTGCGACGGACACCGGGGAGGACGCGGAGCCGTTCGTCGCGACCACCGTGTAGCTGTAGGCGGTCCCGTTGGCCAGACCGGTGTCCACGTACGTGGTGCCCGTCTGCGTCGAGACGAGCGTCGAGCCGCGGTAGACCAGGTAGCCACCGGCGTTGGCCGACGCCGTCCACGACAGGGACACCTGCGCGTTCCCACCCGTGGCCGTGAGCCCAGTCGGCGCGGCCGGCGTGAGCACATACGGCGTCACCGTGACCGCCGTCGACGGTGGCGAGTCGGCACCCGACACCGTCGCGGTGACGGCGTAGGTGTAGGTGACCCCGTTGGTCAGGCCGCTGTCGCTCCAGGACGTGCCGGTCGTCGTCGCGACCGCCACGCCGTCGCGCCAGAGCGTGTAACCCGACGCGTTCGGAGTGATGTTCCAGGTGAGCGAGGCGGTCCGGTCCCCGGCCGTGCAGGTGAGGCCGGTGGGCGCCCCGGCCACGGCGGCCTCGGGCGTCACGGTAACCGCCGCGGTCGGGGCCGAGGTGGAGGCGGGCCCAACCGCGGTGATCGTGTAGGAGTACGTCACACCGTTGGACACCGCGGTATCGACGAGGGTCGGGCTCGCTGTCGTGGCCAGCAGAATCCCGTCGCGCCGCACCTGGTAGGACGTCGCACCGCTGACCGAGCCCCAGGTGAGCGTCACCCGCGCGTCACCGGGTGTGGCGGCCAGGCCGACCGGCGAGGACAGCGAGGGGGCCACGGGGACGGCCGTGGCGGACGCGGAGCGTGCCGACGCCGGGGAGTTCTGCCGATACGCGACGACGGAGTAGGTGTAGGTGTGACCGTTGCTCACCGCGGTGTCGGTGTAGCTCGCGCCCGCCTGCGTCGCGATCGCGACGTCGTCGCGGTAGAGCGTGAACGACGTGGCGCCCGGGGGGGCCGACCAGGTGACGGTCACGCGAGTGCCGCTCGGTGTGGCCACCAGGTCGGTCGGGGCTGCCGGAGCCGTGGCGACAGGCGTGCAGGGGACCGCTGCCGAGGCAGGGGACAGCGCGGTGCCGTTGGCGGCGCGCACGGTGTAGGAGTAGGACGTGGCGTCGAGCAGGCCCGAATCGACGTACGACGGATCGGTCGGGGAACCCACGAGCGCACCGTTGCGGTAAACCCGGTAGCCGGTCGTCGACGGGGTCGCGGTCCAGGCAAGCGCGACCGTCGCGTCACCGGGCGCCGCCACCAGTCCCACCGGCGTGCTGGGCGCGACGGCGGTCGGCGTGCCTGCGACCGCAGCGGACAGCGGCGACCAGCCGGCGATGTTCGTGGCCACCACGATGTAGCGGTAGCCGACGCCGTTGTCGAGCCCCGTGTCGAGGAACGCCGGGGACATCGTGCTCGCCACCTGAAGCCCGTCGCGGTAGACCCGGTAGCCGGTCGCGCCGGGGACGGCCGGCCAGGTCACAGCGACCTGCCCGGAGGCGCCGACCGCCGAGACGGCGGAGGGCGCGGCGGGCGTCGCGACGTACGGCGCCTGGATGTAGTGCTGGGCGCGGACCGCGGCCGTCACGGCGTCGACTACTCGCACCATCGCCAGCTGCGACATCACGACCTCGCGCGCCGCGGCGAGCACCCGCTTGTTCACCACGGCGAGGGTGCGAGCGGTCCGCACCTGGTCGATCGTGGCCCTGGTGCGCATCGCCGAGGCGTGGGCGGCGGCGGCGACCTTCTGGGACTTCTTCAGCGAGGCGTACGCCGACAGGGCGTGCAGGTAGCGGGTGCGTGCCGCGACGACGCCGGCGTCCGCGTCGACGACGAGGTTGACCTCCTCGATCACCTGGTCGGGCGTCTGGCCCCAGTCGTTGAGCACGTCCTGCCCGGGCGGAGCGGCGGCCTCGGCGACCGGGACGACGAGGAGCCCACTCCACGAGGTCGCGACCGCGCCTGCCCCGGCGAGCAGCGCCACTGCTCGGCGCGCAGGACAGGTGCGGCGGGGCATGCGCCGTGCCCCCTCAGACCTTGAACCCGGCTGCGAGGAGGGCCGACTGCAGCGACTGCTGGAACGCCTCCGACGACAGCGACGCCCCCGACACGCTCGCGACGTTCGCGGTGTCACCCGCCGACATGGCCTCGAGCACAAGCGTGCTCAGCGACCTGGTGTTGTAGGTCTCGGAGCCGCTGAGCGGGTCCGCCTGGGCGATCACGCTGACGTCGCTGACGTGGCCGCCGTAGATGGTGATCTGGATCTGCATCGGCTCGAAGGACAGGGGGACGGTCGGCACCAGGTACTTCACGAGCCTGCCGTCGAAGGTCCCGTCGACCGGCCGGTAGTGGGTGGCGGTCACGGCGGCGGTCCGGGCGCCGACCACCGCGTTGCGCCGGGTGACGGCCGCCGTGTAGGCCGCCTTGGCGCGCAGCGTCAGGGCGTGAGCGGCGAGGTAGGGCTTCTGCGCCGAGGCGATACGGGTCCTGCGCCTCGAGGCGACGGCTGCGAGGTAGGCCTTCCTCGCCGCGGCCTCGGCCGCGATGCGCGTCGTGAGGACCCGGCGGTCGTACGCGGCGATCGCCCGCCAGTGGACGACGGTCGGATCGGCGTCGACCACCGCAGCGATCTCCGCAGCCACTTCGGCGTCGGACTGGCCGTAGTCGTTGGCGACGGCCTGGCCGGGGTTGGCCGCCGCCGCGGCGGGCCCGGACGGGACGAGGCAGGCGAGGGCTGCCGCGGCGCCGACGACGGCGGCGAGCCTCGGCCCGGTGCGCGGCGGCGGAAGCAGGGTCACCCCGCTTGCTTCGACGGCGGATCGTGAGCCGTTGCTGAGCCGAGCGGGTGAGCCACGTCCAAGAAACGTCGTAGGCGTGGGTCCCGGGCCGGTCAGTGCGCGTGGTCGTGGAACCGGCCTCGCTCGGGCCGCAGCATGACGCGCCCCGCCGGTCGTCGGCCGCAGGATCGGGACGATGTCGCGCACCTGACACCCGTTCTTACGGCGATGTGCGGGCAAGACGGCACCCGGAGGGGGCATGCTGCCCCCGTGACAACGCTGTCCACGACGCCCATGCCCTCCGACCTCGAGATCGCTCGAGGCGCGACGCTGCTCCCGATCGAGGACGTGGCCTCCCGCGCGGGCATTGGTCTAGACCACCTCGAGCTCTACGGCCGCCACGTCGCCAAGGTGGCGCCCGGCGCGGCCGCCGCTCTGGCCGACCGCCCCCCCGCCACCTACGTGCTGGTCACCGCGATCACCCCCACACCACTCGGCGAGGGCAAGACCACGACCTCGATCGGCCTCGCGCAGGGACTCGCGATGCGGGGGCGCAGGCCCACTGTCGCCCTGCGCCAGCCGTCGATGGGTCCGACCTTCGGCATCAAGGGCGGCGCGGCCGGCGGTGGGTACAGCCAGGTGGTGCCGATGGAGAGCATGAACCTCCACCTCACCGGCGACTTTCACGCTGTGACGGCGGCGCACAACCTGCTCGCAGCGATGGTCGACAACCACCTGCACCACGGCAACGAGCTCGGGATCGACCCGCACGGCATCGCATGGCGACGGGTGCTCGACGTCAACGACCGCGCCCTGCGCAACACCGTGATCGGGCTCGGCGCGCGGCTGGACGGCGTGCCGCGACAGACCGGGTTCGACATCACGGCCGCGAGCGAGATCATGGTGATCCTGGCGCTCTCGACCGACCTGCAGGACCTGCGTCGCCGCCTGGGTCGCGTGGTCGTGGGCTACAGCTACGAGGGACGGCCGATCACCGCCGACGACCTCAAGGCCGGCGGCGCAATGACCGTGATCCTCAAGGACGCGCTCAAGCCCAACCTGATGCAGACGCTCGAAGGCACTCCGGCGCTGGTTCACACCGGTCCGTTCGGGAACATCGCCACGGGCAACTCCAGCGTCGTGGCCGACCTGCTCGGCACGCACATGGGCGACTACCTCATCACCGAGGCCGGGTTCGGCTCCGACATGGGTGCCGAACGGTTCTTCGACGTGAAGTGCCGGGTCTCGGGCCTGCAGCCCGACGTCGCGGTGCTGGTGACGACCGTGCGCGCCCTCAAGACCCACTCCGGCCGCTACACGGTGGTGGCGGGCAAGCCGCTCCCGCCGGAGATGCTCGCCGAGAACCCCGACGACGTCGAGGCGGGAGCGGCCAACCTGCGCCACCACATCGCCATCGTGGGCGGCTTCGGCGTCTCCCCGGTCGTCGCCATCAACGCGTTCCCCGGTGACTTCGACTCCGAGCACGAGGTGATCCGCCGTGTCGCGGCCGAGGCCGGGGCCTGCGTCGCGGTCACCCGGCACGTCGCCCAGGGAGGGCGCGGCGCCCAGGACCTCGTCGACGCGGTCGACGAGGCCGCCGCCGAAACCACGGACTTCCGCTACGCCTACGCGCTCGAGGACCCCCTCGTCGACAAGCTGGAGGCGGTGGCCACCAAGGTCTACGGCGCGGACGGCATCGACTTGTCGTCGGTCGCGGCGGGCGGCCTTCGCCAGTTCGAGTCCCTCGGCTACGGCGACTTCCCGGTGGTCATCGCGAAGACCCACCTGTCGATCTCGAGCGATCCCGCGCTCAAGGGTGCGCCGAGGGGCTGGCGCATGCCTGTGCGCGAGGTGCGCGCAGCGGTGGGGGCGGGTTACGTCTACGCGATCTGCGGTGACATGCGCACGATGCCGGGCCTGTCGAAGCACCCCGCGGCCGAGCGCATCGACATCGACGAGAACGGCGAGGTGGTCGGCCTGTCCTGACGGACCGTCAGCCGCCCGCGACCGACGGCAGGACGCGGACGATCGCACCGGCGTGCACCGGCGTCGCGAGGCCGTCGAGGTGACGCACGTCGTCGTCGTCCACGTAGACGTTCACGAAGCGTCGCAGGGCACCGGTCTCATCGCGGATGCGGCGCACGACGACGGGCTGGTCGACCTCGACCCGGTCGAGCAGCTCGGCGACGGTGCCCGGCGCCGGCGCCACGACCAGGCTGCTCCGCCCGCCGACCAGCTCGGCGAGCACCGCGGGTAGGCGGAGGACCACCTCGTCGGTGGGTGCCCCGGTCACGGGAGGACGGCGGCCCGCACCGACAGCACATCGGGCAGGTGCTCGGCGATCGTGGTCCACGAGTCGCCCTCGTCGGCGCTGGCGTAGAGGCAGCCGTCGCGCGTGCCAAGGTAGAGGCCGGTGGGCTGGAGGGAGTCCACGCACGCGGAGTCACGGAGCACCACCGACCACGAGTGGTCCGGCAGGCCGTTGCCCTGCTCGGTCCAGCTGTCACCAGCGTCGCGCGTGCGGTGGACCCGCATCCTCCCGCCCGGCGGGATGCGCCGGGAGTCGTCCTCGAGCGGCATCACCCAGAACGTTCCGGGGGTGTGCGGCGAGGCGAGGGCCACGAACCCGAACTCCGCGGGGAGCCCCTCCGCGATCGACGTCCACTGCAGCCCGCCGTCGGTGCTGCGGTAGACCCCGCCATGGTTCTGGGCGTAGAGGTGGTCGGGCCCGGATGCGTCCGCGACGACCTTGTGGACGCACTGGCCGTACTCCGGGAACGGGTCCGGCAAGAACTTGGCGGAGATCCCCGTGTTGCGCGGCTCCCACCCGGTGGAGCCGTCCGCGCTCACGTAGACCCCTCCCGTGCTCATCGCGACCGTGACCTGCTCGGTCGCGGGGTGCGGCAGGATCGTGTGGACCGCGGCACCGCCGAAGCCCGGCGCCCAGTTCGGCCGGTGCTCGTGGTCCCAGAGGCCGCGCACCAGCTCGAAGCCCTCGCCGCCGTCGGCGCTGCGCCACAGCGAGGTGGGCTCGGCGCCCGCCCACAGGACGCCGGGACGCTCGGCGGAGTCAGGTTGGATCTGCCACACGCGCGCGAGCGCGGTCCCGGTGTCCTCGGGGAAGGCGATCGAGGCGTGGTCGCTCTCCTTCCAGGTGGCCCCCAGGTCGTCGGACCACACGATGGTGGGACCCCAGTGCCAGCTCATGACGCCCACGAGCAGCCGGGCGGGGGAGTGGCGGGAGTCCCATGCGACCGACGCGACCTCCTCCATGAGGAAGTGCGGGCCGTCGACCGTCCAGCTCCCACGGTCGTCGCTGCTGGCCAGGAACAACCCCTTGCGTGTGCCGATTGCCACGATGACGCCCATCACAGCTCCTTTCGGGCCAGGTCTGCCTGAGCGGTCACGGTAAACCAGCGGAGCGACGGTCCGGGAGACGTGTCCTGCGCAGATCTCGACGCTCCGTGACCGTCCGAGGCTCCGGTATCACTCTGCGTTCACTCAGCGTTAGGGAATACGACGGCCGTCCGGTACGGTTGTGGTTGCGTCGGTGTCATGTTCTGGTTCCGTGCGGTCGATAAGGATCGTGCGGACACGCGAAGAACAACGACCGACCCCCGTGACGGTGACACTTCCCCACGGGAACTCACGGTCCTCGAGATGGTCCCGTTTGGGATGTGCTCGGACCGGCAAGGAGAAGAGGTACGACCATGGACGACTTCGGTCCCTGGGACGACTAGTCCCACCAGCGCCCGCGCCGCCTGAGCGGCCGGGCACCTGAAGCCACCGAGGGGGGCCACGCGACATCGCGGGGCCCCCCTCGCCATGCGGGACAGGGCCGGTCGCGCGTCAGCCGGCGAGCAGGATGCCGACGTACACGGCGGCGATGGCCGACAGGCCTGCCAGGGCGCCCCACACGGCAAGGCCCGTCGTGGTCCTCGCCCGGGCGTGCACGAAAGCGGAGACACCGGACAGCGCCACGAGCACCACCTTGACCGCGAGCACCGAGCTCCACCCGGACGGTGCGGCGGCCTGCTCGGCCGCGACGTTCCAGATGCCGGTGGCGACCAGGACCCAGTACGCCGGCCACGCGATGCGGCCAAACGCGTTCGCCGCTGCCCTAGGCAGGGACGGGTCCTTCGCGCGCAGCACCGGCACGAGACCGGCCAGCACGAGCTGGCCGCCGACCCAGACGCTCGCCGCGATGACGTGGAGGAACAGCCGGACCGATCCGACCCAGTCGATGTCCATGCCGGGCATCGTGCCCGAACCGGCCGCGCGTCGGGGTCGAGGTATCCGACCCTGCGACGTGAACCGTGCCCACGGTGGGGACTTCGTGGACGCGATCGAGGGGGAGGCCGCGCGCGGCGACGGGACGCGTCGTGCACCTGGCAGAGCGCGGCCGACGCGGGCCACGACCTCGCGGTCGCGCTCGCTGCCCGGCCCGGTGCTCGCGGGGTCTTCGACAGCCTCGACTCGTGCGACCGTCACGCGATCCTGCACCGCATCGCCACAGCGAGGACGGCTGAGACCCGGGCGCAGGATCGAGCAGCACGCGGCCATGCTCGGCGATCGCGCGACGATCGGCCCCTCACGGGCGCCTATCCTGGCTGAGTCATGTCCGAGTCGTCCGAGTCGTCGCGCATCGACGTCGGCGGCCTCCGGCGCCGGCTCGACGGCGTGATGCTGCGCGACCGCCGTCACCTCGTCCGCAGGCTCGACGGCCTGCGGCGTACCCGTGACGCCGGCAAGCGGGGTCAGGCCCTCGAGAAGCTGGCCCTCGACGTCGCGCGGGCGGAGCAGCGCCTCGCGGCCCGTCGGGACTCGGTGCCCCCCATCACCTACCCCGACCTGCCCGTGAGCGCCCGGCGGGAGGACATCGCGGCGGCGATCCGAGACCACCAGGTCGTCGTCGTCGCGGGCGAGACCGGGAGCGGGAAGACGACGCAGATCCCGAAGATCCTGCTCGAGCTCGGTCGTGGCATCGTCGGCCAGATCGGCCACACTCAGCCGCGGCGCATCGCCGCTCGCGCCGTCGCGGACCGGGTCGCCGAGGAGCTCGGCGTCGACCTCGGTGACGTTGTGGGCTTCCAGGTGCGGTTCACCGACCACTCCAGCGAACGGACGCTCGTCAAGGTGATGACCGACGGCGTGCTGCTCGCCGAGATCCAGAACGACCGCGTGCTCGAGCGCTACGACACGATCGTGATTGACGAGGCGCACGAGCGGAGCCTCACGATCGACTTCCTCCTCGGCTACCTCAAGGAGATCCTGCCGCAGCGTCCGGACCTCAAGGTGGTCGTCACCTCGGCGACGATCGACACGGCCCGCTTCAGCGAGCACTTCGCCGACGCCGAGGGCACGCCGGCTCCCGTCGTCGAGGTGTCGGGCCGGACCTACCCGGTCGAGATCCGCTACGAGCCCTTCGGCGTCCAGGACGGCGACGACCGCGATCAGGTGCAGGCGATCTGCGACGCCGTCGTGTCGCTGCAGCGCGCCGGGCCGGGCGACGTGCTCGTCTTCCTCTCCGGCGAGCGCGAGATCCGGGACACGGCCGACGCGCTACACGGCCTCCGGCTGCGCGACACCGAGGTCGTGCCGCTCTACGCGCGACTGTCGGCGGCCGAGCAGCACCGCGTCTTCGAGGCGCACGCCGGTCGTCGTGTCGTCCTCGCCACCAACGTCGCGGAGACCTCGCTCACAGTCCCCGGCATCCGGTACGTCGTCGACCCGGGCACGGCGCGCATCTCGCGCTACTCGTCGCGGCTGAAGGTGCAGCGCCTGCCGATCGAGGCGATCTCGCAGGCGTCGGCCAACCAGCGGTCGGGTCGCTGCGGACGCGTCGCGGACGGCATCGCGATCCGGCTCTACCCGCAGGAGGGATTCGAGGCGCGGCCGGAGTTCACCGAGCCCGAGATCCTGCGCACCAACCTGGCGTCGGTCATCCTGC
>Ga0075017_100002739_pt1 | contig 11060 bp, 9 predicted proteins | sample AleBraG_ABR_2012_FD_71475 | JGI IMG/M metagenome (GOLD analysis project Ga0075017, IMG submission 71475) | Freshwater sediment microbial communities in response to fracking from Pennsylvania, USA - Alex Branch Run_MetaG_ABR_2012 | ecosystem: Environmental > Aquatic > Freshwater > Creek >...
GAACCTAGTCCCAATTCCGGACACTACTCGCCATCAGGAGAGCCCAAAATGAAAAATAGCTGCTCGGGATGGGGACACTGCGGGCTCGAGTCCGAACTCCTTCGCTTGAGACCTATCGCAGCAGTGTCCCCTTGGCACAGTTCATCGGCGAACGCGGCCGATCCCTTCGTGTGGCGCCGACGCGACCAAGCCGAGCCCATTGCTTAACGCCCTCACTTCTTCAGATCGATCACGATCTTATGGACCTGGCCCAAGTAAGGAAAAGGACTCTCGTATTCCTCGCTGACCGGCGTACCGCGATCGGACCCCACATCGAGTCCCTCGCTGGCGCCGAAAGATACCGGGACTGTCTGTTCCAGCCGGCCTTTGGCGACGGTCTTTCCATCCACCGTCAAGGTGACACTCGCTCCTTTGCCGGGCCCGTTGCCGTCGTAAGCCATGTCGAGCTTCACAGTGCGGCGCCCGGGAGCGAGCGGCTCAGTCGCGCGGATGGCATAGCGCTCCCGCGCCAGCAGGTTGTAAGAGTACGTCAGCATTCCATTTTTCACAAACAGCCCGAACCCTCCCAATCGGCCTCCCAACGCATAGAGCGAACCGTCGGCTGCGCCGCCCGGGACCTCAACGTCGGCGGTGATCGTGTAGTTTCGATTGACCAGCGCGGGCACGTCCATGCGCGGGGCCGAGACGTCCGATGGATAGTACTCGTACACGGACGCCGTCAGCGCGGGTGGGACTCGACGCAGGAGGCGGTCGTCTATGGGATAGACATTATATTTCTTGGCCTCCACCTCAAAGGCCGCCTGCATCTCCTTAACCATGCTCGGATAGGTGGCGGCGAGATCGTCGGTTTCGTTGAAGTTCTTTTCGAGATTGTAGAGTTCCCACGTATCGGATTCCAGCGGCGTGCCCGGGCGATGATAGGTGAGCGCCTTCCAGCCGTCTTTGACGATGGCTCGGCGGCCCAGCATTTCGAAGTATTGCGTGGTGTGGCGGGTTTTCGCTCTCGCGTCGTCGAAAGTGTAAGCCATGCTGACGCCTTCAAAGGGCGCCTGCTTGTAACCTTTCACGTACTCGGGCGGCTGTATGCCAATCACTTCGAGCAGCGTGGGAGTGAGATCGATGGCGTGATGGAATTGGGTTCGCATTCCTCCCTTGTCCTTGATGCGGGCGGGCCAGTGGAGGATCAGCGGATCGCGCGTGCCCCCCTCGTTCGAGGCGTCTTGCTTGTAGCGGCGGAAGGGCGTGTTACCGGCCATGGCCCAGCCCATGGGATAGTGTGTCGAGGTGAATTCGGTGCCGAGCTGGTCGATCCATTTCAGATTTTCTTCGGGAGATGGATAGACGAGCGGAGGGTTGAAAAAGATGTAGTCGTTGAACATCCCGTTGAGGCCGCCCTCCTGGCTCGCTCCGTTGTCGCCGACATTCACAATGACGATGGTGTTGTCGAGAATCCCCCGTTCCTCCAGGAATTGGACCAGGCGGCCGATCTCGTGATCGGTATGCGCGCCGAAACCGGCGAAAATCTCGTTCATGCGCGCAAACACCCGCTTCTCGGTGGGCGTCAGAGAATCCCAGGGCTTGATTTCCGGTTCCCGCGGAGGGAGCACGACGTCGACCGGAACGATGCCGAGCTTCTTCTGGCGGGCCAGCGTTTCCTCACGCGCTTTGTCCCAGCCTTGGTCGAACTTCCCTCGGTATTTGTCGGACCATTCCTTCGGCACTTGCAACGGAGCGTGAGTGCCTCCGGAGGCCCAATAGAGGAAGAAGGGCTTTTCGGGGTGCAGGGTAATGTGGTCCTGCAAATATCCGAGCGCCTTGTCGGTCATGGCCGTGGTGAAGTGCTTGCCGTGAAGATTGCCGTCGATGAATTCGTTGCCATCGACCAGGTTGGGATGATACTGGTCGGTTTCGCCGCCCAGGAATCCATAGTAATGTTCGAACCCGCGGCCGAGGGGCCAGCGGTCATGCGGACCGCTCTTCGACATTTCGGTAGCGGGCGCAAGATGCCATTTGCCGACCGCGAAGGTGCTGTAGCCGTTCATCAAGAGCGTCTCGGAAATGAGAGCCTTCTCGAGAGGCATCATGCCGTTGTAGCCGGGATAGCCGCCGGAAAATTCGCTGATCATTCCAAATCCGACGGAATGATGATTGCGTCCCGAGAGCAGCGCCGCGCGTGTGGGCGAGCAAAGCGAGGTGACGTGAAAGTTCGTGTAGCTCAATCCGCCGCGCGCCAGGCGGTCGATATTCGGCGTGTCAATCGGCCCGCCGAACGAGGAGATGTGACCAAAGCCGATGTCGTCAATGACGATCCAGACGATGTTGGGCGCGCCCTTGGGAGCCTTCGCCCGCACCGGCCAGTCGGGGGTGGACTCGGCCACCGTCTTGCCGATCTTGCCTCTGAACTCCTGCGCCGATGCCGGCATAAGCGCGGCGCAGACCGCGAGCATTACATGGGTCGCTGTACGCATTTTCAAGTTGATGGCCCTCGAAGGTATTCACGACTATACTTCGCGAGAGGGGAATGTGCAAGCTCGCCGGACGTGGCTCGTCAACGCCCGGCGACGGTTCCCTCTCCGCGCGGCCAGTTCAGCACGGGCAGTACCCTCAGGCTCTAACAGACCGAGTCCGCATGGCGCGGACCTCGGTCACGCGCCTATCATCCGGGGACGGGGATCCGGAACGCGGCTACTCTTGCCGGAGCGCTCGATCCCTCAGGCGTTTGGCTTGGCTGATGGAAATGTTCAATTTCTCCCCCATCTCTCTCAGCGTGATTTTGGATCGAAGGATTTTGAGCGGCCTGGGCTTGCGCCACCAATCCGGATCCCGGGCGACCTTTCCCAACAGCTTCCTGCGTGTCTCGAAGACCACTGGGAGATCGACTTTGTGCCGCAGCGCAAACTCACGCGCGCTCAGCGTCTGCAGGTCTTCGACGCGCTCCCACCAAAACTCGGAAAGGTCATCGTAATAGTGGAACCCCAAACGGCGTCGCATTCGTTTGAGTGTGGTTCGCCCGGCCGGCAAGTCGAAGATCTCTCCGCGCGTGGTCTGGTTGGCTTGCCAGAAGGCAACCAACGGCTTAGTCGCGATCAGATGTGTATGTCCGGTGCGATAACTTTCCCGGCGGGGCAAAGGCCAACCGAAAAGCAAATCAAACCCGTGCTTGGTTTCGCGTTTCTCGCGCACTTCCCAACGACGACCCACGACGTCTCGAACTCGGCCGAGGATTTTGACTTTGCGTTTCATTCGCTTTCTAGTTTCGCAAATCCGGCCCCGGTCAGGGAGGCGAGGCACACTCTGGTGCGAAACGACACGCCAAAGCGACAGCTCCGCTACTCTGGTGCGTCTATAGCGACGCGATCACGGAGCCAATTCGTCATGTCTAAACCGGTCAGCAAGGCCCGAGCCAGGGTTCCAAGATTGTGGAACCCTGAGGTGGCCGACATGCTGGAGATGGGCGTCAGGCGCGGACGCCATGACGTGACTTTCCAAACTCCACTTTGGCGGATCTCGCACTCTTGCCGATCACCGTCGATTCCAAACAGATCGGCAGCCTCGCTCCAATTATCGGAGCGCCATCGCCTCATATCTTCGACGCGGCGTACCTGGAGCTCGCGCTGCGGCGCGCACTGCCGCTGGCGTCTCTCGACGCGGAACTGCGCCTCGCCGCCCAAGGCGAAGGAGTCATCTGAGGAGCTGCGACCCCCGTCCGCCCGGCGGGCCGCCAGCTCGCCCGCCGGCCTCAACGAATTCTCCATGAGAGTTCTGCCGCCTCTCCGCAACTACTTGGATATGACAGCGCGAAAGCCGCTTGTGTTCCTCGGTCTCGTGCTCACTCTCCAGGCCGCCGGCAACGGTGGCCGGGCCGAATACATGGGCGGAACGATTTCGCAGATTCCTACCGGCTGCCAGGGAAGCGTGCGGGCGGCCGACGGCGAATACTTTGTCTTCACCGCCGGCAAGGCGCATTGGCGCATCCCATATGAGCAGATCAACATGCTGGAGTACGGGCAGCACGTGGAGCGGGACTTTCTGGGCGCGCTGATCTTGTCTCCGCTGTTTCTGCTGAGAAAGAAGCATCAGCATTTCCTCACCGTGGGCTACGCCGATGACGACGGAAAACAGCAGGCTCTCATTTTCAAAGTGGAGGCCAATGACATTCGCGCCACTCTGGTCAGCCTGGAGGCGCGCACCGGACGCAGGGTGGAGTATCAGGACGACGATGCCCGCAAGGGAGGTAAGGGCTAACGCATGATTTGGGTTTTACTCTTCGCTTTGATGTTCGGCGGCGATGACGATGAAGATCAGAACCCGGGCCTGGCGAAGGTGCATCGGATCTACGTCGACATTCTCACCGGTGGCGACCCGGCTCTACAGATTCGCGATCTGCTGATCACCAGCATTCAGAATTCCAAGCTCTTTGTGCTGACGGAAGAAGAAGAAAAGGCCGACGCTGTGCTCAAAGGATCCGCCGATGACCAGGTCTTCACCGACTCGCACCAATCCTCAGATAGCATCAACGCCCATTCGCAGGTCGGCGGCGGCACCAATGGAAACAGCCGCAACACGAAGAGTCAGTATGCGGGATTGAGTATCGGCGAAACGGAATCGATGCACTCGCAGGAGCGCAAGCATGAGGCGCTGGCCACCGTGCGTCTGGTCAACAAGGACGGCGATGTCCTGTGGTCATCCACGGCGGAAAGCTTCGGCGGAAAATTTCTCGGCGCCAGCGCGGACGTAGCCGACAAGATCGCCAAGAAGCTGGCGGCGGATTTCAAAGCGGCGCGCGGCGACAAACCGCCGGCCCACAAACAGTAGTTCGAGTTACGATAAGTGGTTTCATGAAGAAATCACTCCTCGTATTGTTCGCCGCCGCCTGCGCTTTTGCGCAGACGCCGACTCTGGCGTCCAAGACCGCCGGCTTGCTCAACCTACCAGGCTATTTCCCGCTCTATTGGGATGAAAAGAGCGGCAAGCTGTGGTTGGAGATCGATCGGATCGGCACCGAGTTCCTGTACGTCGACTCGCTGCCGGCGGGTACAGGATCGAACGACCTGGGCCTCGACCGCGGGCAGATCGGCGGGTCGCGGATTGTGCGTTTCGAGCGTAGCGGGCCGAAGTTGCTGCTCATCGAGCCCAACTACAAGTACCGGGCGATCACCGCGGATCCGTTCGAACGACGCGCAGCCGATCAGTCCTTTGCGCGCTCGGCTTTGTGGGGCTTCGAGATTGTGGCCGAAGACGGGGATCGCGTGCTGGTGGACGCGACGGCCTTTTTCCTCCGCGACGCCCATCACATTCCGGAAACTTTGATGCGGATGAAGGAGGGCACGTATAAAGTAGACGCCTCGCGCTCGGCCATCTACTTGCCGCAAACCAAAAATTTCCCCAAGAACACAGAAGTGGAAGCCACGCTCACGCTTACGGGCGAAGGGGCGGGCCGGTTCGTCCGCGACGTGACACCCGCGCCGGAAGCGATTACCGTGCGCGAGCATCACTCGTTCATCGAACTCCCGGGGCCGGGCTATCAGCCGCGCGCGTTCGATCCGCGCGCCGGTTACTTCGAGACGAGCTTCCACGATTACGCGACACCGCTCAGTGAGCCGCTGCGCAAGGTGTGGATCAACCGTCACCGCCTGCGGAAAAGGGATCCCAGCGCCGCTGTCAGCGAGCCCGTGCAGCCGATCGTCTACTACCTCGATCGCGGCACGCCGGAGCCGGTTCGTTCCGCCCTGTTGGAGGGAGCGCGCTGGTGGAACCAGGCCTTCACGGCGGCTGGCTACAGGGACGCCTTTCGCGTGGAACTGCTGCCGGAAGACGCCGATCCCATGGACGTTCGCTACAACTTGATTCAATGGGTACACCGCTCCACGCGCGGCTGGTCTTACGGCGCATCTATTACCGATCCGCGCACCGGAGAAATCATCAAGGGGCAAGTCACGCTGGGCTCGCTGCGCATGCGGCAGGACTACCTGATCCTGGAGGGGCTGCTGGCGCCCTACGTCGAAGGCCAGCCGGTCTCACCCGAGATGGAGCGCGTGGTGCTGGCGCGATTGCGGCAACTGGCGGCGCACGAAGTGGGGCACACCCTGGGGCTGGCGCACAACTTTGCGGCCAGCATGAAAGATCGCGCTTCCGTGATGGACTATCCGCCGCCCTTGGTGAAACTGGGCGCCAACGGCGTGCCGGACTTGTCGGAATCCTACGCTGTCGGCATCGGCGCATGGGACAAAATTGCCATCGCTTACGGCTATCAGGATTTCGCGCCCGGCGCCGATGTCCCGCGGCAACTGGACGCGATCTTGCGCAAGGCTACTTCCGACGGCTTCCTGTTCATCTCCGACGCCGATTCGCGCCCGGAAGGAGGCGCGCATCCGTACTCGCACCTGTGGGACAGCGGGACCAACGCGCCGGATGAATTGAATCGCTTGTTGGACGTGCGCGCGGCCGCGCTGAAGCGCTTTGGCGCGAACAATATCCGCCAGCATGCTCCCATGAGTTCGCTCGAAGACGTACTTGTGCCGCTATACCTCATGCATCGGTACGAAACCGAGGCCGCCTCCAAAGTGCTGGGCGGCTTGTTCTATACCTACGCTTTGCGCGGCGATGGCCAGAAGATTACGGAGCGCATTCCCGGAGCCGAGCAGCGCAAAGCCTTGGACGCTTTGCTGCGCACCATTCAACCCGCCACGCTGACGTTGCCGGAAAGCGTGCTGGCGCTCATGCCGCCTCGGGCCATTGGGTATCCACGCACGCACGAGGATTTTCGCAACCGCACCGGATTGACCTTCGATCCGGTGGGCGCGGCCGAAGCGGCTGCCGGAATCACGATAGGCCTGATCCTGCACCCGCAGCGCGCGGCCCGCCTGGTGCAGTATCACTCCGAAGACTCGAGCTTGCCCGGTTTGGGAGAGGTGATCGACCGGCTCTTGAACGCAACCTGGAAGGCACCGCCGGCCCCGGCCCTGGGCGCGCAAGTGCAGCGGGCCGTGGACGGCGTTGTCCTCTATGACCTGATGATGTTGGCCGCCAATGAAAGCGCGCCGGCGCAGGTGCGGGCCATCGCTCTCGACAAGTTGCTCGCTCTGAAGACCTGGCTGGGCGGCCAAAGCAGCGCGGACGCGGAGTTGCGGGCGTTCCAAGCCTATGGCGTTGCGCAGATCAAGAAATACGAGACGAATCCCAAGGAAATCAGTGTGCCGAAGCCGATAGAGGCGCCACCGGGCCAGCCAATCGGGGATTATTAGCGAGGCGCCTAGCTTCCTGGACTGGTGGGTTGCGCCTCGGCTGCGGGCTTGCGAGAGATCGATGCTATCGAAAACATCGTATTCACGCAATTGCACGAGGGGAGCCAGGTTTTGTGAAGACGTGCGTGATACCGCTTTGGATTTTAGGCTCTGTGCTGGTGGTAGGCCACCTTCTGTCTCTCACTGACTCCAAGCCTGGGCCGAAATTCTGGCCCTTCTTAGGTGAATCGCTTGTCGGTTATTCGCTTCCATTTCCATTTTTGTTCTTATGTTACTTCGCATACCTGAGAGAAAAAGCTTTCAACGGAACATCCGGTTGACTTTATTCATATTGGTACTTGGGACCAGCATTTATATCCCCGCCGGGCGTTTTTTGCCAAGCTATCACCCGAAAGCCCTTGAGGGGCTGGTTTACATCTTCCTGTCATTCCTTGAGTTCGGACTGATCGCGTTCTTCCTCATTCTTGGCGCCGCGGTAGGGTTTTTACGGGAAGAGCCGCCCGATGTCCAGCGTTGAATGCGATCGGAGATTGTAGGAAACACTGCGGCGAAGCGGCCCTTGGCGCAGGGAAGTCCCTGCCCAGTTGAGCTTCGTCTTCTCGACCCCGCTGACATTCTCCACCGGGAAGCGTAGAATTGGCGTTGAGGAGCAACCTGGAAAATCGGCCATGGACGTGACCTTAAAACCCGAGCTGGAGACTTTCATCGCTGCCGAAGTGAAATCTGGCCGTGCATCCGACGCTGGCGATTTCCTCAGCAAAGCCGTTTACCATTACGTCGTTGCGCGCGATCTGGGCCAGGAATTCACCCAAGAAGAAATCGACAATCTGATTGCTGAAGGCCTTGACGATATCGACCGGGGCGATACGGTTGACGGCGAGGAAGCCTTCCGCCGACTGCGGGAACACAGCGCTGAGCGGCGCAGACAGCGAGTGTGAACAAGTTTGTACTCGCCCGTCGTGCGCTTGGTGACCTTCAAAAGATTTGGGAATTCGTATCAGACGACAGTTTCGCCACTGCCGACCGTCTACTAGAAAAGTTCTATCGCGAATTTGAACAACTTGCCGGGACGCCTGGCATGGGCCATAAGAGACCGGACCTCACCCACCGGGACGTTCTGTTCTGGACACTCCATTCCTATCTCATCATCTACAGAGCCTCGCAACCACTTCATCGTCCGTACCATTCACGCAAAGCGAGACGTGAAGAAGCTACTGGCGCGGTAGGATTTCTCGGTCGCGAATCTCCTCACGAGCACCGAAGGAAATCACCATACCGAAGCCGCTTAATCGGCGCCAGGCCAGCCGATTGGAACTGAACCATCATTTCCGCAGGACGCCGATATCGCTCGCACGGCGTGGTCTGATGTGCCCGTCGTGCTTTTGACGCCAGAGCGCAAGAAAAGCCTACGCGATTGCCGGCCGCCGCAAATGCCAGTCCGTTTTCTTCTGAAACTCGCGCCCAATGGTGAGCAGCAGATTCTCGGAGAAAGGCCGGCCCACCACCGAAATGCCGATGGGCATGCCCTCGGCAAACCCACACGGCAGGGATAGCGCGGGCAACCCAGCCAGATTGCCCGCCGGAATCAGTTGCGTCAGGCCGCGGTCTTTGGGGCGAGGGCGGTCGGGATACAGCGGACGGTCCAGCGGTTGCGTGATCTTGGTGGCCGGACCCAGGCGGCTGGGCGTGATCAGCACATCGACATCGGCGAATACATCCCGAAATGCTTCCTGAATCAGGCTGCGGATGCGCATGGCTCGTAAGTAATCTTTCGCGGGTACGTCCAGCCCCGCTTTCAAACCGGCGATCTGCCGGGCGTCCGCTAGCTCGTCCACCTGGCCGCTGGTGATGAGTTTCTCGAATGAGGACGAAGCTTCGGCTGAAAGAATCGTGCTGAGCACTGGCCCGTAGGGGAAATCCGGCAGCTTGGCCGGACCAACTTGCAGCCCCAACGAGCGCATGACGTCCAGGGCTTTGGCAAAATCGGCGCGGGCCGCCGGCTCAGCCCATTCCTCGAAATCGACTGCGGCAAAGCCCGCCTTCACTTCCTTCAGGTCGCGGGCAAACTGTGGCGTGTAATAAAAGCTCTTGCCGGCCGACCCGGGGTCGGCTTCGTCCGATCCGGCAATCACCTGCAGCACCAACCCACAGTCTTCCGCGGTGCGGCAGATGGGGCCGATTTTATCCAGCGTCCACGACAGCGCCATGGCGCCGGCGCGGCTGACCAATCCATACGTGGGCCGCAGACCCGTAACGCCGCAGAAGGCGCTGGGGGTGAGGATTGAGCCGGATGTCTCCGAACCCAACGCATACGTCACCAAACCGGCCGCGACCGAGATGGCCGATCCGCTGGATGAGCCGCCCGACCAGCGCGTGGGATCCCAAGGATTCAAACCGGGGCCAGTGGCGGACGCGCTCGCGTAGCGATAGCTCGGGCCCCCGGCCAGTTCCACCATAGCCAGTTTGGCGGTGAGGATACCTCCCGCCTTATTGAGCTTGGACAGCGCGGTCGCCGTTGTATCCAGCACCTGTGTCAAGTAGGGTTTGGCGCCCCAGGTGGTGGGATGTTTGGCGAAAGCCAGCAGATCTTTTGCGCCATACGGGATTCCGTGAAGAGGGCTGCGAAAGCGCTCGCGCTTCATCTCGGTTGCATTATCTTTGGCGGCGCTGAGGGCATGTTTCTGCAGCAGGAGCGCTAGCGCGTTGTAGTGGGGGCCAAGGCGCTCCATGCGTTCGAGAAACGCACGGGCCAGGTCGGCTGCGGAAAACTCCTTGGCTTTGAGCCGTTCGCCCAGTTGAGCGATGCTCTCAAAGAAAACGCTGTCGGGAACCTTAATGGCAGCCATGGGTCAGGCCCGAAAATGCACTGCCGGTTCGGTGGCTGGCGGCAGATCGAATTTGGCCAGCGCTGCCGCGTTGTCGGCTAGCTGCTGCCGGGCAGCCGCCAATTCGTCCGCTGGCGCAGCAGCGGGCGTTGCCGAGGGTTGCGTCTGTCCGATGAGAGCGGCGGTGGTGGTTACGGCCAAAGCCAGTTGGCGGCGGCTGAGCTTCACGTCCATTGGTAGATATTAGCGCGGTACTGGCTTACACCAGCCCGTTTCTAAATTCCCCTTTCAAACCGTGCATGCCGTTTTCCGGCACACGGCTTAGCGATGATCTTCTGGGTGTGGCTTGCGCCGGGTATTTCACGGTGCCCATCAACTTATGCAGACCCATCCCGTACAACTGATCGCCATTGAACGGAGCCCGCTTGGTTGGCCGTTGTCCACCACGCCGATACTGCCAGCGCCGCAAACTCTTCACCACGAAGTAGTCCATCTTGTTGAACTCCCGGTCGGCGTTTCCCGTCCGGAAATAGTTCCCCCAGCCGCGAAGCACGGGTGTCAGTTCGGCAACGATCTGCTTCACATCCTTCCCGCTCCGCCGCTTACTGGTCAACTCGCGCACACGGCCCCGAAGCTTCTTGGTCGCCTTCGGACTCGGCCACCGTTGCATAAAATGCTTGTCCGGCGCCCGCTGGATACTTCGCTTCTTTCGGATCGTACATCCTAGAAACACAAAGCTTTCCTTACCGCGTCTCAAGTCCACCATTCGCGTCTTCGCTGGATGCAGCGTCAAGCCTAGCCGGTCCATCACCAGCCCGACCCGCCGGAGCGCTTCCCTGCCCCGTGACGCCGCGCCACACAGGACCGCGAGGTACTTTTTCCTCGGGGGTGTTGGTCATCTCTGACATGCCCTCGCACTTACCTCCTCACAAGCTCGATCACCGCAGGGTCCCTTCCCTCCAGCGCGTTGTCTTGCACGCCTTCTCCGGTA
>Ga0075017_100002740_pt1 | contig 11056 bp, 11 predicted proteins | sample AleBraG_ABR_2012_FD_71475 | JGI IMG/M metagenome (GOLD analysis project Ga0075017, IMG submission 71475) | Freshwater sediment microbial communities in response to fracking from Pennsylvania, USA - Alex Branch Run_MetaG_ABR_2012 | ecosystem: Environmental > Aquatic > Freshwater > Creek >...
GCCGGCGAATCCGCCGACATCGCCTTGATCGTCTGCGACGGCGGCTGGAAGTACCTGTCCACCGGTGCGTACGACAGCGATCTCGACGCGGCCGAGGAGGCGCTCGAAGGCCAGCTCTGGGCCTAGAGGGCCTTAGGGTGTTTGAACGTGGCTGACGCTCCGATCGGGATCTTCGACAGCGGTGTCGGTGGATTGACCGTCGCACGGGCCGTCCTCGATCAACTGCCCCATGAGTCGGTGCTGTACGTCGGCGACACTGCTCGCGGGCCGTACGGCCCGTTGCCGCTCGCTCAGGTACGTGCCTACGCGCTCGATGTGATGGACGAACTCGTCGCGGGCGGCGTCAAGGCTTTGGTGATCGCCTGCAACAGCGCGAGCGCGGCCGTCCTGCGGGATGCCCGCGAGCGGTACCCGGTACCGGTCGTCGAGGTGGTTCACCCGGCCGTGCGGCGCGCTGTGCGGGCAACCCGGAACGGACGCGTCTGCGTGATCGGAACCGTCGCGACCGTGACGAGCGGAGCGTACGAGGATGCCTTCGCGGCAGCCCCTGAGCTGACCCTCACGGTCCAGGCGTGCCCGCGGTTCGTCGAGTTCGTCGAAGCCGGCATCACGTCGGGCGAGACGCTGCTCGCGCTGGCGCACGAATACCTCGATCCGGTGGTTCGGGCCGACGTCGACACGGTCGTGCTCGGCTGCACCCATTACCCGCTGCTCACCGGTGTCATCTCCTATGTCGTGGGCGACGGGGTGACGCTGGTGTCGAGCGCCGAGGAGACAGCGAAGGACGTGTTCCGCGTGCTCTCCAATCGAGGGCTGCTCCGCTCGGACGATCTCCCGCCGCCACAGCACCGATTCCTGGCGACCGGCGACCCGGCCGCATTCGCGCAGCTCGGCCGGCGGTTCCTCGGCCCTGAAGTCGAGTCCGTCCAGCAGGCGAAGTTCGGGACGGCATCGGCCGCGGCGATCCTCGGCGACGTGCGTGCATAGCCGGTCCACCGTCGGCGGGCGAGCACATTGAGGCTCACCGTCGTGGGCTGTTCGGGATCTTTTCCCGGCCCTGAGTCTTCGGCGTCGTGCTATCTGGTCGAGCACGAAGGGTTCCGGCTCGTTCTCGATCTGGGGCACGGATCCTTGGGTTCGCTGCAGCGATTTGCCGGCCTCGACACGATCGGCGCGGTGTTCCTGAGCCACCTTCACGCGGATCACTTCATCGACCTCACCGCGTATTACGTCGTGCGGCGGCACTGGCACGGAGGTCCGCTTCCCACGCTCCCGGTGTACGGCCCGGCCAGTACCCGCGAACGCCTGGTGGCCGCGTACGGAAGTGGCGTCGAGAGCGGGCTCGAAGAGACCTTCGCGTTCCATCCGACTGCGCCGGGCCGGCTCGCGGTCGGGCCGTTCGACCTGACGATGGCTCGTACCGCGCATCCGGTCGAGTGCTACGCGGTGCGGGTCGCCGCCGCCGGGCGCAGCATGACCTTCACCGGCGACACCGGCGAGTCGGCAGCCGTGACCGATCTCGCCGCCGGCACCGATCTTCTGCTCGCCGAAGCGACCTTCCTGGAGACCGAGACCAATCCGGAAGGTCTGCATATGACGGGCCGGCAGGCCGCCCGAATGGCGAACGTTGCCGGAGCGCGATTGCTCGTCCTCACGCATGTCCCGCCATGGCACGACCCCGTGCAGGTTCGCGCTGAGGCTGAAGCCGAGCGGGCGGACCAGCTACGGGTCGAGCTCGCGCGGCCAGGCGCCGCATACGACGTGTGATCACCTGTCGGGCTCGCGGTTAGGCTCGGCCCATGTCCGCTTCCAGCGCCGATGGCGCTCGCGCTCGAACCACCGGTGAACTCGGTGCCGCCGAGAAAACGGGAGCCCCCAGGCCTGCGTCCGACTCGGGAAAGATTCGTGAGGACGGGAGGGCATGGGATCAGCTCCGGCCGGTGACGGTGACCCGGGGGTGGCTGGACCATGCGGAGGGCTCCGTGTTGGTCGAGTTCGGCCGCACGCGGGTGCTGTGCGCGGCGTCGTTCACTGAAGGAGTGCCTCGCTGGCGCAAGGGCACCGGACAGGGCTGGGTCACTGCCGAATACGCCATGCTGCCCCGGTCCACGAACACGAGGTCGGACCGCGAGTCGGTCAAGGGTCGGCTCGGCGGCCGCACGCAGGAGATCTCACGGCTGATCGGCAGGTCGTTGCGCGCGGTCGTGGACTACCGGGCGCTCGGCGAGAACACGATCGTCGTCGACTGTGACGTCCTGCAGGCTGACGGCGGAACCCGAACGGCTGCGATCACCGGTGCGTATGTCGCGCTCGCGGATGCCGTGGACTGGGCGCGCGCACACGGAATGGTCAAAGCCGGAAACCAGCCGTTGCGCGACTCCGTGGCGGCAGTCTCGGTAGGGATCGTCGACGGGGATCCGCTGCTCGACCTCGCGTATTCAGAGGATGTGCGAGCCGAGACCGACATGAACGTCGTCGTCACCGGGTCGGGACGCTTCGTGGAGGTCCAGGGCACCGCAGAAGGGGAGCCGTTCGACCGCCCTTTGCTCGACGGCCTCCTCGACCTCGCGGTCGCCGGCTGCGTCGAACTGACCGAGTTGCAGATCCTGGCGCGCGGGTGATCGAGCCCACCCTCGTACTCGCCACGCGCAACCCGCACAAGGTCGAGGAGCTGCGCCGGATCCTCGCCGAGCTCGGGCTTGAGGCGAGCATTGCGACGATGGCCGATTTCCCGGACGTGCCGGACATCGCGGAGACCGGGATCACCTTCGCCGAGAACGCAGCATTGAAAGCTCGCGCTGTCGCCGACCTGACCGGTCTGCCCGCGATCGCAGACGATTCCGGCCTCGCCGTCGACGTGCTGGGCGGGATGCCCGGGGTGTTCTCGGCACGCTGGTCGGGGCGGCACGGGAACGACCGGGCCAACCTGGAGCTCGTGCTTGCGCAGATCAGCGACGTTCCCGATGTGTACCGCGGGGCAGAATTCGTGTGTGTCGCTGCCATCGCCGTTCCGGCGGGAGCGTCCGCGCCGGCGGCTTCCGCGCTCGGTCCGGACGCGGTCGTGACGGTGACCGGCGCATGGCCCGGCCACATCGTGCGCGAGCCGCGCGGTGACAACGGCTTCGGTTACGACCCGATCTTCGTGCCGGACGGCGAGAGCCGCACGTCGGCCGAGCTCAGCCCCGGCGAGAAGGACGCGGCCAGCCATCGGGGCCGAGCCTTCCGGCTACTGGCCCCGCATGTCGCCGGGATCCTCAAGCGGCTGGATGTCCGTTCCGGACCCCGGGCAAGCCCTCCGGAGCCCTGACCGGATCGACAACCCGCGCCGCCCCCACGAGGCCGCGTGTGCGCACCAGCTGGCGCGCCTGCTCGACATCCACCCGGTCGTGCTCGACAGCTTCCAAGATCACTTGAAGAGCCTGCTCGAGCACGTCCGCGGACCTGCGTTCGTTCACGCCGCCGGAGTCTGCCAGACGAGCGCCGTTTGCGACACGTTTGGGGTCAACCGACGTCGTGGTCGGCGCGTGATCGGGGCTATTCAGGCGGCGGCGCGGCCTCGTCGTTCTGCCATAGGCCGAACTGGTTCCCGCCGGGGTCACTGCAGATCGCGAACCACCCCATGCTCGGCACCGGGCGGGGTTGATCCGCCGACCCGCCGAGCTCGATCACGCGTTCAGCGCCGGCCTTGATGTCGTCCACATAGAAGTAGGGACGTATCCCGCGTTTGCCCGGCTCCATATTGGTGATTGCGATGCCGGTCCGGTCGTCGATTCGGGTCATGTGGTACTCGAACGGCCCCGGGAAGGATTCGAACTTCCATCCGAAGAGCGAGCCCCAGAATTCTTGTGCCTGTCCGGTGTCATCGGCCGGAATCTCGAAATGTGCTGGTTCTCCGGACACGGACGTCTCCCTTCGATTGCCACCTCGAACATCGGGCCCGGCGCCATCGTAGGCACTCTGATCGTTGGCCCGGTAGAGCCTCGGGCGGGTACCGACGTGTCGGGTCATCGCGTCGACGGTTGTCCGCAAATGGTGCAGAACGGGACCGTTCCGCGGTCGCATGATCGCTCACGTCAGGCGCATGCTGACATCGTTGCCACGACAGAATCACCCGGAGGGCCCATGTCAGAAACGGCTTCGCTCAGCGTCCGTGGAAGCGCGACGCAAGAGATCCAGCCCGACTTTGCTTTCATCGCCGTCGAGGTGAGCGGCAGGTCGCCGGAACAGCAGACCGCGCTATCGGTGGCACGAAATACCTTGGAAACTCTGCGGGCCGGTCTGGCCGCTGCGCGCGGTGTCCGCAGGTCCGAGTTTTCGACGGTCGGCGTCCACGAATACAGCAGGTGGGACGAAGCGGTCCAAGCGAACGTCGCTGGTGGCTGGCTTGCGTCCGTATGGGGTTATGTGGACGCGGAGGTTGAGGCGGTCGGTTCACTCGTTGCAGTCGTGACCGAGGCGGGAGCCCAGGTGAGCTCACTCGACTGGCGTCTCGATGCGGACAATCCGGCCCAGCGGGAGGTGCGGCGGGCCGCTGTCGCCGACGCGGCCCGCGCTGCGGAGGATTTCGCCACCGCGCTCGGGAGGTCCGTCGGTGATCTGATCACGCTTGCCGACCCCGGCTTGTTGGGCGGGCAGGTTGTGGCCGTCGGCCGAGGGTTAGCCGGAGCGCGATCCATGGCCGCTACGGGAGGCCATCAAGCGGACTTTGAAATCGACCTCGATCCCCGGCCGGTGACTGTTCAGGCATACGTCGAAGCGCGGTACAAACTCGCGGATTAGCGAGCTCTGCTGACCCGTTGTGACACACCTGAGTCGACAACGGCGGACAATGCCGGTTACGTCTCGATCTTGACTGATCGGATGTGATCGTTCACGGCGAGTTGCTGCGTCCGCCGATTCAGCGCGACTTGGCTATGAGCGTGCGAGTTGGGCTATTGACTTCAGTTCCGAACGGGAATAGGGCTGGGGAATCCTGGCTGGTCGGCCATGATTCGCGTCTTCCGGGAGGGACCGAATGAGACATCCGTCGACGATTGTTGCGCTCATCGGGAGCACAGGTATAGCTCTCGCAGTGGGTATCGCTCCGGCGCAGGCCGCCACTCACCACACCTGGGTTGTCAAGCCCGGGACGGGAACCATCTCCGCTGCGGTTGCCGCGGCCAGCCCCGGCGACACGATCAAGCTCGAGGCCGGAACTTACCGGGACAGCGTCGGCATTCCGATCACGCTGACCATCAAGGGCGCGGGTGAGTGGAAGACCGTCATCAGGCCGCCTGCGAATCCGACCGCTGTGTGCGACACGCCCGCATCGGGAAGCACGCCCGCATCTGTAGAGGGGTTGTGCCCGTTCGGCGCCTTGGACTCGATGGGCAATCCGATTCCGTCGAAGCCGGTCGTCGGCGTCACAATCTCCGACCTCCGGCTCACCGGTTTCTCGGACAGCGGCATTATCGGTTTCAACACCAAGGGCCTGCACGTGTTCAACGTGCGCTCTGACCACAACGGCGGCTACGGAATTGCCCGGTTCGTATCCACGCACTCGCTATTCGCGAACAACTGGGCGTCGTACAACGGCGAAGCCGGCCTGTACATGGGCGACTCGCCTGATGCGGACAGCGTTCTGCTGAACAACTGGGCGGACCACAATGGCTACGGCCTGTTCATGCGGGACAGCACGGAGCTCACCGCCATCGGCAACCGGGTGTGGGACAACTGTGTGGGTATCCTCGCGCTCAATTCCGGAAACGGCGCGCCTGGTGACCTTCCGGCCGGCAACGACCGGATCATCGGCAACACGGTGAGTGACAACGACCGTGCCTGCCCTGCAACCGGGGGCCCGCCGACGTCGGGGATCGGGATCGCCCTGGCAGGCGTTCACAACACGTTGGTCACCGGAAACTGGGTCACCGACAACCACCCCACCGGCCCGTCCATTATTTCCGGTGGAATCGTGATCCTGTCCACGAAGGCCAACGGTGGCGCCGACCCGACGAACAACACCGTCCGGTTCAACACCTTGGACCACAACAAGCCGGCTGACATCGTCTGGGACGGCACGGGGAGCGGCAACAAGGTCAGCCGCAACAACTGCGACACGTCCATTCCGGCTCACGTGGGATTCTGCAGCTGATCATTGGGCCGCTCAGGCGGAGGTGAAGGTGATGTGGGGCAGCCGTTGCGGCTGCCCCACATCGTCGTTCCGGTGCGCCGACCGGCGCCGGCCCGACCGAGCACGACGGCGCCGTCGGCAGGCTGTCGTGATCGCCGCGGGCGCCCTAGAGTGGCGCCAACCCAAGGGAGCCAAAATGGCGGTAGGGATCAGGTTCAAGATTGACGGCGTCACGGCTGAGCAATTCGACCAACTGAACGCGGTGGTCAACCCGGAAGGCAACCCGCCGGACGGCCTCCTCTTCCACGCGTCCGGCCCGGTGGACGGCGGCTGGGGCGTGATCGACTTCTGGGAGTCGCGCGCGCATTTCGACCGGTTCACGGCCGAGCGCATCGTGCCTGCGATGGCCAGCGCCGGAGCGTCGGCTGCTCCGGATATTCACGAATTCCCCGTGCACGAGCACTTTCCGCGCTAGCCCTCGTCGCTCGCTCCACCGCGACCAGGCAGCGGCCGCGGTGGAGCTTGGGCGCGCCGTGCGCTAGTTTCCGAACAGCCGTTGACGTGGGATGACGACTGGAGTCCGTGTGGAAGTAAAAGAGCTGGGACACCTGGTGCTTTACGTCCGCGACCTCGCAACGTCCGTGCGGTTCTATCGCGACGTCCTCGGTTGGCGGCCGATATTCGGCGGAGGCGACGACCCGATGCCGTTCCCGGCGGCGGCATTCTCGGCTCCGTCCAACCGGACTCATCACGAGCTGCTGCTGATCGAGGTCGGTCCCGATGCCGCCGCGCTCCCGGCCGGCAGGCGAGTCGGCCTCTACCACTTCGGCCTCAAAGTCGGCGACAGCGACGATGAACTCCGCGACGCGTTAGCGACTCTGGAGTCGAACGACGTCACAGTGCTTGGAGCAAGCGACCACACGGTCACCCACAGCCTCTACATCGCCGACCCTGACGGCAACGAGATCGAGCTCTACATCGACGTTCCGGGAATCGACTGGCGGAGCGATCCGGCGTTGGTCGCAGCTCCGATCAAGCCACTCGTGCTCTGATCCCGCGTCGCTATTTCCAGGCGTCGAGGGTGGGCCCGATGACGTGGAGCGTGGTCCCGGTCGTATCGCCGACCAGCGTGGCCGCGACGCTCAACTTGTTCGCGGTGTAATCCCAGACGAGCACACGGAGTTGTGTGCTCGTCGTGTCGGCGATGACCACCGCACGCCCATCGGGACTCCAGTCGATCGCCGGCCCGAAGGGGTCCGAGGCGCTGCGAATACCGTTCACGGTGATCCGTGCTCCGGTCTGCAGGTTCAGCACGGTTACCGATGCGTGGTCGCGGCTGTTGGGAACGTCGGCGGTGGTGAGTGCGACGTGGTGGCCGTCCGGAGAGAACCTGGCGGCCGTGAAGACCTGGCCCGACGCCAGCGGCGGATAAGAATGCGTCTGCCCCGTGACGGCGTCGGTGATCTCCAGCGGTGGGCAGCCGGCGATGCAACGCAGCGGGATCTCGGCCGCGTCGGACACCAGCCGGGATTCGAGCTCGCCGGCCAGCCAGGCCAGATCGTTCTGGTCGGCGCCCAACAGCGCGTCACTGAAGCCGATGATCCGGCTGGTGAGTCCTGTGGTCGGATTGAGAAGGACCAGGCGGGTGTTCGAGCCCGGGGCGAACGCGGCGACGCCGCCCGCCGTTTCGTAGGGCAGAACGGCGGACACCGGTGCCACTGCGAGCGTTGACAGCCTTGCTCCGTTGATGCCGTAGAAGTCGAGATGGCCCCCTGCTCCTACAAACGTCTGCCGGGCGATGATCAGACCACCGTTGGTGGCGGCGAACGCCTCGGCCGAATTTCTCGCGACGATCGTCAGCGTGAGGCCGGTGGAATTCGTGATGGCTGTCGTTGCCGACCCGTCCGCGCCGTATCGGCTGACCACCCTGGCGCCGCGGACCGGAACGATCGTCTGCACCGTCGACGTGCACGACCCGATCAGATGGCCGATGCCGCTGGCCAAGTCGACCTTGACGAGCTGGCGGCCGCCCACGATGACGCTGTACGGACTGCCGACGAGGCCGCGTTCGCGTGTGGCGGACAGACAACCGTGGTTCGGCAACACGGGAACCGGAGAAGCTCTGTGCAGTCCGTCCGGACTCACCCACAGGGCTGCTACGACTACCGCTGCGGTCAGCGCGGCGACCGTTACGCCCGACCGCCGGCGACGTGCCCGGCGGCGCCCCGTGGCGCGCAGCTCGACGCCGGGGATCCAGTGCGGGTCCGCGACCTCCGAGGCCGCTCGGGTAAGGAGCTGATGCGGGCGGGCGTCGCGAACCTTGTCGTCCTGAGCGGCCAGAATCGTGGCCAGTGCGGCGCGGCCGCGCGTCAGCCGTGCCTTCACCGTGCTTGGCGCAAGGCCCGCTTGCTCAGCCACCTGAGCAAGCGGGAGATCGCAAAGCTCGTGGAGCACGAGTACCAATCGCTGGCCGTCGGGAAGCTTGGACAGCGCGGACAGAGCGGTCCGAAGGTCGACCGCCTGCTCGGCCGACTCCGGGCCCGAGACGTCGTCAGGGGTGCCGTTCTGTCGGCCGCGCCGTGCGACGGTTTCCCGGCGCCGACGGCTGCTCGCGAGCCTCCACGCCAGCGTGCGGACCCACGCCTCCGGATCGGCCAGTCCGCAGACGCGATCCCAGCGCTGCCAGGCTCGGATGTACGCCTCTTCCAGCACGTCGTGTGCTCGCTCACGATCTGTCGTCAGCAAGGTCAACTGACTGTGCAGGGATCGCCGGGAGGCTGCGTAGAAGGTGTCGAAACTGCGCTCGTCGGCCACGTGCGCACCTCCCGCCACCGGTCCACCGAGGACGACTCGCGCCGGCGATTGCGAGGGGTTCCATCCGGACGTGTTTCGTCTTGTCCATCATGCGTGCGGCATGGCGGACCTAGGAACGAGGGTGGACCAGAGCCGGGTCAGGGGATATGAAGGGTCGTGACCTTCAACCCTGCCGTCATCGAATTGGTGAATGCCTTCGGCGCCGCGTGGAATGCCCACGACCTGGACGCCGCCCTCGCTCTGTGCACCCCGGATGTCGTGTTCGAGTCGACCGACCCAGCGCCCGACGGAGTCCGGCACGTCGGCCACGACGCCGTGCGTCTGGCTTGGCGGCCGATCTTCGACGACTCGGCTTCCAGGTTCACCGTCGAAGAGATGATCATGACTGGTGACCGGGTCGTCCAGCTGTGGCGCTTCGACTGGGGCACGGGACACGTCCGTGGTATCGACGTGATCCGCATCCGGGACGGGCTGGTCTGCGAAAAGTTCTCCTACGTCAAGGGCTGAGGACAAGCCCACCAGGCCGCGGACCGGGTACAGCGCACTCTCGCAGATCCGGCACTCGGGGCCTTCGGCGGTGCGTGAGTCGTCAGCAGTTGGGGTTGGCCCGGATGGCGCTCGCGAATGCTCCCAACGTCTTGGGACCCACCGAGCCGTACTGCGCGGTCCCTCCGAACGAGTTGCCGTTCTTCATGTTCCCGAACTCCCACACGCACTTTCCGGCAACCTTCGCCTGAGTGAAGTACGGATAGAAATTCCCGGGTCCCTTGGGTGGCATCACGCAGCCGGAACCCGAGGTCAGGTTGCAGTTGGTGTTCAGTTCGGTCGCACTGGTGTCGGTGACGAACTGGATCTGCGGGTACCCGGCTCCGCCCGCCGTCGTCGGCTGTTGCTGCAGGAACGGCGACGGGAACGGACCCGGCGAAGTCGAGTTCGGCCAGTCCGCGCGGTACTGCGTGCCGTCATAATCCAGATCCCCGATCGCGTCGAAGAAGACGTCGCAACCGGTCACCAGGTTGGGTGCCGCAGTGCCGCCGTGGGTATCGCCGGCCTTGAAGCACGGTGAGTCGTCGGGCTCGAATTTCGCCGACGTGTCCTTCGCCGTCTCGTACGGGCCCTTGCACCGCGTGTAGTAGGTGTCGGTGAAGCTGCCGATCGTGGTGGTCGCCGCACCGGTCACCGACGTGCAGGGCTCGAAATGACCGATCTCGTACTGGCTGTTGATCATGTAGGGCCCGATGCCCCAAGGAACGATGTTCTGCGCGCGCGCGGACGAGTACTCGGGCTGGAAGTTGAACGGCGTCCCCGTGCAGTCGAACGGGTTGGTGTTCATGAAGCCATTCGACGCCGACGCGATCATGTAGCCGCTACGGCCGGTCGTCAGATCTGTTTCGAGCGCTTCCAAGGCATGACCACCGCGCACCTTCGCGTTGAACATCCGCACCGTGATCCGGTCCCCGGGGTTCATCAGAAGGGTGTGCGAGTTCGGCGTCAGCGTCGTCAGATCGCTCAGCTGCGGGCTCGGCGGGCCCGCCGGAACACCATTGGTCTGGATGAAAGCGAAGTTGACCGGTTCGACGCAGTTGTTGTTGCACGGTCCTGAGCCGTCTCCGGTGCACTCCAGGCTGTCGATCGTTAGCGCCGAGCACCAGTGCGTGTTGTCGCAGCTGATGCTGTCCGCGAACGGGGCGAAACCCGGCGGATAGAACTGCAGCTCGACGAAGGCGGACCCAGCGCCTGGGTACTTGCCCTTCGGCGCATTGGAGTCGGACACCGGCTTGCACCCGGTCAGCGGGGCCGAATTCGGGTCGCAAACCACGGTCGAGAACCACGGAGCGATCGATAGCTCGAACCAGTGCGTGACGTCTTTACCAGGATTCTTCACGGTTGGGAGCGCTGACGGGTCGACGGGCAACTGTTCGGCGAAGGTCGTGCTGCTTCCCGACCCGGGTTGGTTGGAGATGTACCGCACGGATGGCTCGTCGTGTCCGATGTAATGGCCGTTCTCGTAGAGCCGGCCGCCGTCCGATCCGCGGGGATCGGCGCACATGATCGAGGGCTTCACCGGCCGCTGAACGGGGCTGAGCCCATTGCAGTCGAGCTCACCGACAGCACGCGGCTTCACCTTGGCCG
>Ga0075017_100002741_pt1 | contig 11054 bp, 13 predicted proteins | sample AleBraG_ABR_2012_FD_71475 | JGI IMG/M metagenome (GOLD analysis project Ga0075017, IMG submission 71475) | Freshwater sediment microbial communities in response to fracking from Pennsylvania, USA - Alex Branch Run_MetaG_ABR_2012 | ecosystem: Environmental > Aquatic > Freshwater > Creek >...
ATTACAGGGGTCACATGCTTCATCTGACGCAAGGCGATCGTTCTGCCTCCGACTACGCCGACTGGATCCGGACTTACCGGCTTGCAAATCCTGGTGGACGATTCGGCGTAGTAGATCAGTCGAGTAGCGGCGACAAACTGTGGACGCGCCTACGCGCCCGCCTCCCGAACGGTCAAGTCGCCCATGGCTTCAACATCAGTCGCTTTGAAGGCGAACGCATCGCCGAGGAGTGGGCCCTGTGGTCACCGTGGCTATCTCATGCGCCGTCAGCGAGCAGCTCGTAATCACATCTGCAAATGCGGCCGCGAGATTCATGCTCGCGGCACAAACAGTTATCGCGCGATGCGACAGGCTTCGTAGAGGCGCAAGTGTGCATGCCGGCTTGGCGCGTGCGGCCGTTCGCCACTACTGGGAAAGCGCGCAAGTTCCGGCACCTACGTGACACAAGCGGAGTGATAGGTCGAGGTTGACCCACATTGGTTGGGGACTGCGATGCGAAACGCCTTCGGAACAATCGCCGCGACAGTGGGTGCCCTCAGCCTCGGCGTTTTCGCGGGTTGTTCTGCAACGTCGGCGACCGGGGTGGCAAGACCAAGTGCTCACGCGCAATCAGACCGTTCCGCCGTTGTCGCATTGACCTGTCCACGTTTCCGAACCGACGTCGTCAAGGGAAGCAAACCGCTGCTGCCCGCGCCGACGGGCGCAACCGCGGCAGTCATGTGCCACTACGTAGGACCTAACGAGACACTCGCCGACGGCACCCTCGTCCGCGCCGTCAATGTTCCGAACCCGGCCCAATTCGCCACGCAACTCGACACGGGCGCTCGAGTGGCGACCAACTACCAATACTGTCCGGCAGACATCGGCACTCGCGAGGTTTTTATCTTCGTTGCTGACGGACACACAACCTACGTTGAGCAAGATGTAGGTGGCTGCGGATTCGTGACTTCGCTACGATCGTCTAACCAATGGTGGTTGTCCCTATCGGCGCGCAAAGCCGTTGAAGCCATTGACCCGCTCGCGTACAAGTTGATCTGGACTGGGCTGCGTCAATAGCGGTGCAACCTAATAGGCGCGGATCGCGAAACCACTGCTTGCGAACGGCTGGGACAAGCAACGTCAAGACTTGAAGTGCGACTCGATCGACTTGAACGTTGACAAGAACGGGTACGAGCCTTGCACCTCACTCGCAAAAGCGGCGATGGTGTTGTTCTGGTACCACACGGCCGCCTGAATCTGGAGATTGTGCGACGTTCCTCGTCCGAAGTACACGTTCTTCCCCATGCTCGGAGCCGCCTTCAAAGTCACTGGCAAATGACCAATCTTCACCACGTAGTTGATCTTTGCGATCGGAGTCGATCCGGGCAGTGATGCGACCAAACTCGAAGGAAAGATGACAAGGTCCGCCTGCGGAACAAAGGTCGCGTCACTACCGTCTTTGGAAAGCAAGCACGAGGTCCCCTGAGAGTTCACGTAAGTGGCCGATTTAGCCAGCGCCACTTTGGGAACCGGTTTGTAGGCCTTCGAAACAACAAGCAACACGCACGCCTTGTTCGACTTCGGGTAGGTCAACGCCGGACGGACGGCGCCGTGAGCGGCCACCGGTGTCATCGCAGCGAACAAGAACGCTGCCGCGCTGCCGCTTAGCAGTGCACACGTCCGATTACCGATTTTCATGTGATCCCCCGCTTCTGCGTCGATAGTGGGAACAGGATGCCAAGTCAGCGGCGCAAACGTCCAGCCTGCAAGGTCAGGAATCACTGAGCTCACCATGGTCGGCATTGACCCTGCACGCGCTCGCATCGCGGCCGTGCAGCTGATCCGCAACGTGTCTACTGCTACTACTCAGGCGCATACCCTTCCGCTAGCTCGGGCCGCCTCTCATCTCGGTAATTCCACACATAGCTCACGAACTCTGCGACTGCGCTGGCCGTGGCGAAGTGCCCTGGGTAGCTTCGCGTAGGAATTCGGATGACCGCATCCGACTGTTGCAAGTGCACGTAAACGCGCTGCGCATCCGGACTGTCGTCCCACGTGTCGCGGGCAGTCGATGATCGTCAGCGCCACGCGACCCCGTAGCTGCTACTAGTCCGCAGCGAGTTCTTGACCCGCCACCACGCGCCACGATTGACTCCGTTAACGGACCATCGAGCCGCAACATGTTGGGGGACGAGTGACGACGCATGTACCGCCCGAACCGGCCGGTGAAGTCGCCCAGGTCATCGACCGCGCGCACGTTTTCGAACTTCACTTCGGGTTCGATCCACAAGAGTCTTGGTTTCCTGGCTTCTCAGAACGCGGATTCTGGATCGTAGACCGAGACGGCCGACATGCGTTGATCACAGTGCCAGCCATGACCATGTGGTTTCGCTACTACCGATGGATGTGTGTCGATGGTTTGGAGTTCACATTCACCAGCCGATGGCTGCGGCACGGACTGACGGATCCTGAAACAGGACAGAAGTATTTCGGACGCAACGAAGAGTGGGCCGGTCGGGACACCTTGCGACACAAGTACGAACGCAAGCGCATCAACAACGACAACCAAGCGTGCCTTATTACACGATGTGGATCCGAGGTGCTGATTGCTGCGCACAGCTCAGCCACAAAGGAATCAGCCTGGGGTGTAGTGGAAACTAGTCGGAGCGTTCCGCTCAGCGACCTCAACGTCCTTCGGGTCGCGTATCACGCCGCCCTCTACGACCACTACGTACGCCACCTCGTTGGGCCACCGCCAAAGCGACCCACAAAGAGTCCCTGACGACCTCCGCGTCCCCCGGACGCGGTGACGCGACTTAGCCCCAGTCCTCGAAATCCTCCGTACGTTCTAGTTGCGAGAACGCTTCTTGAAGATCGTCCGGCGGACGGATGGGGCGCCGCGACGCCAGGTCGAACCAGACGCCAATCGACACAACAGTCGCGCACAGCCCGTGCTCGGCAGTGGTGAAGCGATTTCGAACTTTGAAGCGACGTCCATCAACCGTCGACCCTCCAATCTGATAGTCGACGGTGAAGGACTGCAGCAACCGGATCTCGCGCTTGTAAGTGAGGTGATCGTCGAGAATCACGGGACCAAACTGCCTCTCGGCAAAGGTTGCGGCCGTGAAGCCCACCGATTCCAAGAAGAGGAAGCGCGTGTTGGCTGCGTAGTCGAGGTACGCCGAGTTGGCCAAGTGCTGGTTGAAATCCATGTCGCGCCACTGCGCGCTGTATTCATGGGCGAACGTGATCGGCATGCTCACAGTTTTGCAGAAGCCGAACGTGCGCCAACGTCATCTGGCATATCACTCGTGCATCTTCGCGCTGACGGCGAACTCGGCGCCGTCAATGGCGGTCAGGATCCGACGCGCGATGAGTCCCAACTGCGCCAATTGGGTAGGCGTCAGGGCGTCAACCACGAGACGCCGGGCTTCCTTAACGTGACTCGGCGCCGCAGCTTCAACCGCCCTTCGTCCGGCGGCCAAGAGAACAGCCTCGGTGGCACGTCCGTCTTCCTTGCAGGGCCGCCGCTTCACGAAGCCGCGCCTCTCAAGTCGAGATACAACATGAGAGAGCCGGGACAGAGACCCATTTGCAAATGTCGCCAAGGACGACATCCGCAAGGTTCCAGTGGGTGAACCGGAGAGGCCCGCCAGTACTGAGTACTCAAAGAAACTAAGTCCCGCGCTCTCTTGTAACTGTGTATCTAGCGCCGTGGGCAATTTGCTTAGGAGCGCGGTGAGCAGAATCCAGTTTTCGAGTTGGTCGTCATTGAGCCACTCCACGTCCGCGACGGACGACGCGATCTCACTCGACGTTGTGCGCTTCGCCATGACATCAGTGTAGGACGAAACTTCACTTGACGGTTCAACTGATGCGGGATAGATTCACTTGAACAATCAAGTTAATGGGAGGCGTTATGAACATTGCTCTTTGGATCGCTGCAGGACTGCTCGCGGCTGCCTTTCTCGTCGCGGGTCTACTGAAACTGGTGACCCCGCACGCGAAACTTGAGCAACGCATGGGCTGGGTTAGCGACTTCACGCAAAACCAGGTCCGCGGAATCGGCACGCTCGAGGTCCTCGGCGCAATCGGCGTCATCGTTCCTGGCATCACCAAGATCGCACCGGTTCTGGTGCCAATCGCGGCGACCGGACTCGCCCTTCTCATGATTGGCGCGAGTCTCACGCACATTCGGCGCAAGGAGTACAACCAGTTGGCGACGAACGTCGTGTTGTTTGCCCTCGCCGTGTTCGTGGCATGGGGACGATTCGGCCCCTACCCGCTGTAACTCACGCTGCGGTAGATCTTGACCCCCGCCCTGCCAGGCTTCTTAATGGTGCAGGCGGCACAACGTGACCGCCGCGGGGGGTGCATGCGATGAGTGATGTGAGGCAGACTGAGCCGCGCAGCTCAGAAAAGCGTGCCGCGCGTCGTCCCGTCTCCGTTCCCGCACGCATCCTTCTGATCGTTGTCGCCGTTGCATTGGCCCCGCTGCTCATCTTGTTGTTCATGATTGGCCTTGGTTACGCCGCGGCCGTCTTTCAAGCGATAGCGGGTCTTGGGATACCGGGTGTCTGGACCCAGATCGGCATCAGCGGTTCTGGCACCTTAGTTCCTGATGACAGCTACGGCGTTCCCTATTGGGTCGGAACGCTGAACACAGTCGACGACGGTTCGTACCACGCGCAGCTCGTTAACCTCGGGTTCGATCATTTGGTCATCATCGACGGTCATTTGGGTGAACCCATTCTGATGACGATTTTTATTGGCATCCTTTGCCTTGCGCTGACGCTTCTCATCGGGCTCGTTTTGTGGCCTGTCATGCGAGGTGTTCGTGACCCCAAGTTGCAGAGTGTCCTCAACGCTGAGCGACTTCTGCACGCCGGCGAAGTCATCGAAGCGACGATTCCCGCAGCCACGGTCGAGGGTGGACCACACGACTCCGTGATGATCGTCGCGACGAATGAGCGCTACTTAGTGTTCCCGATGACGAAGCGTCGACAAGTGCCCGCGGCACGCGAATTCTCGCGCGACGTCCGCCTCGACCCACCCCCAACAGGCTGGCTGCAGACGCGAGCATTCGGCCAACCGCTATATGTCCGAGAACAGCATCTCGATGCTGCGCGGACCGCCGACGCCGTTCGCAGCAACCACTACTCAACGCTCACTGATCGGTACTAGTGGTGCACGTGTGCACTTCAGTAACCGCTAACGGAAGAAGGAGTTCACGTGACAGGACCCGCTTCTCCAGTACATGCGGCTTGCGCCGCCGATGAGCCTGCAGTGCCCGACAACGCGAGACCTCTAACGAGCAGCAAGATTGGTTCGATCGCGATGGCTGGGGTGCTGGCGCTGACCTTGCTCGCTGGGTGCACATCGGGTACGGCGACTCACTCGTCGGCAAGCACCGCGCCGCCCAGCTCCGCTCCCCCGGCGACGGTACCGCCGAGCTCAGTCCTGAAGGTAGAAAAGTCGGTGGTATCCGACGTCGTCAACGCCTCTTTGACTATGGAGTCTTACTACAGCGTCAATAACGCCTACCCAACAACAAAGGCGCAGGCAACCGCCAAATCAAATACCGACCAGTTCGCTGTCACTTCCGGGAACCATCTCGTCATCACAACGGACGGTGCTACGGGCTATTGCATTGCAGGATCAAACCCGAATTCGCCGTACACCGCGGCTCACCCGAAGACGTACGACTCGGTCAAGGGCGGCCTGCAGGTCGACGGCGCGAAGTGCAGTACGACATATCCCAAGACGTTCACACTTCCCTAAGAGGAAGAGGACAAGCGCTCAGAACCACGTGGCACTCGCGGCTGCACTGAGACAAACGGAGGGACCCCGCACATGCGAGGCCCCTCCGTCCGCAGCAACCCTGTTCGTACTAGTCGTGATGTTCGCGATCACTACTCACGAGCGCCTTGACGAACGCCGATACATCAACAGTTCCGAGGCCCGAGGCCAGGTCATAACCCGGGCCGGCGTTGTAGCCGGGTACGTTGTAAGTCACACCATCGCTGTTGGTGAACGGCCCAATGCCGTTGTTGCCACTCGTCACGTCAATGACTCCCAGCGAGTTAGCCACGTCGCGGCTATACAACAACGGATTGAGGTATCCGAGTCGGTGCTTGGCCACCTGATCGGCAAGTGCGACAACGCCAGCAAAGAGCGGCGCAGCCTCACTCGTGCCACCGAAGATGTGGTAGCCCTCGTGCCCGGGCTCAAACGTGTAGTACACGATGCAGCCACCATCGACTGCGGCGCTCATGCTGATGTCAGGTGTGCCGCGAGCCGCACCAACTACCGACTGCACACGGTCCTGGAACTCCGGACGGCTAAACACCTGCGACAAACCGCCGCCACCGGCTCCGTATCCGTCATTCCACACAACGTCCGGGGTCAATCGATTCCCAGCGTTGTCGAGCAACAGTTGCGTGCCACCAATCGAGGTCACGAGTGGGTCGGATGAAGGCCAACTGTTCACTGGGTACGTGTAGAGGTCGCCAGTGAGAGTTGAGTCCGTCGAACCGTAGTCGCCGGACGAACCGAGAACCGTGATGTTGTGCCGTCGCGCGTTCTTGAACGACGAGCGGAGGTCGAGGAGCGACTGCTTGGTCGGGAAGGTGTTCTCGGTCGCTCCAAAACTCTGCGAAATGACGTCGCCGAGTCGGTGGTCGATGACGTAGTTCTCGGCCTTGACGATCTCCGGGAAACCCTGCACACCTTCGGTTTCGGACACGGGCGTCGCAACGATGAGAATGTTGGCGTCCGGCGCCATTGCGTGTGAGTACTCGACGTCAAGCGTGGTCTCTTGCGCCCAACCGATCATGTCCGAGTTTGTCGGATCCCAGGCGGGCACTGGCCCTGCTGGCTGGATGGTCTTCAAACTCGGCGGGTCAGGCAGGCCGTACGTCTGGTCAAAGACGTGGAGGTCGTTGGCGATCGTCGGCGACCCGAATGAGTCGACAATGACGATCGTTCGACCTGCTCCCTTAAATCCCTTGTTCCACAAAGGATCGAGGTTGTAGGCCTTCTCGTACTGGTTCGGGTTGTAGCAGTGAATGCCGAAGTTCGTGACGCAGAAATCTGTCGTGGGTGGGAACGACAACGTGGCTTTGAGGACGTGCCCGGTGATGAGCGGTGTAGCGCGCACTGCACTCAAAGTCGCATGAGCACTTGTCGCTGCTCCCGTGGTTCCCGCAGTGACGACCACGAGAGCACCGGCAGCGATGATCGCAACGCTGGTGAATCTACGACGTACAGACATCAACGCTTCCCTTCGGACGCACCAGGGGACACGACGTGATGTGTACCCCCGAGGAGCGCCTCATTGTTGGCGGAACCAGTTCAATGAGTAACTCAGAATTGCTAAACGAACTGGCCCGACCCTAGTCGCGGCGTGCACATGTGGGAAGGGGTCCGTTCGGACGCGTCAAGCGTGTAGGGCGCCGCAGCGTGACGTCGACGTGACGGTGAGGTGACTCCACCGCGGCGCGGCTCGTGACGTGTCGGTTATGGGCCGGCGCCTCTAATGACGACATCCGTCGTAAGGAGCAGCCATGCCCATCGCCCCCACCTATCCCGGCGTGTATGTAGAGGAGATCCCCAGCGGGGCTCATCCGATAACTGGTGTCCCGACGGCCGTCGGCGCGTTCATAGGGTGGTTCCCGAAAGGTACAACCAACCAGGCAGTCGAACTGCTGTCGTGGGCTGACGTCGAACGCGAATACGGCGGACTGAATCTCAATTCAGACGCATCGTTCGCGCTCTACCAGTTCTTCCTCAACGGAGGATCGCGGGCCTGGGCCGTGCGTATCGGGTTGGCGCAGGGTGGCGGTACTCCCATACCGTTCGCCGCTGCCTCGGTAAACGTTCCAAAGTCGACGGGTGGTTCTAATAACAACTTCACCGTCTCGGCGCTCAACGAAGGCAAGTGGGGCAACGATCTGCGAGTCCAACTCTTGGGCGGCGATACCGCAGACCGCTTCGATTTGGTGGTGCAACGGTTGGGATCTGCGAACGGTCGGCCGGCAGTCATCAAAGAGGAACGCTTCCGGGGCCTCACTGCTACGTCGTTGACGGACCCCAACTACTTGCCCACCGCAGTCAACGGCGTGAGCCAACTAGTGACTGTTGCGCCCACGTCCGGTTCCGCATACTTCGCGCCGAAACTCTCAGGGGTCGTATCAACGGGTGCGGTCACGAGTCTTGATGCATCAGCTGGAGGGCTCAAGGTCGCGGTCACGATGGGCGGCAGTGGTCCGACGGATGTGTTCCTGCCCGCCGTCAACATGGAATCCCCGGCGGCGATTGCGCAATACCTACAATCGGCGATTCGAACGGCACGCGGAAGCGATCCGACGTGGGCCCTCGCGACGGTGACTGTCACCCAAGGCAACCTGCTGCAGATTACGTCCGGCATCGGTGACAACAACAACGTCCTCGTGGCCGACTCAGGTAGTACAACCGCGAGCGTCGGTCTCAAGCTGCCAACAACCGCCTCGGCGGGCGCCTACCAACTCATTAACGGTGGCGACGGAATTAGCCCGACTGCTACGGAGTACGTCGGAAGCGCCGCCGGTGGTGGCAGCGGAATGTTTGCTCTCGAAAACACCGACTTCACTCTTCTTTCAATTCCGTCAGTCGCAAATTGGTCCACCAGCTCGCTGGATCCGTTCGACCACAGTGGATACGCGACAGTCGTCTCGAACGCGATCACTTACTGCCAAACGAAACGGGCCTTGTTCCTGATCGATCCTCCGGACAATGCGGTGAGCGCGGTCGCGATTCAGAACTGGATCGGCGCTAACAGTTCAGTCCGCGATTCCTACACCGCGTTGTACTACCCGCGAGTATCCGTACCTGATCCAACGCAGAACTTCCAACCACGGTCGATCGGACCTAGTGGAACGATCGCCGGGCTGATGGCGCGCATTGACACCAACCGCGGCGTGTGGAAGGCGCCGGCAGGTACGGAAGCGACGTTGCGCGGACTGCAGCACATTGACACCGATCTCACGGACCCAGAGAACGGCATTTTGAACCCAATCGCGGTCAACTGCCTTCGAACGTTCCCCGCCTACGGAAACGTGAGTTGGGGTGCACGAACTCTCGCGGGATCAGACAGCGCGAGTTCGGACTACAAATATGTGCCCGTTCGAAGGTTGGCCAACTTCCTCGAATCAAGTTTGCAAATCGGCTTGAAGTGGGTCGTGTTCGAGCCGAATGACGAACCTCTCTGGAGCCAGATTCGCCTGAACATCGGTTCCTTCATGCAAAGCCTTTTCCGCCAAGGTGCATTTGCGGGCCTTACTCCGCGCGATGCCTACGTGGTGAAGTGCGACTCGTCAACCACGACACCAGACGATCAAGCCAAGGGCGTTGTAAACGTTCTCGTCGGATTCGCACCACTACGTCCGGCGGAGTTCGTCATCTTGCAAATTCAGCAGATCGCTGGCCAGACACACGCCTAAGGGAGACAACGATGGTTGAGTTTGCCGTAAACACGAAACGCTTCGACCCATACAAGAATTTCAAGTTTCGGGTGAAGTGGGATGGCCGATACGTGGCGGGCGTGAGCAAGGTCAGCGCGCTGAAGCGGACGACCGAAGTCGTCGAGCACCGCTCCGGCGGTGACCCTTCCAGTGCGCATCGTTCACCGGGTCGGACGAAGTACGAAGCAATCACACTGGAGCGCGGTGTCACACACGACGTCGAATTTGAGAACTGGGCCAACAAAGTTTGGAAGTTGGGCAACCAATACGGCCAAGAGATGAGCCTGGCCGACTTCCGCAAAGACATCGTTCTCGAGCTCTACAACGAAGCCGGTCAACTCGTCATCGCATACAAGCTCTATCGGTGCTGGGTGAGTGAATTCCAAGCCCTCCCCGACCTCGATGCCAACGCCAATGCGGTCGCGATTGCTCACCTGAAGCTTGAGAACGAGGGCTGGGAGCGTGACGCCGAGGTCACGGAACCCGCTGAAGTCGCATTGGCACCGTGAGTCAGATGCTCGTTCAGCTCGCACACGGATTTCCGTCCTGTGCCAATGAGCGACTAGCGACGGTCCACCCGCTCAGAGGAGCGGACGAAATGCGGCTGATCACGCATCCGGACATCGGGACCGAGCCGTGGCTGGATGTTGCTGTCGCGGCGGTGACGCAGATCGATGGGACATCCGTATCGACCACCGATGTCGACGCTCTGACCTTAGGCGACCGCAATGCGTTGCTGCTCGCATTGCTCAGGGTGACGTACGGTGAGCACCTAAGTTGGGCGTTCGAGTGCGAGGTTTGCGGCGAACGTCTCGATGTTGAGGTACACATCGACGACTTACTACGAATCACGTCCGCACCACGTGAACGTGACGTGGCCGCAGTTTTCCGCCTTCCAACGCCGGCCGATCTTGTTGCTATCAGCGGACTCGACATTCCAGCTGCGCGCGACGAACTCGTACAACGCTGCATAACTGGCGCGATTGACTTAGACGAGCAGTCGATCGCCGACATCGAAGAAGCCATGAGCCACGCCGATCCCCTTGCCGACGTGGAGCTAGCACTGCGATGCGATGCCTGCGCGCACGTCGCCTACGCGAGTGTCGACCTGACCGCGGAGTTGTTGAGCCGATTGGCGCGAGAGAGCGCAATGACACAAGACGTCCATGCATTGGCTCTGGCCTACGGGTGGACCGAAGCAGACGTCCTTGAGTTGACTCGCCCTCGCCGGCACGAATACCTCGCCTACGTCGCGGACCTGACGTCATGAGTCGGCTCCTCACTCGCATCGCGCGTCGAGCGGCCTCGCGAGACGCCGCTCTTCGGCCGAGGCGCGACGTCAACGACGCGTTGCTGGCTCCCGCGGCAACGCGTGGCGCAATGTTGCTGCGCCTAGCACAGCGCAATCAGACTCGCCCGCCCGCGACGAGCCATCGACCGACCGGTGTCAGTAGAACTCAGCCTGAGATGCCTGACCAAGCTGTCGCCCGTCCGCCCGAGGTGTCTACACGGCGGCCGGCCCTCGCCTTAGCCAACTTGAGTCGAAGCACATCGGGCGATGTGGGCTTTGGCGGG
>Ga0075017_100002743_pt1 | contig 11051 bp, 9 predicted proteins | sample AleBraG_ABR_2012_FD_71475 | JGI IMG/M metagenome (GOLD analysis project Ga0075017, IMG submission 71475) | Freshwater sediment microbial communities in response to fracking from Pennsylvania, USA - Alex Branch Run_MetaG_ABR_2012 | ecosystem: Environmental > Aquatic > Freshwater > Creek >...
CTGCCGATCCCGGCCGGACTGATGGCCGTCAGCGTCCAGCTCGGTGACCCCGAGCGGGTGGCCGGCTTCGTCACCGCCGGCTCCCAGGTTGCAGTGTTCGTCACGATCGCCAACACCGACCCGGCGACATCGGCCAGGGCCCCCGACATCACCGAGATCCTGCTCACCCGAGTACCGGTGATCGGGGTGGGGAACACCTCAGTGGTGACCCAGACCAGCACCAACAGCACCGGCCAGCAGAACACCGAGCAGATCCCCAAGACGATCCTGACCCTCGCGGTGACCCAGGACCAGGCGACCCGGCTGATCCACGCCACGCAGAAGGGCTCGCTGTACTTCGCCCTGCTCAGCGCCACCTCGAAGGTGTCCCCAGGTGGACGCGTCGACTCCTCGGACCTGCTGCCATGAGCAGGCCAACGTGACCGTCCTGGTCGACCTGGACCCCACCAGCGCCGAGACGCTGCGCACGGCGCTGTCCTCCGACGCGGTGCTGCTGGGGTCGATCGACGCGCTGCACCGACACCTGGAGGCGCACACCAGCGAGGACGTGGTCGTGCTCGGCCCGACCGTGGACCTGCACACCGCACTGGGCGTGGCGGAGAACCAGCGGCTGAACCGCCCCTCCCTGGGCGTGATCCTGGTGCGCCGACGCATCGACACCTCGATCCTGGCCGACTCGCTGCGCGCCGGGGTCCGCGAGGTCGTCGAGGCGCGCGACCTACCGGCCCTGGGGGCGGCGGTGCGGCGCACCCACGAGCTGTCCCGCAGCCTTCGCCGCAACTCGGCCCGCGGCGTCGACGAGGGCGACGGGACGCCGCGCGGACGGGTCGTGACGGTGTTCTCGGCCAAAGGCGGCTGCGGGAAGACCACGCTGGCCACCAACCTGGCGGCGGTGCTGGCCGACGGCGGCCGGCGCCAGGTGTGCCTGCTGGACCTCGACCTGGCGTTCGGTGACGTGGCGGTGGCGCTGGCCCTGTTCCCGGTGCACACCATCGCCGATGCGATCGCCCTCGGCGACGACTTGGACACCGAAGGGGTGCTGGGGCTGCTCACCCCGCACTCGCCGGGGCTGACGACCCTGGTCGCTCCGGTGGAGCCAGGGACCGCGGCGGCGATCCCGGCGGAGCTGATCACCCGGATCCTGGTGATCCTTCGCGAAAGCTTCGACTACGTCATCGTCGACACCCCACCGGCCTTCGACGACCAGGTGCTCGCGGCGTTCGACGCCAGCGACATCATTGTCAACCTGGCCACCTTGGACATCCCGGCGATCAAGAACCTCAAGCTCACCCTGGAGACCCTGGACCTGCTGAACTTCCCGCGCGAGCGCTGGCAGATTCTGCTCAACCGCTCCGACTCGAAGGTGGGGCTGACGGTGGGCGAGGTCGAAAAGTCGTTGGGGGCCACCATCGCGGTGCAGATCCCGTCGTCGCGGGAGGTGCCCGCGGCGACCAACCGCGGGGTTCCCATCGTGCTCGACCAGCCCCGGCACCCGGTCAGCATGGCGATCCGCCGGTTCGCCGAGGAGTTCGTCGCGGTGCCCGCCACGGCCGACGCCGCCGTCCCGGCGGCGCTGCGCCACGACCGGCGAGGCCTGCTGGCCAGGTGGGGGCGCGGGCGATGAGCTTCTCCGACCGGCTCGCCGAGGCCCGCCGGGCCCGCGGCGTCGACCCCTCGATGCGCGCCTCGGACGGGTTCGGGGCGGCGGCGCCCACTCGGGTGCGACGGGTGGTGGACCCGTTCGAGGGGCTCAAGCGTCGGGTGCACGGGGCGCTTCTGGAGAATCTGGGCCCCCAGCTGTACGACGCGCGGACCACGCCGGCGGAGCTGGAGCAGAAGGTGCGGCTGGCCCTGCAGGAGGTGCTGGCGCAGGACCAGACGCCGTTGACGGTGCCGGACCGGGCCCGGGTGGCTCAGGAGATCGCGGACGACATCCTCGGCTACGGGCCCATCGAGCCGTACCTGCGAGACCCGGACATCACCGAGATCATGGTCAACGGCTTCGACCAGATCTATGTCGAGCGCGGCGGCCGGATCTACCCCGTCGACGGGCACTTCAACGACGAGGCGCACCTGCGGCGCACGATCGACAAGATCGTCGGCCAGGTGGGGCGGCGGGTCGACGAGGCCAGCCCGATGGTCGACGCCAGACTCCCCGACGGCAGCCGCGTCAACGCGGTGATCCCGCCGCTGGCCGTCGACGGGTCGGTGCTGACCGTCCGCAAGTTCTCCCCCGACCCCTACACCCAGGACGACCTGGTCGGGTTCGGCACCATGTCGCGGCCGGTCGCGGACTTCCTGGCCGGGTGTGTGCGCGGCAAGCTCAACATCGTCGTCTCCGGCGGCACCGGCGCCGGCAAGACCACGACCCTGAACGTGCTGTCCTCGTTCATCCCCGACGACGAGCGGATCATTACCGTCGAGGACGCCGCCGAGCTGCAGCTGCACCAGGAGCACGTGGTCCGCCTCGAGGCCAGGCCGTCGAACATCGAAGGACGAGGCGAGGTCCGGATCCGCGACCTGGTCCGCAACGCGCTGCGGATGCGACCGGACCGGATCATCGTCGGCGAGGTCCGCGACGCCACCGCCCTGGACATGCTGCAGGCCATGAACACCGGCCACGACGGCTCCATCTGCACGGTGCACGCCAACGGTCCTCGAGACACCCTGGCGCGGATCGAGACGATGGTGCTGTTCGCCGGTATCGAGCTGCCGGTCAAGGCGATCCGGGAGCAGGTCTCCAGCGCGGTGGACCTGATCGTGCACCTGGCCCGTTTCAACGACGGCAGCCGCCACGTGACACACGTCACCGAGGTCGTCGGGCTGGAAGGTGACGTGGTCACCTTGCAGGACCTGTTCGTCTACGACTACGGCGAAGCGGCGCCGCCGGGGACGACAGCGACCGACGGCCGCGACTGCGCCCGCGTCCCGGGGCTCAAGGCGACCGGGCTGGTGCCGACGTTCGCCGGGAAGCTGGCAGTGGCCGGGGTGTCGCTCGACCCAGGACTGTTCACCCCCGACGCGCAGCGCCGGCCGGTGCGGTGAGCCGGGACCTGCGGTGAACGGTGCCTGGCTGCTCTGGGTGGGGGGTGCCGCGCTGGTCGCGGCGCTGGCCGTCGCCGGCTGGCTGCTGGCCGATGCCGCGGCGGCCCGGCGCCGACCGGCGGGTCCGTTGTCGCAACGGCTCGCGATCTACACCATTGCCGCCGTACCGCCCGCGACGGTGGCGCCGTCGACCGGTCGGCTCGCCCGGTCCGGGCGTCCCGGTGTCGTCGCCTCGGTGGTGGCCGCCACCGGGCGGGGGCTGCACGGCACCCGGGTGGAGGGCGCCCTGGCGACCAGGCTCGACCAGGCGGCGCTGGCACTGGAGCCGGCCCAGTGGCTGCTGCTGCACGCCGGGACGGCCCTGGCGTGCGGGGTTGTGCTGGGTCTGCTCGGCCAGGCCCGCCCCGCCGCGGTGCTGGCCGGTCTGCTGCTGGGTGCGGTCGCGCCGCTGTCGCTGCTGCGGATCCGCGCCGACCGCCGCCGGGCCGCTTTCGACAGCCAGCTCGCGGACACCCTGCAGCTGCTGGCGGGCAGTCTGCGCGCCGGCTACTCGGTGCCGCAGGCAGTCGACGCGGTCGTACGCGAGGGTGAGGAGCCGATGTCCACCGAGCTGGGCCGTGCCCTGGTCGAGACCCGACTGGGCCTGGCCTTGGAGGACGCCCTCGAGTCGGTGGCGCGCCGGATGGCCAGCGTGGACTTCTCGTGGGTGGTGATGGCGCTGAGGATCCAGCGCGACGTCGGCGGCAACCTCGCCGAGGTGCTGTCCAACGTCGCCGCGACGATGCGCGAGCGGGAGCGTCTGCGCCGGCAGGTCCGCGTCCTGTCGGCGGAGGGCCGGCTGTCGGCGTGGATCCTGGGGCTGCTGCCGCTGGTGTTCGGCGGCTACCTGCTGCTGGTGCGCCCGCAGTACCTGCAGCCGCTGTGGACGACCCCGCTGGGCTGGCTGATGCTGGTGAGCGCAGCTGTGCTGTTCGCCGCCGGTGTCGTCTGGCTTCGGCACGTGGTTAAGGTCCGGGTGTGACGCAGATGACCTGCCGCGGCCCGGGCCTGCCGCGCCCGGCAGCCTCGGGTGCGGACGGCGGCAGGTCGCCAGGGTGGGCCCGCCGATGAGTGTCGCCGTGCTCGCCCTGGGGATGCTCGCGTTGGCGGGAGCGCTGCTGCTGGTGCTGGCCGCGGTCGGCGCGTTCGACAGCAGCCGCTCGCAGGTCGCACGGTCACTGGCCACCATGGGCGGCATCGGCCCCGGCCGCCCGGCGGCGCCAGCGTCTGGGCACCGCGAACGGGTCCCCGCGTGGCGCCAGCAGATAGTCGCCGCAGTGATGGGGTGGCTGGCTCGGGCCGCGCACCGGCTGTCCCCGGCGGGGCAGACCACTCGGATCCGGCGGCGGCTGGACCTGGCCGGCAACCCTGCCGGCATCGACGTCGACCGGGTGCTGGCGTGGAAGATGGCCGGCGCCGGCGCCGGTGCGGTGCTGGCGGCGGTGGTCCCAGCCCTGCTGGGGGCAGGCCCGCTGGTCGCCGCCGGAACCTGCATCGTCGGGGCGCTGGTCGGCTTCGAGCTGCCCACGATGGTCTTGTACCAGGTCGCGAACAACAGGACCGAGCGGCTGCAGTCCGACCTGCCCGACTCGCTGGACCTGCTCACCATCTCGGTGGAGGCCGGCCTGTCCTTCGACGCGGCGCTGGCCGAGGTGGCCCGCAACACCACCGGGCCGCTGGCCGGAGAGTTCTTCCGGGTCCTGCAGGAGATGCAGATCGGGGTCGGGCGTGGGGTCGCCATCCGCTCCATGGGCGAGCGGACCGACCTGCCCGAGCTGCGCCAGTTCAGCAGCGCCATGGTCCAGGCCGACACCCTCGGCATCCCGATGGCGGCCGTGCTGCGGGTCCAGGCCCGCGAGATGCGGATCAAACGGTCCCAGCGGGCCGAGGAACAAGCCCAGAAGGTGCCGGTGAAGATCCTTTTCCCGCTGATCTTCTGCATCCTGCCGACCTTGTTCTTGTTCATCCTCGGGCCGGCTGTCATCACGATCAGCCAGTCGCTGTTCGGTCTGGGCTCCTGACCGGACGACGCGGCGGCGTGGCCGCCGCGCAGCCGGCTGCGATCTACGCACGGCTCGCCGGGGCGCGTCGTTTTCAAGCCCGGGACATGTGTGCGACCGTCATCGCGTGAACGTTCCCGATGTGGTGGGCAACCCGCGTGGCGCGGTCATCGTCGCGCGGGCCGCCGCGTTCGGGCTGGTGCTCGGGCTGGCGGTGATCCGGGGCCGCGTCGGCTCCGAGCTTGCGACGCTGGGTGCGCTGCTGGCGATCGCCCTGGCCAGCTCGCTGGTCACCTCGCGTCGCCCCATGCCGTGGACTCCTTACTTCGAGTCGTTCGCGGCCGCGGCGGTCATCGCGGCCACCCCGGCCGACCCGGTGGGACTGCCGTACCTGCTCGCGCCGGCTCTGGAGGCCGGGCTGCTGTGGGGAGTCGCCTCCGTGGTCACCACGGTGGCCTTGGCCGCGGTGGCGCTGACGGTGGGGCCGATCTTCACCGACGAGGCGTTCAACGCGCGCAACTACGGCTCCCTGGTGGCCCAATGGGTCGTTCTGGCGCTGGGAACCGGCGCCGTCGCGGCGTGGGTGCGCCGGGTCCGGATCAGCGCCGCGGAACCGGACTCCGCTGCCGCGTCGTACGCGGCCGCCTACCGGCTGCTGTCCCAGCTGCGGGTGGTGTCACGGCAGCTGTCCGGCGGCCTGGACGCCTACAGCCTGGGCCACGCGATGCTGGAGGCGCTGCGAACTGCCGTCCCCTACACCCGGGCCGCCGTCTACGTCAGATCCGAGGGCGGCCGGCTGATCCCGCTGGCGTACTCCGGGGTCAGCCGGGTCGACTGGATCCCCTCTTTGGACGACGACTCGGCGTGGGCGGAGGCGTGGACCTCGGGGCTGCCCCGGCGCCAGAGCGGGACTTTCTCCGACGGTGTCGGCGGGTTCGCCGCTGTGCTGCCGCTACGGGTCGGCATGCGGATCGTGGGGCTGGTGGGCATCGAGCGCCTGGAGTCGGGGTTCGCGGCGGAGCAGCTGTCACAGGCCGCCGCCCTGGTCGACGAGGCGGCGCTGCGGATCGAGACCGCCCTGCTGTTCTCCGACGTGCGTCAGATCGCTACCGCGGAGGAGCGGCGCCGCCTGGCCAGGGAGATCCACGACGGGATCGCCCAGGAGCTGGCCTCCCTCGGCTACATCATGGACGACATGGCCTACCGGGCCACCGACGACAACCAGCGCCAGTCCCTGCAGTACCTGCGCGGGGAGCTGACCCGGATGATCTCCGAGCTGCGGCTGTCGATCTTCGACCTGCGCAGCGAGGTGCTGGCCACCACCGGTCTGGGAGCGGCGCTGTCGGACCACGTGCGCACCGTCGGGGCCACCTCGGACCTGACCGTGCACCTGGAGCTCGACGAGTCGCCGCAGCGGCTGCGCACCGAGGCCGAGGGCGAGCTGCTGCGGATCGCGCAGGAGGCCGTGACGAACGTGCGCAAGCACTCGGGTGCGGCGAACCTGTGGGTCACGGTCCGCACCGCCCCACCGAGCGCTCTGCTACGCATCGAGGACGATGGGCTCGGGTTGGGGGCAGGACGTGCCGACAGTTACGGAATGGACATCATGCGTGAGCGCGCCGACCGCCTCGGGGCGGCGCTGACTGTGAGCCCCCGCGAGGGCGGGGGTACGGTCGTCGAGGTGGCATTGGGGACCCTGGGCTCAGGGTCCTCGCGTCCCAAGCCGACCGAGGGAGGTGCACGTGTCCACGACGGTGCTGCTCGTTGACGACCATGAGCTGATCCGGCAGGGCCTGCGGCGGGCGTTCGAGCGCTCCACGGACTTCGAGGTGGTCGGCGAGGCCGACAGCATCGCCGACGGCTTCCGCAAGCTGGAGGCGCTGACCCCGGACGTCGTCGTGGTGGACATGCGGCTGCCCGACGGCAGCGGCCTGGAGCTGGTCAAGGAGGCCCGGCGCCGCCGGGCCGACCTGGGGATCGTGGTGCTCACCATGTACGCCGGCGACGAGCAGCTGTTCGGGGCTCTGGATGCCGGCGCTTCAGCGTTCGTGCCCAAGGACACCCCCACCGACTATGTGCTGTCGGCGGCCCGGCACGCCGCGGCCTCGCCGGGCACGTTCACCGCCCGCGACCTGGCGGAGGCGATGAAGCGGCGGATGACCCCGACCGGTCCACAGCTGTCCCCCCGGGAGAAGGAAGTCCTCGGACTGCTGGCCGACGGTCTGGGCGTGGCCGCGATCTCCCGTCGCCTCTACATCAGCGAGTCGACCGCCAAGACCCACATCTCCAAGCTGTACGAGAAGCTGGGAGCCGCTAACCGGGCGCAGGCGATCATGTCTGCGCTCCGACTGGGCCTGATCCGGCAGGACGGCCCCCAGCCCACCGTCTGAGCGCGATGATTGGTGTCGTGGACACACCCGCGAACCCCACCGCGTATCAGGGTCGCCCCCGACTCCACCGGGGCCCCCGGTGGCCGGGCCGCCTGGGTGCTGCGTGCGAAGGGGCCAGCTCGATCGAGTACGCGCTGATCCTGGTCGCGATCGCGATCGGGTCAATCGTACTGATTGCGGCATTTGTGCGGGTTGCGGAGTCTTCGTATGACCGTACCTGCGCGAGGGTGGGCAGCGGCGGGTCCTCCTCAGCCCCGGCGGCCTGTGGATAACTGTGTGCGTGCATCATCCGTTCGGCCTAACGGGACTGCCCGCGCGGGTGATGGTGGCCGTTGACCCGAACGGGGGACTCTTGGTGGGTCCGCGCTTCGGACGAGTCAGGCGTGCCGCCAGGGAAGGTCACGACGATGTTGGGTGTGCTGCGCAGCGGTCCCGGCCGCACTTCGCCTCGCCGGGGGGACGAGGGTGCCTCCGCGGTCGAGTACGGCTTGCTGGTGGCGGCCATCGCTGCGGTGATCGTTGCGCTGGTGTTCGCGCTCGGCAGCTACGTGCGCGGGGCGTTCCAGACCAGCTGCGACAACATCGCCAACAGCGGCGTGAAGTCCACTGACACGACGGCGCAGTGCGGGACCACCGCCCACTAGGCGAGCAGCTGCGCGAACGTTTCGGCGCTGCGTTCCCAGCGCCACTGCTCCTCCACCCAGGAACGGCCGCGGGCGCCGAGGCGGGCCGCGAGTGCCGGGTCGGCGAGGATGCCGCTGATCCGGTCCGCCACCGACGCCACGTCACGGCCAGCAACCACGTAGCCGCTCTCGCGGTCCAGGACGGCGTCGGGGGCGCCACCTGAGTCGCCGGCGATGACCGGCAGGCCGGTCGCGGACGCCTCCAGGTAGACGATCCCCAGCCCCTCTACGTCCAGGCCGCGGTTGCGGGTTCGGCAGGGCATCGCGAAGACGTCCCCGGCGGCGTAGTGGGCCGGCAGCTCGGCCCACGGGACAGCACCGGCCATGACCACGTGCGGGCCCAGACGCAGGCTGTCGACCAGGGCGTCGAGCTGACGGCGGTACGGCCCGGAGCCGACGATCAGCAAGGCGGCGTCACCGATCCGGCTGCGGATCGCCGGAAGCGCCCGGATCAGGACGTCCTGACCCTTGCGGGGCATCAGCCGGGACACGCACACGATCACCGTGCGTCCGGTCAGCCCGTACCGCTGCCGGATCTCGGAGCCGTCCACGCTCGGGGAGAAGAAGCTGTCGTCGACCCCGGGGGTCAGCTGCGCCATCCGGGCCGCCGCCGCCGGCGACAGGGCCGCCGCAATCCGAGCCCCGGTGTAGGCGCCGAGGTAGGTGACGACGTCGACGCCGTCGCCGATGCGTCGCAGCAGCGGGCTGCCACCGGGGATCCCGGCCCAGCCGGCCTCGTGCCCGTGGGTCAAGGCGATGATTCGGCGCGCCCCGGCCTCCCGCAGCCGGGGTCCGAGCAGGCCCAGCGGTGCGGCCGCCCCGAACAGAACGGAGTCGCAGTCGTAGGCGTGCATGAGCTGCACGCACCGGTGAGCGACGTCGGGGGTGGGCAGCAGGACGGACCTGCGGTAGCGGACGATCGGGTACGGCTGCACCCTGTCGTGCGCCCAGGTGTCGCCCCAGCTGGAGGTGTAGACGACGACCGAGTCCGCGGGTCGGCGTCGCACCAGCTCCTCGACGAAGGTCTGGATCCCTCCAAGGCGCGGCGGGAAGTCGTTGGTGACCACCAAAGTTCGGGTCATGCCGCCAGCCCCACCAGGTCCCGACGCCAGGCAGCTGTCCACCAGGCCAGTGACCTGCCGGTCGCCAGCCGAAACGCCGCGTCGACGTTCAGGTCCGGTGAGCCGGTTCCCGCCGCAGTCGCCCGGTACACGGCCACCAGGGCTGCCTGCCCGGCTGCGTCGGCCACCAGCACACACATCAGCCAGGATGCGGCGTAGGAGTCGGCGAGTGTCCCGGCGGGGGCGCCGGGCGCGAAGTCGGAGTCGGCGGGAACACCGGCCGGTGGGCCGTCGGAACGTACCTGCGCCAGCAGCGGCCCAGCAGCCTGCGCGACCCCGATGGTGGAGTGCAGGAACCCGACGTAGTCGGCAAAGCCCTCCTTGAGCCACTGCGGGGTGGCCCGGTCGGCGCCGGCGGCGGTAGCGACGTGGGTGACCTCGTGGGTGAGCAGCACCTGGCGGCCCGCTGGGTCGAGGGCGTCGTAGGCGCCCATGTCGACATACACGCGGTCCGGTGTGCTGACGGCGACCAGGCCGGCCACCGATCCCGGTGACCGCCCGGTGAGGGCGGCGAGCGCTGCCGCACCAGGGGTGGCCACGACCAGCGGTCTGGTCCGCCACCGGGTCCCCCACACCGCGGTCACTGCGCGGGCTGCAGCGTCGGCCGCTGCGACCAGGTCCGGCGCCGGCGACCTGCCGACGGACAAGACGAACGACGTCTGCCCCGCTGCCCACCGTGCGACACCCAGGTCCCAGGGCAGCGCGGCGCCGTCAGGGGCGTCAGCGACCAGCCGCAGGCCGTCGTCGGCGTCGACCACCAGCCGGCGGCGCGCTGTCGAGTCGACCGGGTCACCTTGCAGCCGGTAGTGCAGCAGCGCCGACACGGTCCACTGGCCCGGATCTGGGCCGGCGACCACAGCGGTGACCTGGTAGCGCCAGGCAGTCACCGGCAGCTGCGCCAGCCGCCGAGCCAAAGCCGTCACCGCCGCGTTCGCCCCCGAAGCCTCGGTCTCGCGCAGACCCGCCGCGTCGTGCGCGAGCACTGCTTCGGCCCGCTGGCTCAGGACAGCCCCCACCGCAACAGTCGACACCGGGACACCCGCTGCAGGCACTGTCGCAGAGCAGGCTCCCAGGACCAGTGCGCAGACGGCCAGGCGAACCGAAATGGCCGCCGCGGTGCCAGAAGTCGTCAGTACGGGCGGGCCGCGCCCGAGAAGGGCATCGAGTAAAGGCCGGTGGTGACCACGCCGGTGCCGGGGTTCTCGGCGTTGACGATCATGCCGCCGCCGATGTAGATCCCAACGTGGTGGATCGGCCAGTAGTAGAACACCAGGTCACCCGGCTGAAGCTCGCTGGCCGAGATGTGCCGGCTTCCGTAGTACTGGCCAGAGGCCGAGTGCGGCAGATAGATGCCGACCGACGCGTACGCGCGCATCGTCAGCCCGGAGCAGTCCCACGCGTACATCCCGCTCGCGCCGTACACGTAGGCGTTTCCGAGGTGCGACATGGCGAACGCGACGACCCGAGCACCGATGCCGCTCCCGCCACCGCCGCCGCCGTAGTACTGGTGCCCGCCGCCGCGGCTGACCTGCTGGGTAGCACTGTCGCGCTGCGCCATGGCACGCGCCGCAGCAGCGGTGGCGGCCTGGGCGGCCCTGATTTGAGCCTGCTGCGCCGCGGACAGGGAGTTGAACAGCGACTGGACCGCATGCTGCTCGGACAGCACGTTCTGGTAGGCCCTGGCGGCGCTGTCACGCAAGGACTGGATGTATCCGAGCTCCTGCGCCGCGGACAGCCGGTCCTCAGCGAGCCGGTTCGTCGCGGCCGCGACGA
>Ga0075017_100002744_pt1 | contig 11046 bp, 11 predicted proteins | sample AleBraG_ABR_2012_FD_71475 | JGI IMG/M metagenome (GOLD analysis project Ga0075017, IMG submission 71475) | Freshwater sediment microbial communities in response to fracking from Pennsylvania, USA - Alex Branch Run_MetaG_ABR_2012 | ecosystem: Environmental > Aquatic > Freshwater > Creek >...
GCCCACGCCCGCGCAGCCTCCGGCACGAATTTTTCAATCAGCAATTCGCGGCACATATTCCGCAAATACGCCTCTTCCCCCAGCAATAGCACCGCCGGGATCGCTTTGCCCTTCGCGATCCGTTCGGCCAGCTCTTGTGTGGTGATTCTCGGCATTACGCTCAATCCTGCTCCCGCGTCCCGGAAATAACCCACGTTGGTTTAAAGCTCGTAATCTGCTGCAGGGGCGCGGCTTGCGCCGTCCGCTCGGCCGCTACATTGGTAAAAAATTCGTGAAACGTTTCACCAGCGCGTCTTTGCAGCGTCAACCGCACTCGCTGGTCAATAATTCTCGGTGACCGCTGCTACCAGCCTCGCCGCAAAATCCTGCGCTAGCCGCTCCAGCGCCGGATCTTGCTCCTCAAAAAAACTTTTCACGTCCGTCGAAATCTCGTATTGGTTGCGAAACAAAAAATTATCTGTCTGATACAGCATTTTTCCAGTTTCGCGCTCTTCAAAACTGATTTGGCACTTTACCGTGATGAGCATCGTCGTCGCACGATTCGTCGCCGTATCAAATAAAAGTGGCACCGCTTCCACGCTTAATACTTTCCCGCGCAACACCGCATCCGCATTGGCGGGATCGTGCACCACGCGATACTGTGTCCGCGCCAAAAATTCATGCACCGTCGCCGCCGTCAGTCGCTGCTCGATGCGGTAACTGCTGGTCTTATTCTCCAGCGCCGTCACTGCAATCACGTGAATGCTCTTCGGCAACGCATCGCTGTTCCCCGCTATGTGATACCCGCACCCAGAGATTGCCCCGAGCACAATCACCAACGCGATGCCCAAGCCGGTTTTCTCTCCGCTCGCCACTCGTTTACCCCGAGCGCTGCCGGGGGGCCACTCGCCGCCTCTTTTTCTCACAGCAATTTCTCCGCCAGCTTCACGGCATTCCATGCCGGAAACCTCATATTATCTGCCGCTCCCCAAAACCACCACGTTCCCGGCTGCGCAGGATCATGTTCAGGCTTCGAGAGTAAAACCCTGTTCTGTGCCGCGGCAGAGACATTTCCCACGAGATCTTCCGCCTCAGATAAATCGAATCCCGCGGCCTCACACGCTGCTACAACCGCATCTTGCTTTGCAGTCGGCTCTATCTCCCCGCAAGCCGAAAACGCCGCCCCGTAAAAAACCGGCGCATGCAGAAGCGTCAAGGACGGAATCACTCTCATCGATCCCATCGCTTGCATTACTTGAGAACGAATCTTGGCCAGATCATTCTGCAATTTCCGGCGGCTTTCATTGCCGTACCGGTCTAACATCGTGAACGCAACCTGAGTATCAAAAACCGTCTTCCCGATCGGTTGAAACAGTAGCAACTTGGTCGTTTGCGCTTCCAGCTCTTCAATCCCATCACGCCCCGCTTCCGAAGCAGACTGAAAGTGTGTCACCGCCAATCGCTTCAACCCAACCGATTTTAGCGCCAGCGACAAAAGCACGGAACTTGCCGCCGCAGCCGAAAGCACGCTGTACATTTTTTCATGCTTCGAAGGCTCGAGTACTTTCTCAGCCTTATCCAAAAACCACGGGCAGGATGCTTCACGTTCCGCTTGCATCCCAGACAAATCCAGAACTTTAGCGCCTGATCTCAGCGCAGCGGGCAAATTGGAAGCTGTAAACTCCGCCGACCCAGTAAAAAATATGCATCGCGCCTTCTCGAACGTATCTTCATCCACCGGCTGAATTGCCACCGGCTCGCCGCCTGCCTCGGTCAGCGTCCCTGCGGCCAACTCTTCATCCACTAACCGGAAATCCCAGCCGGCAAACTGACTTTCCTCAAGCAGCGACTTCAGTTCCGCCCCGAGCAGCGAAGACGCTCCTGCGATCACCAATCTCTGGGAATTACGCTCCAAGGAGGGCATGAATCAAGGGGTCCTCGGAGCCAGCCGGTGCCGAATGAATCGCACCGCGTGCAGCAGCACTCCTGCCGCCGCGTACGTCGTCGCAAGGATCACCAGGGCGTATTCCGAGTAAATCCAGATTGCCCCTACAATCAAGCCGAGCAGGACAATCCAAAATGACCGTTGCTTCTTCGTCCACGGAATGTCTTTGAAGCTGTAGTAACGGATTTTGCTCGTCATCAGCGCCCCGAGCGCCACCGCCAGCAGGAACCACAGGACCGACACCCACTCATTCTGCAGCGGGTGCTTGAATCCGTGCACCACTGCAGCGAGTAGGCCTGCCGCAGCCGGCGTCGGCATGCCCACGAAAAACTTTGAGCCGCCCTGCGCCATTCCCTGCACGTTGAACCGCGCCAGCCGCCACGCGCAGCAGATCAGAAACACCAAACAGCACACCCAAGCGAAATTGCCAAAGAATTGCGTCCACTTTGCCCCATCGAGCATCACGTTTCTTGTCCCCCAGGCAAACGAGAGAATCGCTGGGGCAATCCCGAAGCTCACCACATCCGCCAAGGAGTCGAACTGAACCCCGAAATCCGTGTTAGCGCCGAGCAGCCGCGCGATTCTTCCATCCAGCGAATCGAACAAGATGGCGAAACCGATCGCGCGCGCCGCATGGTCATAGTTCTCGGTGCCGCCCAACAGCGAAGCCACCACCGCGTAATACCCGCAGAGCAGGTTTGCCACCGTAAACAGGCTCGGAACTAGAAATATCCCCCTGCGCAAACGCGGGTTTCTGAAGCGCCGCTCTTTGAACGGTATATGATGCTGTTCGGGCTCGGGCATCGGTTCGATTTTTGTTCCTGTTCCGGCCATCTTACGCCAGATTCTAATTCTTGCGTTCTCCTGCTGCTCGCACTGCCGCCACTGCGGTCCACCTCGCCAAGACGCTGGAACCGCCCTTCACATTTTCCCCAAGTTTTACGGCAACCTCAGCCTCTTCCGGAAGCCACACGTCCACGCGAGAGCCGAATCTTACCAGCCCAATCCGCTCTCCTCGGTCCACGCTCTGTCCCGCTTTCTTCCAGGAGACTACTCGCCGCGCTATCCATCCGGCAATCTGTTTGAAGACGATTTCGCCTTCTTCGGTCGAAAGCGTAAATACATTCTGTTCGTTTTCGAGGGAAGCGCGCTCCAGCATCGCCGCCAGAAATTTTCCCGGGCGGTATTCCATTTTCTTAATCGTCCCTGCCGCGGGTGACCGGTTCACGTGAACATTCCAGATCGCTAAAAAAATACTCACGCGCTTCCCGCGCTGCCCGGCAAACTCCTCGTCCGCTACGACAACCACGCGCCCATCCGCGGGAGATACCACCGTTCCAGGTTCTGAGGGAATCACTCGCTCCGGGTCGCGAAAAAAAGAAAACACAAACAGCGCCAGAAACAAAAAAACGCCGGCGGCAATCGGCCACTTCAACAAAAACAGCACTGCGGCCAGCGCCAGCGGCGGTACCCCAAAAAAATATCCTTCTTTGACCATGCCCTGAGGAGAAGCCCTCGCTGGTTCCGCGCGCTTCGCACACAACGCGAGCGGCATGGTCATTCTACGACAGATTTCGTCTCGAATTAGGCGCTATTGAATTTTCGGCGCCAGTCCCTGGCGCACCCGCAATGCAATACGCTCCATCTCGTCCTTGCAGTGGAGCTTCATCTTTTTCAACTTGATTTCTTCCAGGAGGTCTTCGGAATTGAGGAATGGCGACTTGGAGATTCTCTGCAGTTCTGCTTCGTACTTTTCGTGCTGCTCGGCCAGACGCTGATAATTGGCGTCTGCTTCTAAGGGTATATCCCGAGGTGCCCGCGCAATACTCGCCATGCGTTCTCCTCTCGATTCGTGAATGGGATGTGAACACTACATGAACGCAAGATACCACTATGCAGCGCCACGTCAAGAGGAAAGCTGTGGGAATTTAGTTCCAGACTCTAAGGTTCTGTCCATAAGGACAGCTCCTTCATCTGGACTTCGATAGTAACCCTTGCGAATTCCCTGCTGAACAAAGCCCCGCACGCGGTAGAGCGCAATCGCAGCCGCGTTCGATTCCCGGACCTCGAGATAAATCCGGCACGCTCCCCGTTTGCGAAACTCTGCCACTGCGGCCTCAATCAGAGCAGTTCCAATTCCCCGCCGCCGTTCCGATCGCCTCACTCCCAGGTTGTGAATCTCCGCTTCATCCACCACGTACCGGCCCATCAGGAACCCCGCTACACTTCCCTGGCTCTCGCAAACCAGCCATAACGCACTTGCCGAAGCCGCCAGACCTCCAGCGTTTTCGCCAGACCAGTTCGCAGCTTCAGGCGACTCCTGCAAAATCTCTGTCATCCCCGCCACATCCGCTGCACAAAAGTCTCGAATGCTCCATGGCGAATCACCAAAAGCTTGCGCCTCACCGCCCATGTGTCGCGCCTTTCCAAAAAATCTCCGCGTCTGACCGCCGCACGTAGTTCGCCTCCAACCTCAACGCATCTGTAGTCTCGCACGCGGCAATCTTCCTTGCGCCAATTCTCCCAATTGCGGGAGCTAGCACTGCACTCACCGCAACTATGCTTTCGCCCAGAGCTTCTCGCTCTCCCCACTCACTCTGCGCGGCAAACATCTCCTTATCCGTCGACGCCCAAGCCACGCACTTTCCGCCTGCCGCCGCCCCTACGCTTCGCACAAATTCCCCAGGCGCAATCACCATCTCTTCCCCCACGAGCCTCAACCGTCCTTTCTCGCGTTTGTAAACCGCCCCAAACAGCTGCCCCCTACGCGCATCCGCAGACGAGGCCACAAACTCCTGTGTCGCTTTTGACTCTTCCGCTATCGCCTCCAGCCGCGACACAGCCGCCACAGGCTTCCCCAACACTTCCACCCAGGCCTTAACCGTTGTCAGCCCAATTCTTACCCCCGTAAACGATCCCGGCCCCGCCGCAGCAGCAAATCCTTCCACACCATTCACTTTCAAGCCCGCATCCCCCAGGCACGCTTCTACCGCCGGAATCAGCCAGGATGAATAATCCTCCGCCGTCTCATGTACACGTAGCGCAAGGATGGCCTCGCTCTTTACAATCGCAACGCTCCCCCGCAAATCGCACGTATCTATCGCCAATACAATCACATCCGCATTCTACCGCACTCCATCGACTCTGCCACATCACTCGTCTTCCGAACAAGCTCTGCAGAGTGTCATCCCGAGCGCAGCGAAGGTTCTGTTTGTTCATCCCTTATCAGCCAACGCACTTAGCTGCTACGTCCGCCCCTAAGCAATCCAATTGCCAATTTTTGCCTTTCCTTTCCCTATCTTCTTCATTTCAAAGGATATCTTGACTCTTGCAACACAATGCTCTACTCTTGATTTATCTCCTAGGGGGCATCCACTATCCATGGACTACAAGATCAGCGACAAGGTCGTTTATCCGAACCACGGCGTTGGCATTGTTGAACAGATCAATTATGGCGTTTTGAATGGAAGAACCGAACGATATTACATGATCCGCATTGTTTCCAGCGGTTTGCGTGTCATGGTCCCACAGTCCAACGCAGTCACGGTTGGCCTTCGCTCCGTTATCCGCTCCACCGAATCCAGCAAAGTCCTCGGCTTCCTCGAAAAGGGAAAGCTCAATTGTCATCCGGACTGGAAACACCGCTTCAAGGAGAATTCGGAGCGCATGCGTACCGGCTCCCTCCTCGAGGTCGCTGTAGTTCTCAAGAGTCTGGTGTCCCTCAGCCGCAGTAAACCTCTTTCCTTCCGCGAAAAGAAAATGCTCGAACGCGCCAAGTATCTCCTCGTCAGCGAAATGGCCACTTCCCGCAATACTACCTCGGAAAGCGCCGAAGCCATCGTCGTCAAGTCCCTGGCCAAAGCCAAACTCCAGTTCCCCGTCATCACGGAAGCCGTCGAATAGTTTTCTTCTCTTCTTTCTTGACCTTATAGGGGCGCAGCATGCTGCGCCCCTATTGTCTGTTCCTCTGCATAATTCGCTATTGTCTTCCAGAACGTCTCCGCTCTTGGCGAGCACACCGAAGGGCGCTAAAGTTCAAGGGTGAACTGTCGCCGCTATTTCGGGCTCCAGTGGATCGTGCCTGCAGCTCTCCTTTTTTCTGGTCCGCACGGGACCTTCATCTCTCGGCAGAAGGACAACTAGCCTTGCTCATCAGGAAAGCGTGGCAACTGTGACGCCTGCTTCGCCCAACCTCCGCGCCACCTTTTCGGCAATCTTCACCGCACCCGGAGTATCCCCATGGATGCAAATCGTCTGCGCATGGACCGGCACCTCGCTTCCATCACTGGCAATCACAACGCCTCGCTCCACAATACTCAGCGCCTGACGACCCGCTTCCTCCGGATCGCGTATCAACGCATCATCAAACTTCCGCGAGCGCAGCGTTCCATCCGGCTCATACCGCCGGTCCGCGAATGCCTCCGCCGCCACCGCAAATCCCACCTCTCGAAAAACTTCCAGCATCGGCGAATCCCCCAGTCCCACGAGCACCACATCTTTACGCCAACGTGCCACTCCCTTCGCAATCGCCGCTGCAAGCCCGCGATCATGCACCGCCTGATTGTAAAGCGCCCCATGCGGCTTCACATGACCAAGCCGCGCTCCGCACCACGTAGCAACCTTCTCTAGAGCCATGATTTGAGTACACACAAATTCCGCCACTTCCTCCGCGGACATCTTCATCTCCACCCGCCCAAAATTCTCCCGGTCCGGATACCCCGGATGCGCTCCAATCGCTGCTCCCGCCTTCATGGCCTGTTCGACGGTCGCCTTCATCATCGGTCCATCGCCCGCATGACCGCCGCACGCCACATTCACACTCGTCATCGACCGCATCAACGCCTCTTGCGTTCCATCCGCAATGGCCGCGGCAATCTCCCCCATATCGCAATTCAAATCGATGCGCCGCGAATTCGCTCGCTTTATTTCTGAATTCACACTCATCGTAGCCCCTCCGCCTGGTCATCCCGAGCGAAGCGGGGGATCTGCTTTTCGCTCCATGCTCTGCACAATGAGGCGGCATAATTCATCCGTCAATCAGCTCCTTCGACGCCAGCAACTCTTCTTGCTCAATGAAGAGTTTCCTCGCCGTCTCCCAATCCACTTTCTCAAACCGTATTTCATCCCGCGGCCGCAACTGCCCCACACTATGCAAATCCGCCGAAATCACGTTCGCAATCTTCGCGTACCCGCCAGTCGTCTGCTGTTCCACAAACAAAATAATCGGCAATCCCGCCGCCGTAATCTGCACAGCCCCCAGTGAAACTCCTTCGGTGATCATCTCCCCGTGCGACCCTTCACCAATCGCCGGGCCTTCCAGCCGCAATCCCATGCGATTCGCCTCTTCGGTCACTCGATACGTGGACCCATAAAACACTTTCTGCGCCGGTTCCGGAAACCAATCGCTCTGCGGCCCCTCGGTCGCCCGCAAAACTTTCCTAGCCGCCAGTTTTTCCAGCGGCTTCCCCGCAACTGTTCTCCCCGTGAACCCGCCACCCTCTCCCGCCTCACCCGCATCTCCAATTCTCAAAACATCTTCTCTCTTCAACGCCCTCCCCTCCATTCCCCCTAGCCCGCTTAAAATATGCGTCGACGCGCTCCCCAAAAGTTTGTCCACCTCGATTCCACCCCGCACGCACAAATAACTCCGCGCCCCACCCTGAGTCGGCCCAAGCGTCAAGACCTGCCCCGCCTTCACCTCCACCGCTGTCCATGCTGGAACTGTCGCTCCACCCACCGTTGCGCCAAATTCCGAGCCCGCCAGTGCTATCACCGCCCCGCCGGGGAACTCAAACGTCCCCCCAACCAGCGTCATCTCCAGTCCCGCCGCCCCTTGCGGATTTCCAACTAGCCGGTTCCCCGCTCGCAGTGAAACCGCATCCCCCGCCCCCGTAGCCGAAACTCCAATCGGCCCAAATCCCTCTCTTCCCAAATCTTGCACTGTTGTAAGAAACCCCGGAGCCACCACTCTCAAAGTTTTCATCCCCGTTTCAACTCTGCGAATCGTTCCGCATCAATGGCAGTGAATCGCACCCGAGCCCCAATCTCCAGCAAACTCAATCCCTCGCGATCTGCCCGAAACATTTCCAAAGGCGTCCTCCCCAAGAGCCTCCAACCCCCTGGCGTCGCAAACGGATACACTCCCGTCTGATTCCCCGCAATCCCCACGCTCCCCACCGGCACTTTCCTCCGCGGAGTCGTCAGCCGCGGCGTCACCAACTCCTTCGGTAATTCCCCCAAATAAGCAAACCCCGGCACAAATCCCAAAAAATAAACCAAATACTCCACCGACGTATGCAGATGAATTACCTCCGCCGCCATCATTCCATGCAGCGCAGCAACCTCCTCCAGATCCGGCCCGTACTCGCCTCCATAGCAGACTGGAACCTCCACCAATCGCGCCTCAGGCAGCGTCACATCCTCCACGCGCACCAAGTAACTCTGTAAAACCTTCTCCAGCTCCTCGTGCCCCATCCGAACCGCATCAAATTTCACCAGCACCGACCTGTACCCTGGATGCAGATTCCGTATTCCTGCGATCGGTTCCAACTCCAGCAGTCGCAATAGCTTACGCACACGCTCACTGGCTGCAGGTGATATACTTTCTTTCATATACACCAAGAGCGTTTGATCGCTCGCCTTGACGAATCTCGCTGACGCCCCCATTTCTCCACTCATGACCGCGAAAGTATACCCCACGCAGGCTCCTCCCCATTCCGCCTGCCGGTCTTTCTCCAGAAACAATTCCTTGCGCCGTACGTCTCTTACCCTTAGATTCTTTCTCTGTCCGGGAAGCGGGGCTTTCGGCCCGGTAGTTTCTCTAGGTATCGGTTTTGTGGAGCTATTGGACGGGCTCAGAATGATTGGCTTCGCTTCAGAGGGCCAGCCCGAGAAGAAGTCTGAGTCATAGGCACCAGCAAGGAGGAGTTCAGATGACGCCGTCTTCGACTCAGCAGCCCCATCTCGGCGAAAGCCTCGCGGTCTTTCTGCACGACCTGAAGTTCGCGCTGCGTTCCCTCTGGCGCTCCAAGGGCCTCGCCCTCACAGTAACCCTCACGCTCGCCCTCGGCATCGGCGCCAACGCCGCTATCTTTAGCTTGGTGCGCGGCGTCCTCCTTCGTCCGCTGGTCAACCGCGATGAGGACCGGCTTATCTATATCCGGCAAAGCGCAAAAGGCATGGGCGTCGAGAACACGGCCTTTTCCGTTCCTGAAATACTGGACCTGAAGGCCGGCGTCAAATCCATCACCGAGTTCGGCGACTTCTCCACCATCGGCTTCACCATGGTGGGCCTTGGTGAGCCTCGTGAAGTCCGAGCTGGCGTCGTGGGCGGCTCTTACTTCGAAGTTATGGGCTTGCACCCCGTTCTTGGACGCCTTCTCGACATGCGCGACGACGGCCCCAACGCAGCGGGAGCCGCGGTTCTCACTTACCGCTTCTGGAGCACCACTTTCAAAAAAGATCCGTCGATCATCGGCAAAACCGTGCGCCTTGACACTCGCACCGCGACCATCGTGGGCGTGCTCGAACCATCCGTTCCCTACCCCGCTGAAACCGAGATCATCGCCAATGTCGTGTGCAGTCCTCATCACCTTTCCGCCACCATGGTCACCGGCCGCGTCCACCGCATGACCGAACTCTTCGGCCGCCTCGCCCCCGGCGTAACTCTGGAGCAAGCTCGCGCCGAACTGATTGGCGTTTACTCGGCCATGGTCAAGGATCATCCCGAGGCCTATTCAACCAAAGCCGACGTCCGCATCGACGCCAAGCTCTTGCGTGATCAGATCAACTCGCGCGCCAGGACCGTACTGCTGGTTCTCCTCGCCGCCTCCGGACTTGTCTTCATCATTGCTTGTTCAAACGTTGCTAATTTGATCCTGGCTCGCAGCGTCCGCCGCGAAGGCGAGCTTGCCATCCGTTCCGCCCTCGGTGCCACCAGCGGCGCCTTACGCCGCACTCTCCTCGCCGAGAGCCTCTTGCTGTGTGTCGCCGGCGCTTTGCTCGGCGTGCTCAGTGCCCGCCCAATGGTCGCGATCCTCGCTCGCTACGCGTCCCGCTTCTCTGTTCGCGCTCTCGATCTCAACGTCGATTACAGCATGCTGTGGGTCGGCGCAGGCCTGGCAGTCATCTCCGCGATTCTCCTCGCCTTCGTCCCGCGCCTGCCCTCCGCGAACAACTCGCAGGGAATGGGTCTCTCGAGTGGCAGCTTGCGCATAACCGGCGGCACGAGCCGGCGCCTTCGGGCGTTCGCTGTCGTCCAAATCGCCGCGTCCTTTATGCTCCTCGCCGGCGCAAGCATGTTGCTCAAAACCCTTCTCTCTCTGCAATCCGTGCAGACGGGCCTCGACATGCATCGCGTCCTCGCCCTGAACATGCCCGTGATGACCTACGGAAAAACGCCGGATCAAATCACCGCTTTCTACCGCGAAACACTCCGCCGCATCCAGGAACTCCCCGGCGTGGACAAGGTCGCCATTGGCACGATTGTTCCTTGGCGCGACGCAGGCATCTTTGGTCCCGGCTTCCAGTTCACCGCCGAGGGTTACGTTCGCGGGCCCGGCGAAGAAGATCAGCGCGCGCAATTGCGCGCCATTTCGCCGGGATTCTTCGCTGCGCTCGGTGTCCCGATTCTGGCCGGACGCGATTTCAACGAGTCTGATCGCCGCACCTCCGAGCCCGTAGTCATCATTAGCCAGAGCGTTGCTCAACGCATGTTCCCAAATCAGGATGCGGTCAACCGCCATTTGACCTGGACCGATCCGGTCATGAAGTTCATTCCTGATATGAACACGTCCGCTCTGCGCATCGTCGGTGTCGCCGCCGATGTCGATGACGAGCATGTGGTCCCCGGCCCCGCCCTGACCGTCTATCACCCCTTCGAGCAGCAATTGTGGGGCGGTCGCTTGTTTGTTCACACCAGCACGAATCCTTACACGCTAGTTACGCCGATCACGCGCATCGTCCGCGACATGTCGGCCGACCAGCCTGTCGAGCGCGCTGCCACGCTCGCCGACGTCCGCGCCGAAGTCCTTGCCCCAGATCGCCTCAATACCCTAGTTTTCGGAGGCTTCGCACTGGTCGCGCTGGTCATTGCGGTAGTCGGCGTGGCTGGCGTTCTGGCA
>Ga0075017_100002745_pt1 | contig 11046 bp, 12 predicted proteins | sample AleBraG_ABR_2012_FD_71475 | JGI IMG/M metagenome (GOLD analysis project Ga0075017, IMG submission 71475) | Freshwater sediment microbial communities in response to fracking from Pennsylvania, USA - Alex Branch Run_MetaG_ABR_2012 | ecosystem: Environmental > Aquatic > Freshwater > Creek >...
CCCACCGCGGTGGGCGGCCACGTGCGGGCCGAAGCCACGCTCGAGGCCATCGAGGGGCGCCGCCTCACCTTCCGGGTGTCGGTGAGCGACGGCCACGGTCTCGTGGCGGCGGGCCGGATCACCCGCGTGATCGTGGAGCGGGCGCGCTTCCTGGAGAAGGCCACCGGCGAAGAGAGCTGAGCGGGACCGTCACCCGAGCGATCCGAGGAACCCCTCGAGGCTCGCCCTCCAGGCGTCGGGGTTCTCGAACTGCGGTGAGTGACCCGCGGTCGGGATCACGTCGTAGCGGGCACCGGGGACCGTGCGGGCGATGGCCTGCGACACCTCCACGAACACCTGGTCCTCCTCGCCGACCATCACCAGCGTCGGTGCCCGCACGCCCGCGAGCTCCGCGAGCTGATCGGGCTGGGTGACGATCTCCACCGACATCACCGACCACATCACCGGGGAGAGCGACGCCCACTTGCGCGCCGCGTACTCCGCGAAGCCAGGCCGTTCGGCCACGATGCGCCGGTACGACGGCGAACCGAGCGGGTCCAGCTCGTCCTGCAGGCGCTTGAGCTCGGCCATGCCGTGCTGGCGCACCACCTCCACCCCGAACGCGATGAGCTCCGGGTCGAGGCCGGGCGGAGGGCCGGGCGACGTGTCCATGAAGACGAGTGCCGCGAACGCGTTGGGCGTCTGCAGCGCCACCCTGCGGGTGACCATGCCGCCCATCGAATGCCCGAGGAGGCGCAGGTCGCGCAGCTCCGCGGCCGCCGCCACCGCGAGCACGTCCGCCGCCATCCGGTCGAGCGAGTAGGCCGCCGGGTCGTCGGGCTTGTCGCTCTCGCCGTGGCCCCGGTGGTCGAAGGTCACCACCCGGTGGTCGACGGCCAGGGCGCCGACGTGGTCGGCGAAGTCCTCCTTCGCCCCGCCGAAGCCGTGTACGAGCAGGAGCCCGGGCGCGTCGGCCGGCCCCGCGACCAGTGTCTCGAGCTCCACCCCGTCGTCCGCCCGCACCCGCACGCGGTCAATCTACGGCTGGAGGAACGCGCGGGTGAACAGCCCGTAACATGCACGGATGGCCGCGGTTCCCGAGACGGACGGCGCGCGCCCGGCACGTCCTTCGACCCGGCATCGCTTGCCCGTCTCGGGCCGGGCGTTCACCGTCGGCCACGGCGGACGCGACAAGATCACGGGGCCTGCCACCGGGCGGGCCCGGCCGGGTCGGCCAATGGTGCAGGACGGGTGACGTGAGCGTGGTGGAGCGCGAGGAGGCGACGGGCGGCGCGGGCGACGACGCCACCACCGACGTCCCGCGCCGCCGTCGCTGGCGCGGTGGGCGCACCCTGCGCGACGGGCGCCGCCTCTACTGGTGGGTGGAGCTCCTCGCGGCAGCCGTCTTCTACGAGGTCTATTCGTTCATCCGGAACCTGCACCACAGCACGCCGGCCGAGGCCCGGGCCAACGCGCTCGACGTCATCCGCTGGGAGAAGGCCATCGGCATCTTCCACGAGCAGGCGGTGCAGGCCTGGGCGCTGGGCTGGCACGCCGGCATCGTCGCGGCGAACTACTTCTACGGATCGCTGCACTTCATCGTCACCGTCGGCGTGATGATCTTCCTCTACCGCAAGTGGACCGACGACTACCCGCTCTGGCGCAACACGCTCGCCATCGGCACCGCGCTCGCGCTCATCGGCTTCGCGTTCTTCCCGCTCGCGCCGCCACGCATGTTCGACGGCTCCACGTTCCACCTGAACCTGGGTTTCGTCGACACCCTCGCGAAGGACCCGGCGTTCTGGTCGTTCAACGAGGGTGCGATGAAGAAGATCTCCAACCAGTTCGCGGCGATGCCGAGCGTGCACTGCGCGTGGGCCGGCTGGTGCGCGTGCGCGCTGGTGCCCCGCTTGCGCCACGTGTGGGCCAAGGCGCTCGCGATCGTCTACCCCTTCACCACCGTCACCGTGATCGTGGTCACGGCCAACCACTGGTTCGTCGACGCGCTCGGCGGCTTCTTCGTGCTCACCGTGGGGTACGGCCTGGCCCGGCTCGTCACCCGGGCCGGGCGCGGTCCGGCGATCGACGCTCGCGTCCCGGCACCCACCGCAGCCTGAGGCTCCGGGCCGGTCAGTCGTTCTCGCGGTTGCCCCGCACGAGGAACCCGAGCGCAAAGCCGATCGCGCCACTCAGCAGGATGACGACGATCAACGACGTCTCCCAGGTGCCGAAGATCCAGTTGACCTTCGCGTCGTCGGTGTTGAGCACGGCGAACACCACCAGCACCACGGCGAGGATCCCGAACAGGATCAGCTTCGGACTGATGCCACGCTTGTCGTCCGCCATGCCCAACCCCCCGGTTCCCGTCACTTCGACCGGCGCGACCGTACCGCCTTCGGCGTCGGCGCGGCGGCGGTCGGCTCGGGACCATGTGACCGGCTCGACACGAGGCGCTTGACGCCGTCGCGCACCGCCTGGTCGGCCATCGACAGCTGCGCGTCGCGTGCGCGCACGATCGCGAGGCGCCGCGGCGGCATCTTCGCGATGCGCACGATCCGTACGTGGCGCAGCTCCGGCGGGATGGCCGTCTCGGGCAGGATCGACGCGAAGCCGCCCGTGGCCACGAGGTCGGCGAGCAGCCGGATGCCCTCGACCTCGACCGGGACGGAGAGGGTCACTCCCTGCGACGCGGCCAACGCCTCGAGCTCCATGCGCAGCGGGTTGGGCTCGGGCGGCAGCACGAGCGGCAGCGCGGCGAACGCGGAGAGGGGCACCGGATCCGGAGGGAGGTCGGCGTCGGCGCCGACGAGGCCGAGGATCGACTCCGCGAGCAGGTGCTCCACGACCAGGCGGCGGTCGTTCACCGGTTCGGTGACCACGGCCTGGGCGAGCTCACCCTCGATGACCTCGGCGAACAGCCGCTCCGACGCGCCCTCGTTGACCCGCAGGCGCACGCCGGGCGCGCGGGTGCGCAGGTCCTCGACGAGCGACGGCACCAACCATCGGCTGGCCGTGCCCACGACGCCGAGGCGGGCGTGGCCCGTCTCGAGACCCTGGATGAGCGCGATGTCGGCCCGCAGCGCGTCGAGCTCACGCTCGATGCGGCGCGCCCGCTCCAGCACGAGCGCGCCGAACTCCGTCGGCTCGGCGCCGCGACGGCCCCGCACGAGGAGCGGGACCCCCAGCTCGGCCTCGAGCTGACGCACCTGTTCCGAAACGTTCGACTGCACGGTGGCAAGCGCGTCGGCCGCGGCCGTGAACGATCCTTCCTCCGCGATCGCCACGAGCGTCTCGAGGTGCCGCAACTCCATCGTCGTCGTCCCTTCGAAGTTCTCGCGATCCTTGTGGTACAAGGCGCGTAGGCCATCGTTCATCCCGATGGAACCCATCGAGTGTAACTGTTGGACAGATTCGCTGTGAGCTGGTTGAGTGTGCCGGCAGGACGATTCGGGGAGCCGGTTCCCCCCACCGGCTCCCCGAATCTCCTCATCCGCACACAACTCACCGGGGGTTCCTCTGTGTCCGCTACCGACAGCGTCTCCAGCCTGATCTTCACCGGTCCGCTGACCTGGACCGGCTCCGCCGCCTGCCAGGGCCAGAACGACTTGTTCTTCGCCCCCGCCGGCGAGCGTCCCGAGACGCGCAACGTACGTGAGGCCAAGGCCCGCGCCGTCTGCACCACCTGCGCCGTCCTGCAGCCCTGCCGCCAGTGGGCACGCGAGCACCGTGAGTACGGCTTCTGGGGTGGAGAGTCCGAGGAGGAGCGCGCCGCCGCCGGGTACCGGGTCGACATGCCCGTCGGCCGCGTCGCCCGCTACCCCAAGGGCAACGGCACGCCGGTGGAGCCCCGCACCCCCCGCGTGGCCTGACGACACCAGAACTGCGCGACCTCCGGATCCCCCCTCCGGAGCGTCGCCGGGTGAGAGCGCCGCCCTCCGTGGGCGGCGCTTTCCATTTCCGGTCCTGCCGACTTTCCCCCGAAGTTTGCGTCGTTCGGATCCGCCGGAGGGATTCGAACGACGCACGTTCGAGTCAGTCGATGCCGGCGAGGCGCTTGGCGTAGGCGATGGCCCGGCCGGGCTCGTACTCGCGGAGGATCTGCTTCTTCTCCGCCTCGATCGAACCCTCGGCGTGCACCGCGAGCACCGCGTGGTAGCCGCCGAAGTCGCGGGTGGTGAGGTCCGCGATCGTGTTCATCATCCGGAGCCGTTCACGTGCCGGCGCGGCCGCGCCGTAGAACTTCTCGAGCACCGAGCGCACCTCGGGGCTGTCCCAGTCGTCGCCGCCGGGCCCGGTCACCAGCAGGCCGCCGCTGCAGTCCTGCACCAGCTCCAACGCGTGGTGGTAGCCGGTCGCGAAGGTGTACTTGGCCAGGTTGGTGGTGACGGGGTCGGGATAGGCGATGCCGTGCCCGCCCACCTGGGCGCGGAGCGCGGCCATCTCGGTGAGCGCGCGCACCGTCTCCGCGTAGATCACGAGATGCGTGAGCTTCTCGCGGATGTGATTCACCTTCGCCACGCCGTTCATCTCGGCGATGAGCGCCGCGCAGCCCACGAACGCGTCGACGAGCGGGAGCTTGTACGACACCGCGGTGAAACGGTGGTAGTCGACGAAGGCGAGCGCCACCGGTCCGGCGAGCTCCGGCTGGCCGCACAGGAACACGCGCTCCCACGGCACGAACACGTCGTCGAACACCGTGAGCGTCTCGAGCATCTTGTGCTTCGACGAGACGGGGTGCTCGAAGTCGCTGTGCTCGCCCGCGCCGTAGCCCGACACGTAGAGCGAGAGGCCGGGTGTGTCGACCGGGACGGCGAACGACACCGCGAACGCGGCGTCGTCGGAGCCCATCGCGCGCGTGGGCAGCACGATGATCTCGTTGGCGTTGGCCGACACGCTCGTGTGGTTCTTCGCGCCGCGCACCACGATGCCCTCGGAGTCCTGCGACACGACATGGACGTAGTGGTCGGGATCGGGCTGCTGGTGCGGAAGGAGCGAGCGGTCGCCCTTGACGTCGGTCTGCGCGACCGCGATCGCGAGGTCGTCGGCGCGGCACCGCTCGTAGTAGGCGGCGACCCGCTCACGCTCCTCGCCGTCGAGGACGCGCAGGAGGCCGAAGAGGGCGTCCGAGCCGATCTCCTTCACCAGGGTGACGAGCGTGCCGCCGATGCCCGTGACCGTCTCGATGAGCCGCGAGCGGGCGAGGAGGTCGTCGGACGAGCGCGGCAACTGGTAGTAGGCGCTGTACTCCTCGCCGGAGTCGGGGTCCTTCGCGACGGCGAGGTCGCGGTGCACCGGGTCGTGGCCGACCTCGTAGTCGAGCGCCGCGTGGTCGATCGCGACCCGCAGCTCCGGGTCGCCGAGCAGGTCGGTGACCGGGCGACCGCGGTACCAGACGCGACGGCCGTCGCGCAGTGACGCGCGGTACTCGTCAGCCGACCTCAGCGCCATCAGGGCACTCTACCCAGCGGACCGTAAGCTTCCGGGATGGCAGCCGGCCTCACATGGGAGCAGCAACCGTCGCTCGAACGACCGCTGCTCGTCGCCGCGTTCTCGGGCTGGAACGATGCCGGCGACGCCGCCACGGGGGCGGCAGACTGGCTGCTGCGCCACGGTCACGGTCCCCGGATCGCCTGGATCGACCCCGACGAGTACGTCGACTACCAGTCGCGCCGCCCCACGGTGGAGCTCACCGACGGCGTGACCCGGGCCATCACGTGGCCGGCCACCGAGATCCACGCCGCCTCCGTCGCGGGACGCGACCTCGTGATCGTGCAGGGCGTGGAGCCCAACCTCCGTTGGCGCGAGTACTGCGCCGCGATCATCGAGGTCGCCGGCGCGACCGGCTGCGAGCTCGTCGTCACCCTCGGCGCACTCATCGGCGACGTCGTGCACACGCGCGACATCCCGGTCACCGGCACGGCCACCGACCCCGAGCTGCTCGACCGCCTCGACCTCACCCGCTCGCAGTACGAAGGCCCCACCGGCATCGTCGGCGTGCTCCACGACGCATGCCGGGAGGCCGGCATCGGGTCGGTGTCGCTGTGGGCGCCGGTGCCGCACTACGTGTCGAGCCCACCCAACCCGGTTGCGACGCGCGCGCTGCTCGCGCGCCTCGGTCGCCTCGCCGACCTGCGCCTCGACCTCCACGGGCTCGAGGAGCTCGTCGACATGTGGCGCACGCAGGTGGACCGCGCCGTGGAGGACAACGACGAGCTCGAGGACTACATCCGCGGCATCGAGCTGCAGATGGACGCCGAGAGCACCGAGCACGCCGAGGACCACGGTGTCGGGTTCGGCGAGGTCAGCGGCGACGACCTCGCCAGCGAGCTCGAGCAGTTCCTGCGGGAGCAGGGCGAGGCGGAGTAGCTCGCCGTCCGGGCGACCTGATCAGCCGAGCAGGTCGCGGGCCACGGCCTCCCACAGCATCGTCGAGAGCCTGAGCGACTCCTGGTCGACGCGCTCGTCGTTGCCGTGGAACATCGCGGCGTAGTCCTCGTAGGCGACTCGCTCCGAGAACAGCCCGAACCCGTACCCCACCGATCCGGCCCGTCGGTAGAAGCGGTTGTCGGTGCCGCCGACCATCAACGACGGGATGAGCGCCGATCCCTCGCACAGCTGCGCAGTGGTGCGGGCCAGCGAGTCCCACAGCGGCGTGTCCATCGGCGACCCGGTCGAGCCATCGTCGTTGGAGTCGATCTCGACCGCGTCGGCGAGGTCGCCGAGCGCCTCGCGCAACATGGCCGCCGCGTGCTCGCCGCTCTGCCCCGGCAGCGTGCGGATGTCCACCTCGAGCTCGATCTTGTCGGGGATCACGTTGGTCTTGGTGCCACCGTGTGCGACGTTCGGCGAGAACGTGGTGTGCGTGCACGCGTGGAAATGACGCGCGATGCCGAGCGGCAGGTCGCGCAACGCTTCGTCGAACTGGTTCGGATCGAGCAGCATGCGCGTGAGCTCGTCGTCGAAGCCCATCCCCGCGACGAAGAGCTTCCACGCGTCGTGGATCTGCGCCTGCGGTCGGTACTCCGAGATACGCCGCACGACCTCGGCCGCGGTGACGAGCGCGTTGTCGGTGAGGTACGGCTGCGACCCATGACCCGGCGTGCCGTGCACGCGGATCTTCGTCCAGTAGGTGCCCTTCTCCGCGACGAGCACCGGCAGCCGCGGGCCGTTGGGTGTGGGAATCTGGTGCCCGCCGGACTCGGTGAGCACGTAGTCGGCGTACACCGCGTCGCGCTCGTGGTCGAGCAGCCAGTGCGCGCCCCACGTGCCCAGCGCCTCCTCGTCGGCCACCGCGAGGTAGATGAGCGTGCCGCGCGGCTTGAAGTCACTGTCGGCGAGGCGGCGGAACGCGACCGCCTGCGACGCGGTGAGGTTGAGCATGTCGACCGCGCCGCGGCCCCACACGAACCCGTCGACGACCTCGCCGGCGAACGGGTCGCGGCTCCAGCCGTCCTCGTTGACGGGCACGACATCGGTGTGCCCCATCAGGAGCAACGACGGCGCGTCGGGATCGGTGCCCTCGATGCGGGCGACGAGGCTGGTGCGACCCGGCTGCGGCTCGTACGTCTCGTGGTCGCCTGCGCCGGCGAGGTAGCCGGCGAGCAGGTCGACGGAACGCAGCTCCTCGCCCGACGCCACGGTGCCGTCGTTCACGCACCGGTTGCGGATGAGCTGCTGCAGGAGGTCGGTGACCTCGGCGGTGGGATCATCGCTCCGGCTCATTGCCGCGACGCTACACGGCGGCGGTGAGCGCGACCTCGGGGAGGTCGTGGAGCTCGTGCAGCGCGTCCTCGATGCCGCCCGCGAGTCGTTCGAGGTCGTGGTTCGACGCGCCGTCGCCGAGCAGTCCGAAGTGCAGGTTCCCGCCGTACGACAGGATCGCCACGTTCACCGTGAGGTTCTGGGACAGCGGCGCGATCGGGTACACCTCGAGCATGCGGGCGCCGAGGCAGTAGAGCGCGCGCTCGGGCCCGGGGATGTTGGTGACGATCACGTTGGCGAGCGGCTGGCGGTGCGCGGCCAGCGCGGCGAGGCCGAGCATCCCGGGGGACGCGAGCTCCGACAGTCCGAGCACCGCGGCGGCGCCGTTCGCCTGGCCGCGCTCCTTGAGCGACGACGTGGTGGTGCGCACCGCGTCCAGGCGCAACCGCGCGTCGACTTCGGCGACGGGCAGCGGCACGAACATCGCGGAGATGCGGTTGCCCAGCTCCATGCGCTCTTCGTCGACCCGCACCGACACCGGGCAGAACGCCTTGACCACGAGCTCGTCGTGCAGCTCACCGCGATCATCGAGGAGCCGGCCGAGCGCGCTGCTGACCGCGGCGAGCACGACGTCGTTCACGGTGCAGCCGAAGGTGCGACCGACGCGGCGGAGCACGTCGAGCGGCACGTTGACCGTCTGGAAGCTGCGTCCGGTGCCGATGCCGTCGTTGATCGACAGGCGCGGCGCGGTGAGGGCGCCCTCCGCGAACGACGCGAGCTGGCGCCCGAGTTTGACCGCCTCCGCGGCGTAGTCGCGCGGCGCACCGAGCAGGCGACGTGCCACCGACGCCGCGTCGCGCGGCATGGCGAGGGTGCGGAGCACCGACTCCGACAGCAGCGCAGCCGGGTCGGGCTGCGGGCCGGCGCTCCAGCCGTCGTCGTCGAGCACCATCGGCTCCGGGGTGAAGTCGAGCACCGCCAGCGCGAGGTCGACCCCTGACACGCCATCGGTGAGGGTGTGGTGCGAACGGTGGATCAACCCGACGTGCTCACCGCCGTCGACACCGTCGACGAACCACATCTCCCACAACGGTCGGTCCCGGTCGAGCAACTGGCCCATGAGTCGCTCGGCGAGGGCGAAGAGGTCACGCCGGCCACCCTTGCCCGGGAGCGAGGTGAGGTGCACGTGGTCCGCGACGGTGAAGCCCTCGTGATCGGTCCACACCGCGCGGCCCCGACCGAACGGCACGGGCACCACGCGCTGGCGGAACTTCGGGATGAGCTGCATGCGCGACGCGATGAGGCGCCGCACGTCGTCGAGGCGGAAGCGGCCGTCGGCGTCGAGGAACGGGGCGCGCTCGAGGATCGCCACCGCACCGACGTGCATCGGGGTGTCGACCCGCTCGAGGTGGAGGAAGGCCTCGTCGAGCGCACGGAGTCGCTCGTGGGCGTTCCCGGCATCCATGCCCGGAAGCGTAGGGGTCAGGTCCCGCGTTCGACAGAGCCGTGGTCGACCGAGGTCTCGGTGGGGGTGAAGGGCCGAGGACACGCGGTGATGCCCCGCGCGCGCGCCATCTCGGCCGCACGGGTCGTCAGCAGGGTGACCGCCTGCTCCTGCTGGCCGGCGACGTCGCGCTCACCGGCGCGGCGGGACACGACGAGCGCCTCGAGCTCGCCGGCGCTCTGGCGGACCAACGCGACCCATTCGGCGTCGAAGCCGGCCATCGACTCCGGCGGGTGCAGGGCCTCGAGCCGGGCGGCGGCGTGAGCCTGCACCGCCGCGATGCGTCCGAGGCGCGTGGTCCCGTCGGTCCGCTCGGCGGCGTGCCGGCAGATCGCGCTGGCCTCGTGCACGTACTCGCGCGCGGACAGGCGTGCGTCCCCGCCACACGCCGTCACCAGCGTCGTGAACGCCGCGAGTGCCGCCACCAGCGCACCCGCGGACGTTGCCGTCCTGCGCCTCGTCGTCACCGATCCCCCTGAGGGGCGCAGGGTACCTTCTCGCCGCCCGGCGCGTCCTCGCCTCGCGCCCGGCGCGTCCCGGGACCGTCCCACGGATCCCGGTAGCCTGCGCGCATGTCCCGCACCGCCACGTGTGTCTGGCGCATCGACGCCGCGCTGGTGCTCGCGCTCGACGAGCGCCTCGGCCCCCCGGTCGACAGCTACCTCAACGGCTCGCAGACCTGGCTGGCCGACGTCGGCCCCGGAGAGGTCGCGCTCGAGTTCCGGCTCCACCCCGTCGCCGGCTACCGCCTCCCCGACGGGATGTCGCACTACGACCTCTGGGATCAGGTGGTCGCCGCGCTCTCGGGTGCCGGCGACGAGGGAGGCGCCGCCGCGGTCGATCGCGCCGCACTCCCGCTCGGCACCGAGTCCCGCTCGCTGGAGTCGTTGTGGGAGGGGCTGGAGTGCTTCGCCGCCTACGGCGACGACCTCGAGCCCGCGCCGCTCGCCGCCGCGGCGGGTGAGGCCATCGGCCGGGCGCCCGACGCCGCGGGCCTCGTCGACCATGCCCGCATCGGCAGCGAGTGGGAGCGCGCCCAGGGCGCGGCCTCCATCGTCGACATGCTCCTCGCCGAGCTCAGCTCCTAGCCCGCCGGTCCCACCGGCCGTAGCCACGAAAGGCAGCCCATGGACCGCGCCGACCTCGCCGCCGCCATCTTCGACCGCACGCACCTCACCGGTGAGTTCGTCCTGCGCTCGGGCGTCACGAGCAACGAGTACTTCGACAAGTACCTCTTCGAGGCCGACCCGGTGCTGCTCCGCGCGATCTGCGAGCACCTCGTGCCACTCTTGCCCGAGGGCACCGAGGCACTCGCGGGTCTCGAGCTCGGTGGCGTGCCCATCGCGACGGTGCTGTCACAGCTCACCGGCATCCCCGCGTACTTCGTGCGCAAGGAGGCGAAGACCTACGGCACCTGTCGCCTCGCCGAGGGTGGCGACATCGACGGCAAGCGCATCACCGTGATCGAAGACGTCGTGACGTCCGGCGGCCAGGTGATCACCTCCTGCGGCGACCTGCGCGAGCGCGGCGCCGTCGTGGAGCACGCGCTCTGCGTGATCGACCGCGAGTCGGGTGGCCCTGCCGGCCTCGCCGACATCGGCGTGACCCTCCACCCCCTCTTCAGCATGACGGAGCTGAACGCCACCGCGTCCTGACGCACGCGCGTGCGGGCGGCGGGTCAGTCCCGGTCGTGCCCGCGGTGGTGGGGCTTGGTCGTCGCCGTGGGCGGATGGTGTCGGTGGTGATGACCGTGCTTCGGCGGCTTCGGACGGGTCGTCGTCGTCGTCACCGGCGGACGGGTCGTCGTCGTCGTCACCGGCGGACGGGTCGTCGTCGTCGTCACCGGCGGACGGGTCGTCGTC
>Ga0075017_100002747_pt1 | contig 11045 bp, 15 predicted proteins | sample AleBraG_ABR_2012_FD_71475 | JGI IMG/M metagenome (GOLD analysis project Ga0075017, IMG submission 71475) | Freshwater sediment microbial communities in response to fracking from Pennsylvania, USA - Alex Branch Run_MetaG_ABR_2012 | ecosystem: Environmental > Aquatic > Freshwater > Creek >...
AGAACAGCTCGAGCGCCGTCACCTGACGCTCGAGCACCACCGGTCCCCCCGCCTCGCTCACCAGCGGGACGCTAACGGCCCACGGCGCCTGCGGCCATCGCTGTCCGCTCCCGGCGTACGCGCGTCGTGGCCGTCAGCCCAGGAGCCGGCTCGCGGGGCACGGGGGCGACGGCGAACCGGGAGGCTGCGGTCGGCGACCCACGATCATCGCGGGTCGGGTGGCGCACGCAGCCGGTGGACCGGGCGTCGACGGTGCGCCATGCGGTGCGGCCCGGGACGACCGCCGGCCGCTGGTGGCAGCCACGGCTGCGGCGGTGGTCCCTTCCTGCGACGCGGCCTCGCGCTCGGGTCGCGGCGCCGAGAGCCCACCTGGGGAGGTCGGGGGATGCAGCCGGCTCGGCACGGTCGTGGACCGTCGCTCTAGTAGTGGCCGGAGAGTGTCTCGGTGATCTTCTCGGTGTCGCGCAGCAGGGAGCCTCCGAGCAGGAGGGGTCGGGTGTCGTCGAGGTCGCGGACGAGCGCGGCCGCGTCCTTGCGGGTTCGTGTCGCGGTGCCCATCACGTCTGCGTCGTCGTCGAGGGTCTCCGCCGGGTTCCTCCGGGCGGTCGAGGACTGTTCGCTGATCGCGCCCGCGGTGGCCAGCAGCACGTCGGACAGTGAGGTGGCCATGCCGGCGGGCATCGCCCGGTCGCGATCTGCGGCGACCTGCAGGTCGCGGCACATGCTGACCAGCGTGATCGCGGTGGCTTCGGTCAGCTTGACCTGGCTCAGGACGGCCTGGGCCTCGGCCGCCCCGATCAGTGGGGACCAGCGGGCACCGTCCACGGCGTCCAGGGCCAGCTGCTTGATCTCGGTGGTGCGGCCCAGGATGTCCTCGGCCTCGTCCAGCCAGCGGTCGGCCAGGACGTCGCTGAGGTGCCCGTCCCGCTCGGTCAGGGCGTGACCGATGGCGGTCAGCAGCGCCGAGGCCCGATCCCCTTGCTCGACGACGTCGGCCAGGGCTCGACCGTGCGGTGTTCCCGGGCGGGTGAAGTAGGAGACGACGAGGGCGAGCAGCGACCCGACGAGGACCCCGAAGAGGCGGGTCTCGATCGCGTCGGTGCTCAGATGCGGGCCGACGACGAGGATCACGGTCACGCCGACCGCGACCGCTCCCTCCTCGCCGAGGCGCAGCAGGCTCGCGGTCAGGTAGCAGACGACGAGCGCGGCGAACAACGCGACCGCGGACGGGCCGAGGGCTGCGACCGCGACGAACGCGAACACGGCACCGATGATGACCCCGAGGACCTGACGCCAGGCCTCGCGCACCGAGGCGTGGAAGGTGGGGCGAACGCTGATCAACGCGGTGACCGCAGCGACCACGGGCGAGACGTGCGAGCTCAGCGTCCCCAGCGCGTACGCGGTCGCTGCCGCGGCCGCGGACAGCACCGCCAGACGCGGATAGGGACGACGCGCCTGGGCGAGAAGTCGCCCGGCCGCGGTGCTCGTCATGTCATCCATGGTGCCCGACGCGGCGTGCTCGCCCGACCACGCCGCCGACGATCGTGCGCGGGATCACAGCAACCGGCCCGGCGGACCCACCCCAGCGAGCGCCGCCCGGGTGGCGGTCGATCGGGTCCACCTCGCGTTCATCGGGACCTCACCGGAACCACCCGACGCCGTCACCCGCGTCGTGCCAGCCTGTCGTCGTGTCCACCTGGCGTCGCGACTACCCCGCTGCCATCGCGGGCCCGCGTTCGGTCGACCCGAGCAGCGCCACCCTCGCGTTGGCCTGGTTCGCCGATCAGGTCGTGGCCCTCGGCGGCGAACCGCTGGTCTACCTCCCCACCAGGAGCAGTGCTCGTGACGACCACGTCCTGTCCTACGTCGTCGCCTCCGACGCGATCACGACCCACTCCTGGAGGACCCTCACCGCGAACACCTGGGAGGGCGGCGTGGTGCTGGCCGCCTGGCCCGACGCCGCGCGGCTGTCCCGCATCGCCAACGACCAGCGCACCCGGGCACTCTGTGTGCTCAGCAGCGAGGCCCACGACCTGTCTCAGTGGGCGTCGGCCGCCCGGCCGGTCGCGCTGAGCACCTCCACCACCCCCTGATCCGCACCCCGACGGTGCACCGGGCCGGGCCGCTGCTGCGGCGCCATCGGGCTCAGAGACGATCCGGTGGCCGTTGGACCCACGCAGCGAAGGCAGCCGGGACCACGTCGCGCGCCTCGTCCTCGGACACCAGCTCGCAGGCCTCGAGACCCAGGTCCCAGTGCCGGATCTGCGATGTCGCCAACCACTGCCCGCCACGGAAGACCTCGTCGCCGACGCCCGTGCGGCGGAGCAGAACCGGCGGGTTGCTCCGTCGCTGGAGGTAGAAGTGGACGGTGTGCATCGCGACGCCTGGGCCGTGCCCTACCGGAGTGAGAACGGCGGGTAGCGGTCGGTGATCAGCAGCCCCACGTAGGCCTGGACCCGCAGCCACCAGCGTGCGACGCCGACGACGAAGTCGAACAGCGGTCGCGGGTAGCGCCCGGTGACCACGATGGCGAACCAGGCGGCCACGACCGCGACGACCGCGGCGACCGACAGGACCATCAGGATCACGAAGTGCGGGATGGCCAGCAGCCACTTCACCAGCGGCAGCCAGCGGTTCAGGTCGCGCTCGACGTCGGGGTAGTCGAGCTCGAGGTGCACTGCCTGCTCGTCCACGGTCGAGGGGTAGTCGTCGGTGAGCAGCCCGAGATAGGCGCCGACGCGGGTACTGAACCGTGCCAGCTCGAGGACGAAGTCGAACCACCAGCGTGGGTAGCGTCGCCGGAACAGGATCATCAGCAGCGTCGCCAGGAACAGCCCGGTCGCGATGCCGCCGCTGGTGGTGCTCGCCACGTTGCCGTTCGGGTAGTAGGCCGTGCGGGTCGCGCCGGCGGTGAGGACACCGATGAGGAGGGCGACCGGGATGACCAGAACCACGCGGAACACCGTGGTCACCCTGTTGTGCTGTTCGGTGTAGTCGATCTGCAAGCGGGCCGGATAGGCCGCAGGGAGGCCGTCGTGGTGCGTCACGTGAACCACCTCCACGCAGGACAGCACCACGCTACGACGGTGGTGACACCCATGCCCGGTCCAGCCGCGTGCCCCCTCGGTCCGGGGTCACCGCTCACCTCGGTGCCCGCGAGTCCGGCTCCTTGCCGGGCGCCGGGCCGACCGACGGCGCAGCACAGCGCCGTCGCCCCCACCTGCCGCGGGTCAGGCCCGGTGCCGAGCGCGGGTGAGGTCGGCGACGAAGGCAGCGGCCTCGCGGCTGAGGTACCACCGGCGATCGACACCGAACTGGTCGGCGACGATCAACTCGACCTCGGTCCGGTCGGCGAGAACGACGTCAACGAGGTGGTCGGGCAGCGCGGTGTAGGCGTGTCGGGTCAGCTCGCGACGGACCTCAGGGTCCAGCCGGTCCCACCACGTCCGGTAGCCGGCCTCGGGCAGCGTGTGGCTCACGATCCGTGAGGGTAGGTCGCGGTCGATCGTCACGCCCGGCCAACGGCGAACTGCGGCGCTCGTCACATCCTGGGTCAGTCCTTCGGCGCAACCCCGTTACCGAGCGTCCCGGCGCCACCACGCTCCGGTGCCGCAACTCCACCTCGGGAGACGGAAGGTGGCACTGCCGGGTGACGTGCTCCGCCCACCGACGGGCTGTCACCAGGCGAGCCCGACCCGGTGCGCGAGCGGTCAGGCGCCTGCTGGCCCCGGGCCGAGTCGTGGAGCGGTCACGGGCGGGTGATCACCGGGAGTCGCCGTCGCCGTGCTGCGGCTCACCCGCACCGCGGTCAGTCTCCCGTGGCCGCCTGCGACGGAGGAGCGCGTCGCGGCTCGTTCCCAGGGCGACGCCGATCCCGGCGCCGAGGCCTGCGCCGTAGGCGATCCCGTCGGCTCCCCACCCGGCCAGCCCGATCGCGGTGCCGATCCCGGCCCCGATCGCGGTCCCCAGGGCGGTCCAGTAGTACTCGGGCCTGCTCGCGTCGCCGCCGGACATCAGCGGTCGCCGCCTGCGAGCGGGGTCGCAGCCGGGGTGGTCGGCGTCGTGCCGGTGCTCCCGGCGGAGCGCGCGACGATCTCGTCGATGCGCTCGCGGAACACGCGCCACCGACGATGGTTGTCGCGGGTGATCACCGAGCTCTGGGCCAGCAGGTCTGCTGCATGGTCGATCAGCTCGGAGGCGGCGAACAGGTACCTGGGCGCCACTCGTTCCGCCCGGAGGTCGGCACGCAGCGCTGCCGGCGTGAGCTCCACGCTGGCGAGGACCCGCAGGGCCCGGGCGATGTTGCGGCCCGCGAGCGACGACAGCGACGCGGACTGCCAGTCGTTGCTGATGATGCGGTGGCGATCGCCGAGCAGGTCGGCCACCGCCGGATAGCTCACCGGGTGCTCGACGACGCCCCAGGACGCGTCCATCGCACTCGCCAGCCACGCGCCGGTGGACTGGCACGCCTCGGCGAGCGCGCCGAGGTCGGCCGTCGTCCGCTCCGCCGGTTCTCCCGTTCCTTCCCTGAACAGGACTCCGGGCAGCTCGATCGCACGCTCGTCGTTGAGGTCGACGGCCCCGGCGAACGGGCTCGGCAACGACGCGTCGTCCGGCTGCACCGTCGACCCTCGCTCGGCCGCGGCCCTGAGGGTGCTCGAGGGGTGCGACAGCGTGATCGCCGCGCGCAAGGGCGACTCGGCGTAGACCTTCTCGTGCTCGCGGAGGAACTGCGAGAGGTTGACGACGACGGTCAGGAACGGAGCCGGGCTGGTCGCTGTCATGCCGGTGAGCGCTCCTCGATCGACCATCGGTCCCGGCGGCGCCGACGGCGCGACGGGCCGGTCATGGTGCGTCCCAGGAGTGGATCCGGCGCATCAGCGTGCGGCTCTTGTGCTGGACCTCGCCCATGCGGACCAGGATGTCGTCGAGGACGACGATGGCGCTGAGGATGAACGGGCCCTTGTTCAGCATGACGCAGTCGGCGCGCTGGCTCGCCGCGGCGTCGGTGATCTCGGCGCGGGACGGCGCACCCGTCTTGGCGAGGGTCTCGAGCACCTGGGTGGCCCAGATGGACGGGACGTGCGCCGCCTCGCACAGCGCCAGGATCTGGCGGGGAACCTCGGCCATGCGCTCGAAGCCGATCTCGACGGCGAGGTCGCCGCGGGCGATCATGATGCCGACGCGGGGGTGGCGCATCGCCGTGAGGAGGATCGCCGGGAGGTTCTCGAAGCCCTGGCGGGTCTCGATCTTGAGCACGAGGCCGAGCCGGCCCGCATCGGCGGCAGCGAGTCGCTCCAGCACGTGCTCGACGTCGGCGACGGTGCGTACGAAGGACACGGCGACCAGGTCCGCGTGCTGGGCGATGAACGCGAGGTGCGCGTCGTCGTCGGGGGTCAGTGCGGTCAGCGGCACGTCGGTGTCGGGAAGGTTGATCCCCTTCTCGCTGCCGAGGCGCTGCCCCCCGGGCTTGGTCTGGTGGACCCGCAGCGTCGCCTCACCGTCGCCGACCGACTCGACCTCGGCGCGGATCGCCCCGTCGTCGAAGAGGACGGCGTCGCCGGGCCGCAGCGCGGCGAGCGCCTCGGGGAGCGTGCATCCGATGCGCGCGTCCGACCCGGCTTCCGGGGGCTCCACCGGGGTCAGGTCGCTCATGAGGATGACGCGGTCGCCGACCCCGAGCGAGAGTCGCCGCGCGAGCGGGGGGATCCCGGCGACGAGGGTGCTCTCCCCGCGGCAGGTCAGCGCACTGCCGTTGGTGAGGTAGACGTTCTGCTCGCTGGTGGCACGCACGCCCCCGTCGCCCGCGTCGGTGACGGTCAGCGTGCGACGGCGACCGCGGACGTCGACGACCTCGAGGCGCTCACCGGGCCGCCGGTGCAGCAGCCAGGGCCCGTCGACCGTGACCCGCAGGGTCGCACGGGCCGTCGGGTCGCCCGGCGGCGGATCCGTCGCGGGTGCGTCGTCGGCGGTCAGCCAGAGCGACGCCGGGACCAGGACCGTCCCGCTCTCGCTCCTCGTGACCCGCGCGCGGCCGATGGACGGGCCGTCGGCGACCGGCCCGGTGCGCAGCTTCGGTCCGGGCAGGTCCATCGACACGAGCACCGTCCGCCCGGCCGATGTCGCGGCCGTGCGGACGTTCTCGACCATGCGAGCCCACGCCGCCGGGTCGTCGTGGGCGCAGTTGATCCGCGCGACGTCCATGCCCGCGTGGACGAACCCCGCGACCAGGTCGGGCTGGTCGGCGGCCTCCTGGGGCAACGTCACCATGATCCGGTTCGGTCGGGCCTCGCGCATCGGCCCGAACAGGGCGCGTGAGTTGGAGTCGAGGATCTCCTCACCGCGCGTCAACGCGCGTCGCAGCGCGTCGAGGTCGTCCGCGTGGTGATCACCACGCAAGGCCGCGATGACCGTGCGCGCCGCGACGACCTTGGCGCGGACTGCGGCGCCGGTCGCGGCCAGGGAGGTGATGCCGACGTCCATGAGGTCGCCCTGGAGCGCACCGAGGTCGAGCCGGCGCATGGCGGTGAAGTGGACGAGGTTCAGGGCCCCGTCGCGATACACCTCGTCGACGGCAGCGATGTCGCGAGCGTGTTCGGACTCGGCGTTGTCCAGTGCCACGAGCAGGGAGTCGAGCCGGCTCGCCGATCGGGCCAGGGGTACGGCACTGGCCGCGCGCGGCTGCGCGCCGGGACCGGTCTGCGGGTTCACGACGTCGATCCTGCGGCGACGTGCTGCGACGATCCGTGCAGCGGGCGAGGACCAGTGCTCGCTGGTGCGGCGACGGGTGCGGCGTCGCGCACGCGGTCGCACTCCCGCTCCGCGCGTTGGCGCAGGGTCAGCAGCATCTTGCGGATCATCCAGACGTCGGCGAGCTCGACGGCGGCGTAGAACGCGATGGATCTCGGGTCCGCCCGCATCCGCGAGCGGATGCGCGTGATCAGTCGCGTCGTGCCATCCGTCCGCGCATCGAGCTGCCAGGTCCACGACGTCTCGCCCGGTGAGCACCACACCATGGAGTGCGGAGCTGCGACGGAGTGGACCGCGATGCCCTGCTTCCCGTCCGGGCTCATCGGCACGATGCCGCCCGGTTCTAGGTGCTGCAGCTCGGGGACGATGCGTTGGGCGCTGTGGTGGCCGAGGTTGTCGAGCAGGTCATAGCTGTACCACCCTGCGCGGGTGACCCCCGCTTGGACGAGCCACGGCCACACCTCCTCCGGAGCTGCGCGGATGGTGATCGCCCGGGTCGCGTCGAACATCGGCCTCGGAACCAGGTCGTCGCCGGGGAGCCGGCGCGCCACCTCCTCGGGCGTGGCGCCCCAGGTCAGCGCCCACGGGCGCACGAACCGGGTGTAGACGCCGATCGCCAGCACGGTGCCGATGAGCCCCCATCGGGCAGCGATCCTCATCGCGATCTCCTCTCTGCTGCCGGGGGAGCCGGCGGACGGGCCGTCAGGCGTCGCGGTGGGTGAGTGCCTAGTTGCCGACGAGCCTGAGCGCGATGGCCCGCACGCCGCAGACCCCGAGACCCGGGGCTGTGTCGCTCGTCGGGGTCTCGACGGGGCGGCGTTCGATGGTCAGGACGTCGCCAGCTGCGCTGATCGCCGGAAGGAGTCCACCGTGCTCGCGACCGCCTCGCCCAGCGGGGTCGTCTGCCCGCCGAACGTCGTCCGGTACTTCGTCGTGTCGAGCACGAACGGCTCCTCGAACTCATACGCCATCTCCGCGAGACCGCGCATCATCGGGTTCACCAGCCCGAGCGCGCGCAGCGCGAGCCGCGGCATGACCCGGATTCCGACGCGATGCCCCAGTCGGGCTTCGACCATCTCGAGGATCGCCCTGGTCGTGACCGTCTCGGGCCCGGGTAGGTGCCAGACCTGCCCGACCGCGCGCTCGTCGGTGCCGAGCACGGCCAGCGCAGCCGCGACGTCGGGCACGTAGCTGTAGGTGTGCAGCAGGTCGGGGTCGCCGATGAAGTCGACCTTCTTGCCGGCCACGGCGTTGGGGAAGAACTGCCGGCCGAGCGCCGACTCGGTGACACCGGCGCCGAACAGGTCGGCGGCTCGACCGATCGCGATGCGGACCCGGCCCACCTCGGACGCGGAGAGGAGGTCGTGGGTCATGGCGACACGGGTGCGTCCCTTGACCGTCGTGGCGGCAAGCGGGAGGTCTTCGGTCATGGGTCGGCCGCCGGTGGGGCCGTACCCGTAGACGTTCTCGAAGCTGACCAGCAGTGCCCCGGTCTGCTCGGCCGCCATGAGTACGCCGTGCTGCAGCGGCGGGAACAGCGTCGGCCACGCCGTGTAGCTGGCGTTGAGGCACTGGTAGATCACCGTCGCGCCCGCGGCCGCCTCGGCGGCCGACTCGGCGTACGCCGCGTCGGCCGATCTCCACTCAATGCCATCCGAGAGGCCGTCGGGGCGGTGGCGCGAGACGGCTCGCACCTCGACGCCAAGCGCTGCGAGGCGCTCGACGAGGGCGCTCCCCACCTGGCCGGTACCGAACACGACATGGAGTGCGTTGCTGTTCATCTGGTCCTCAAACTCTGATTGACCCGCGGAAGGGTGGCGGTCTCGCACTGACGGTGAGGGGCACTGACTACCTGCCGACGTCCGAGGATCGATGCCCGGCCGCAGGCGCAACCCAGTCGCGACGGTCGGTCGGGTCGATGGACGTCCTGGCTCCGCGGCTAGGAGTCAGCGGTGAGCGGGCGCAGCAGGTAGCCGCCGGCCACCGGGTGGTGCGCATCGTGTTCGCAGGCCGCGTCAGTCACCGGGACCGCCGCACAGGGAGGAAGGCCGACTGGCTGGTTCAACACAGGGCTCACCGGCTCACGACATCGCACGGAAGCGGCGGGCAAGCACATGGTCCGAACCGGTCCACTCGCGCTAGGTCCCCCCATCATGGCACGAACCCGTGGCGCGAGGCGGCGCACGACCGGCCCTCACGGACTGTCGACGGCGTCCCCTGCGGGCGAGCGCCCCCGGCCGACACTCCCTAGGAGATGCCCCAGTAGGACGCGGGGCTCTCGCCTGGGGTGTCTCGGTCGATCCCGTCGTCGGCGCGACGCAGGTCCGTCGCGTCCAGGGAGCGGCGCACATTGCGCGCACTCCTGCTGAAGAACGCGAAGCTCAGGAACGTCAGGAGCGTGACGGCGATCAGGCCCAACCAGAACAGGTCCGCACCCTCGCTCGCCACCATGGCATGTCCCTCCTCGACAGATCGAGACCGCCTGGTTCCACGGTACCGGGCCGCGCCCAACGTCGCCGTGCGCGCTGTCCGGTCACCGGGGCGAGGATTCACCGAGACGGGGCTGCGCCTCAGTCCTGTGCGGTGCGACGGCCTTGGTCCGGGCTCAGGTAGATCCAGAAGCGGAGCGTGTGCAGTCCGAACAGGGTGCCGACGGCGCCCCGGCGCAGAAGCTCACCTGCGGTGGGTGCGTCGCGTTCGGGAGCGTTGGCGCGGGCAACCTGAGCCAGGTTGACACCCAGCGCGAGGGCCCCGGCCGCTGAGGCCGCCTCCAGTCGGAGAAGAGTCGCCGGGCCGGTTCGGAGCCGGCTCGGAACGCCGGACCCGATCATGAGGAGGTCTCGGGCGAGCAGGGCCGCGCAGACCCCTTCGGTGATGGCTGCCCCGCGTCGGCCGAAGCGCTGGATCGTCCACTGCGTGAGGGGGAATCCGAGGCCACTGAGGACGAGCACGCCGTGGCCGAGCAGCCGTGCGGCCGTCGCCCGGTCCTGCGATTCGTGACTCGCGTTCACGTTCGGTCAGCCGCCGGCGTTGCGCAGGATGAAGTCGCGCTCAGGATCGCGCCCCATGGTGGGATCCATCCGGGGGTCGACGTCCTGGACTTCGACGGTGTCTTCGAGCGGGACGCGGTCCGGCAGCCGTCGGTAGCTCGGGAGGGGAATGTCGACCTGGTCCTCCTGCGTGTGAGTCACGGCTGTCCTTGGCTGTCCGCTCGGTGGGATCGGTCAGCCCAGGCACGCGTGCAGGTAGGACTCGAACTTCCTGTCCGCCTTCACCCTCGACTTCGTGATCATCACGGCGGCGGCTTTGTCGAGCTTCTCGACGCGGTCGTCGGCCAAGAACGGCTCGAGGGTCTTGCGGTACTTGTCCTCAGCCTCTCGCCAGGCGACGAGAGCCTCCTTCTTGCTGGGCTTTGCCATGTCATCACGCTACTGCGGCCGTTGCTCGGCGTGGTGTGACGGTGACCACACAGGGTTGCCTTCGTGCGCCGCTGGATCCGCGCGCAGGCTCCCTCCGAGACGGCTCCGGAGTATCGTTGAACCGCGAGATCGAGGGCTCAACATGACGACGGCGAGCGCAGTTCCGGTGCGGCCAGTGGCGTCGCGCCGGGTCGGATACGCGGTCGCGGTCTTGATCGACGCCGCCCTCCTGCTCCTCCTCAACGTGAGTCCCGGATGGTCGGCCCTCCCGTTCCTCACCGAGGGCTTCGCGACCGTCCTCCCCGTCGTCAACCTGTCCCTCGTCGTGGCCCTGCTGGTCAACGCCGTCCAGCTCGTGACCGATCCGGCGTGGCTCGTCGCCGCAGGGCAGCTGCTCAACGCCGCGATCGCGCTGATCGTCTCGCTCCGGCTGCTCGGGGTCTTCCCGTTCGACTTCTCCGCGTACTCGTGGCCCTGGGACACGGTCATCACGGTGATCCTCTGGGTCGGCCTGATCGGATCAGCCATCGCGATCGTGGTGTCCGTCGTCCGACTCGTCCGCGCGGTCACGATCGCGGCATCCGAGGGCTGACCCGTCCTACGCCATGGACCGAGTCGGCGATGTGCCCGTCTCGTCGCGGCTCCAGCTCCGCTTCCACGTCGCAACGTCGCCGCCTACGCCGGGACAGGACTGCCGTCCTCGGCGGCTCGCCAGGCCGCTCACAGCAGCGCGGCGACCACGAGAAGTGATGACCCGGTGAAGATCACCGGGCAGAGCCGGTAGGCGATGAACTTCACGCGGAAACCCGTCGCGAGCGACACCGCCGACATCACGTTGAGCATGATGACGACGCCCCACAAGACCGATCGCGTGAC
>Ga0075017_100002748_pt1 | contig 11042 bp, 12 predicted proteins | sample AleBraG_ABR_2012_FD_71475 | JGI IMG/M metagenome (GOLD analysis project Ga0075017, IMG submission 71475) | Freshwater sediment microbial communities in response to fracking from Pennsylvania, USA - Alex Branch Run_MetaG_ABR_2012 | ecosystem: Environmental > Aquatic > Freshwater > Creek >...
CAGAGGTGACCGCGACGCTGGCGGCCCTGGTGGACGGTCGGGGCGCCCAGATCGTCGGCGGGGTCTCGCTCGGCGCCCACGCGGCGGTGGCGGTGGCGGCGACTCGCCCCTGGCTTGCCGGGGCCTGGCTGGTCCTGCCGGCGTGGACTGGCCCGCCGGGCCCGGTGGCTGCACTGTCGGCGCTGGCCGCGGCCGAGGTGACCAGGGACGGCCTGGACGTGGTCCTTGCGCGCCTGCGCGGCGGGCCCGGCTGGGGCGGCTGGGTCGTCGCCGAGCTGCGCCGCGCCTGGCCCCTGTACGGGGAGCACTCGATCGCCTGGGCCCTGGCGGCCGCCGCAGCGTCCCCGGGGCCCACCGCGGCCGTGCTGGCCGCCACCGGAGTCCGGGCCGGCGTGGTGTCGGTGCCGGCCGACCCGTTCCACCCGGCTGAGGTGGCCCGGCAGTGGGCGTCGCTGCTGCCAGCGGCGGCGGTGGTCGAGCTGTCCGACGCGGACCTGGCCGGCGGCCCGGCCGCGTTGGGGCGCGCCGCGGTGGCGGCCTGGAGCCAGCTGCCTGCGGTCGCGCCGTCTGCCGGTCTGGGACCGGGTCAGGGTCCGGCTCAGGGCTCGAACCGGTAGCCCATCCCGGGCTCGGTGAGCAGGTGGCGGGGCCGCGACGGGTCCGGCTCGAGCTTTCGTCGCAGCTGCGCCAGATACACCCGCAGGTAGTTGGTCTCGCGCTGGTAGGCCGGTCCCCAGACCTCCTGGAGCAGCTGGCGCTGGGTGACCAGGCGTCCGCTGCCGCGCACCAGCACCTCCAGCAGGTGCCACTCGGTGGGGGTGAGCCGGACGTCGACGCCGTCGCGGATCACCCGCTTGGCGGCCAGGTCCACGGTGAAGTCGTCGGTGACCAGGACCGGGACGTCCTCGCCGGGGACCGCACGCCGCACCGCGGCCCGCAGCCGGGCCAGCAGCTCGTCCATCCCGAACGGCTTGGTCACGTAGTCGTCGGCGCCCAGGTCCAAGGCCTCGACCTTGTCGGCGGAGTCCTGCCGTGCTGACAGCACCAGGATCGGCACCTGCGACCAGCCGCGCAGGCCGCGGATCACATCGAAGCCGTCCAGGTCCGGAAGCCCAAGGTCGAGGATGACGACGTCCGGCTGCCGCTCGGCGGCCAAGGTCAGGGCGGCCCGCCCGGTGGGGGCCACATCCACCTCGTAGTGGCGGGCCCGCAGGTTGATGGCGAGCGCGCGGGCAATCTGCGGCTCGTCGTCGACGACCAGGACGCGGGTCATCGGGTGCTCTGCGCGACGGGCAGCGACAGCACCATGGTCAGTCCGCCACCGGGGGTGTCCTCGGCCCACAGCCGGCCGCCGGTGGCCTCGGTGAACCCGCGGGCCACCGCCAGCCCCAGTCCGACACCGGCGCCAGACGGGGCGTCACCCAGCCGCTGGAACGGGGCGAAGATGGTCTCCTTGGCTGCGTCGTCGACACCCGGGCCGCGGTCGACGACCCGTAGCTCCACCTGGTCGCCGAGGATGCTGGCGGTGAGCAGGACCGGCGAGCCGGCGCCGTGGCGCACCGCGTTCTCCACCAGGTTGGCGACCACCCGCTCCAGCAGGCCGGCGTCGCCGGCGACCAGCGGCAGCGAGTCAGGGACCTGCACCTGCACCCGGACCTGGTCCTGGTCGTGGTGGTGGTGGCCGACTCCGGTCAGGGCTGGGGGCACGATCTCGTCCAGAGCCACCGCCCGCATCTGCGGCTGGACCGACCCGGTCTGCAGCCGGCTCATGTCGAGCAGGTTCGCCACCAGGGCGTCCAGTCGGTCCGCGGACTCCTCGATCGTGGCCAGCAGGACCGCCTCGTCGGCGGCGCTCCACTCCACGTCGCTTTGCCGCAGGCTGCTGACGGCCGCCTTGATGCCCGCCAGCGGGGTGCGTAGGTCGTGGGAGACCGCGGCCAGCAGCGCGGTCCGGATGGCGCTGCCCTGCTCGCGTCGCTGTGCCTCAAGGGCCCGCGCCGTGAGCCGCTCACGCTGCAGCAGCACACCGATGTGGGCGGCGTAGGCCTGGACCACCCGCTGGTCGTTGGCCGGCAACGGATGGCCGTGCAGGGCGACCATCAGGTCGGCCGAGACCGGCGCCTCGACGACGGTCGGGTCCCCGGCGCCGGTTCCCGACTGCGGACCGGCCGCACCGGCGCGGGGGGCGGCGGCGCCGCAGGACGCGACCACGGTCCAGGGCGAGCGGTCGTCGGCGCGTTCAAGCAGCACTGCCGTCGACATCGAGAAGGTGGTGCGCAGCTGCTCCAGGAGGGACTCCACCCCGGTGCCGCCGCGCAGCGCCGCTCCCGCCAGGGTGCTCAGGGTGGCTGCTTCCGCCTGGGAGTGCCGGGCTTCCTGGCTTCGCCGGGCAGCGAGGTCGACCACGCTGGCCACCGCGACGGCGACCCCGACGAAGATGACCAGGGCCAGCGCGTTCTCCGGCCGTTCGATGGTGAACGTGTGGATCGGTGGGGTGAAGAAGTAGTTGATCAGGAGGCTGCCCAGGACGGCGCAGACCAGGGCCGGCCACAGGCCGCCGACCAGGGCAACCACCACTGTCAGGGCGAGGGACAGCAGTAGCTGGCTGGGCAGCGTCAGCCGGGACCCCAGGCCGGTCAGCGCCGCGGTCAGGGCGAACGGCCCCAGCACAGCCAGCACCGCCCCGGCCAGCAGCCGGCGGCCGGCGAGCTGGCGGCCGGGCCGGCGTGCTGTCGCCGCCCGGGGCGCTGGCGCGCCGGCAGTGTCGTCGCCCGCGGTCACCAGCAGCACGTCGATGTCGCCGCTGCCGCGGACGACCTGCGCGGGCAGGTCCGGGCCGAGAACCGACCGCCACCGGCCGGCGCGGCTGGCACCCAGGACCAGCTGGGTGGCGTTGACCCCGCGGGCGAATCCCAGGAGGGCCTCGGCCACGTCGTCGCCCAGGACGATGTGGAAGGAGCCGCCGAGGCTTTCCATCAGTGTCCGCTCCGCCTCCAGTGCGGTGGGCGTGGAGGCGGCGACGCCGTCGGACTGGGCCACGTACACCGCGAGCAGGTCCCCGCCGCTCGAGCGGCCGGCGATGCGGGCACCGCGGCGCAGCAGAGTCTCGCTGTGCCCGTCACCGCTGACGGCCACCACGATCCGTTCCCGCGTCGCCCAGGTGCGCCCGATGCCGTGCTCGCTGCGGTATCGGGCCAGGCCCTCGTCGACCCGGTCGGCCAGCCACAGCAGCGCCAGCTCCCGCAGCGCGGTGAGGTTGCCGACCCGGAAGTAGCTGGCCAGCGCCGCGTCGACCTGCTCCGGTCCGTAGACGTTGCCGTGCGCCAGCCGCCGCCGCAGCGCCTCCGGCGACATATCCACCAGCTCGATCTGGTCGGCGCGCCGAACGAACTCGTCCGGGACGGTCTCGGTCGGGCGGACCCCGGTGATCGAGGTCACCGCGTCCGACAGCGACTCCAGCTGCTGGACGTTGACGGTGGAGATCACCTCGATGCCCGCCGCGAGCAGCTCTTCGACGTCCTGCCACCGCTTGGGGTGCCGCGAGCCCTCTGGGTTGGTGTGGGCCAGCTCGTCCACCAGCACCGACGCCGGCGCGCGAGCAAGGACCGCGTCCAGGTCCAGGTCGCTCAACGTCGCCTGGCCTCGGCGGTAGAGCCGGCGACCGACCACCTCCAGGCCCACCACCATCTCCGCGGTGTGGACCCGGCCGTGGTCCTCGACGAGCCCGACGACGACGTCGGTGCCACGCGCGAGTCGCCGGTGGCCTTCGCTGAGCATCGCGTACGTCTTGCCGACCCCTGGGGCGGCACCGAGGTAGATCCGCAGGTGGCCGTGACCGGGGCCGGGTGCGGCGCTGGGGGTCGCCGGCGCCGCGGGTCGGGGAGCCGGCTGCGCCGCGCCGGCCTGGACGGACATCGGGCGCTAGCGGATCTCGGTGATCTGCTGACCCGTTCCGCCCAGGTCCAGCGGCTCCCGCTGCCCGGGACTCGGCGGCTGCTCGCCGCCGTCGGCGACGGTGTCGCCGGCTGCGGTCGGCAGGCGCAGCGGCAGCGCCTCCCGGGGGGCGGCCGCCTCCGGGCCGCGAACGACCACGGTGCCGGTGAAGACGGCGAGCAGGGGACCGGCGGCGTCGGTGTCGAGCGCGGCCGGGCCGGTCAGGACCCCGCGCAGGAACCAGCGTGGGCCGTCGCAGCCGATGAAGCGGACCGGGGCCAGCGCCGACCCGCCGCCGGGCTGCGGGAAGGGGATCTTGGCGCGAAGGCTCGGCCCGACCGGGCCTTCCTCGGGGTCTGCCAGGCCGCCGTCCTTGGTGATCTCGGCGGCCAGCTCGCGGCGCACCTCGGCCCAGATGCCTTCGCGGCGGGGGGCGGCGAAGGCCTGGAGCTGCAGCGTGGACTCGCCCAGGACGGCGGTCACTGCGACGACCGAGCCGGCTGCCTCGTCCATGTTCACCTGCAGCTCCATGCCTGGCGCGCCCGGTATCCGCAGGCTCCCCAGGTCCAGGCGCACCTGCTCGTCGTCGGGGGCGTCCTGGACGTCCCAGGGGCCCGCCGGACGGCCCAGCTCACCGCCGGCGGCGACGGCTTCGGCTGCGAGCTCGCCGCCGTCGTCGAGCCCGTCACCGGGACCGGACCCGGTCAGGTCGTGGTCGTGGGTGTCGAGCTCGTCAGCTGGGACCCCTTCGGGGTCGCGGTCCTTGCGGCGACGGAACACGGTCACTCTCCCTGTTCAGGCGGCAGGCCGGCGCCGGCCGCGGTGGCCGGCATGCCGCCAGTGGAACCGAACCCGGCGTCGGCGCGTGCCGAGCCGGGCAGTGTGCGGACCTCGTGGAAACGGGCGTGCTCCACCCGCTGGACCACCAGCTGGGCGATCCGGTCGCCGCGACGGAAGCTGACCGGTGTCCGCGGGTCGAGGTTGACCACGCTGACCTTGATCTCGCCCCGGTAGCCGGCGTCGACGGTGCCGGGGGCGTTGACCAGGCTGACCCCGTAGCGCACAGCCAGACCCGAGCGGGGGTGGACGAACGCGGCGTACCCGTCGGGCAGTGCCAGCGCGATCCCGGTGGGGAGCAGGGCGCGTTCGCCCGGCTCGAGGTCGGCGTCGACGGTGGTGTGCAGGTCGACCCCGGCGTCGCCGGGGTGGGCGTACTGCGGCAGCGGGATGCCCGCGTCGAGACGCTGGATCAGCACGTCGACGGTCACGGGTTCACCTCGTAGGAGCGCACCAGGGCGGCGCCGGCGGCCTTGGCCGCTTCGACGTCGGCTGGGCGGCCGTTGCGGGTGAAGTGCTCCAGCCCGACCGCAACGAACACCGCCGAGGCGGTCACCGCCACCGGGCCGTCGGCGCCGAGGCGGCCCTTGGCCCGGGTGTAGATCTTGCGGCCGGCGACCCCGACGACCTCGGCCTCGATGTACAGCGTGGTGTCCACCGGGACCGGCAGCAGGAAGTCCGTCTCGAGCTTCGCGGTCACCGCCGGGACTCTTCGCAGCCAGTTCAGCGAGCCCAGTGCCTCGTCGAACGCCGCCGCGAGGAGACCACCGTGGGCCAGTCCTGGGGCACCTTGGTGGTGCTCGGTGACGGTGAACTGCGCGGTGACGCTCACCCCCTGACCTGCGGTCACTGAGATGTGCAGGCCAGTCACGTGGTCTGCGCCGCACCCGAAGCAGTTGCGGTAGTGGCTGATGATCGGCTCCCCCGGCGCCGGAGCCAGCGGGTGACGCACCGCGGCGACGGCGTCGGCCGGTGGCTCGATCGACGTGCGGGAGCTCATACCCCGACCCTACTGCCGCTGCCGCGCTCGACAGGTGTCACCCTGAGGCGGTGACCGACACCCCCGCGAGCCGCACGGACCACGGTGGGCGCGCGGGCGTGGCCCGCTACAGCGAGCGGCTGTGGGCGCCGTTGTGGCTGTGGCTGGTGGCCTCGGTGGTGGCCGCGACGCTGGGGCTGGCGTTCTGGATTCCGGTGGGGCCGGTGGCCGGGGTGCTGGCGTGGCTGGTGCCGGAGGCGATGATCGTGTGGGTTCTGGTCACCTCCGCTGCGACGGTGTCGGTGGTGGCCGATGGTTTGCAGGCCGGGCGCGCACTGTTGCCGTGGGCGGCGATGGGCCGGGTGGGTGTGTTGGACGCCGCGGCCGCTGGTTTGCTGCGTGGGCGCGACGCAGACCCTCGGGCCTACCTGCTGCTGCGACCGTGGGTGCAGCCGGCGGTGCGGGTGGACGTCGAGGACCCCCGTGACCCGGCCCCGTACTGGTACGTGTCGACCCGGTGGCCGGCCGCTTTGGCGTCGGCCATCGAGCAGGCCCGCGCCGGCAAGGGGCCTATCGCTGACGGGGACCACCCCGATGAGGCAGGCTGACCCCCAGCAGGTCGGGGCAGCTGACCGGTGCGGACGAGAGCAGGTGTGCAGGTGGCGGGACGCAGGACAGGTGTGATCACACAGTCGCTGGTCGTGGTGGGCAGCCTGGCGGCCGCCGGCATCGCTCTCAAGCTCGTGAACGTCCTGTGGGTGGCGGCGACCGGTCGGCCGGTGCCGGACGACCCGAGCGATCCGTCTGTGTCCACCGGCGAAGCTGTCGCGTTCGCGGCCGCATCGGCCGCGCTGGTCGGGACCGCCAAGATGCTGGTCACCCGCACGGTGATGGCGCTGAAGTCCGGCGGTCCGGACAGCGACGTCAGCGAAGAAGAACCCGCCTAGTCGACGCCTGGGCCGCTGGTCCGGTACGCCCGAGCCGGCCGCGGCGCCGGCCGACGGTCGCCAGCACCGCCCACGAGTGCTGCTGCCTCGCCGGCAGGGGTCACCCGCCCGGTGCTCCCCCGCCCAGTCGTGAGGCGCACAGTGGTGGGACGCGCTCAGTGGTGAGCCGCTCAGCGGTGAGGCGCTCAGCGGTGAGCCGGTCCTGGTTCAGGGCGTCAGGCGGTCACGGTTCAGGGTGCCTTGGCGTCGACGGAAGATCCGTCGGGGGCTGCGCGTGGGGTCGAGCAGGTGACTGACGGCCAGGCCGGTCAGGCCACCGACCAGCGGCCGGTTGCGACGCAGGTCCGACCGCAGCGAGTCCGACAGGGCGATCGTCTGCCGGCGGTTGCTGACCGCGCCGTACGCGGCTCCGATCATCATCGGGGCCAGTGTTCCGATGCCGCGCCCGGCGCGGCCCACCAGCCGCCGCTGCACCCGCTGCCGGGCGACCATCCCCAACGCCACCGACATGGTCGCCGGCTCGAGCGGGTTGACTCCGCGCCGGTTCGCCCAGGACAGGGCGTAGGCGGCGCCGCGCTGGGTGCCGGTCCCGGCCACAGCCACGCCGTAGACCTCGTGCAGCTCTGCGACCAGCTTGATCTCGATGGCGGCCACCGCCGCCGTCTCCACCGCCAGCTGCAGCGGCAACGTCAGCAGGGTGACCGGCACCGTCCACTTCACCGCGGTGACGGCGCCGCCGGCGACGCCGACGGCTGCGGTGGCCAGCACGGCGCTCTTGACCAGGGCGTCGGCGAGGACTTCGCCGTCCAGTCCGGCGTGGTGCTCACGCAGGGTCTGCAGGTTGCGGACCGGGATGCGGGGGGCGGCGTCGACGACCACGTCGGCCAGCCACCGTCCGCTGGTCAGCGCCCCCGACCCGGCCTTGGCCGCCGACCTGGCCAGGGCGAACGCCAGCTGGGGCGCCAGTCGTGCCCTGGCGTCCTCGTCGCCGGCTATCCGGCCGAGCAGGTCCGCCGCCGCGTCGTCGGCTGCACGGGAGGCGCCTGCGTCTGGGCCCGCGTCGATGTTGGTCATGTGCCGATCATGCCCCGTCTCAGGCGGCGCACTCGCGGCAGACGAACTGGCCGCCGACCTCCTTGGCGAGCTGGCTGCGGTGGTGCACCAGGAAGCAGCGTGAGCAGGTGAACTCGTCGGCCTGGCGGGGGATCACCTGGACAGACAGCTCTTCGTTGGACAGGTCGGCGCCGGGAAGCTCGAAGCTTTCGGCCGACTCCGCCTCGTCGGCGTCGACAGAGCCGGACGAGGCGTCCACGCGCCTGGCCTTCAGCTCCTCGAGGCTGTCCTCGGCGAGCTCGTCGTCGGTCTTGCGCGGGGTGTCGTAATCGGTTGCCACTGGAGAACCCTCCGCGGGTCTATGTGTCGTGACTGGTATCGCCAGTCGGAACGTCCGGGCCCGGTGTTTTGTGCCCGGTGTGGCAGGAATCTTCCCATCGTCCTCCGCGGGGGGTTCCAGCGGCGGCACCTCGGGACGATAGACATACGCCATCGACTGCGGTCGCGCCAGTGGGCGCGCCGCCTGGGAGCCTGCGGTGTGGGTGCTGGGGCGAAGCTGGAGAGGACGTCATGGCCGTCTACGCGCTCGGTGATCTTGTCCCGGTGATCCATCCGGACGCCTACGTGGCACCGGGTGCGACCGTGATCGGGCAGGTGCACATCGGCGCCGACTCCAGCATCTGGCCCGGTGCCGTGCTGCGCGCAGACGGCGGCCGGATCCTGATCGGTGACCGGACCTCGATCCAGGACGGGGTCGTGGTCCACGTCGGCGGCACGCTGGACACTGTGATCGGCTCGGACGCCGTGGTGGGCCACCTGGCGCACCTTGAGGGATGCGTCGTCGGCGACGGGGCGCTGGTGGGGTCCGGCTCCATCCTTTTGCACCGGGTCGTGGTGGGAGCGGGGGCGCTGGTCGCCGCGGGTGCGGTGCTGACGCCGGGGACCGAGGTCCCGGCCCTGGCGATGGCCCGGGGGGTGCCGGCCCGGATTCATCTCGACCACGTCGCCCCCGGCGCGTTCGCCGACTCCGCTGGCCGCTACGTCGAGCGCGGGCACCGGTACGCGGCGCAGCTGCGCCGGATCAGCTGAGCGCCCGCCCGCCCGGGCGGGCCACCGGTGTCGGCCAGGCGCCCTTGACGATGCGGTCCCACAGCGGGTCCGGGGTCAGCCGGCGGGTGGTGATCATCGTCTTGGCGAGGACGCCGACGGCGTACCGGGCCCGGGGATGGTCGGAGGTGACAGCCCGGGCCACCACCTGCGCGACGTCGTCGGCCGTGACGTTCAGGTCGGCCCGGCGGTCGCCGTAGGCGGCGGCGATCCGGTCGGCCAGGTCCTGGTGGAACTGCCCGTAGGGTCCGGCGTCGATCCCGGACCCGTCCGCGCCGGTGCCCGCTGAGGCGTCGATGGTGGCCACCGCGGTCTGCTCGAACCCGCTGCGGACCGGCCCGGGCTGGACCAGGCTGACCTTCACCCCGAAGGGGGCGACCTCCAGGCGCAAGGCGTCACTGATGGCCTCCACCGCATGCTTGGACGCGTGGTAGAAGCCGCCGCCGGGGAAGGTGAAGCGGCCACCCATCGAGCCGATGTTGACCACCCGTCCCCAGCCCTGCTCCCGCATCCCGGGCAGCACGAGCTGGGTGAGGCGGACCAGACCGAACACGTTGGTGTCGAACTGGCGCCGGACCTGGTCCAACGGCGTCTCTTCGACGGTGCCCTGCAGTGCGTAGCCGGCGTTGTTCACCAGCACCGACACGGCCCCGTGGTCGGCCACGACCCGGTCGACGGCGGCCCGCATGGACCCCTCGTCGGTCACGTCCAGGACCAGCGTGGTCATCCCGGCGGCGGCCAGGTCGTCCAGGACCTCCAGGCGGCGGGCCGTCGCGTACACCGGGTATCCGCCCTGGTGCAGCCGCTGGGCGGTGGCGCGTCCGATCCCCGACGAGCAGCCGGTGACCAGCACCGCGTAGGTCAGCGGGTCCGGGTGGGCCAGGTCGGGGGCCAGGTCGGGGGGCGATGGGTCGGGCTGGTCGGTGGCTTCGTGCCGGTCGGGGTGGCTGGGTTCGTCGTGGTTCACCGGTGGCCTCCTGACGGGCCGGCCCCTTACAGCTGGCCGGCGAACGACCCCAGCGACGACTTGCCCTCACCGCGGGTGAGGAACCGGTATCCGAGGTATCCGGCGACGATAGCCCCGAAGGAGGCCAGCAGCAGCAGGGACGCCAGCGCGTTGAGCGCGGGGGTGGGTGCGCCGCGGGCGGTGTTGTAGATCTTCACCGCGACCGGCTCGGTGTCGGTGCCCGAGGACAGGTAGTTCACGATGACGAAGTCGTCGATGACGTCGGCGAAGACCAGCACGGCGCTGGCGAAGATCGCCGGGAACAGCATCGGCAGCAGGACTCTTCGCAGGGCGCCGAGGCGGGAGGCCCCCAGGTCCGCGGCGGCCTCCTCGTACTGCTTGCCGATGGTCAGCAGGCGGGCCCGCACGATGATCACCGGGTAGGACATCTGGAAGGTGACCAGACCGATGACCTGGCCCCAGGTCCCCGGCGACAGCGGGGTGACCAGCGGGAACTGGGTGGCCAGGAAGTACAGCGAGACACCGAGGACGATCTCGGGCACCACGAAGGACAGCAGCATCTGGATGTTCCAGAAGCCGGGCAGCCGGCCGTGCCAGCGGTCAAGGCCGAGGGCGAAGCAGACCCCCAGCGGGACGGCGATGATGGTGGTGGCCACCCCCAGGTACAGGGTGTGCACCAAGGCGGTGTGCAGGCTGGGGTCGTGCAGCACCGACAAGTTGGGGTCGGTGATGTACCAGCGCAGCGAGAAGCCCTGCCAGACGCTGCGGGACTTGCCCGAGTTGAACGAGAACAGCACAGCCAAGGCCACCGGCAGCAGCGACCACACCAGGTAGCCCCAGGTGAGGGTCTGCAGCATCCGCGGCTTGCGCCAAGGATTCTTGAACCACCGCACGAACGGCAGCGGCGAGCGCGCCTCAGGCTGCGGCGACAGCGGCGCCGGCACCGCCGTGGGGACCGTCGTGGTGCCCATCAGACGGTCTCCCCCTCCTCGCGGGCCGTGGACCGCACGTAGTACGCCATCGGAATCAGCAGCACGATGAACATCAAGATCAAGAAGGTGGCGCCCTCGCCGACGTGCTGCGGCACCAGCACCGCGTTGTTGATCAGGTTGCCGAACATGGCGGTGCTGGGCGAGCCGGACAGCAGGTCGTTGGTGAAGTAGTCGCCGAACATCGGCAGGCTCACCAGCAGCAGGCTGGCGATCACCGCCGGCTTGCT
>Ga0075017_100002749_pt1 | contig 11041 bp, 10 predicted proteins | sample AleBraG_ABR_2012_FD_71475 | JGI IMG/M metagenome (GOLD analysis project Ga0075017, IMG submission 71475) | Freshwater sediment microbial communities in response to fracking from Pennsylvania, USA - Alex Branch Run_MetaG_ABR_2012 | ecosystem: Environmental > Aquatic > Freshwater > Creek >...
GCCGCGGCGATCTCGTCATACGGCAAGTCGAAGACTTCGTGCAGAACGAATACCGCGCGCTCGTCGGGTCCGAGCGTCTCGAGCACGGTGAGCATCGCGATCGACACACTCTCGGCGAGTTCGACGTCGTCGGCGATGTCGGGGCTGGTCAGCAGCGGCTCGGGAAGCCACTCCCCGACGTAGTCCTCCCGCCGCCGAGAGACCGATCGGAGTCGGTTCAGCGCCAGTCGGCTGACGATCCGGACGAGGTACGAGCGCGGGTCGTGCACCTCGTTCCTTGCAGCGTCGCCGATCCCCGCCCACCGCAGCCAGGTCTCCTGCACCACGTCGTCGGCGTCAGCCGCGGATCCGAGCATCTCGTAGGCGACCGTGAAGAGCAGGCTGCGGTGGGTGACGAACGGGTCGCCGCTCATGCCGTCGAGTGTCCCGCGAGCGGGCGCAGATCACACGCCGCAGAAAAACCCTGCGACTCGATACCGAACGCAGTGTTGGTGCGGCTGTATAGGTTCGCCAGTGCGACGAAGGTCGTCAGCTCGACCAGCGCCGCCGGACCGAGTTGCTCCAGCAGCCCCGCGGACATCTCGTCGGTGATCGTCGGCGGGGTCCGCGTCATCGCCTCGGCGTACTCCATGACGTCACGCTCCAGCGGCGTGAAGATAGTCGACTCGCGCCAGCGCGGCACCTCGCGTGCCTTCGCCTCGTCAAGTCCGTCGTTGTGCGCCATGAAATAGCCGAGGTCCAAGCAGAAGCTGCAGCCAACCAACGACACGGCCGCCATGTGGGCCAGCGACTTCAGGTTCTCGTCGCACGCATCCCACTTCTGAGCCTTACGTCCGATCGTGAAGCTGAGGTTGAGCACCTTCCGGTTGTGCCAAGCCACCTCAACAGGCTCCGCGACATCGCCGAGCATTCTGCGGGACATCCGCTTCACCAACCAGCCGTAAATGCCGGTCAGTTCTGCCTTGGGGATCCGGGTGCTGCTAACCATGTTCTCCTCCGCGGGTCAGTGCCTTCAGCATGAAGACACCGGCCACGAATCGGATGTGACACCCGTGCCCGACGTTCCTCCAGTCGTGGTTGAAGCAGACTCGCAGCACCGACTCGTCACGGGCTTCCTCGACGTTCGCCCGGCGAAGAAACATGATCACATCGACTGGAGTCAGCAACGACAGAGTGCATCGAACGCGGAGCCCCGCTACATCACGAATGATCCAGTGCGCGCGGGACACGATCAGCTCCGCTGCCCATTCTTCGCCCTTGGAGATGCACCAGTCCCAGACCTCTGGCGCCGTCGCGCCGAACGGCCGCTGCCGCCGGACCTGGTACGGCCTCACGGCTCTGCCGGTTCGAGTAAGACACGTGTGGTGGAGGTGGCGGGAATCGAACCCGCGTCCTTCGATTTCAGTTCAGGGCTTCTCCGGGCGCAGCCCGCTGTGCTTTTCTCGGCCCCGGCAGTCACGCAGGCGAGCTGCCGACGGGCTCAGTCGCTGTTAGTTTTCCGCAGGTCCCCGCGACCGCGACCAGCGGTGGAGCCTCCTAGCGACGCCAGATTCCGGGTCGGAGGCGATCCCGGGCTGACGGACTTCTAGTGCGCTCGCTTAGGCAGCGAGAGCGAAGTCAGTGCTGTTTGAATTGGCACTTGTGTTTTCCAGGGCATGGTTAACGAGATCATCCCTGGGTCCTCGGCCCGCTTCCCCTGTCCTGACGATCGAAGTCGAAACCGTTCACCCCCTGTTGAGTTGTCCATCCAGGGTAACGGATCAGGCGCAGCGGAGATTCCGATCGAGCAAGCTCGCCACGAGGGGTCAGTCGCGGCCGCGTCGGGCGACGGCGCGCTCGGCTTCGCGCTTCGCGTCGCGCTCGGCGAGGGTCTGGCGCTTGTCGTAGCTCCGCTTGCCACGGGCGAGTGCGATCTCGACCTTGGCCTTGCCGTCCTTGAAGTACAGGGCGAGCGGAACGAGGGTCAGGCCGGACTCTTTGGTTTTGCCGATCAGTTTGTTGATCTCCTGGCGGTGCAGCAGCAGTTTGCGGACCCGCCTGGGTTCGTGGTTGGTCCAGGTGCCTTCGGTGTACTCGGGGATGTGGACGTTCTGCAACCACGCCTCGCCGTCCTTGACGGTGGCGAAGCCGTCTACCAACGAGGCCCGGCCCGCCCGCAGGGACTTGACCTCGGTGCCGGTCAGGACCAGGCCGGCCTCGTAGACATCTTCGATGTGGTAGTCGTGCCTGGCCTTCTTGTTCTGCGCGACCAGCTTGCGACCCTGCTCGCGGGACATCAGTGCGACTCGGAGCCCAGCGCGACGGCCAGCCCGTGCAGGACGACGAGTGAGCGCTGCTCGGCCAGGTCCGGATCGGACTGCGCCGGGAGCAGGACGTCCGGGGTGATGCCGACGCCGTCGATGGACCGGCCCGACGGCGTGTAGTAGCGGCCGATGGTGAACTCGATCGCCGATCCGTCCGACAGGGTGCTCGGCTCCTGCACCGAGCCCTTGCCGTAGGTCTGGGAGCCGATCACCACGGCCCGGCCGCGGTCCTGGAGCGCCCCTGCGACGATCTCGGCCGCGCTGGCGGTGTTCCCATCGACGAGGACGACGAGCGGCGTGCTCGAGTCGCCGTTTCCGGTGGCGTCCAGAACTTGCGGTGCGGACCCGCGCTGCTGGTAGCTGACGACGACTCCGCCGTGCACGAACGCACCGACAACCTGCACCGCTTCGGAGACGAGGCCGCCGGGGTCGTCACGGAGGTCGAGGACGATGCCCCCGCTGTAGGAAGGAGCGTCCGCCGCCAGCACAGAGCGGACCTGCGCGCCGACTCCGCGGGTGAACGAGGTGATCCGGATGCTCATCACCGAACCGGCGAGCCGGTCGACGGTGACGGAGTCGGTGGTGATGTCACGCCGGGTCAGGACTGCGTCGGTCAGCGGCTGTCCGGCCTCCCGAACGGTGACGCGCACCGTCGTACCGGCCGGTCCGCGCAACCACCCCGCTACGGTGCTCAGAGCCTGGCCCTCGACCGGGTGCCCGGCGACGGCGACGAGGGCCTCGCCGGACGCCAGGCCGGCGGTCGCCGCCGGCGATCCGCTCTGGACGCTCGATACGACGACGCTTCCGCCGGTGCCTGGACCGATCCACAGTCCGACGCCGGTGTACCGACCCTGCAGGGCCTGGGTGAACGAGTCGTACTGGCTGGGCGTGTAGTAGGCCGACCAGCGATCCCCGAGGGCCCGGAGCATGCCTTGAACCGCAGCCTGGTCGAGCGTGGCCTGGTCGATCGGCTTCGCCGCCTGGGCCGCGATGCGCTGCGCGGCCTGGTCGATCACGCTGGGCTTCGACGATGATCCTTCAGCCGGCCGGCTGACCGACGTGCCCACCACGATCCCGCCGACGAACGCGAGCCCGGCGATGACGAGAACCATCGCGGTGACCTGGCGGGTTCGCGGCCCGAACTGGCCGCCCGGAACCGGGCCTGGGCTGGGCGCAGACATACGCGGAGTCTACGGGCGACCGTGTTGCAGGGTGGGCAGCGCGGCGCCGTTAGACGCGCAGGTATCGGCGGAGCGTAATCATGCTCGCACCGGCCGCGACCAGGATGGACGCGAGGATCACCAGCGAACCCGCCTTCCAGAACGCGCTCCAGCCGATGAAGGGCGTGAACTGGAGGGCCGGCGCGAGGATCTTGTCCACCAGGATCGACTTGCCGACGGCCAGGGCCAGGCAGGCGAGCAAAGCGCCGAAGATCGCCGCGATGACGGTTTCGAGCAGGAATGGCAACTGGATCGACAGGTTCGATGCTCCGACGAGCCGCATGATGCCGGTCTCCCGGCGCCGGGTGAACGCGGTCACCCGGATCGTGTTGGCGATCAGCAGCAAAGCAGCGATCACCGACACCGCGGCGATGATCAACGCCATCACTTGCAGCGTGTTCAGCACATGGAAGAGCTTGTCCAGAATCGTCCGCTGGTCCTCGACCTGGGAGACGCCGGCGCGACCCTGGAACAGGCCGGACACGATCGAGAACTGGGTCGGGTCTTTGAGCTTGACGCGGAACGACTCGGGCAGCGAGTCGGGCGGCACGTTCTGCGAGATCGCGCTGCCGGCGAACTGCTGCTTGAAGTGCAGGTATGCCTCGTGCTTGGACTCGTAGTAAATGGTCTGGACCTGCGGCAGGCCCTGCAGGTCGGCCTGGATCTGCTGGCGCTGGGCCTGGGTGACGGCCTGCCCGGCGCAGCTGGGGGTGGTGTCGCCGTTCGAGCACAGGAAGATCGCGACCTCGGCCTTGTCGTACCAGTAGCTCTTCATGGTGTTGACCTGCTCGCGCAGCATGAACGAGGTGCCACCGAGGATCCCGGACACCAGAACGGTGAGGACGACGGCGGTCGTCAGACCGAGGTTGCGGCGAAGTCCCTGCCCAACCTCGGTGAAGATGACGCTGGCTCGCATGATGTCCCTGCTGATCGGGCCGGTACGACGTTGTCCGGCTGTCTTCTCGGGCCTTGTGGTGGTGTCGGCAGCTAACGCGAGTAGCCGTAGACACCGCGGGACTGGTCGCGGACCAGGTGGCCGCCTTCCAGCTCCACGACCCGCTTGCGCATCTGGTCGACGATCACGGCGTCGTGCGTTGCCATCACGACGGTCGTGCCGGTCCGGTTGATCCGGTCGAGCAGGCGCATGATCCCCACACTGGTCGACGGATCGAGGTTCCCGGTGGGCTCGTCAGCGATGAGGATCATCGGCCGGTTGGCGAACGCCCGGGCGATGGCGACGCGCTGCTGCTCGCCGCCGGACAGCTCGTCCGGCCGTCGGGCCTCTTTGCCCGCGAGTCCGACGAGTTCGATCACTTCGGGGACGACCTGCTGGATGGTGTGCCGCGACTTGCCGATCACTTCGAGCGCGAACGCGATGTTCTCGAACACGCTCTTGTTCGGCAGCAGGCGGAAATCCTGGAAGACGGTGCCCATGTTGCGCCGGAGCGCCGGAACCTTCCAGCTGGACAGGCGGTTGAGGTCCTTGCCGAGCACGTGGACGCGCCCCGAGGTGGGTCGCTCCTCGCGCAGAACCATCCGCAGCAGAGTCGACTTGCCGGAGCCTGAAGCACCGACGAGAAAGACGAACTCACCCTTTTCGATCTCGAGGGTGCATTCGTCGATCGCCGGGCGGACCTGGCTGGGATAGAGCTTGGTGACGTTGTCGAATCTGATCACGATGAGGCGGTCGGTGTCGGGGGCAGGAGGGCGAGCACGTAGGCGCCGACCGCCAACGAGTGTACGTCGCGACTCCGGCGCGCCCCGCCAAGCGTGGAGCGCGCCGGTATGTCGTGATCAGGAGCGGCAGGCCGGCCGGAAAGGTCCGGCTACCGCCCCGTCGTGCTCAGTGTCGCCGTGCACTCCGCTCGCCGACCGCCAGCAGGAGGCCACCGAGAATCAGGAGCAACAGCGAGGCGAACAGGGTTCCGGCGAGGCTGCCCGAGGCGCCGGTGTGGGCGAGCTTCTCGCCGAGCACCGCGGTCGCCGGGCTGCTGGTGCCGACCTTGGTCGCGTCGACGCTGGTGCTGGGTGAGGTGGTCGTGTTGGTGGGACTCACGCTCGGCGTGTTCGTCGGAGTGCCGGTCGGCGTCCCCGTCGGCGTCCCCGTCGGGGTGCCGGTCGGTGTCCCGGTGGGAGTGCCGGTCGGAGTACCGGTCGGCGTCCCCGTCGGGGTGCCGGTCGGCGTACCAGTCGGCGTACCAGTCGGAGTTCCAGTGGGGGTGCCGGTCGGGGTGCCGGTCGGCGTGCCCGTCGGCGTGCCCGTCGGGGTGCCGGTCGGCGTTCCGGTAGGCGAGCCGCTGGGGCTGGTCGCCGGCTTGCCGTTGTTGGCACCGGTCGCGACCGAGACCCCGTTGTCCTCGGTGACCGAAAGGGCGAACCAGACCCGCTGGCTCGACGACACGGACAGCGGAATCGTCACGGCCGGACCCGATCCCGAGAAGGCGTTGTCACCGGAACCCGCGGCGCACACCGTTCCGGCGGCGTATGCAGCGCCGGTACGCAGGCACACATTCACGCCACCGGCCGAAAGTGTCCCGGTCGGGTAGACGTGAACGTGAAGTGCGTTGTTCTTGTCCCGCCAGAGCCACGCGGCACCACCCGATCCACCGGTTCCGGCGAGGGAGTAGCACAGAGCCTGCGGCGGGATGAACTGCGGAGCGACCGAGCAGTCGGTCTGCGCCACTGTTGTCGTTAGCGCGGCGCTTGGCGAAGCCTGCGCGGCCGCGGCGCCGACCCACGGCACGATGGCAAGGGCCGCCACGACCCCACCCGCCACGCGCACGAGCCGACTGCTGATTCGCACCTGCATGTCCACCGACCTCCGAATGACACAAAGGGGTCGGTCTCACCACTGACTCCCCGCGGCCGTTCGCGCTTTCCGAGCGAACGGTGACCGAAACAACGGCCGCGGATCAACGCCTCCCCGGCACGGCTTTCGCCCTGCCTCCTCTGACGTCCGCATCTTGTCACGCTGGAGAACGCGATGGGCAGCAGGAATCAAGCGTCCGTCCGAGTGTCGAGAGAACGCAGGCCGTTCGGCCGACGGGACGTCCCCCAAAAGTCCGAAATGCCGGTTTCGAAGGGTCTAAACGTTCGCCTGCTGTTTACGCCAGCGAATCCCGGCCTCGATGAAGTCGTCGATGTCTCCGTCGAGGACGGCCGACGTGTTGCCCGTCTCGAAGTTGTTCCGGAGGTCTTTGACCATCTGGTACGGGTGCAGGACGTACGACCGCATCTGGTTGCCCCACGAGCCGGTCGAATCGCCCTTGAGGGCATCCATCTGAGCCTGCTGTTGCTGGCGTCGCAGCTCGAGCAGCTTGGCCTGCAGGACGGCCATCGCGCTCGCCTTGTTCTGAAGCTGGGAACGCTCGTTCTGGCAGCTGACCACGATGCCGGTCGGAAGGTGGGTCAGCCGGACCGCTGAGTCGGTCGTGTTCACGCCCTGGCCGCCAGGTCCGGATGAGCGGTAGACGTCGACCCGGATCTCATCGTCCGGGATCTCGATGTGGTCGGTCTGCTCGACCACCGGAAGCACCTCTACGCCGGCGAACGAGGTCTGCCGGCGACCCTGGTTGTCGAACGGCGAGATCCTGACCAGGCGGTGGGTGCCCTGTTCGACCGAGAGCGTCCCGTAGGCGTACGGGGCCTTGACGGCGAACGTGGCCGACTTGATGCCGGCCTCCTCCGCGTACGAGATGTCGTAGATCTCGACCGGATAGCCGTGCCGCTCGGCCCAGCGGGTGTACATCCGCATGAGCATCTGCGCCCAGTCCGCGGCGTCCACCCCACCGGCTTCAGAACGGATGGTGACGAGAGCCTCGCGCACGTCGTACGGGCCGGACAGCAAGGTGCGGACTTCGAGCTCTGACACTGCCTTGCCGAGCGTCTCCAGCTCCGACTCGACCTCGGTGCGGGTGTCCCCGTCGTCCTCGGATTCGGCGAGCTCGATCAGCACCGCGAGATCGTCGACCCGACGGCGCAGCGCCTCGACCCGGGCGATCTCGTTCTGAACCCAGGACAGCCTCGAGGTCGTCCGCTGGGCACGTTCCTGGTCGTCCCACAGGTCGGGGGCAGCGGCCGCTTCGTTCAACGACACGAGCTCGGCTCTCAGCCGCGGAAGATCGACAACGGCTTCGACCCCGGCGAGAGTGCTGTCCAGCTCTCGCTGAGCCTCGATCGGATCGACGGTTGTTGCCACGGGGTGAGAGTACGACGTCGCCGCACACGCGAACGGACGCGCCGGCGCCAGGACCATCAGGTGCGGGGTCTCACCCCTCGTGGTTCGGGCCATTCAGCGTGATCGAGAGATGGGAGAAAGACCCGGACTCAGCATGGTGTGTATACGAAGTCGCCGAAGCCCTAAGGTCGGGTGGTGGCCTCCGAGCACACGCCGCTGATCGGCTCCCTGAGGATCCGCATCGACCGGGTCGTCTACACGACGATCACCTTGATGTCGGTGCTGATCGTGTACGACGGCTGGGACACGCTGAGCTTCTGGGGAGTCGCGGCCGTCATCGTCGGGCCCGTCGTCGCCATCTTCCTGTCGCACGTGTTCGCGAATTCGCTCGGATATCGCGTCGAACAGGGACGCCCGCTGACGCCCCGCGAGCGAAGGGCAGTCGTCGCAACTGAGGCGCGCTTTCTGTTCATCGCGGTTCCGCCGTTGCTGATCCTCGTGGTGCTCCACACCGCCGGGGTCTCCTACACGCGGATCATTCAGGTGATCGTCTTCGCGGGCGTACTGTCTCTCGGCCTCTGGGGCGCCGTCGCAGGACGCCGGGCCAACCTTTCCGGTTGGGCGCTCGTCGCTTCGATCGCCTACGGCTTGTTCGTCGGCCTCGTCATCCTGACCCTCCAGTCCATGCTTCAGCCGGGAACGGGGACCCTTCGGCACTGACTCGGGCGGAGTTCTGGTCGGCTCGCTCAGATATTCATGTCCTGCGGTGGCGCGCCACGCGGGACGGCGGGGGCGGCCTTTCCGCCGCCGTCCGCAAGAAACTCGCCGAAGTCGACGGTGTACGCGGTCATCGAGAGCGATCCAGCCGAGTAGCCCTCGATCATCACGTCGGCGGAGGTGTTGGCGGCACCGGCCAAGCCGGCGAGGTAGAGCAGCGGGATGAAGTGGTCGGGCGTAGGCACGGCATTGCGGAAATCGGTGTGCCCGCGTAGCGCCAGAGCGCGCTCGGGCTCCTGGGTCATCAGTTCCTTCGCGGACTCGTCGAACCGGTGCGCCCAGTCGAAGCCCGCATCCGGCTGGGCGAAGTCGACGGCCCGCAGATTGTGCACGACGTTCCCACTGGCCAGGATCAACACTCCGCTGTCCCGCAGCGGAGCGAGCTTCGCCCCGAGTTCCAAGTGATAGTCGAGCGGCTCGTTCGCGTTGATCGCGAGCTGCGCCACCGGAATGTCGGCACTTGGAAAGGCGTGCACCAGGACGGACCAGGCACCGTGATCGATGCCCCACGAGTCGTGGTCCATCCCGACCCACGTCGGCTTGACCACTTCGGCGACTTCGTCGGCGAGCTCGGGCGAACCGGGGGCGGGGTATTCGACGGCGAACAGCTCGGGTGGGAACCCGTAGAAGTCGTGAAGGGTGTGCGGCCTCGGCATCGCCGTGACCGCGGTCGCGTTGATGAACCAGTGAGCGGAGATGACGAGAATTGCCCGCGGGCGCGGCACGGCGGTTCCGAATCGACGCCACGCTTCCGTGTACCGGTTGGTGTCCAGAGCGTTCATCGGATTGCCGTGACCGATGAACGCGGCCGGCATCGATTCGGAAGTCACCTCGCCAGTTTCCTCTGGTCCGCTCCCGTGTGTCGACTGAGCACGCTGGCGTCGGGCCGGCGGCACGGTCTACGAACTGGCCCCCGAGGGTACGAGCGTGCGGATCACCCGGAGTGCGACCGACAGCGTGGCGAGGTCGAACGCCTCGGCGGTGGCGATCTCGTGCAACGTCGTCCTCGCGCGGGCAAGCCCCTCGGAGTTCGCCTGCTCCCACGCGCCGATCCGCTCGTCCGGTCCAAGGCTCGGATCTGTCGTGGCCAGGACATTGCGGCAGATGCCGGCGAGGGCGCCGTACAAGTCGTAGCGGAGCGCCATCCGCGCCAGCGCAGCCCAGCGGTCGTCCCTGTGCAGCGCGGTGATCCTGGACAACGTCCGGTCCACCTCGAACCGCTCGGACAGTGCGAAATAGATCCGGCCCACCTCTTCCAGATCCTCGCTGTCCCTGCCCTGTGCGAGCTCGACGATGTCGAGCAACGAGAACGCGTCCAGCATCGCCGCCGTCTCGTGCGCGAGCTGCTCGGGAACGCCAAGGTCGGTCAGCTCCGCAGTCCGCCGGGCCAACCGTTCGGCCTCGGATCCGCGCAGCATTCCGGCTGCGAGCGGCCGCAGTTTCGCGACGGCGGCGAAGTGCTCGATCTCGCCGTCGACATCGAGCAGCGAGCGCCTCGACTGCAGCAAGAGCCGGATCGCGCGGTCGAGCAGCCGGCGCGCTTCCAGGTAGAGCGCGGTCTGCGCGACGGTCGGAATCTCGTTGTCGAGGGCTTCGACCTGAGCCCAGAAGCTGGGCAGGTCGAATACCGCCCGCACGATCATGTAGGCCCGCGCGACCTCGTTCGTGGTTGCACCGGTCTCTTCGCACGCGCGGAACGCGAACGTGATGCCGCCTCGGTTGATCATCTCGTTGACCAGGGTCGTCACGACGAGCTCGCGGCGCAGCGGATGAGCGTCGATGCGCTCGGGGAAGCGTTCGACGATCGGCGCCGGGAAATAGCGGCGGGCCACCGGCGCGAACGCGGGGTCGTCGGGCAGCTCCGACCCGAGCAGGTCGTGCTTGAGCGTCATCTTCGAGTACGCCACCAGAACCGAGAACTCCGGCGACGTTAGTCCCAGGCCTCCCGCGAACCGCGCGTCGAGTTCCGGATCGCCGGGCAAGAACTCCAGTGCCCGGTCCAGTTCGCCTCTGCGTTCGAGATCTTTGATGAAGCGCTTGTGCACCGGCAACATCGCATGTGACTGCACCCGCGCATTCCCGAGCAGCACGTTCTGCTCGTAGTTGTCCCGCAGCACATGCGCCGCGACGTCCTCGGTCATGCTCGCCAGCAACTCGTTGCGTTGCTTGACCGTGAGGTCGCCCGAGCCGACGGCGGTGTCCAGCAGGATCTTGATGTTGACCTCGTGGTCGGACGTGTCGACGCCGGCCGAGTTGTCGATCGCGTCGGTGTTGAGCCTGACGCCCTTCTGCGCCGCCTCGATCCGTCCGCGCTGGGTCAGTCCGAGGTTTCCGCCCTCGCCGACGACCGCCGCGCGCAGATCGCGCCCGTTGACCCGGATGGCGTCGTTCGCCTTGTCGCCGACGTCGACGTGAGACTCGGTGGACGCCTTGACGTACGTTCCGATCCCGCCGTTCCAGAGCAGGTCGACCGGCGCGGACAGGATCGCCTTCATCAACTCGGCGGGGGTAACCGACGTGGCTGAGCCGGTCAGCCCGAGGGCCTCGCGGACCTGCGGCGACAC
>Ga0075017_100002750_pt1 | contig 11040 bp, 8 predicted proteins | sample AleBraG_ABR_2012_FD_71475 | JGI IMG/M metagenome (GOLD analysis project Ga0075017, IMG submission 71475) | Freshwater sediment microbial communities in response to fracking from Pennsylvania, USA - Alex Branch Run_MetaG_ABR_2012 | ecosystem: Environmental > Aquatic > Freshwater > Creek >...
TCGTCCACCCCATTTTTGAAATGTGGGCCGTTAGCTCAGTTGGTAGAGCAGGAGACTCTTAATCTCTTGGTCGAAGGTTCGACTCCTTCACGGCCCACCATCTTTCCAATGGATTGCAACCGACTGCTCCCCTTCGGATTGGGACATGGTGGAGCCCGGAGACTCAGAAGGGGCTCGACCACGGACCCGCTGGGTCGCAGAAAGAGGCGTAGATCGCACGCGGTACTTTGTGACCGGCCTCTCATCCGCATTCGGTGGCGGAAGGGGGGGTACGTCCCAACGTGACGTCGATCACGTTTGGCTGGGGAAACTGGCGGCAGCATGCCCAAATGTCAATTCTCCGATTCCATTGTGGCGGCGTCTCGTCCACGACGGGGCGGCGATGAGGCTGGCACAAGCGCCTGTTTTCCGACGGGGCTGCGCCGTCAAAGGTTTCACAATGCTTGAGTTGCTGCTGGCCATGGCGGTGGTGGGTATTCTGGCCGCAATCGCCTTGCCCGCGTACTCCTCGTACTCCCAACGCATGAAGGTCACCATAGCGGTTCGTGATTTGGGCGAGATGAGTGTTCGCATTCAGTCTTACATCAGTCTCACCAATGTTCCACCTCCCGACCTGGCCACCGTCGGCTTTGGCAACGTACTGGATCCATGGGGAAATCCCTATGCATACCTGTCCTTCAACGGACTGATTGGTAAGGGCCAGATGCGCAAAGACAAGAATCTGGTGCCTATCAATACCCAATTCGATCTCTACAGCGTGGGCCCGGACGGACAATCGAGGCCACCGATCACGGCCCACGAGAGTCGGGACGATATCATCATGGCCAACGACGGGGGGTACATTGGAACTGCCGCTGACTACTGAGCCGACCCGTTCAGGGCGCGCCTCGTACCTGCGCAGCCGCATTGGCCGACGCGTAGTCGGGCTGTTCATTCTCAGTGCCTTATTGCCGCTGATCTTGTGTGCCGCATTCCTGATACGGGAGTTCAACACCGAGCTGACACGCACGGAGCAGAACAATCTCGACGGCATGACGCGCAGCTTCGGCATGACGCTGTTGGGTCGTTTGGGCAGTGCGGATGATGTCCTGAAGGTCATCGCCTCGACGCCAGGGGCCAGCGACGCGAGCATTCAGGACGACGTGGAGCGCCTGTTGTGGGTGCGCAGCGCGCAGCGCATCAAGGTCGGCCGCCCCGCGTCCCGCACCGAGCAGTCCTTACCCTCTCCGGACGCCAGGCAGCATTCCGCACTACAAGGCGGCGAGACCGTGGTATTGCTGGCCAGTGATCTGGAGGCGAATCCGCAGGTTTTCCTGGTCCGTCAGTTACCGAGCGGCGCACTCCTGTATATCGAATTGAATTCGCCCTGGTTGTTTGCAGATGCGCATGAATATGCAGCGGACGCCAGTCTCCTGGTCCTGAATGAGCGCGGGGAGCGAATCAACACCACCATGCCGGCGGAGAACGAACACGCCGTGCCCTCGGAGCGCGAACTGAGGGCCTCGTTGGCAACGGTCCACGCCTCTGGCGGTGCGCGCACCTCAACTGCGGCCGAGGTCGCGGGCTCCCCGTCACGCTGGATGATTCGCAGTTGGGAAGTGTTCCTCCGCAGTCGCTTCGCCTCGCCCTCCTGGAAGTTGGTTGCCCTGCGCGACCGCCCGACCCTGTGGTCAGGGAGCGGGTCGATGCCATTGCTGTTGGCGGTCATTCTGCTGACGATCCTGCTAATCACCGGGCTATCGATGATCACCATTCGCCGGCAGTTGCGCCCGTTGGACCTGCTGACGCGGGCCACCAAGCGATTGGCGCAACGAGATTTTACCGCCTTCAGCGGACTGACCTGGGACGACGAATTCGGCGATCTGGCGCGCTCCTTCGGTGTGATGTCGGGGAGACTGCGTATGCAGTTTGCGGCCTTGGAGACTTTGGCCGAAGTTGATCGAATTCTGCTGCACTCGCCCGAGCTCGAACTGATATTGGATACGCTGCTGCCGCGCATGGCAGGGGTTTTGCGCTGTGCGAGCGTCTCGGTATTACTGTTCGATCCGGATTCCGACGATCATGGCCGCATCTACGACTATCGCACTTCTCAGACTGAACGGCTTCCGGTGCGCCGATTGGCGGCCGACATCGTGGCGTTGCGCGCAGCCTGTGAGAAGTCTCCGAAGCTGGTCGTCGCCGCGGAGGCTGCTGCGAAACTCTCATGCCTGGCGCCGATCGCCGGCCCGGGCGATGGCACGGTTCATTTACTTGCGCTCCGGCATGACGGTCACAGCGCCGGGGTACTGTGCATCGGGTACGGGAGTGAGCGCGACGCACACGAGGACACCGGCGTGGGCGCCACCGATTTTGCCGACCGCCTCTCGCTGATACTGGCCAAGTTGGCGCAGAACGAGAATCTGCAGCGCCAGGCCCATTTCGATGCGCTTACCGGCCTGCAGAACCGGCAGTTGTTTTCGGACCGCGTCGCCACCGCCGTGAGCACGGCGCAGGAGCGACACGCCATGGGCGCCTTGCTGTACATCGATCTGGATCATTTCAAGCGTGTCAACGATACGGCAGGGCACGATGCGGGCGACAAGTTGCTGCAGATCGTGGGACGGCGCCTGGCCGAGGCGGTGAGCGGCGAAGTCAGCGTGGCGCGCCTGGGTGGGGACGAGTTCGCAGTTCTGTTGCCCGCGATCACCGCGCCGGACGTGGCGCGCCAGCTCGCCGAGCAGGTGATCGCAAATGTGCAGCGCCCAATCGACATCGACGGCCGCGAACACCATGTGTCGGCGAGCGTCGGAATCTCAGTGTTTCCCACGGACGGCGAGCGGCTGGAGGATCTGTTCAAGACCAGCGATATTGCCATGTACCAGGCCAAGGAGGCGGGTCGGGGCCGCGCAGTGTTCTTCCAAGCCGAGATGCAGCACCGGATGCTGGAGCGCCTGGCGATGGAAAGTGGCTTGCACCGCGCGCTGCAGAGCAGCGAGTTCAAATTGCTGTATCAACCTATTGTCACAGGTGGGGTTCGCGCTGGTCTGGGCGTGGAGGCGCTGGTGCGTTGGCCGGGGGCCAGTCGTTCCGAGTGGATGTCGCCGGGCGAGTTCGTCCCTGTCGCGGAAGAGAATGGCCTGATTGTGCCGCTCGGTGATTGGATTTTGCGCACGGCGTGCGAGCAATTTGTGCAGTGGCGAGTCGAGGGGCTATACCTCGACTATGTGTCGGTGAACGTGTCGGTGCGCCAGCTGCGCGAGAGCGGGTTCGTGGGCCGGGTCATGCTTGCGCTACGCGAGTGCGGCATGCGGGCCGAGGAACTGCAGCTCGAAATTACCGAAGGCGTTCTGGCTCGCGGCGCGGAATTGGCCCAAATGCTGCAAGAGCTTGCCAGCGCAGGCGTGCGGCTGGCCTTGGATGATTTTGGAACGGGCTATTCGTCCTTGAGTTACCTGCGCAATTATCCCATCCATACGGTGAAAATCGATCGCTCCTTCATCATGGGCCTGCCGCAGGACGCGGCGGCCTGCCGGCTGGCTGAATCCATCATTGTCATGTGCGGGGCCTTGGGCAAGCACGTAGTGGCTGAGGGCGTGGAGACCGAGGCGCAATTGGCGTTTCTGCGGCGCGCGGGCTGTACCTCGATACAGGGATACCTGTTTGGCCGACCCATGGAAGCTTACGACATTCCGGGTTTCTCGCGCCGCTTGCGCTCGAGTGTAGAGGGATTGGTGGACTTGCCGGTGCCTGCCGGCGCGCAAGCCTTGTCCTCAAAGCCCGATTCGGCGACCACCGCGGCGGCGTAGGCGCGGTTGCTCTTCGACGGCTTAGCGGCTCTCCATCAAAACAACAAGTGCAGCTCGGCGAACAGGAGCTGTCGATTCTCCAGATCACTTTGCGGGATGCCGCGAAACCGGCGCCAACCCGCGCGCCCCTGGATGAAGGGGTAGGGCGTGTACTCGTACAGTACGCTCCAGCGTGTCTGCTGGTCGTTGCTTACGGCGCGGTTCGGATCGTAGTACTCGGCAGTCACTTTGAGATTCTGGCCTTTCTTGAAGCCCCAGTCGGCTTCGGCCAAACCGCCCAGCAAACGACGCGGGCCACCGCGGTAACTGGCGTCCCGGACCAGATCCAGTTCACCGAGCCAGGCGACCTGTCCGGTGTGCAATCCCGCAAACACGCCCTGGACTTCTCGATTACCCAAGTTGGATTGCTCGAACAGGGTTGCGACGCCGGCGCGCCACCGACTGAGGATCCGAACCACCTGGCCCGTGATTTGATGGCCGGTGCTGGTAGCGAGGTTGGCGTCCCCGCGCGTGTAGTCCAGCTGTGCGGACCACTCGGGGCGCTCGAATCCCAATTCAACCCCTTTGTCGGGCGTCGTCATGCTGATGCCACTGACCTCGCGGACGAATGCCGTGTTGTCCTGGAGGCGCCAGCCAAAGGGCAGATAGAGCTGTCCCACCTTCAGATACAGCCCGGTACGCGGGTCGCTGAAGCGACCGTAGTATTCCATCGGTACTCGATTGCCCGGCGCGAGTTGCTCGTCCACATAGTAGGACAGGCGATCCGGGATCAGCATCAGGTTGGCGTAGGCGCGAACCTGTTCGAAGCCGGACTGCCGCTGGCTTGGATTGTCCGGCACGCGGGTGTCGGATTCCGCCCAGCGCGCGTCAGCGCCGAGCTGGAGGAATTTAAGCGGCGTGCCCGTCCACAGTGGAAAGCCGCTGGGCAGCGTGTGCTGTGGCAACACGTTTTCGGCGAAGATGTTGCCGAATGCGGTGCGCAGGCCGCCGCCCGTGGGATTGACGTGGCAGGCGTTGCACTTGTAGCCCATCTGCACGGCCAGGTACGGCTCGGCGAGCGCGGGCGGAGCTGCGGCCACCGTTGAGCACAGCAGTGCGAGCCACCAAGCCGTCTGTCGCAAGCTCACGGCTCTGCGCTCGCGCCGGCACTCGCGCCCACATTGACCGTGAATTCGGTGGCGAGCGTGTCGCGATCAGCGGCCCCGAGGTGCTGTCCCGCAAGGTCCGATAAGCTCAAGTTCGATGCACTTGGGACAACCAGACGATAGGCGCCATGCTCAAGCGGGAGCCGCGGCGTGATCATCAGTGTGGTGGGATTCCCCACCGGCACGGCCGCGTCAACCGCTATTACTTCAGTGCCGACCAATCTTTCAGGGCCGGAGGCCGCTGAGGGCAGGCGCTCGAGTCTGACCAAGGAGGCATCGAGGTCCGAGGCATCCAGCTCATGATTGAAGACCAGGAATATCCTGGCCGGCGCCTCCGTCAATGCGTCGCCCGTCGCCGGCATCGTTTTTGTGAGCGCCAAGCGCGACGCGGTCGACGAGGCCGCATTGGCGCTCATGGTGTTGTTCAAGGCGCCATCGGTCACCCACTGGCGGATGACGGCAATCGTGGCCGCCGAAAGCGGCGGCTCGCCCAAGGGCATCTGCGCGCCGACGGCGGCCACGCCTTCAATCTTTTGAACCATATAGCTGTTATCGGGATCACCGGGCTTGATGCGCAAAGTGCCGGGCGATTCGGTACTGGGCACACCTACGAGCAGGGCATAGCTGTTGGCGGCATCCAAGCGCAGGCCCTGGGGCGCGGCGCCTCCAGCGTGACAGACGCTGCAGATGGGTGTGAAGACATTGTCCTGAATGGACTGAAAATTGGCCTCCAGCGGAGCAGCCGGCCCAGTTGATCCAAGCGGCTGGCCGTTGCTGTCCAATCCCACGCCGTTGCCGGCGCAGGCGCTCAGCGCCAAGCCGCAGAGGGCTACAAAAGCGCGGCTATGGTCGAGCCGCAGGCAGTGAATCCAAAAGCAGTCCACGCCATAGGTAGGTAAATTCGCGCGGATAGTTCATTGCATTGCCGGACCGGCACTTCCTTCGTGTCTGTGAACACGCGGTGGTTCCAATGGCCTGGACCCTGCCTTCGCCGGGCCGCTTGGGAGTACTATCGACCCATGGTTACCATAACTGCTGCCGAAGCGGGTGCCTTCAACGAGCGCTGGGAATTGGTGCAGGAGCGCTAAGAGGGCGAACTGAGAAGCACAACAGAAGAGGCGAAGTTTCAGCGACTCTGCGCTTTTATGGCTGGGCGCCTCTAGCATTTCCGACATGCTCGATAGCTTTGATCGCCTCGTGCGTCAATCTCGCGGCGGCGCGCCCTGACGCAGAATCACGCGGGGCAGGCCTACCAGGCGCGAGCGATCCAGTCGCGCTCGCTCGGTGGTGGAGTCGGTGCGGTAGACCAGATCCGGATGGCTGAGGGCGTAGCGGGCGCGCAGTTCGTTCTCGAACTCGGCCACCGACAGGGGTAGGCGCAGGTCCCCGACCACCGTGGCCGAGTCGGTGCCCAGCAGCTCGCAGGCGCAGCGCACCATCAGTTGTGCCCGGCGTTCGCTGACCAATACGCGCTTGGGCGCGGGCTGCATCTCCGGCGCATGACGCACGGCCGAATTGCGGGCGCTGCTCACCAGGGTCTCTTCGCTCAGTTCCACTGCCGTACTCCTCGCTGCCTGTATTGGACTGCCCGGGACGGAGTAGAAACAATTCATGCTGAACCGTTCCTGAACCTGCGGGAGATCATCACGCGAGACTGAAACTGGCCGGCCGAATGGGAGAAACCACCCATTAATTACAAGTAAATTTTTCACCGCTCGGAGTGAGGGTGGCGCGGCGCGGCGCGGTGCGGCTCGGCTCGGCTCGGCTCGGCTCGGGGGATCCGGGCTGGCAAACCGGCGGGGGAGGCCACCGAGGGACCAACACGACCCCAACACGACCTTAGGACTCCCCTACGCTATAATCGCCGGCTGCTTACACGGGCGACCTTTGGCGCGAAAGTGGCGGAACTGGTAGACGCGCTGGCCTTAGGAGCCAGTGGGGTAACCCGTGAGAGTTCGAGTCTCTCCTTTCGCACCACCCCTGAACCTAGGTAGGGGGTAGGCGGCCAGCGGCAATGGACCTTCAGGAATGTGTCAGACATGCAGATATCTTTAACAGCGACCAGCGGATTGGAGCGGCGGCTCGAGGTGACGGTACCGGGCGAGACGGTGACCGCACAGGTGGACGAGAGGCTCAAGGAGCTGGCGCGCACGGCGCGACTCAAGGGCTTTCGCCCGGGTAAGGTGCCGTTCGCGGTGGTTCGCAAGCAATACGGCGGCCAGGTGCACACGGAAGCCGTGACCGAATTGATGCAGCGCTCCTTCAGTGAGGCGGTCAGCCGTGAGCGGCTGCGGCCGGCTGGAGATCCGCGCATCGAACCCATCCAGGTACAGCCCGGCGCACCGCTCCGGTTTGCGGCCGTGTTCGAAGTGCTCCCGGAAATTGCCATCGGGCCGCTCGAGACTATCAAGATTGAACGCCCGCTAGCGTCGGTGTCCGATGCGGACGTGGACGCAATGATTGAGCACATGCGCCGGCAGAAGCCCATCTTCACTGAGGTGGCGCGAGCGGCCGGGGAGACGGACCGGGTCACCATCGAATTTGAAGGCCGAATTGACGGCGAGCTGTTTCCTGGGGGTAAGGGCGAGGACTTAAAGGTGGTGCTGGGAGCGGGAACGATACTCGCCGAGCTGGACAGCGCACTGCGGGGCATGCTCAAGGGCGAGCACAAGCAAGTGCCGGCACGCTTCCCCGACGACTACGGGGCCAAGGCGGTGGCCGGAAAGAACGCTTCGTTCAGTCTCACAGTGAAATCGGTGGAGGCGCAATCGCTGCCCGAGCTGGATGAGGCCTTGGTACGCTCCTTTGGCCTGAACGAGGGCGGGGTGGACGAGTTCCGTGCCCAGGTGCGCTCCACCATGGAGCGGGAAGTGAATGATACGGCCCAGCAGCGGGTGCGAGAGCAGCTGCTTGACGCCCTGTATCGGGCCAACCCACTGGATGTGCCACGGGTCATGCTCGACAGCCAGGTGCGGGAACTTCAGCTGCAGACCCTCAAGCGCATGGGCGTCCAAAAGGTGGAGCGCCTGCCCCCGCGCGAGCCCTATGAGGAGCCGGCGCGAAAACGTGTGACTTTGGGGCTGATCATTGGCGAGCTGGTGCGCGCCAATGGGATTCGGGTGGACCGGGGTCGGGTGGAGCAGCGGCTCAATGCGGTGGTCGGGGCGTACCCCGATCCGGACGCCGTGCGGCGCCAGTACCTGCAGAGCCGGGAGGCCATGGCGCAGATCGAGTCCGCAGTTCTCGAAGATCAGGCCCTGGACTGGGTACAGTCGCGCGTGGCCCTGGTCGATAAACCGATGAGTTTTGGCGAACTCACCGGCTTTGAACGATCCAAGACCTGACACAGTTTGCAATTAACCGTCGCGCGAAATTTTGACCGATTCAACGTAAGGGGTGAGTGCCGATGAATGAGCGTGGTTTGAACCTGGTGCCGATCGTTGTGGAGCAGACCGCGCGGGGCGAGCGCTCGTACGATATTTATTCCCGACTCCTCAAGGAGCGGGTGATTTTCATTGTCGGCCAGGTTGAGGACTACATGGCCAATCTCGTGGTTGCACAGCTCCTGTTCCTGGAGTCGGACAATCCGGATAAAGATGTGGCGCTGTACATCAATTCGCCGGGCGGTTCGGTGAGCGCGGGGCTCGCGATTTACGACACCATGCAGTTCATCAAGCCCGATGTGAGCACCATCTGCGTGGGACTTGCCGCGTCGATGGGCGCGGTACTGCTGGCGGGCGGCGCTCACGGCAAGCGCTTTTCGCTGCCCAACTCCAAGATCATGATCCACCAGCCCTCGGCCGGGTTCCAGGGGCAGGCCTCGGACATCGATATTCACGCCCGCGATGTCATGGAGACTAAAGAGCGGCTCAACCGCATTCTGGCGCACCACACCCATCAGTCCGTGGAGCGGGTCAAAGCCGACAGCGATCGGGACAACTTCATGGTGGCCGAGGCCGCCATGGCCTACGGCCTGATCGACAAGGTGCTGGCGAAGCGGATGGATTCCCCACCCGGCGCGCCGGCGGCGCCGACTGCTCCGCCCGCGCCCGCAGCGCCCGCCCCAACCGTCAAACCCGCCTAAAGGGCGCAATCGAGTGCTAAAGGGCATGAATAACAACACCTTAGCTTGGACGCAGTTCTTTGCGCCCCCCGCTTTGGGCATGTTATATAAGATCCTGAGGATTACCCGAGGTGGCGCGCAGTGACTGAAGATTCCCGAACGCGGACGGACGACGGCAAGCTGTTGTACTGCTCGTTTTGCGGCAAGAGCCAGCATGAGGTGCGCAAACTCATTGCCGGGCCCTCGGTGTTCGTCTGCGACGAGTGCGTGGAGCTGTGCAACGACATCATCCGCGAAGAGCTGGAAGATCGCGCCGACAAGGCGCGCGACAAGCTGCCCAAGCCGCACGAAATCAAGAAAGTCCTGGATGAGTACGTCATCGGCCAGGAGCGGGCGAAGAAGGTGCTGGCGGTTGCTGTGTACAACCATTACAAGCGCCTGCAGACGCGCGGCGCCACACGCGGCAAGGATGATATCGAGCTGGCCAAGAGCAACATTCTGCTTATCGGCCCCACCGGCTGCGGCAAGACTTTGCTGGCCGAAACCCTGGCCCGATTGCTGAATGTGCCGTTTACGATTGCGGATGCCACCACGCTCACCGAGGCCGGGTATGTCGGCGAGGACGTGGAAAATATCATTCAGAAGCTGCTGCAGAAGTGCGATTACGACGTTGAGAAGGCGCAGACCGGCATCGTCTACATCGATGAAATCGACAAGATTTCCCGCAAGAGCGATAACCCGTCCATTACCCGCGACGTGTCGGGTGAGGGCGTGCAGCAGGCGCTGCTCAAACTCATCGAGGGCACCATCGCCTCGGTACCGCCCCAGGGCGGGCGCAAGCATCCCCAGCAGGAGTTCCTGCAGGTGGATACCTCCAATATTCTGTTTGTGTGCGGCGGGGCGTTCGCGGGACTCGAGAAGATCATTCTCAATCGCACCAACAAGAGCGGCATCGGCTTTACCTCCGAAGTGCGCAGCGCCGATCAGAAACCCCACGGCTCGGATCTGTTCCATGAAGTGGAGCCCGAGGATCTGATCAAATTTGGCCTGATTCCTGAGTTCGTCGGGCGCTTGCCCGTGGTGGCGACGCTGGATGAGCTGGACGAAGCGGCCTTGATGATCATCCTGACCGAGCCCAAGAACGCCCTGACGAAGCAGTATCGGAAGCTCTTCGAGATGGAAGGCTCCGAGCTGGACTTTCGCGAGGAGGCTCTGCGCGCCGTGTCGCGCCGCGCCATGCAGCGCAAAACGGGCGCACGGGGCCTGCGCACCATTTTGGAGAATGTGCTGCTCGATACCATGTACGAGCTGCCCTCGCTTCGTAACGTCGCCAAGGTGGTGGTCGATGAGGCGGTCATCGAGGGGACGACCAAGCCCTACATCGTGTATCGCACTGAGGAGCCGCGCCTGGCCCCTGTCGAGGAGCCCCGCCGAGCGGGCGGTGTTGGGCACGCCTGAGCAGCGACCGAGCGGCCAGCGGCACGGTTGGCGGGAAAGGCCCGTCCGGGCGCACGGCACGCGGGTGCGCGGTTGAATTTGCGTCGCGGTGCCCCCATGCTCATCGATGAGGGCTGACTCAGGCCCCTCCACACCGAGAGAACGAACCAGTGAACGAATCCGCCAAGCCTCCTAAAGCCGCAAGCATCGAAATTGACGAGGCGACCCCGAAGGGATCGGCGGAGCCCGAGCCCAGCGTTCCGGCGCTGATGGGCGGCGCCATCCCGGTGTTGCCGCTGCGTGACGTGGTGGTGTATCCGCACATGGTCATCCCGCTGTTCGTGGGGCGGGAGAAGTCCATCCATGCGCTGGATGCGGCCATGCAGGCCGATAAGCGCATCATGCTGGTGGCGCAGAAGCAGGCCGATGTGGATGATCCGAAGCTGGAGGATCTGCACGGTTTCGGTACCGTGGCGACCATCCTGCAGCTGCTGAAACTCCCCGATGGCACGGTCAAGGTGCTGGTGGAGGGGCTGGAGCGGGCGCGCGTAGTGCAGATGCGCCTGGCCCTGCCGCCGGGCGTGACCAGCCATACGCATGCGTACTACGC
>Ga0075017_100002751_pt1 | contig 11039 bp, 9 predicted proteins | sample AleBraG_ABR_2012_FD_71475 | JGI IMG/M metagenome (GOLD analysis project Ga0075017, IMG submission 71475) | Freshwater sediment microbial communities in response to fracking from Pennsylvania, USA - Alex Branch Run_MetaG_ABR_2012 | ecosystem: Environmental > Aquatic > Freshwater > Creek >...
GGTCACGACGACGAGCGGGCGGTGCGCCACGGCTGCGTCGGCGGACGCGACGGTCGCGACGTCGAGGGACGCGCCGCGGTCGAACGAGACCGCCACCGCCGCACCGCGGACGCCCATCGCGCGGGCGACGGCGGCTGCGGTGGCGGCGCGATCGGGGCCGGTGAGGCGCACGACGGAGCGGACGCCGAGCGCGCGCAGCCGGGCGATGACCGTGCGCGACACCTGCGTCGCGGAGCCGACGACGTAGGCAGTGGTCGCCTTCCGTCGGGTGATGTCGGCGGCCACCACGGCGGGGAGCGCGGTCGCCGTCGTCAGCAGACGTGGGGCGCCCTTGACGGCCGCCAGCGGGGCGGCGAGCAGGGCCTCGGGGAGCCCGGCGTCGTCCCCCGGGGCGAGCACGACCGTGTGCGAGCTGGGAGCGGCGAGGCGGCCCGCCTGCACCGACGCGGCGTAGCGCGTCGAGGGGTCGAGGCGGGCGGCCTGCGGGCACGGGCCGAGCGGCGACGTGGTCGTCGCGGAGACGACGTAGGACACCTCGACGGGGCGTGCGCTCGCCGAGCTCGACAGCACGAGGCGGTAGGGACCGGGCAGCGCCGCGCGGCCGTCGGTGCGCTTCTGGTCCCAGTGCACAGCGAGCTGCCCGGACTGCGCCTGCATGCCGGAGAGCACGCGCACCGGCGAGCTCTGACAGACCGAGAACACCTCGAGCCGCCACGCGGCGCGGGTCGTGGTGGTGGTGCGGACCACCGTCCCGACCGTGCCGTAGGCCGATGCCGCAGGACTCGCTGCCGGCAGGACGCTCAGCGTCCCCAGGGTGCGCCCGCCAGCCAGAGCAGCTGGCACCGCCGCCTGCGCGAGCGCACCGGTCGTCATCACAGCCGCCAGCGACAGCGCGAGCGTGGTGCCGCTCGCGACGAGGCGGTGGCCGATCGGCACGGTCGCTCCTCCGGGGGTCGGATGGGGACGCGCGGTCGGTCGATCCCGCTGCCCTCTTCCTCACCCATCGGGGTGAACGCACCAGGACTTGACCCCTGTCACACCAGATACGCCCGTCCGCCACCCCCGTGCGGCCCGCATCCCGGCGGGACCGGGGTGCCGTAGCCCGTAAAATGGAGCGGATGAGCCCGTCGAACCCCGTCACGGACAGTGACCGCCCCCTGCACTCCGTGCTGAGGCGCGCGGTCGCCGTCGCGAGCGTCATGACGGTGCTCGCGACCACGGTGAGCGCGGCCGGCTGGCTGACCCTCACCCGGTTGTCGAGCAACATCACGACCGTCGACGTCACCTCCGAGCTCGGCACCCAGCGCCCCGCGAAGGCCACGCCCGCGAAGCCGGCCGAGTACGAGCCGATGAACATCCTCGTGCTGGGCACCGACACGCGCACCGGGCAGGGCAGCGGCTTCGGCAACGCGGCCGACACCGCCAGCGGCACCGGCCACAGCGACACCACGATCCTGTTCCACGTCTCCGGCGACCGGCAGCACGCGGTCGGCGTGAGCATCCCCCGGGACTCGTGGGTGACGCGCCCATCGTGCAAGGGCAGCGGCAGCGTCACCGGCCGCATCAACGCCGCGTTCGCCGAGGGCGGCGCGGGCTGCGCGATCAAGGCCGTGGAGCAGCTCACGGGCGTCTTCATCGACCACTACATCGTGGTGGACTTCGTCGGGTTCAAGGCCGTCGTCGATGCGCTCGGCGGCGTCCAGGTCTGCCTCACCACCGCGGTCGACGACTCCAAGAGCCACCTCAAGCTCGCCGCGGGTCCGCACCTGCTCTCCGGCGACCAGGCCCTCGCCTTCGCCCGCGTGCGGCACGGCATCGGAGACGGCTCGGACATCAGCCGGATCGGCCGCCAGCAGGACTTCCTCAGCTCGATCATCCGGGCCGTCACCGACAAGGGCCTGCTGCTCGACCCCACCAAGCTCTACTCCGTGCTGAGCGCGGTCAGCAGCTCGCTCACCACCGACCCGCAGATGGGCAAGTTCGACTTCGAGCAGCAGCTCGCGGTGAGCCTCGCCTCGATCCCGCCCGCGAACATCACCTTCGTCACCGTGCCGTGGGTCGGCCGTTCCGACGGCGCCACTGTCGAGTGGACGTCGAGGGCCGACAAGATCTGGGCCGCGATCAACGCCGACGTGCCCTACGGCGGATCCACCACCGTGCCGAGCGGCCAGAAGGCGCTCACCGCGGCGCCGGCGTCGATCCGGGTCCAGGTGCTCAACGGCACCGGGACGCCGGGCGCCGCGACGAAGGCGGCGGCCCTGCTCTCGAACGCCGGGTTCGTCGTCGTCGGCACCGCCAACGCGAAGCCGTCGCCGGTGACCACGTCGCTCGCCTACCCCGCCGGCCAGGCCGAGGCTGCGCGCACCCTCGCCTACGCGGCATCGGTGGCCGCGCCGACCGTCGCGGGAACCGGGCGCACCCTGGTGCTCACGATCGGCACGGACTGGACGGGCAAGCTCGTCCCCGTGGTGATCCCGGACAAGAGCACCGCCGCGTCGGTCAAGACCGCGGACAAGGCCGTCTGCTCCTCCTGAGCGACGGGTACCGGAGGGCGCTACGTGAGCACGGCGTCGCAGCGCTCATGCGCGGCCACGGCGTCGAGGTCGGAGCCCGGGTCCGCGACGAGCACCACGGACCCCGCGACGGCGAGCGGCACCGCGAGCATCGCGAGCACCGCCTCGGTCGACGTCGTGACGTCGCACAGCAGCCGGCCGCCGCCGCGCAGGCCGACGCGCTCCGCGATCGACGCCCCCTCCATCAGCGCCTGAACCTGCGTGAGGACGCGACCGTCGAACGCGAGCCAGTCGGTGTCGCCGCTGACGGTCTCGTAAGGCGTGAAGCGGTCGCCGTGCGCGCGCACCTCGACCGCGGCGTCGAGCAGGCCGGCCGGCAGCGGTGTCGCGAACGGCATGCCGAACGGGTGCAGCGACGTCGCGAGGGCGAGCGGGGCCCGGGGGGCCTCGAGCCGGGCCGGGCCGACGACGCTGACCTCGACGGCGGCGTCGGAGGGGTCGCCGTCGATCCACGCGGCACAGCCGACGGCGGCGCACGCGCCGAGCCAGACGGCGGCCTGCCAGTGCGGCGGCAGCAGCAGTGCGACGCGGGCACCGACGCCGGCGTCTGCGTCGTCGCGCAGCAGGTTCGCCGCCTTGGCGACGTTGTTGTCGAACGTGCGCACCGACAGCTCGGTGCGCTCGCCCGCGGGTCCGACGTAGGTGACGAGGGGCTGGGCAGGGTCGCCGGCATGCAGGACGCGCAGCGCCTCCGCGACGGTGGTGGGGGTCACGCGCCGACACTACGGCGCGCGTCGCGCTCGTCCCGGTGTGGGACAGTGGCGCCGTGCTTGAAGCAGTCCTGCTCGTCGGCGGCCAGGGGACCCGGCTGCGGCCTCTCACCGTGACGACTCCGAAGCCCATGCTCCCCGTCGCCGGCGTGCCGTGCACCGAGCACCAGATCGCCCGCGCCCGCGCGGCCGGCGTGACCCGCGTGATCCTGGGGACCTCCTACAAGCCCGAGGTGTTCCTCGACTACTTCGGCGACGGGTCGCGCTTCGGTGTGGAGCTGGTCTACGCCACCGAGGACGTCCCGCTCGGCACGGGCGGGGCGATCCGTCACGTCGCGCAGCACCTCGAGAGCGACCCCGACGCCCCCGTCCTCATCTTCAACGGCGACGTGCTCTCCGGGCACGACATCGCCGGCCAGGTCCAGCGCTGGCGCGACGACTCCGCCGACGTCTCGCTGTACCTCACCCGGGTGCCGGACCCGCGTGCCTACGGGCTGGTGCCGACCGACGCGGACGGCCGCGTGCTCGCCTTCCTCGAGAAGCCGACCAGCCCCGAGGAGATCGTCACCGACCAGATCAACGCCGGCTGCTACGTCTTTCGCCGCTCGCTCATCGACGCCATCCCCTCAGGGCGACCCGTGTCCGTCGAGCGCGATACCTTCCCCGGTCTGCTCGACGCCGGCGCCCTGGTCACCGGCTTCGTCGACGACGGCTACTGGCTCGACCTCGGCACGCCGCTCGACTTCGTGCAAGGCTCGCGCGACCTCGTCACCGGCCGGGCGCCGAGCCCGGCACTGCCCGGACGCACCGGAGACTTCCTCGTACGCCCCGGCGCGGAGGTCGCCGACGACGCGGTCCTCACCGGCGGCACGTTCGTCGGCGCCGGCGCCACGGTCGGGTCCGGCGCGATCGTCGACGGCTCGTCGCTGTTCGACGGTGCGATGGTCGCCGCGGGCGCGCACGTGCGCGACTCGGTGATCGGCTCCGGGGCGATCATCGGCGCTGGCGCCTACCTCGACGGCGTGGTCGTCGGGGACCGTGCGGTCGTCGGTCCGGGCAACGAGCTGATCCGCGGCGCCCGCGTCTGGCCGGGCGTGGCGCTCGGCGAGACCGCCGTCCGATTCTCCTCCGACCGCTAGCTCCCCATGGACGGCGTCACGCGGGAGTGGCGACCTTCGTGGCCCGTGAGCCTCGGCTCGACTCTGGGCAGCCTCGCGCGAGGTCGACGTGACCCGACGTACCGGCGGACTCCCGACGGTGCACTGTGGCGCACGATGCGAAGCCCAGAAGGCGTTGCGACGCAACGACTGACGACTGCGGGCGGCGTGGTCGCGTCGACGGCCTGGGGGCCGGGTGCGCAGTGGGCGACGGAGCGGCTTCCCCAGATCCTCGGCGTCGACGACGACGTGTCGACCTTCGACCCGACCCTCCATCCGCTGGTCGCCGAGCAGTGGAGACGCGTCGGCGCGGGGATGCGCACACCGTCGGTCGGCGTCGTGGTCGAGGTCCTCGCCGCCGCGGTCCTCGAGCAGCGCGTGACCGGGATCGAGGCGCGTCGTTCGTGGGGCTGGCTGCTGTCGGCGTACGGCGAGCCTGCGCCCGGGCCGGCACCCGAGGGCATGCGGGCCTTTCCCGAGCCCGGTGTCGTCGCTGGCGTCCCGTCGTGGGAGTGGCACCGCGCGGGCGTCGACGGCACGCGGTCGGCGACGATCCTGCGCGCGATGTCCTACGCCGGGCGGCTGGAGGAGTGCGCAGGAATGCCGGTCGGGTCCGCGCGTGCGCGGCTGGAAGCGCTGCCCGGCGTCGCAGGGTGGACCTCGGCAGAGGTCGCGTCGCGCTCGCTCGGCGACGCCGATGCGGTGAGCTACGGCGACTTCCACGTGGCCCGCAACGTGGTCTACGCCCTGACCGGGGAGACCGACGGCACCGACGAGCGGCTCGCCGAGCTGCTGCTGCCGTGGGCCGGTCACCGGGGCCGCGTCGTGCGCCTCGTCGAGCTCACCGGCATCTCGCGACCTGCTCGCGGCCCGCGCTACACCCCGCTCGACCACCGCGGCCGCTAACCCGGCCGCACGCGCGTGCGCCCGGCTCGACAGGGGAACGCTCCCAGCGCGTCGGGCGGCGTTCACCCCACCCGCCCGGCGCGCCTCACGGTCCGATCTGCCTCTAGGGTGCGCAGACCGCGCGGCAGACCCGCCCGACACACGGAGGACCTGCATGGGCCTGGCCCACGAGCACTCGTTCTACGACCACGCCGATCCTCGCTACCTCGTGTGCGACTGCGGTCAGTTCGCCGTGCGACGCCGCACGCCGACCGGCCAGTTCGACCTCCGGCTCGTCGACCCGCCACGTCGCTCGTTCGGCGACGCCGCCGACGACACCGACCGGTGGCGCACCGCGGTCCGGGAGACCACCCCCGCCTGACCGCGGCCGCCTCGTCGCGGCGCTGCCGCGGTGAGTGCGACGACCGCGCGCTCGGCGGCGGTGCGAACCCGCGCAGTCCGTCGCAGCGCAAAGCCGGCACGTCGCCGAGGGCCTCGTCGACGCGGTGCTGCGAGACCCGCGTCGGCGCCATCTCGCCGACGCGCCGGGGCTCGTCCCCCCGAGTGATCCGCACGATGTCGACGGCGCCGTCGTCGTCCCAGCCGTGCAGCAAGCCGCGTGGGTCCCTGGCCGAGGTGGCGTCGCGATCCGCCGGGCGGTGCTCGGTACATCGGGCTAGCGTGCCCGGCACCGGACACGCACGAAGGAGAGCCCCCATGCCCGATCGCGCGCACGTGGCGCTGTACGCGCTCGATGTCGCGAAGCTCGCCCGCTTCTACACCGACGTCGTCGGGTTCGAGATCCACGAGGTCGACGACGGGTTCACCACGCTCCACTCGCCCACCCTCGAGCTCGTGGTCGTGCGCATCCGCCCGGAGCATGCGGACGGGCTCACCGTCACGGATCCGCCGGAGCGCCGCGAGGACACCCCGATCAAGGTCAGCTTCGTCGTGGCGAGCCTCGAGGCCGCGCGCGGACTTGCGCCGCGCTACGGCGCGGTCGTCGATCCGTCGGAGCAGGAGTGGACCTGGAGCGGCTTCACCCGGTGCGACGGCCACGACCCGGAGGGGAACGTCGTCCAGCTCATGCAGACCGCGGACTGACGCGTCCGGGTCGCGATCGCTAGAGCGCCGCGGCCACCAGCACGTCGAGGTCCTTGGTCACCACGTCGCTGAAGTCGCCGATCTGCGCGAGCTGCACCAGCACCCCGCCGTTCGACCTCGGGTGCACGAACACCTCGGACCAGAAGCCGGTGGGGTCGTGCGCGAGCCCGAAATGCTCGACGCCGTGCGCGTCGAGAACCGCGACCGCGGCGTCGATGTCGTCGACGGCGAACGTGAGGTGATGCGGCCCGCCACGCCCACCGTTGCCGGCGAAGAAGCGGTCGAAGAAGGTGGACCCCGGCGTCGGTGCCATCAGCTCGATCTTCCCGTCGCCCAGGGAGAACACCGCGGTCACGGCACCGATGGGCAGGACCTCGCCGTAGCGGAACATGCCGCCGAGCACATCGCGGTAGAACGACACCAGGGGCGCGAGCGACGGGCCCGCGACCGCCGTGTGGTCGTAGCGCGCACCGACGGAGCCCAGGGCCGCGGTCAGCGTCTCGTCGGTCATCGGGGTCCCTCTCGTCCTGGGGTGGTCACACGAAGCGCAGGTGGTCGTCGACGTCGCGCGGCGGCCGGTCCGCCGCCGGGGAGCTCGGGTACCCGACGGCGACCCCGCCGAGCGGCTGCCACCCGGGCGGCAGGTCGAGCACGTCACGCACGACGTCGGGGCAGAAGACGGTGGAGGAGATCCACGCCGAGCCGAGCCCCTCGGCCGACAGCGCGACGAGCAGGTTCTGCACGGCCGCGCCGCCGGCCACGAGGAACAGGTCGCGCTCGTAACCCCGTCGGTCGACGTCGGGGTACTGGTGCGCCGCCCCCTCGAGCTCCAGGAACGGCAGCACCACCACGGGTGCCTCGCGCAGGACGTCGCCGCGGCGCAGCCGCCTCGCGACCGACGCGTCGTCATAGGCGTCGAGCCTGCGCAGGTCCGACCCCCAGCGCTCGGCCATCGCGTCGAGGAGGCGTGCGCGGGTCGCTCCGTCGTCGAGGACGACGAAGCGCCACGGCGTCGTGTGGTGCGGGCTGGGCGCGGTGATCGCCGCCGACACCGCACGACGCAGGATCGCGGGATCGACCGGCTCGGTCGTGAAGGACCGCACGGTGCGGCGGGACAGGACCGCGTCGCGTCGTCCCTGGGCGATCGCCTCCGCCGTGCCGAGGCGGAACAGGTCGTCCTCGCTGCGGCGGACGAGTGCGCGGGCACCCGGTCCGTCGTCGTCGGTGACGTACGACGACATCCCGCGCACCACGGCCACCGGGAGTCCGGATGCCTTGCCGCACACGAGATCCACCGCGGACGCGATCTCGTCGGCCACGGCGGTGACGGTCATCTCCAGGGTATTCCCGTGCGAGTCGGTGCGGCCGCGGTGGTCGTCGAGGACCTCGATCCCGGCTGCGCCGATCGCGGAGTCGGTCAGTCCCTCGCGCCACGCGCGCCCGAGCGTGTCGGTGACGAGGATGCCCAGTCGCGCCCCCGTCGCCGGCTGCAGCGCGGAGCGCAGCACCCGGGCGCTCGTGTCCGGGTCCTCCGGCAGCAGCAGCACCGTGCCCGCCGGCGTGTTCGAGGCGTCGACGCCGGCAGCGGCCATCACCAGGCCATGCGACGTCTCGACGATGCGGGTCAGGCCCCTCGCGGTGGTGCGCGTCGCCACGACGCGCACCGTCTCCGCCGTGATCGCGTCCTCGCGGTCGTCCGCCGCGACGACGCGGCCCTCGGCCTTGCTCACGACCTTGCTCGTCACGACGACGACGTCGCCGTCGCTCAGCCCGGTGGAGCCGTCGGGCCAGCGCACCCCGACGAGCAGCGGCGACAGCAGCGCGGCGAGGTCGTCGCCCGGGGCCACCTCGGGCACCCCCCGCACCGCGACCACCACGAGCTCGGTCATCGCCGCACGCTCTCCGCCAGGGCCAGGGCGGCCGCCGCCATGGCCGCCGTCGCCGCCACGTCGGTCATGAGCAGCGGCACGGCCCGGGTTTCGATGCCGTCGGCGGTGAGCTCCTCCACGGCCGCCGCGTCCGACCCGTCGTGGACGAGCCATCCGTCGATGAGGCCGTCGGGTCGCGCGCCGTAGTGCCGGGCGACGGCGAGGGCCGATGTCTGCACCCCGATGGCCGGGAGGCAGGCGTCTGCCATGCCTCGGACCGGCGCACCGCCGACGATGGGGGAGACACCGACGACCGGCGCGGCGGTGGTGCGGACGGCGTCGCGCACCCCGCGCACCTGCAGGATCGTCCCGATCGACACGACCGGGTTCGACGGCGGGAGCAGCACCACATCGGCGTCGCGGATCGCGTCCAGCACACCGGGCGCCGGGCGAGCGTCCTCGACGCCGACGAGGACGAACTCGCGGGCGGTGAGCGCGGCGCGGTGACGGATCCACCACTCCTGGAAGTGCAGGGCACGACGCGTGCCGGGCTCGTCGCCGTCGACGACGACGTGGGTCTCGAGGCGGTCGTCACTCATCGGCAGCAGCGTGACCCCGGGCCGCCAGCGCTCGCAGAGCGCAGCGGTCACCGCGGAGAGCGGGTACCCGGCCGCGAGCATCTGCGAGCGCACCACGTGGGTGGCGGTGTCGCGGTCGCCGAGCCCGAACCAGTCGGGCTGGACGCCGTAGGCCGCGAGCTCCTCCTTGATGGTGAAGGTCTCGTCCTCGCGACCCCACCCGCGCTCCTCGCTGATGCCGCCGCCGAGCGTGTACATCAGCGAGTCGAGGTCCGGGCAGATCTGCAGGCCGAAGAGGCGGATGTCGTCGCCGGTGTTGCCGACGACGGTCACCTCGGCGCCGGGATGGGCCGTGGCGAGATGGTGCAGGAGCCCCCGCGTGAACCGTGCTCCGCCGATGCCGCCGGCGAGGACCGTGATGCGCATGCGGCGATCCTGTCACCCCGCTCCCCGCGGAACCGACGGGGTGAACGTACGCTCGACGACGTGACTGCAGACCGGGTGCCGACCGACCGCGAGATCGCGCGCGCCCTGGCGCGGGCCGCTCGGGGCGTCGCGCTCGACGTCGACGAGGCGACGGCGCTGTTGCACGCGCGCGGCGACGACCTCGACTCCCTGCTCCGGCTCGCGTCCGCGGTCCGTGACCGAGGACTCGAGGGTGCCGGTCGTCCTGGTGTCATCACCTACAGCCGCAAGGTGTTCATCGCGCTGACCCGGTTGTGCCGCGACCGCTGCCACTACTGCACGTTCGCCACCGACCCCGCGTCGCTGCGCCGGGGCGGCCACGACATGTTCCTGAGCCCGGACGACGTGGTCGCGATCGCGCGCGAGGGGGCGTCGCTCGGCTGCAAGGAGGCGCTGTTCACCCTGGGGGACCGGCCCGAGGACCGGTGGCCGGCCGCCCGTGAGTGGCTCGACGCCCACGGCTACGACGACACGCTGTCCTACGTGCGCGCCATGGCCGTGCGCGTCCTCGAGGAGACGGGCCTGCTGCCGCACCTCAACCCCGGGGTCATGTCGTGGGAGGAGCTGGCCCGGCTCAAGCCGGTGGCGCCGAGCATGGGGATGATGCTCGAGACCTCGTCGCGACGGCTGTTCGAGACTCCGGGCCAGCCGCACTTCGGCAGCCCCGACAAGGACCCTGACGTCCGCCTACGGGTCCTGTCCGACGCGGGTCGTCAGGCGGTGCCGTTCACCACCGGGATCCTCGTCGGCATCGGCGAGACGCCGCGCGAGCGGGTCGAGAGCGTCCTCGCGATCCGCCGTGCCGCGCGCGAGCACGGGCACGTGCAGGAGGTGATCGTCCAGAACTTCCGGGCGAAGCCGGACACCGCCATGCGCGACGACGACGACCTCGCCCTCGACGACTACCTGGCCACCATCGCCGTCACCCGGCTGCTCCTCGGCCCGCGCATGCGGGTGCAGGCCCCGCCCAACCTCACCGACATCGCCGAGGTGGCGCTGCTCCTGCGGGCCGGCGTCGACGACTGGGGCGGCGTCTCGCCGCTCACGCCCGACCATGTCAACCCCGAGCGGCCGTGGCCCCACCTCGACGAGCTCGCGCGGCTCACCGCCGACGAAGGCTTCGTCCTGCGGGAGAGGCTCACCGCGCACCCCGAGTACGTCCTGCGCCCCGACCCGTGGATCGACCCGCGGGTGCGAGCCCACGTCGGCGCGCTGGCCGACGACCGCGGGCTCGCCGTCGAGGGCCGCTCTCCGGCGGGCCGACCGTGGCAGGAGGCCGACACCGGCTACGGAGCGTTCGCCGCCGCGAACGCGGGAGGTCGCACCGACCTCGCCGAGACGGTCGACACGACCGGGCGCAGCGGCGACCGGCGCAGCGACTTCGACGAGGTCTACGGCGACTGGTCGGCGATCGGCGACCACGCCACCGACATCGCCGCACGCGCGGCGGCCGGTGGTGCGGCGGTCGAACGCATCGACGACGACGTCCGCGCGGGACTGGCGCTGGCGGCGGAGGACCCGGCGGCCCTCGCGCACCCGGACAACACTGCTCTCGCCGTCGCGCTGATGTCCTGCGACGGCGCCGCGCTCGACGCGCTGGCAGGGATCGCCGACGACGTCCGCCGCGACACGGTGGGCGACGACGTCACGTTCGTGGTGACGCGCAACATCAACTTCACCAACGTCTGCTACACCGGCT
>Ga0075017_100002752_pt1 | contig 11031 bp, 15 predicted proteins | sample AleBraG_ABR_2012_FD_71475 | JGI IMG/M metagenome (GOLD analysis project Ga0075017, IMG submission 71475) | Freshwater sediment microbial communities in response to fracking from Pennsylvania, USA - Alex Branch Run_MetaG_ABR_2012 | ecosystem: Environmental > Aquatic > Freshwater > Creek >...
GGGCGTGCGCGCTGAACCATCTGGATTTGTGGGTACGGCGCGGCTTGCCGAACGTTCCGATCCCGCTGCCGCACATTCCCGGAAGCGATGTCGCCGGGGAAGTGGCGAAGACCGGCGACGAAGTTACCTCGGTGCGCATGGGACAAAAAGTCGTGCTTGCTCCCGGCGTGACTTGCGGAAAATGCGCGGCGTGCCTTGCGGGGCAGGATAATCGTTGCCGGCATTTCACTAATCTCGGATATATGATTGACGGAGGTTGCGCCGAATTTGTTCGCGTGCCAGAAGTGAACTGCCTGCCGTATCCGGAAAACCTGAAATGGGAAGAAGCTGCTGCGGTTCCGCTGGTTTTTCTGACGGCTTGGCACATGCTGGTTTCGCGCGCGGAACTGCAACCGGGCGAAGATGTCTTGATTCTCGGAGCGGGGAGCGGGGTGGGGACTGCCGCGATCCAGATTGCGAAATTTCTCGGGGCGAGGGTAATTGCCACCGCAGGATCTGATATCAAACTGGCGAAAGCTCGTGAGCTGGGCGCGGACCATTTCATCAACCACAAGACGCAGAGAATCCGCGAGGAAGTCCGCCGCATCACCAATAAGCGCGGTGTGGACGTGGTCTTCGAGCACGTCGGCATCGCTACCTGGGACGAAAGTTTTGCGAGCCTTGCCTCCAACGGGCGTTTGGTGACTTGCGGCGCTACCACCGGGTACGACGCCAAAATAGATTTGCGATTTCTGTTTAGCAAGCAGCTTTCGCTCCTCGGTTCATACATGGGCAAAAAGTCCGAATTGCAAACGGTGCTGAAGCTAGTCGCTGACGGGAGATTGAAGCCGGTCGTGGATCGCGTATTCCCTCTTGCCGAAGCCGCGGCGGCCCACGCATACCTCGAAGCCGGCTCCCAGTTCGGAAAAGTTGTGCTCCGCGTTTGATCATCTAGCTTTAGCCCGCAAGCACAGGAGGAATTGCGCGGATGAGAAAGAGTATCCAGATCAGCTTTGGCAACTGGCGGAAGGGCTGCTATTTCATCTTTGACAAGGGTGGCCAGGTTAGTGCGACGTTTTAGTGCTTCGACTAGGCCCTCAGAGATGAGGGTCTTGCTGGAGGCACTCCGAAATGAAACGACGACTTGCTGTACTGATTCTATTGGCTGTTGCGGTTACAACTTGTGCTCAGCGAATCAAGACCTCGTTTGTCTCCCGAGAAGGAGATTTTGTCTTGCGTGACGGGTTGGGAGTAAATGGGGTAGTGATGACTTGCCGGGTGACCATAGGCCCAACAAAGACAGGCGAAGAAAATCAACCACGATGGAATACGATCCACAATTGCAAGCTCCATAAAGGCCGTAGCTTGGATGAGGCGGTGCGAGTATTAATGGAGGCTAGTTATGGCGGAAAAAAGGCCGCTGTTACGATAAGCCAGCAGTTAGACAAGCCGACTGGCGAAGAAGATAAACCTAGATTGCATAGACCAGATTGAAGAGTTTCGCCCCTGTGCCTGGAGTAGTAGAACAAAGGGCCAGCGCAGGAAGCGGAAGAAGCCCTGCGAAGAAAGGGATGGGAAATGATAGGGATCTATAGCCATGCCATACAAATGGCGCAGCGTAATAATCAGACTGTGGACGAGAAGAATGATTATTATGTGACACTCGAACAACTTGAATATATCTTGCAGGGCAACTATCCGCAGGCTGATTTGTTTCTCGCTTGCGAGTGGGGTTTCCGCTCTGGCGAAAAAGGCCGTAATTTGGAAATGACACTTTCAGAGTTTGGCAAAGTATTACACGGACCATGGCCTACACCGACCGGGGGCAGATAAAGGAGGGGAGCGATGGCATATGAGATTTTAGTTAAAAGAACAATCTGGGTGTCAAAGTGCGACGATTGCGGCGACAGCGTGGAGCGTACCGAAAATCCACCCAAGGAACGCCTCTGCAATACTTGTCAGAAGTGGGTGCCGTTTGTGGAACAGTCCTACATTGGGCCGAAGTTGACACCATGACCAAAAAGCTCACTAAGCAGGTGGTGCAGGATTGTTTAGACTTCCTTGACGCCGAAGCTGACAAGTGGGCTGCGGAAGTAGATTTGCCGCAGATTGTTCCCCCGAAGTGCAAGCGGAGCTAGACGGCATTGCCGCCCAGCAAGGGCGCGATAGCGCCTCGCTGGTGAAGGAAGCGGTTGAGCGTTTGATTGGGTACGACGAATGGTTCATCCGCCAAGTGGAAAAAGGCTTAGTGCAGATCGAGCGCGGGGAAGTGCTCGATCACGATGAAGTCGCCGCTCGAATGGAAAAGCGCGTCTCTGAACCCAAACCGAGGCCAAGCCGGAAAGAAATCAGGAACACGCGAGCTTGTCGTTCCCTCATGCCGTATCTTGTCGTCTACAAAGTCGCGAGCGATGTTCTCTACATGGCGCGCATTTTGCACGGCGCCCAGGACTGGCCGCGGTGAATTGCGAGATGGAGAAGAGGAGGTTGTCCCACAATAGCGGGGGTCATTTTTTCTTGATGATGAGGGCGGAGTCGCCTTGGTAGAAGACGGCTTCGGTGGCCCTGCCGGAAGCGTCGAGCTTAAATTCGATGCTGACGCCGCTGAGGCCGTGAAGATCGAACAGCGTGCCATGGCGAGGAATAAGTTCGCGCGGCGGCTGGCCCGGCGTGCTGGCGACGAGCGTGTGGTCTCCGCGCAAAGCGACGGTGAGGACGTTCCCGGGGAGTTCGTATTGCCCGGTGAGGGATTCGAGGAAAGTTTTTTCGCGCATTCTGGATTCGGCAACGCGCTGGAAAACAATGCCAGATACGTTGGGCTCGAGTGTCATGGACAGGCTGCTGATGTCGCCTTTGACGTCGGTGTGAAACATGACTTTTTCGTGCTCGAAGGGATCAAGCGGATTCTCGGGAACCTCGAAAACGTCATAGTGAAAATGTTTGAGCGGCGAAGTGAGGCGATTGAGTTTGATCTGGAAACCGCCGCCTTGAGCCGTGATGGTGACGCGGCCGTAGCCGGGGTTTTCGTACTCGCCGACGTAGTCTGTCAGGTCATGTGAAGGATGCGTGCCGGATTTTGGCGCGGTGAAGCCCTGTTTCTTCGCTTCCTCTTCAGCCTGGTCTGCTTTCTTCTGGATGTCCAGGAAACGCTGATTCCAGGGGACCTGATCGAGGCCGAGAAGACGGTCCAGAACGTTATACAGGACCACGTTGGGCATCGACGTGCCGTCGAGATTTACGAAGACCACGACGCCAAGTTTTTCGTTCGGCAAGAAGGCGAGTTCGGAGCGGAAACCGTCAATGGCTCCGCCGTGAGTGACGAGTTTGTGACCGCGATAGTGTGTGACCACAAACCCCATGCCGTAGCTGTTGTCTCCGAGTTCGGTGAACTGCGGCGTGCCTTGAATCACCATCTGAGGCGACTGCATTTGAGTGGCGTTGCTCTCTGAAAGGATTTGCTTGTCGTTGTATTTTCCCTTGTTAAGCTGGAACAGCAGATAGTGAGAGATGTCTTCGACAGTGGTGTTGATTTCGCCGGCGGGTCCGACGGCGCCCTGAACGTAGAAGGGAATCAGCTTCACTTCTTCCTTGGCCTTGCGATAGGGCTGAGCAAAATCGGCGCTTTTCTGCGAATCAAGCACGGAAAAATTGGTGTTGGTCATGCCGAGAGGAAGCAAAACACGCTGCCGGACGGCGGTTTCCCAGTCCGTGCCATTGAGCGCGCCGCCGAGGTAGCCCGCCGTCATGAACATCAGATTGTTGTATTGAAAGCGCTCGCGCAAATCTTTGCTTGGGGCGAGGTAGCGGAGGCGGTCGATCAGTTCCTTGCGCGTGATATCCGCATTGCTGTACCAAGTGACATCGTGGCGGGGGAGGCCGGAGCGATGCGTGACCAAGTCGCGAGTAGTAAGGTGCTCAGTGACGACGGGATCGTTCATGCGGAAATCGGGGAGATAGTCGTAGACGGGCTTGTCCCAATCGAGTTTTCCTTCGTCGACGAGGGTGCCGAGTTCGGTGACGACAAAGGATTTGGTCATCGAAGCGATGCAGAAGAGGGTGTTCGTCGTGACGGGGAGCTTTTTATCGGCGTCGCGGTAGCCGTAACCTTTGGCGAGGATCACTTTGCCGTCCCGGACCACGGTGATGGCCAGGCCGGGGACTTTCCAGTCTTTCATGGACTGAGCGATGAAATCGTCGAGGCCGTCGAGGGGAGATTTTTGCGTGGAGAAGGAAATTTGTGCTGGTGAAGGAGGTTCTTTCTTTTTTGCTTGGCCGTCTGCGGACGGGATGAACAGAAGAAGGACGGCCGCGGCGATGAGAAGTTTGCGCATGAAGACACCTCAGAAAAAGCTATGTGAAGCGCAGAAAAGATAGCGCGTTGAGGGTACCGGGAGGAACAAGGCGGAGTCAATCTTCGAGGGGTAAAGGAACACGAGGGGAAGCCGGTTTGTTGGAATACAAGTGTTGTGCGAAACTAAGGGAGAGCGGAAGCGAGGCGAAATGAGTCCAGAACTTGGCAAGCACGTAACGCTGACGAAGCCGGACGATTTTGGAAAGCTCCTGGAAGACGAGGGAGTAATATTCACGACGCTCGATAAAGCGGTGAACTGGGCGCGCAAAAGCTCGATTTGGCCGCTGGGATTTGGTTTGGCGTGCTGTGCGATTGAGATGATGTCCATGGCGGCGGCGCGGTTTGACGTGTCGCGATTCGGAGCGGAAGTGTTTCGTCCCTCGCCGCGGCAGGCGGACTTGATGATTGTGGCGGGACGGCTTTCGCAAAAGATGGCGCCGGTGATTCGGCAGCTTTACGATCAAATGCCGGAACCGAAATGGGTGATTTCGATGGGCGCGTGCGCGACGTCTGGCGGCGTGTTCAATAATTACGCGATTGTGCAGGGATGCAATCAGGTGCTGCCGGTGGATGTGTATGTGCCAGGGTGCCCCCCGCGGCCGGAAGCGCTGCTCTATGCGATTTTGCAATTGCAAAAAAAGATTGATGGCGAAAAGGGTTCATTCAAGCGCGCGCTAAATTTGACGTAAGAGTTTCCGAGTAATTTCCAAGATGAGCGATTCCAGAAATCGCGCAGCAGTAGAAAAGCTTATTGAGTGGATTGGCCTTCCTCTTTTTTTCCTCCTAATCTCCAGCATATTTATTTTCGGCGTATTCGGGAAAGGCGCGGCTGCGGGAGTTCCGCATCCCTCCGCGTATCAATTGGTGTGGAGCGATGAGTTCAATGGACCAGACAGGTCTGCTCCGGATAGCACGAAATGGGTGGTGGAGGTTGGCGCCGATAAATGGGGCAACAACGAGCTGGAGTACTACACCAGCCGGCCGCAAAACGTTCAGATCAAGGGCGGGAATCTGGTGATTACGGCGCAAAAAGAAACGTTCGCGGGCGCCGATGGCAAGAAGAAAAATTACACGTCTGGGCGGTTGAAGACTCACGGACTTTTCAGCCAGGCCTATGGGCGCTTCGAGGCGCGGTTCAAGATCCCCGCGGGGCAAGGGATGTGGCCGGCCTTCTGGTTGCTAGGAGATGACATTAAGACTTCCGGGTGGCCCGGGTGCGGCGAGATCGACATCATGGAAAACATCGGCAAGGAACCGGCGACGGTGCATGCTTCCCTTCACGGTCCCAACACGAAGGGGAAGACGACTGACTTTACCGCCCCGTTCAGCTTGCTGCCGGGACAAACTTTTGCGGATGACTTTCATACTTATGCCGTCGAGTGGGAGCCCGAGACGATTCGTTTCTACGTGGACGAGAATCTCTACTACACATTCAAGCGCGATCAATGGCCTGAAGGGCAGAAGTGGGTGTTCGATCACCCGTTCTTTTTGATATTGAATCTCGCGGTGGGCGGAGATTGGCCGGGCTCGCCGGACGAGACGACGAAATTTCCTGGGCAGATGCTGGTGGATTATGTGCGTGTTTATAAGAAGTCTTAGAGCGCGAAAAGATTCGGCGAGGCGCAGGACAAGAGGGGCGGCGCATGAGCGGAGCAAAAGATTCGAGCAGGGAACTTCTTCGGCACACGTTGGCAACGGTAGCGTATCGTGGGGGAAAGGCGCTGCGGGGAGCGCCGGAATCGTTTGCCGGATTCTCGATGGGAGTGGAATCGCGCTCGCCGGCGCAAATATTGGCGCACGTGGGAGATTTGTTTGATTGGGCGCTGTCGATTGCGAAGGGGCAGCAGGCTTGGACTGCTTCGGCTCCGCGAGCGTGGAACGAGGAAGTCGCACGATTCTTTGCGGCGGTGAAAAAGTTTGATGAGTATCTGGCCTCGGGGGAGGCGCTGCAAGCTTCAACAGATAGTTTGTTTCAAGGGCCGATTGCGGATGCGTTAACGCATATTGGGCAGATCGCGATGCTACGAAGGCTGGCGGGCGCTCCGATTAAAGGCGAAAACTATTTTAAGGCGGAGATTGTCGGGGGAAGAGTTGGGCCGCAGCAGGCGGCTCCACGGCGCGAATTTGATTATTGATGAGTTCCGGGACGGATGGCCAGGTGGCTGGTGATGTGAACCCCATCGTTCGGGCGTTCTGGACTTGAACCTTCAGCCAGTTGAAATCCACAAGGGGGCACGCCTATGCTGGGAGGCTGGGGGCATATCAAGCGCTGTGAACGTGGGTAGAACAGGCTTTGCGTGAAGAAGGAGGAAGGCGGAATCGCCAGACAGTCTAAGGAGGTTTCGCGAAGCGTCGTGCGTATATACATGATCATTGGAGCGGTGTATCTGGTTCTGGGGATCCTGGGGTATAGCAACATCAGCGGAGTTGGAGCGAGTGTGGGGAAGCAGGCTCCGACGCCACTCTGGAAAAAAGTGATGGTTGTAGTACTGTGGCCATTGGCGATGATTGGTGCGATCGACACATAGCATGGCACAACTGCAAACGACGGATTACCTTTCACAAAAATTTCGCGCACTGCGCCGGCTGACGGGGAATACTCCATTGCTGGGCGTGCATTACCGCTATCGCGGGACGGAGCGCGTAATCTACGCGAAGTCCGAACAATTGAACATGACAGGAAGCATCAAAGACCGGATGGCGCTGCATATCATTCGCAAAGCGTATGCCGAGGGGAAGCTACACGAGGGAGACACGATCGCGGAAGCGACGAGTGGGAACACGGGAATTTCTTTTGCGGCCATAGGGGCTGCGCTCGGGCATCCAGTGACGATTTTCATGCCGGACTGGATGAGTAAAGAGCGGAAAGATCTGATCCGAAGCTACGGCGCGAAAATTGTGCCGGTTTCGCGGGAACAAGGCGGGTTCCTAGGAAGCATTCAAATGGCGGAAGAGCTGGCTGCGAGCAATTCGGAAGTATTTCTGCCACGGCAATTTTCAAATGATGCGAATGTGGAAGCGCACGAAATGACGACGGGTCCGGAGATTGGCGGGCAGTTGGGGACGGCAGGGATTCGGCCGAAGGCCTTTGTGGCGGGTGTTGGCACCGGCGGAACGGTGATGGGTGTGGGACAGTTCCTGCGCGCGAACTATCCCGGAATCAAGATTCATCCGGTGGAACCAGCGGAGTCACCGACGCTCTCAACGGGATGCAAGGTGGGGAGCCACAGGATTCAGGGGATCTCGGATGAGTTTATTCCGGCGATTATGGATCTTGCTTCGCTGGATGAGGTGCTGGATGTTTCGGATGGCGATTCGATTCTGATGGCGCAGAAGCTGGCGGCGAAACTTGGGCTGGCTGTGGGAGTTTCATCGGGATGCAATTTTTTGGCGGCGGCGCGGGTGCAGGAGCAACTGGGCGGGGGCGAAGCCGTGGTTACAGTATTTCCGGACGACAACAAGAAATACTTGAGCACGGATCTGTTGAAGGAAGAGCCGTGCCGGCAGGGGTATTTCTCGCCAGAGATTGAACTGCTTGGGCTGGAGACATTTCAGCGAGACTGCAATTTCTGCAAAGACCTCAACTGAATCGGACTACCTCTTTTCTCCCGCAGCTTCTTGAGCTGCCAGAGGCGGCTCTTATTGCGCCTTATAAACAGGCACGAGGAAATAGGCCTCGTAATTGGCTCTGTGGGATTTTCCGCGGGCTTCGATTTCCCAGTAGATGGGCGGATTCATGGCGAGGGTGGTGGTAGGCTGAGTTTCAGGAAGACGGAATTCGACAGATATGTCTCCCCCCGCAAGGCCAGTGAGCTGGTCCCGGGTAAATGAAAGAGCGTTCTTATAGAGTTCGTAGCAAACGACGGAAGTGGAGCGATCTCTGCCGCTGCCGGAGGTGACGTATTTTTCCTGCACGCAGCGGAGGGTAAGGGATAATTCATCGATATCCGAGACGTGATGCGGAGCCCGGAGGCGTGCGCGTAGAGTCCCGCCCAGAAAATAAGGAAACCCTTCGTACTTGAGGAAGCTGTTGCCGTAAAGGAGCAGGTCTGCGAGCATTTGCAGCCAGCGGTACCAAAGCAACAAGGAGACTAAGCCAAAGAGCGAAGCAATTACGAGAAATAGCCATGCCCCGCGGGCATTTAGGCCGACCCAGAAAAAGGGAGCGAGGAACGCGCTCCAGATAACGGCAGTGACGAGGCGCTTAACCATGGCGTTGAAAGCAGAGAAGGCAACGCCTTCCTGACTCCAATGAAAGTCGTAATACCAGGGCTGGTCAGGGCGGGTGGCGGCTTCTTTCGCGTACTTCGCTTTCCGCACTACACCAAGCAGGCCGTGAACGAAGCAGAATAATCCCGCCAGGAAAAACATTCCGCCGAAAATGCCGATGATCCAATCTGGTGTGTTCTTCCTGCCGTGGACGTAGCCAAGAGCCGCCAGGAAGACGAAGATTCCAACAGCGAGAAATGGCAGGCCGAATAGAGCGGCTCGCCAGCCATCGAGGGCCACGGCACGCTGAGTGGGATGGTTCTGTAGGACCGAGCCGGGAGGCGGGTCGGCATTCGGGCCCGCGGGTTGAACGGATTTGAACTGCTGCTCTGAGAGCTTGCCTGCTAAGTCCATAGAGGTCACCCTTTCACGCTGATTACAGACTCAGGGTTCAGTACGTTTCCGGCAATGGGACTTTGTTGAAAGGGATACTGGCTGGTTAGGGGAGGAGAGGTTTCATTCGTCCTGCCGTGAAGTGCGAAGGACTCCACGGGTCGCACGGGCAGCGCAAGACACGCACCTACAAGCTAGCAACGGTGGCAGTGCCGCCCGACCAGTTGAGGATGGTGCCGGGGGCGTTCCAATCCTTTCGAGTGTAGCCCATTCCGAGGATGCGGTCGGGATCGTAACCACGAGCAGCGCGTGTGACGTAGCCGACTTCGGCGCCGTCAGCGGCTGTCAATGTGGCGCCCGGTTCCGGGACGGAGTTTTCAGAAAAAGTGAGTGTGACGCGGCGGCGGTTTACCTGACCGCGCGAGCGGACCCGTTCGACAATTTCCTGACCCGTATAGCAACCCTTGGTGTAACTGATGTGGCTGATTTCAAGGCCGGCTTCATGGGGAATCTGCTTGTCGCCGAAATCGTAGCCGAACCAGGGAATTCCGTGAACCAGACCAATGGCGCTGAGGGCGGAATAGCCAATGGGGCGGCCTCCGTTTTTTCGTGCAGCGCCTTCTAAAAGTTTCCAGAGTGGAGCGGCGTTTTCGCGTTCGATGAGGAATTCTGCGCTTGGGATGCCTCCGGGCGAGCGGCGCGTGAGGCGGCAGGGAATGGAAGTCACTTCGGAAGTAGTGAATCCCAGATCAGCGAGGGACATGAGATCAATTCCACAGAGTTCCCGAACGACGGTCGCAGTTTTCGGACCTTCCAGGGCTAGCGTACAGAAGCGAGCGGACTCATCGGTGAGAGTGACGTCATCCATGATGATGTATCTATCCAGCCACGCGATTAAAGTTTCGCGAATCATGTTGAAAGAAATGCAAAACAATTTCTCGGGCTCGGCGTAGGTCTCAATTTCGGCAAGGATGTGGCCCTGTGCGTTGAGGAGCAGAGAGACTGTTCCGTTTCCGGGAGTCAGGCCTTTGATGTTGTTCGTGAGAATTGCGTTGAGGTAGCGGAAGCGGTCGGGGCCCGTGAAGGAGAGATAGGCTCGATAAGACTTATCGATCAGGGCGACCGAATCACGAGCGGCGCGGAATTCGGCAGCTGGATCTCCGAAGTGGTCGGGCAGGGAACAGCCGAACCACACCCCCATTGTTGCTCCCGCCGCAGCATGTCGAGCAGCGAGCGCTGTGTCGATTGGGACGCGCGAGACTTGGTTTACAGTTGGCTCAGTCAATTCCAATCCGCCTCTCAGTTTCAGTCTAGCAAGTTCCAGGAGTACACGCAGCGAGGCCAGGCCTCGAATTTGCGCGCAATGTTATAATTGTGCTGATGACTGAAGGACCTATGGGAATGCCTACCATTAGCGCTGGCACGGAAGGATTGATTCACATCACCATTCCCGTGGGGATGCTGCAGTGCAATTGCTCGATCATCGGCGACCCGGCCACGAGGGAAGCGCTGGTTGTGGATCCTGGGGATGAAGTGACGCGAATCCTTGATCTAATCGGGCGGCACAAGCTGGTAGTGAAGGCAATCGTCAGCACGCACGCCCATATTGACCACGTGGGAGGCCTTTCCAAGCTTCATCAATATACAGGTGCGCCCGTATTGATGCACCGCGACGATTTACCCCTCTACAAGGCGATGGAAATTCAGGCCGCTTTCCTGGGAGTGCAGACGCCGGAGCTTACAGAAATTGATCAGTTGCTGAAAGAAGGAGACATCCTCCGCTGGGGTCCGTTTGAGGCCAAAGTGATTCACACGCCAGGCCACACGCCAGGCAGCATCTCGTTGTTTCTTCCCCATGAGCCGGGAAAGGTTACCGTGCCCGCGCCGCAGCTGTTTGCCGGCGATACCTTGTTTGCCGGAAGCATTGGGCGCACCGACCTGTGGGGAGGGTCCATGGAACTGATGATGGATTCGCTGCGATTGAAATTGATGGAATTGCCGGACGATACGATCGTGCACCCCGGGCACGGGCGCGCGACTACCATTGGCCATGAGCGCAGAGTGAACCCGTTTCTGCAGGTGGATCATTAGCTGAGAAA
>Ga0075017_100002753_pt1 | contig 11031 bp, 10 predicted proteins | sample AleBraG_ABR_2012_FD_71475 | JGI IMG/M metagenome (GOLD analysis project Ga0075017, IMG submission 71475) | Freshwater sediment microbial communities in response to fracking from Pennsylvania, USA - Alex Branch Run_MetaG_ABR_2012 | ecosystem: Environmental > Aquatic > Freshwater > Creek >...
CTCATGCAGTGCCCGATGGCAACCAAAATAGCCCAAAGCCCATTGACGGCATAGAGCGGAGCGCAGCCTGTCCGCCGGGGCGCCATCGCGCTGGCGGCGATCGGCCCCCGCGGACAGGCTGCGCTCCGCTCTATGCCGTCAATGGGCTTTGGGCTATTTTGGTTGCCATCGGGCACTGCATGAGCGGCCGTGCCGCCATGCACCGGGGAGTTTGCGTCCATGCCAAGGCGGGCCATCGAGGTGCTGAGCAGCCGCAATCATCCACAGCGCCAGGCGCTGACGGAGGAAATGCACGTCCGCCAGTTCCCTGCCTTCGCCGCCCCGGCGCGCGTGCTGCAGCTGGTGATCCTGAGTGGCGAGGCGCAGGCCGCAGCGGCGCGCGCGCACGCCCTGGACCTGTGCCGGCATTTCTCGGTGCCGGCGCCCGAGCCGGGCAAATACCTCAACGTGCGCCTGCCCGGGCTGGATTTCTATTGGGAGCAGCACAGCGAATTCACCACCTACACCTTCATCAGCAACGCCGCCTTCGCCGATCCCTTCGCCATTCCGCTGCTGAAGGACTTGCCGCTCGCCTGGCTGACGGTACTGCCCGGCCAGATCCTGCGTGCCACCCAGCTGGCGCTGCTCGACCGCGGCTCGCCGGAGCCCTCGACCGCGCAGCTGGCGACCTGGTTCCGCCTGGACGAACTGGTGAGCTGCGAGGTGCTGGGGGGAGAGGCGCGTATCTGGTCGAATTTCCGGGTGCACGAAGATGGCCTCGGACGCCTGCTGATCCGCGATCAGGCGCTGGTCGGGGAGGGCGATCCTTCGCGGCTCGTGCAGCGCCTCCAGGAGCTGGGCAATTACCGCAACATGGCGCTGCTCGGGCTGCCGGTGGCGCAACGGCTGACGCCGACGCTGACGCAACTGGAAAAGCGCCTGGCGTCGCTGAGCCGGGAGATTTCCACCGGCGAACACCGCGACGAAGAGCTGATGCGCCAGGTATCGCACCTGTCCGCGGAACTCGCCGGCCTGACGGCGGAGACCAGCTATCGAATGAGCGCTTCGCGGGCCTACGCCCAGATCGTGACCGATCGCCTGGCCGATCTGCGCGTCAGCCGCGTACCGGGATATCAGACGCTGCTGGATTTCACCGAACGGCGGCTGACGCCGGCCATGCGCACCTGCGAGTCCTTCTGGCGGCGCAGTGAGGAGCTGTCGGAGCGGGCCGCCTGGGCCAGCTCACTGCTGCGGATGCGCATCGAGACGGCGCTCGAGCGGCAGAACGGCGACCTGCTCGCCTCCATGAACCGGCGCGCGCATCTGCAGCTGCGGCTGCAGCAGACCGTCGAGGGGCTGTCGGTCATCGCCATTTCCTACTACGCGGTCGGCATCGTCGGTTACCTGGCCAAGGCGGTGGCGCACTTCGCACCCGCCGTCGACCCCAGCACCGCCACCGGCCTGGCCGCACCGCTGGTGCTGGCGGGCACCTGGCTGCTGATGCGGCGCGTCCGCCGGCGGCTGGAACGGGCCGCGCATTCCTGAACACCCTGGCCGGTTCAGCCCAGGGCGCTGTCCGCGCCACCCAGGTGCGGTCCGGGAGCGGGATTGACCTCGACGCGCACCTCCCGGCAACCGAAAACCGGACGGCCATTCTCGAGCTGGGGCCGATAGTGCGCCTGCTGCGCCCAGCGCAGCGCCGCATCGTCGAAGGCCTTGTCGGTCGAGGTCCCGGTCACCCTCGCGCTCGCGATCCCGCCGTCCGCCGCAACGCAGATTTCGACGATCGCGTACCGACCGCGGCTCGAACGCGGTGCGTAGGCGGCAATATAGGTCGTCGTGACCTCGACGGGCTGCACCACCACCGCCTCCGGCGGAGCGGGCGCCGGCCGAGGCGGCACGCAGCCCGCCAGGGCCACGGCGGCGGTCACTGTCCAGGCTGCGCGTTGCATGCGGCCACACCATTACGCCCTGCGCTCATTACGCCCTGCACATCAGGCCCTGCGCACATCAGGCCCTGGGCTCAGGCATCGAGGTCCCCGGCCAGTGCACGCTGTAATTTCACCGGATCGCACTCCCCTTCCCAGCGCGCAACGACCAGCGCAGCCACCGCGTTGCCGATGAAGTTCGTCAGGGACCGGCACTCGCTCATGAATCGATCGACCCCCTGGATCAGCACCATGCCGGCGACCGGCACCGACGGCACCACGGCCAGCGTGGCCGCGAGCGTGATGAAACCCGAGCCGGTCACGCCCGCGGCGCCCTTGGAGCTGATCACCGCGACGAGCAGCAGCAGCAGCTGGTCGCCCCAGCCCAGGTGCACGTTCGTCGCCTGCGCGATGAACAACGCCGCCATCGTCATATAGATGTTAGTGCCATCCAGATTAAAGGAGTAGCCCGCGGGGACGACCAGACCGGCGACGGAACGGGAGCAGCCGGCCCGTTCCAGCTTGTCGATGAGCAGCGGCAGCGCCGCTTCCGACGAACTGGTCCCCAGCACCAGCAGCAGCTCGCTGCGCAGGTAGCGCAGCAGTCTCCACAGCGAGAAGCCGCTGTGGCGCGCGATCAGCCCCAGAATGCCCAGTACAAAGGCGGCGCTGGTGGCATAGCAGCAGAAGATCAGGCCGCCCAGGTGAGCCAGCGCACCGACGCCGAATTGCCCGATGGTGTAGGCCATGGAACCCAGGGTGCCCACCGGCGCCGCGCGCATGATCAGCTGCACGACGCGAAACACGACGACGCCGAGGGCGTCGATGGCGCGGCGTACCGGTAGCCCCGATTCACCCGCCAGCGACAGGCCAAATCCAAACAGCAGCGATACCAGCAATACCTGCAGGATTTCGCCTCCGGCCAGGGCCCCGAACAGCGTGTCGGGTATGGCGTGCAGCAGAAATTCCGACACCGTGCGGCTCTGTGCCTGGGCCTGGAAGCCGGCGATGGCGCTGGCGTCGAGCCTCGCGGGATCGACATTGAAGCCGGCTCCGGGAGCCGCCAGGTTGGCCACGGCCAGGCCGAGCAGCAGCGCAGCGCTCGAGACGAGGACGAAATAGGCCAGCGCCCGCAGCCCGACCCGGCCCACCTTGCCCAGACCCTGAACCCCGGCAATGCCCCCGCTGACCGTGCAGAAGATGACCGGCGCGATCACCATCCTGATCAGCTTGATGAAGCCGTCGCCCAGCGGCTTGAGGCGGACGGCGACATGCGGGAATGCGATACCCAGCAGGACACCGACCGCCACCGCCAGCAGGACCTGGGCATAGAGGGACGTATACCAGCGCGAGAGCCCCGGATTGCTGCTGACCATCTCGAGCGGGTCTCCCTTGGGATGCGCTGCCTGCGGCCCGCGGCATGATGCCCGACGGCGCAGGCCGGCGGCTACCGGCGCTTCGATCGTCGCAGCCGTCATCGCGATCGCATCGCGATCGCCGGGCCGCACAGCCTCAGCCGCACGCCGGTCCCCTGCTACTCTCGCACCGCCAGTCCGGTTATCCTGACCGCTCGGGATCAGCGTCTGCGCCCGCCGCGGCCGGCGCCACGCACCGGAGACAGGGCAGGAAGGCCAACGATGGGTCGCATTTTCGAAGTCCGCAAGCATGCCATGTTCGCACGCTGGAACCGCATGGCGAAGCAGTTTGCGCGCATCGCCAAGGACATCGCGATGACGGTGAAGGCCGGGGGTTCCGATCCGGCCTCCAACCCCACCCTGCGCCGCATCATGCAGAACGCGCGCGCCGTCAATATGCCCAAGGACAAGGTCGAAGCCGCCATCAAGCGCGCTACGGGCCGCGACGCGACCAATTACCACGAGGTGCTCTACGAAGGTTACGCGCCGCATGGCGTGGCATTGCTGGTCGAGACCGCCACGGACAACCCGACGCGCACCGTGGCGCACATCCGCAACATCATCACGAAGCATGGCGGCAACCTTGGAACCACGGGCAGCGTCGCGTTCCAGTTCCGGAAGATGGGGGTGTTCCGGCTTGATCCGGCCGGCATCGACCAGGACGAACTCGAGCTCGCGATGATCGATCACGGCTTGCAGGAGATGGGTGAGAGCAGCGGCGAGAAGGGCGAACCCCAGCTGGTGCTGCGCTGCGAATTCCCGGATTTCGGCCGGTTGCAGGAAGCGCTGGAGGCCCGCGGCATCACGCCGCAGTCGGCCGAGCACGAATACATCTGCGCCGCGCCCACCGAACTGCCGGAGGCGCAGGCCGCCGAGGCACTCGAAGTCATCGATCAGCTCGAACAGGACGAGGACGTGCAGCGCGTATTTCACACGCTCGCCTGAGCCCCGGCTCACCGTGCCTTCGCAGCAGGCGCAATTGCGGCCCGCCGTCAAGACACGGCAGGCAATTGCCTATTCAAAGCGCCCTGTGTCACAGTAGTTAGGGCGATCGATAACAAGAAACCAGCGGAGGAAGCCATGGATTTCAACAAGCTGATTGCGCGGGTCAAGGCGATACTGCTGACGCCGAAGACGGAATGGCCGGTGATCGCCACGGAGAGCGCGACCACGGCCAGCCTTTATACCGGTTACATCCTGGTGCTCGCGGCCATACCCGCAATCTGCCAGTTCCTGAAGCTCGGTGTCTTCGGCTACAGCCTGCCCTTTCTCGGGACGATGCACATCGGCATGGGCTGGGCGCTCAGCGTTGCCATACAGGCCTATGTGGCCACTCTGGTCGGTGTATTCATCGTGGCGTTGATCGTCAATGCGCTGGCACCCAGCTTCGGCGGCCAGAAGGACAGCGTGCAGGCGCTCAAGGTGGTGGCCTACTCCTATACGGCCGGCTGGGTCGCAGGCCTCGGCGTGCTGCTGCCCGGCCTCGGCATCCTGTTCCTGCTGGCGGGAATAGGCTATGGCGTGTACCTGCTGTATCTGGGGCTGCCGCCGGTCATGAAGTGCCCGCAGGAGAAGGCGACCGGCTATGCCGTGGTCGCAATCATCACGGCGATCGTCGTCAGCGTGGTGCTCTCGATGGTGCTCGGCAGCGTGCTCGGCACCCGCTCAGGGCTGGGCCTCGGTGCTGGTGGCTTTGGCCTGCACCACGACGACAGCGCCGTGACCTTCGATGGCGACAGCGCGGGCGGCAAGCTCGGCCAGTGGGCGCGCAGCATGGATGCCGCCGGCAAGCAGATGGCGGCGGCACAGAAGTCGGGCGATCCGCAGGCGGCGGCAAACGCGATGGGCAAGATCATGGCCACGGCGGCCGGCGGGGGCGCACAGGTGGAAGCGCTGGCGCCTGAGCGCATCAAGTCCTTCCTTCCGGATTCTCTGGGCGGCCTCAAGCGCGTCGAAACGTCCGCGGAACGCAACGGCGCGCTCGGCATGCAGGTGGCGGTGGCGCGCGCACGCTATGCGGAGCAGGGCGGTGGCCGTGCGATGGAGCTGGAAATCACGGATATGGGCAGTGCCAAGGGACTGATGGCCCTGGCGAGCTGGGCCAATGTCGAGCAGGACCGCGAGACGCAGACCGGCTATGAAAAGACCTACCGTCAGGGCGGCAACATGGTCCATGAGCAGTGGGACAGCGGCAGCAAGCACGGCGAGTACGGCCAGGTTCTGGGCGAGCGCTTCGCAGTCAAGCTGAGCGGCGATAATACCGATATCGCGACGCTGAAGTCGGCGCTGGGCGGCGTGGATCTGGCGGGGCTCGAAGCGCTCAAGAACGAGGGCGTGAAGCCGAACTGAACGCTCCCCGAACCGGCCGGCCGTTCGGCCATCGCGGCGTGCACTCAGCGATCGATGCGCGTGGACAGCACGATCGACGAAACGGTCCGGTCGACGCCCTCGAGCGAACCGATGACGTCCAGCAGCCGATCCATCTCCCCTACCGTTTCGGTCACCACGATCGCGATGAATTCCTGCTGCCCGCTGACGGAGTAGAGCTTGCGCACTTCAGGCAGCGCGCGCAGCGCCGCTTCCGCGCGCCCCAGCAGCCTGGCCACCGCGCTGATCATGACGTGGGCCTGGATCGGTTCGCGTTCCGCCCCCATGCGGACCGTAAACCCCGTGATGATGCCGCGCGCCAGCAGGCGCTCGATGCGGCTGTGTACCGTCGTGCGCGAGAGCCCCAGCCGACGACCCAGCTGGGCCGTCGAGGCCCGCGCATCCTCGCGCAGCAGCGCCAGAATCCTCTGGTCGGTCGTATCCATGGCCATAGCGGCGATATTATATGTCGAAATGACGAAAATATCGCGTCATAGTGATGTTCTGCCAGCTGCTTTTCGACGGCCAAGCCGTGATCATAGGCGACTGTAGATTCGGGGGGGGGGTTGCCATGCATCGCATCGCCATCGTCGGCGCCGGCAAGATCGGCCACATGATCGCCGACCTGCTCGGGCACTGTGGTGACTACCAGGTCGCCGTCATCGACAAGTCCGCCGCACAGCTCGAGCGGATCCGGGCCGCAACCGCGGTCGAATGCCTCGCCATCGACGTCGCTGACCAGGCGGCCGTTGCCCGCGCGCTGGCGGGCCGCTACGCCGTGCTGAGCGCGGCGCCGTTTCATGTCACCGGCAAGATCGCCGCCGCGGCGGCGCAGGCCGGCGTGCATTACCTGGATCTCACCGAGGACGTCGCCAACACGCGCCGCGTGCGGGCATTGGCCGCCAGCGCCCGCTCGGCGTTCATACCGCAGTGCGGACTCGCGCCGGGCTTCATCACCATCGTCGGCTACGATCTGGCGCGGCACTTCGACCAGCTGCAGGACGTGCGCCTGCGGGTCGGTGCGTTGCCGCAGTACCCCTCCAACGCGCTGAACTACAATCTCACCTGGAGCACGGACGGCGTCATCAACGAGTACTGCGAACCCTGCGAGGAAATCGCCAACGGCGAGCTGGTGATGGCGCCGCCGCTCGAAGAGCGCGAGGAATTCTCGCTCGATGGCGTGACCTACGAAGCCTTCAATACCTCCGGGGGCGTCGGCACGCTCTGCGAAACGCTGCGCGGTCGCGTCCAGAACCTGAACTACCGGACCATCCGCTATCCGGGACACGCCGCCATCATGAAGGCGCTGCTGCAGGACTTGCGCCTGCGGGAACGGCGCGACGTGCTGCGCGACATCCTGGAAAACGCGCTGCCGACCACGCTGCAGGACGTCGTCATCATCTTCGTCACGGTCACGGGCATGAAAAAGGGCGGATTGGTGCAGGAAACGTACGCCAACAAGATCTATGGGCAGAAGATCAATGGCGTGGAACGCAGCGCCATTCAGCTGACCACCGCTGCCGGCATCTGCGGCGTCCTGGATCTGCTGGCGCAGGGCCGCCTGCCGCAGCAGGGCTTCATCCGCCAGGAGGATGTTCCGCTGGAGGATTTCCTGGGTAACCGCTTCGGGAGGATCTATGCGATGCGTCTTCCCCGCACCCTGGAGGTACCCGGCGTATGATGTACGGCGCGATCCTGCAGGAAGCCGGCGTGCCGGTCTCGCAGCAACCCGGCAGCGGGCTCGAAGCCCACACGCCGATCGACGGCTCCACGCTGAGCTTGGTGCCCGTCGACAGCAGCGCTGCCGTCGAGGCCAAGATCCAGGCCGCGGCCAGCGCCTTCCAGGTCTGGCGGGCTGTGCCGGCGCCCGTGCGCGGCGAGCTGCTACGCCGCTTCGCCCGCCAGGTACGGCGTGAAAAGCAGGCGCTGGCGCGCCTGATTTCGCTGGAGTCGGGCAAGATTCTCACCGAGGGACTCGGTGAAGTCCAGGAAGTCATCGATATCTGCGACTTCGCCGTCGGACTTTCGCGCCAGCTCTACGGGCTCACGATCGCCTCGGAACGCCCGGGCCACCACCTGCTGGAGCGCTGGCATCCGCTGGGCCCGGTGGGCGTGATCAGCGCCTTCAATTTCCCGATGGCGGTCTGGGCCTGGAATGCGGCCCTGGCGCTGGTCTGTGGCGACACGGTGCTGTGGAAGCCCTCGGAAAAGACGCCGCTGTGCGCGCTGGCCCTGCACCGGATCCTGGGCGAGGTCATCGGTGATTTCCCCGCCGCTCACCCGGCCATCGCGCAGCTGGTGATCGGACGCCGCGATGCGGGCGAGCAGCTGGCGGCGCATCGGTCCCTGCCGCTGATCAGCGCCACCGGCAGCACGGCCATGGGCCAGGCGCTCGGGCCGCGCGTCGCCGAGCGCTTCGGCCGCTCGATCCTGGAGCTGGGCGGCAACAACGCCGCGATCGTCGCGCCCTCGGCCGACCTGAACATGGCATTGCGCGCGATCGTATTCGCGGCCGTCGGCACGGCCGGCCAGCGCTGCACGTCGCTGCGCCGGCTGATCGTGCATCGCAGCCTGGCAAGCGCGCTGCGCAGCATGCTGCGCAGCGCCTACGCCAGCCTGCCCATCGGCTCGCCTCTGGACGCTGCGACGCTGATCGGCCCGCTGATCGACGCTGCCGCCTTCGTACGGATGCAATCGACGCTCGCGGCCGCACGCAAGGCCGGTGCCACGGTCACGGGCGGCGAGCGCATGATGCCGCCCGGACTGGACGGCGGCTACTATGTGCGGCCGGCGCTCATCGACGTCGAGAAGCCGATCGAGATCATGTGCGAAGAAACCTTTGCGCCGATTCTCTACATCGTGCCTTACGATTCCTTCGAGCAGGCGATCGCGATGCAGAATGACGTGCGCCAGGGCCTGTCTTCAGCGATCTTCACGAACAACATGCAGGAAGCCGAGACCTTTCTGTCGTGCACCGGCAGTGACTGCGGCATCGCCAACGTCAATACCGGACCAAGCGGCGCGGAAATCGGCGGCGCATTCGGTGGCGAGAAGGAGACCGGCGGCGGCAGGGAATCGGGCAGCGATGCCTGGAAGGCCTACATGCGCCGCCAGACCCAGACCGTCAACTACTCGAGCGCCGTGCCGCTGTCGCAGGGCGTACAGTTCTCCATCGACTGAGCCGGGACAGCCGCGAGCCCATGCATCCTCTCGATCTCTTTGACCTGCGCGGCTCATTGACCCAGGAGGAGCAGCTGGTGCAGGACAGCGTGGCGCGCCTGGTCGACACGCAGGTGCTGCCGGTGATCCAGGATTGCTTCGAGCACCACCGGTTCCCGCGTGAACTGATCCCCGAGCTTGCCTCGCTCGGGCTGCTCGGCGCCAGCCTGGAAGGCTACGGTTGCGCGGGCCTGAATGCCATTGCCAGCGGCCTGATCTGCCAGGAACTGGAGCGCGGCGACTCGGCGATGCGCAGCTTCGTGTCGGTGCAGTCCTCGCTGGCCATGTTCCCGATCTGGACGTTTGGCTCCGAGGCCCAGAAGCGGCAATACCTGCCGCGCATGGCACGTGGAGAACTGGTCGGCTGCTTCGGCCTGACCGAACCGCACGGTGGCTCGGATCCGGCCAACATGCGCACGCGCGCGCGCCGCAGCGGCGGCGACTGGCTGATCAGCGGCTCGAAGATGTGGATCACCAACGCCACGATCGCCGACCTGTGCATCTGCTGGGCCGATACGCCCGATGGGATCCGCGGGTTCATCATAGAAAGGGGTACGCCGGGATTTACGGCCACGGAAATCGGGCATAAATTCTCGCTGCGCGCCTCCTGCACGGGGGCGCTGTATTTCGACGACGTCCGGGTGCCGGAGGCGCAACGTCTCCCCGCTGCGGCGGGGCTCAAGGCCCCGCTGTCCTGCCTGACACAGGCCCGCTACGGTATTGCCTGGGGCGTCATCGGCGCCGCACAGGCCTGCCTCGCGCAGCTGCTCGAATACACGGGCACGCGCGAACTGTTTGGCCGGCCGCTGGCGCAGAACCAGGCGATCCAGGTCCGGCTGGCGCAGATGTCGCGAGGCATCACGACCGCGCAGATGCTGGCGCTGCAGCTGGGGCGGCTCAAGGACCTGGGCCGCCTCAGGCCGGTCCAGGTCTCACTGGCCAAGTGGCACAACTGCCGGATGGCCATGGATGTGGCGCGCGACTGCCGCGACATGCTGGGCGCGGCCGGCATCAGCGCCGAATACGCGCCGATCCGCCACATGCTCAATCTCGAAAGCGTCATCACCTACGAAGGGACCGAGACCGTGCACCAGCTTGCCGTCGGCCGGGAGCTGACGGGTCGCAGCGCCTATTGATCCCGATCCTGAGCGGTTGTCTGGCCGTCCCGCATGCTGCATCATCCGGGACCGACCACGGCGGCAGGAATCAGCCAGGAATCAGCGATGGATGTCGTAAGCAAGGCTCGCCGGCGGCGCTGGCCGTTTTGGCTGTTCATCCTGGTGGCGGGACTCGTCGCCTACACGCCGCTGACCCTGTGGTGGTCCTACTCCGACGGCGAACGCGTCGGCATCCTGCAGAAGCTGTCGCGCAAGGGCTGGATCTGCAAGACCTCGGAGGGCGAACTGGCGCTGTACGTCATCAGCGGCGTGACGCCCCAGATCTGGGACTTTACCGTGCGGGATCCCGCGGTGGCGCTGCGGCTCAACGGCATGCTGGGCGAGCGTGTGCGCCTGCACTACACCGAGCACCGTGGGCTCCCGACCAGTTGTTTCGGTGATACGCGCTATTTCGTGGACAGCGCCATGGCCGTGGACGCTCCGGTTGCCATGCCCGCGACACCCGGTCCGGGCATTTCCTCGGCCCCGGCCGCAGCTCACTGAACGGCGCGCGGGTATTTTGGGCCCGACAGGGTTGCCAAACGCGCCCGCCGTCGGTAGAAATAGAGCTGGGGAAATGCACTTGTAGTCCGTCGCTGCCAGGGGAATCGCCGGATCGCCAGCAGTCTGCACTGCGGCGACCTCGGGCGCAGCACGGGGTTGCCGTCATAGCCCGGGATTAAGACAAATAGAACTGCGATGACCGCCGCCCTCAAGAACCACCCCCCCGCGGGCTCCACGCGCTCCGTGCTGGCGGCACAGCTCGACCAGTTGTTGCGCCACGCCATTACCGTCGACGATTTCGAGGCCGACGTGGCGCAGGCCTGCAAGCTCGATCCGGATGACATCTGGGTCGTGCTCGCGCTGCTCGACCAGTATCATCGCCTGGGCAAGCTGCCCACCGACCTGTTCCGATCGCTGAAGGCCTCCGCCGACCGGCGGGGACTCGGCCGCCGTGGCCTGCCG
>Ga0075017_100002754_pt1 | contig 11025 bp, 9 predicted proteins | sample AleBraG_ABR_2012_FD_71475 | JGI IMG/M metagenome (GOLD analysis project Ga0075017, IMG submission 71475) | Freshwater sediment microbial communities in response to fracking from Pennsylvania, USA - Alex Branch Run_MetaG_ABR_2012 | ecosystem: Environmental > Aquatic > Freshwater > Creek >...
CCATCGCCGTGGCTGAGCACGCGCTGGCGCTGATGCTGGCCATGGCTCGCCAGATCCCTCGCGCCAACGAGTTGATGCATGCCGGGAAGTGGGAGAAGAAATCTCTTCAAGGCGCGGAACTACGCGGCAAGACTCTGGGCATCGTGGGACTGGGACGAATCGGTATGGAAGTGGCACGACGGGCGCGGGCGTTCGGCATGGAGATCATCGCGCACGATCCTTTTGTCTCGACCTCGGTGGCCAAGGAGCAGGGCATCCGGCTGGCCAAGCTGGAGGAAGTCTACGCGGCGGCTGACTATCTCACCCTGCATGTCGGACTGACGCCGCAGACCGCGGGCATGATCAACGCGGATTCGGTAAAGAGAATGAAGCGCGGGGTCAGGCTGGTGAATTGCGCCCGCGGCGAGTTGGTGGATGAACCTGCTTTGGCCCAAGCTGTGAAACAAGGTCTGGTGGCGGGTGCGGCGCTGGATGTATTCACGGACGAACCTCTGAAGAATTCGCCGTTGACCGCAATCGACAACATCATTCTGACTCCGCACATCGCGGGATCGACGTTTGAGGCCCAGGAAGCTGTTGGCTTTCAGATCGCGATGCAGGTGAAGGAGTATCTGAAGGACGGAGTCATCCAGAATGCGGTGAACGTCCCGTCGGTTTCGCACGACGAATATCTGGAGTTGCAGCCTTATGTGGTGCTGGGCGAGAGGCTGGGTTCATTTCTGGCGCAGGTGAGCGAGGGAACGCTGGAAGAAATTTCTCTACGCTACAGCGGACATATCGCAGAATCGAAGACCGATCTAATCCGTAATGCTGCGGTAAAGGGCATCCTGAACGAGTCTCTGGAGGAGAAGGCGAACCTGGTGAATGCGGAGGCGATTGCTTCCGCGCGAGGGTTGCGCATCCACGAATCGCGCAAGCCTCACTCCGGTGGAGGCTCCGGCAGCGTGCTTTCTGTGCTGCTCAAGACGGCTCACGGGGAACACCTGGTCAAGGGCGCGGTGCTGCACAAAGACAATCCGCGACTGCTGCACGTCGATGGTATCGACGTGGAAGCGCCGCTGGAGCGAGATCTCATTTACCTGCGCAATCGCGACGTGCCAGGTGTCATTGGAAAGGTCGGAACGATTTTGGGCAAGCACAAGATCAACATCGCCAACTTCTCGCTAGGCCGGCGCAGCGGAAACGGGAAACAGGATTCGCCGCGGCAGGCAATTGCCGTGGTTCATGTTGACGGAAAAGTGCCTCCTGAGGTTTTGGCGGAACTGAGGAAGGTGCCGGCGGTGGAACAGGCGAAGGCGATACGGCTGTTCTAGATTTTCGAAAAGCGGCCACGGATTTGCGCGGATTTTTACGGATCAGAGCAACAAGGATCAACGAAGAGTGAGAATTTATCGCTCAGCCTGTACATCCCTGGACGTGGCGGTTGGTTCCAATAGAATTTGGCGGTGGTGTTGCTGACGACTGAACTTCCGAAACACAAGGTCCCTCGACTGCGTGGACCATTCGCGATGCGAATGGTCCATCTTCGCTCGGGATGACAGGGGTGTGGAGATGATTGCGAAGTACGAGGACAATCGATGTTAAGAAGATCCGGCATCGTAATGGCAGCGTTATTTCTGCTCACATGCATTGGGTGGGCGCAGGACAATACCTACGAAGTCAGCCTGGGCGGAGCGGCAGTGGTAAGCAAGCAGTCGACCGGCAACGGTACGACGCTTACTCCGACCAACTCCGGCGCTGTCCTGATTACTGGGCGATACCGGTTTTCGGACCATAACTCTGTGGAGATCAACTACTCGCACACGGCGAACTCGCAGATTTACTTTGCTTCGCCGCTGACCTATCGCATTCAGGATACGATTGCCGAATATTCCGGAGCTTACGTTTACAGTTTCCACGAAAGCAAAAGGGCTGAGCCGTTCGTTTTCGCAGGCGCGGCGGCCCTGATTTTTTATCCCAGTTACAGCTTGAACTACATCAACGGTGTGCAAGCCACAATTCCCGTGTCACAACAAACCAAACCTGCATTTCTTTACGGCGGAGGCTTTGACTGGAAGGTCTTTTCCAGTGTGCCATTCCTTCACCGGTCTCCAACGTTGTCCAACCATGTCGCGCTGCGATTGCAGTATCGGGGGCTGGTCTACAAGGCGCCGGATTTCAAAATTCAGAACCTTTTTACCGGGGCCAGAGGACACATGGCAGAGCCTTCGATTGGGATTGTGGTGAAGTTCTAGGAGCAGAAGCAGCCACGGATTTGCACGGATTCACACGGATCAAATTCCAGAAAAAAACATTTAGTGGCTCAGTTTGAATTCCCTCATCTCGGGATGGGGTCATCCTGAGCTTGCGAAGGATCTGGCGCGTAGCGGATATGCACCCTGACGGCAATTGTGGCGGTGCGCGCGAGATCCTTCAGGACTGAAGTCCTTCAGGATGACGCTGATGGTGGTTGCCTGCGAACACAAGGTCCCTCGACTGCGTGAACCATTCGCGCGCGAATGGTTCAACTTCGCTCGGGATGACAGAGTCGGAGAATGAAAATCTGTGGCTGATTTTAGGAATTCAGGGCTTGTTTGCGGAGTTTGCGGCTCTCTGCCAGGAGGGCCATGGAGTGCATCAGGTTCTGCAGAGTGACGATTCCCACTAGGCGCTGATCTTCTACCACCGGAATAATGCTGAGGTTCCTGGTGGTCAGCTTGCGGAAGGCTGAGGCCAGGGATTCGCCTTTTTGCGCCACATCGAAAATGCGGTTCATGACGGCCTGGACGTAGCCGTTGCCCTCGACCCGGAGAGCTTCCAGAATTTTCTGCTTCGAAATCACTCCTACCATGTCGCTGCCGCGAATGACTGGGAAGTCATCCTGCAGGCAGTGAACCGCTTTTTCCAGGGCGTCTTCGAGGGTGTCGGCTGGGGAGAGCGTGGCGAAATCGGTGAGCATCACGTCTTCCAGGTGAACTTTCTCCAGCACCGACTGAAACACCGCCGAACGTTCTTCCATCTGGGATGCGATGAACAGGAACAAGCCGACCAGGGTCAACCAGTAGTTGGGTAACAGCATGCCGCCCAGGATGAACATGGTGGCGAAGGCTTGTCCGATGGACACTGCACGGCGGGTGGCCTGCACTGGATCCATGTGTCGGCTGAACAAGGCGCGCAGCACGCGCCCGCCATCCATGGGATAGGCCGGGAGCAAATTAAATCCTGCGATATAGAGATTGGCCCACACCAGGCTCCGAGGCAGATTGCCGGAGCGCATGAAGGGCCAGGTCCAGAGGTCGACATGGGGGACGATCGCCAGAATGATGGCGCCGGAGACGACTGCAAGCAGCAGGTTCGCCAGTGGTCCTGCGATCGCGATTCTGATGTCTCGCTTCCAGGCGACGATTGACGCATCAGTCGCGGGCTGGCTGTCGTCCAACTGGGTGACACCGCCGATGGGTAGCAGGATGATCGATTTCACCCGGACGCCGGAGCGCCGCGCTACCAGAGCGTGACCAAACTCATGAACCAGAACAGAAGCGAAAATGATTCCGACCAGGGCTAGCACGCGGCCCTCGTTTGCAGTGCGATGCGTAAGGAAATCGTTCCACCAGACGAAAAGCGGCAAGACGACGAAAAACGTCCAGTGAATGCGAAGTTCAACTCCGAAGATTCGGCCTGCCGAGATGGACCAGCTTCTCATGAGAGATCCGCGGATATCGCCGCTAATGCCATTCTATATAGTTTAGACAACGGATAGGAGCCGGGAGTTGCCATTTCTGGATATCCAAGGTAACGGAGCTGATTTTGGCTGGTTGGAAAGGGTCGAGCCATGCGCGTAATCGCGGGAAAATTTCGGAGCCGGCCACTGCAGTCGCTAAAGGGAATGGACCTGCGGCCTACCGCCGACCGCTTGCGCGAAACCCTGTTCAATGTGTTGTCTGCGGGGCAGCAAGGGGTCTTTGAGGGCAAGGTCTGGCTTGACCTGTGCGCGGGTACGGGCGCTGTTGGTATTGAAGCTTTGAGCCGGGGAGCGTCCAAGGTTTACTTCGTGGAATCCTCGACAGCGGCCGCCAGCCTGATTCAACGCAATCTCGGCTCGCTGGGTGTGGAAACGGGATTCGAAGTCCTGAGAGACGACGTGGTTCGCGCCCTGCGTCAGTTGGACGCAAAGTACGTCACTGCTGACTTCATCTTTCTTGATCCGCCTTACCGTCTGGAGAAAATCTATGGACAGGTTCTCCAACTGCTTTCCCAGTACTCTTTGGTGCGGCCGGAAACAGTGATCGTGGCCGAGCATGATAAGAGGTTCGATTTGGGGGATTCGTTTGCGCCCCTGCTCCGCTATCGCAAGCTGGAGCAGGGGGATGCGGTTTTGAGCTTCTATCGCTTGTCTTCCTGATCCAAGGCACTGCCACTGGCTCGCACGAGCGAGGGCGCTCGCGCCTACATGTTCACCGTGGCATGGTGTACTTGAGCGAACCTGCGTCCCGCGAGTTTGGCGATTCCGATCACGATCTTGGCGACGAGCACAACTGCAGTGATCTGCAAACCGATGTGGGACCAGTAGTTGACGATTTTTACCAGACCTTGCAGTTTTGCCACGCCTGGGTCCGCGGCCATGAACAAGTCGGAAGCATTGATCAGGAAGTAGACGACGACCAGACTGAGTGAGTTCATGACCAGCCGCGAGAGTGACCTGCCCGTCGTCCACAGGGAAGCGGTGAGGGCTAGATCGGCAACCACCATTACCACCAGAAGCGGATAGATGGTATGCCAGATTGGGCCAAGCCGAAGAAAGGCGATACCCGGGCCCAGTATGAGGTATTGGTAGTGCAATCCGACCAGCCACCAGACACTGAAAATGGTCTGTATAAGAAGCTGTGTGATCAATTCAAAGTGTGATTTGCGGGGGCTTTCCTTTACCACCGGCGGGAGCTTTCTAGGGTCCCACGTGTCCTTCAGTTGTAACTTACCACCAAAGAACTCAAGGGCGGAAAAGGCCAGAGTGATCCAGGCGAACGTCATCAGGGCGACGCTGGGATAGCGAAACAAGACTCCAAGACTTTCCATAAGGGTCTTGCCTGCGGCAGCGGTCGCGACGCTGGCGCCCACCAGCACCAGGAACGCGAGGCCCAGCGACGCTTTCAATACCTTCCAATAAATGGGAAACATGGTCGCTCCAATCATGTGCTGCTGCTGGCGATAGCGGCTGGCCAGGTGGATTGGGCTGCCGAGTTTTTTCAGTAGCGCTACCTGCTCGTCCTCGGTGAGCGGATGTCCGACCTCTGCCTCCTTCTCTTCCACTTGAGAGAGGATGCTGTCGCGCAGTTCCTTGATGATGTCGTCGCGCTGTTTTTGGGGAAGCGCGAGCTTCAATGCCTGCAGGTAGCGTTCAATCAGATCCATAAGATGTGCTCCTAAACGAATTGCAGAAGATGTCTTAGAGAATTCCTTCCAACGATGCGTTGATGCTTTTCCACTCGGCAGCCAACTGTTTCAGGATCAGCTTGCCGTCGGCGGAGAGGCTGTAGAAGCGTTTGTTGCGCTTCTCCTCTTCGCGCCACTCACTGATGAGCAATCCCTGATTTTCCAGGCGGCGCAGCAGCGGGTACAGCGTGCCTTCGTCGATCTCCATTCCTTGAGCGGCCAGGGCCTTGCGGAGGGTGTAGCCGTAACGTTCCTCGCGCAGCTCAGCCAGCACCGCCAAGATCAGGCAACCGCGTCTAAGCTCGAGCCGCAGGTTTTCCAGGACTTCGTTGTTCATCGGGGTTTCTACCGTGTGCTGCATAGTGTATGGCACACACTGTATGCCATACAGTATAGGTTGTCAAGCGTTTTTGGATTGCTGGCTCATAACCTGACGAAAGCAGCCTGGGAGGAAGGCAGAATCTCGGAGAAAGACAAGTTGCTGAAATCTTGGTCGTTAACAGGCCGATCAGGCTGAGAGGCCGAAGCTAAGGCAGTTTCAGTTACGAAAGTTTGGCTAGAATCGTCGCAAGTTATTGTTTTAGAACAGTTTGCTTGATATCAATGATGGAGATTCCCGCCCAAACTTCATAGAGGAATCGCACGGAGGGACGTGGGTAGCGGCTCTCAGCGGTGGAGAGAACTGAGCTTAAGCGCCAGGGCATTCATCAGCCTTGTGGTGCTGGCGGGGACGAGTGTGCTGCTGTACGGAGCGGCACGGCCGACCAGCAAGAACATCGCTCAGTTCATTTGTTATCTGCTCATCGCGATTCTGGCTGCCCGGCTCAAGGTCAGGCTGCCGGGGATCACCGGCACCATGTCGGTGAACTTCCTGTTTATCCTGCTGGGCATACTGGAACTGGGTTTCGCGGAGACCCTGGCTTTAGGGACCGCGGCCATTCTGGTGCAGTGTTTCTACCGGGACCGGCCGAGTCCGATTCAGGTCACGTTCAATTTGTCGGCAAGCGCTGTCGCTGCCGCGATTGCCTATGACGTTTACCACCTGGCGATCTCCGGAGCCCAGATGAAGAGCCATCCGCTGTTGCTGGGATTGGCTGCCATCACTTACTTTGTCGCGAATACCGGTTCGATCGCTGCTGTAATCGCGCTTACCGAGCGCAAAGCCATCAATAAGATCTGGGTGGAATGCTACTTCTGGTCATTCCCCTACTATCTGGTCGGCGCAGCCTTTGCCGGAATGATCGGCTGGTTCAACCGCGAGTTTGGATGGGAAACGTCGCTCCTCATTGTTCCCATCATCTATCTGATCTACAGGTCTTATCGGCTGTACCTGGGAAAACTTGAGGACGAAAAGCGCCACGTGGAAGAAATGGCGACTTTGCACCTCCGCACCATCGAGGCGCTGGCGCTGGCCATTGAAGCCAAGGACCACACCACCCACGATCACTTGCAACGTGTGCGGGTGTACGCCATCGAGGTGGCCAAGGAGTTGGGTGTAAGCCCGCCCGAGATGGAAGCGTTGCACGCGGCGGCTCTGTTGCACGACATCGGCAAACTGGCTGTGCCCGAGCACATCATCTCGAAGCCGGGGCGGCTCACGCCGGAAGAATTCGAAAAGATGAAGATCCACCCCGTGGTGGGGGCGGAGATTCTGGAACGTGTCCGGTTCCCATATCCCGTGGTGCCTATTGTGCGGGCCCATCACGAAAAGTGGGACGGTTCGGGGTATCCATTCGGATTGAAGGGTGAAGAAATTCCGATCGGCGCGCGCATTCTGTCGTCGGTGGATTTCCTTGATGCCATGGCATCGGATCGGCAATACCGGCGCGCACTGCCGCTGGAAGAAGTGATGAAGCGGTTGTCGGCAGAGTCCGGGAAGTCGTTTGATCCGAAAGTGGTCAGTGTTCTGGAGCGACGATATCGCCAGTTGGAGAAGCTGGTGGAGTCGACCTTCCGGCAAGAGTCGGTGGCGCAGCTTTCGACCGAATTGAAGGTCGAGGCGGGCGCGGCGCCGGCGGCCGGCTTCGAAGACATCACGGTCAAGGACGCTCCGGGTCAGGAAGCGACGTTCCTGTCGTCGATTGCGGCGGCTCGGCAAGAGGCGCAGACGCTGTTCGAACTGAGTCAGGACCTGGGCGCTTCGCTCAGCTTGGGTGAAACACTCTCGGTGTTCTCAGTGAAACTCCGCCGGCTTGTTCCTTATGACGCTATTGCGATCTATGTGAAGCGTGGCACGGAACTGGTCCCTGAACTGGTGAGCGGAGACAACCACAGGTTGTTCTCGTCGCTGCGCATTCCGCTGGGCAGCGGCCTCTCGGGTTGGGTGGCGCAGAACCGGAAGCCGATTATTAACGGCAATCCGTCGGTGGAGCCGGGGTATCTGAACGATCCTACGAAGTTCAGTACGCTGCGTTCTGCCCTCGCAATTCCACTTGAAGGACTGGCCGGCGTAGTCGGCGTACTCGCTCTTTATCACGCAGAGACGGATGCTTTCACGTCGGACCACTTGCGCATACTGCTGGCGATCAGTTCCAAGATGGCGTTGGCCATTGAAAACGCGTTGAAGTTTGAGCAGGCGGAAAGTTCCGCAGTCACCGACTACCTGACGGGATTGCCCAATGCCCGCTCGCTGTTCCTGCAACTGGATCGCGAACTGGCCCGCTGCAAACGCGATACGACTTCACTGGTCGTCATGGTCAGCGACATGGACGGCTTCAAGCAGATCAACGACCGCTTCGGACACCTGGAAGGCAATCGCGTGCTGCGTCTGTTCGCGCAGGCATTGAAAGACAGCTGCCGCGAGTACGATTACGTCGCTCGTATGGGCGGCGACGAATTTGTGGTGGTGGCGCCGGGTCTGACGGCCGATGCTGCGGCCAAAAAAGCGGATGGCCTGCGCGAACTGGCGCGGCTGGCCGGACGGGAAGTTTGCAGCGAAGACATTCTCTCGCTCAGCGTAGGACAGGCCTTGTATCCGGAGGACGGAAAAGATGCGGAAGCGTTGTTGGCCGAAGCCGACCGCCGCATGTACATCGAGAAACAGAGACAGCCGTCACGCAAGAATCGCCGTCTGTATCCGCGGATGAAGTGCCGGGTCACAATTGAATTGCGGCCGCAGGAAGGCGAGATACCGATCCTGGGGAATCTGATCGACGTCAGCCTGGGTGGCTGCTACGTGGAGACCAGCACGCTGATGCCGGCCGGAGCCAAACTAAAAGTAATTTTCTCGATTGATGATGGCAGGCTGCAGGCTTCGGGGAGCGTCGTGCGTATCGATCCCGGAAGCGGCATCGCGATCAAGTTCAACGATATGAATCGCGAAGACCGCGACAAAATGCACAAGGTGCTCGAGTTCGTGCACAACACGACCATGTTCTACGACAACCGGTATTTCTCTAAGCTGATGAAGACGTAGTGCGCCGTTAGTTGGACGATTACTTAGGTTGGGGACGATACGTCCAGAAATCAGGTTGTTCCGTTGCTTGAGTCTCTGGGTTTGCCATTGAATTTGCGAGCGCGAGTTGTTCTTCAATCAAGGCGTGCGACGGAGCCAGGGAACACACGGGATCGGTCGCGGTCGCATCGCCGGTGATCATAAGCGCCTGACAACGGCAACCACCGAAGTCCTGAGTGCGGCGATCACAACTTCGACAGGGCTCCGGCATCCAGTCTTCGCCGCGAAACTTTTGAAAGCTGGCGGATTCGCGCCAGATCCACTCTAAAGACTGGTTCCGGACATTCTCGAAATTCAGACCGGGAATCACGGCTGCGGCATGGCAGGGCAAAGCCGTTCCCTTGGGATCGATCAGCATTTGACGACGCCCCCATCCGCCCATGCAGGCCTTCGGATATTTGGCGTAGTAGTCGGGCACGACTGCATCAATGCGAATTTTTCCGAGCAGCCGCTTTTGGGCCGCGCTGATTGTTTCCATGGATTCGAGCACCTGGGTCCGGCTCGGCAGTAATGCCTCCACGTTCTTCGCTGCCCAGCCGTAATACTGCACGTGTGCGATCTCCAACCGCTCAGGCTGGAGCGATTCGGCGAGGGCAATCATTTCATCGAGGTGATCAAGATTCTGGCGATGCACGACCAAGTTGACGGTAAACGCCAATTTGGAGCGGCGAATCATGGCAGCGATGCCAAGCTTCACTGCATGGGCGCGCGTGCCTGCGATCCAGTTCGCGCCGGCTTCGCGGGAGTCCTGAAAACTCAACTGGATGTGGTCGAGGCCTGCAGCGACGAGTTCATCCCAGCGCTGCTGAGACAATCCGATTCCAGACGTAATAAGGTTGGTATAGAGTCCGCAGCCGTGAGCGAAGCTGACCAACTGAGTCAGGTCTTCGCGGGCCAAAGGTTCTCCGCCGCTGAGGTGGACGTGCAGTGTTCCAATTTTTGCAGCTTGCTGGAAGACCGCTTCCCATTCGTGGGTTCCCAGCTCCGATTTGGCGGCTACCATTTGCAGGGGATTCGAACAGTACGCGCAATGCAGGGGACAGCGATGCGTGACTTCTGCGATGAGCGCCAGAGGTGGGTCGAGCCTCAAAAGTCCACCAGCCGTTTCTGCTGAAGGCGTTCGAGAAATGTGATCGCGTCTTGCCGGATTTTGGCGGAGTCCGAGGCGTTGTAGACGGTCACGAGCTCCTGCACTATTTCGTCGAACGTACGGGTACCATCGCAGCGTTCAAGCACTGCCAAGGCCGTGCCCTGTAGCCGGATCGCGCCTTCGGGAAATACCACCACCCGGTTCTCACCGTCGCCCGTCCATCGGCAGCCGGCGGCCAGTTTTGGCCGACTGAGGTTTTCCAGAGCCATAGCTTCACTCCGCAGGGCGGAAGGCATCGGGCGGTGGCCACCCTGGCTGCACATATGAGTAGTAGATGGAATCAAGTTGCGCCCACAGAATTTCGCATTTCTCGCTCAATGCCGCAATGGCCTTCTGTTGCTCAGCGTAAGTGTGCGCATTGTCGGCCACGAATTGAAAGGCGAATTTAGCGTCCTCGGGAGCCTGATCGAGCCGGGCTTCGAAATAATCCAGCCCACCGGACAACCACGGATAGTGCCGGCGCAGAGCATCCATTCGCAGGGTAATCAAATCGCGAGAGAAAAGCTCGGTCAGCGACGAGGCTACGGCTTCGAGCAACGTCCGGTTTTTCACCAGATCGATATAAGCATCGACGGCGTAGCGCACCCCGGGAAGCACTTCTTTACAACTCACAACCTGCTCACGTGGCAAACCCAAAGCCTGGGCCAGACGGATCCAGCGTTCGATTCCGCCCTCGGGGTTATTGTCGCCGTCGTGATCGAGAACTCGTTTGCGCCAAGCCCGGCGAAATTCCGGGTCATCACTGCGAGAGAGGATGACGGCGTCCTTGATGGGGATGCGGCTCTGATAGTAGTAGCGGTTGAGGACCCACGCTTGGAGTTGTCCTCGTGTGAGTTTGCCTTCATGCATCAACAGATGAAACGGATGCTGATGGTGATAGCGCTGTTCTCCCACGGCGCGCATGCGCGCTCGCAGTTCTTCAACCGAAAGAAGTGGAGTGAAACCGGGATCTACAGGTCGAGATGACATCCGTCCTCCGCGACCTCCCATCCCCGGGCACGCAACTCGTGAC
>Ga0075017_100002755_pt1 | contig 11024 bp, 12 predicted proteins | sample AleBraG_ABR_2012_FD_71475 | JGI IMG/M metagenome (GOLD analysis project Ga0075017, IMG submission 71475) | Freshwater sediment microbial communities in response to fracking from Pennsylvania, USA - Alex Branch Run_MetaG_ABR_2012 | ecosystem: Environmental > Aquatic > Freshwater > Creek >...
CAAGCATTTCGGCGTCTGGACCTTCCTGCTTGTGGTCAACATCATCCTGCTGGCGGCGGGCAATGTCATGGACCCGTCGTCGATCCTTTTGATCATGGCGCCGATCCTCTATCCGCTGGCCACCAAGCTTGGCGTTCACCCGGTCCATCTCGGCGTGCTCATGATCGTGAACACCGAAGTAGGACTGTGTCATCCGCCGGTCGGCCTGAACCTCTACATCGCCTCGAGCATCGCGAAGATGGGCATCAGCGAGATCACGGTCGCGGTTCTGCCGTGGCTCACCGCCATGCTGGTTTTCCTCGGCCTGATCACCTACATCCCCGAAATCTCGCTCTGGCTGCCGCGGCTTCTGGGCATGATCTGATTTGGCATCTGACTGTCAGGTTGATGAACGAGATTAAATCTTGGTAAGGGTGAGGACTGTTGCTGAACTGTAAGTTGATTGCCGGGCAAGGCGCGCTCATCCTTGCATGACCTTCAAGGGAGGTTAGACATGAGGAAGTTTGCAATCGCAGGCGTCGCGGCGCTCGCTCTGGCTGGTTCGACGGCGGTTTATGCCCAGCATCGCTGGTTTCACGATCACATGGGCCAAATGCGGCTGAGCCCGGAGGACCGGGCCGCGTTTGCCGATGCGCGGATTGCTGCGGTGCATGCCGGACTGAAGCTCAACGCCGACCAGGAAAAGCTTTGGCCGCCGGTCGAGAGTGCGGTGCGCGAACTGGTGAAGCTCAGGATCGATCGCGCCAATGCGCGGGCGAATGCCAAGCCAGATGATTCAAAGCCGGATGATCCGGTGGCCCGGCTGCGTGAACGCGCCGACACCATGGCAACCACGGCAGCTGCGTTGAAGAAGATCGCCGATGCGGCCGACCCGCTTTACAAGACGCTGGACGATGGCCAGAAGCGCCGCCTCGCCATTCTCACCCACCGGGCGGGCCGGTTCGGCGGCGAGGGTTGGCGCGGTCGCTTCGAGCGTGGCGGGTTCGGCGGCGAGCGGGATCGCAATGGCGGCGGCGACCGGCGGGGAGGCGAACGGCTCTAGCGGCTCACCCTGCTTGAGCGTCGCCTGAGTTCGAAAGGCCGCCGGATTCCGGCGGCTTTTCCGATATTTAGAGGTATAGTTGCGCCCCGCGGAAAAGCTTGCGCCCCGCTGGACATCGCGGGGTCGCTTTGCTAAACGACGCCGTCTTGCGAAGGCTTTCCGGACCAAGTCGCGGGCGCATAGCTCAGTTGGTAGAGCAGCTGACTCTTAATCAGCGGGTCCCAGGTTCGAGCCCTGGTGCGCCCACCAAGCCCAAAAATTCCGTTTCCTCTCAAAATGGCTGAAATTCGCTTGACCACAGTTTCAAACTAAAAGCTATAAAGAAGGTTCGTCGCCCGCGTTTTCGCTGTCACGGACTGCATCAAAGCTGCAGCGTTGCACACGTTCGTAGTTAAACGATCTAACGGGGATACCCGATGTCACATGTTTACCGGTTGAACGATGCCGTCCTTCATCGCGGCCAAGGGCCGCAAGGACGGGTGCAGGTTGAGGAGCCGAAGATCTACACCATCATTCAATGTATGCCCATCGAAGCAGATGGGCGTCTTAGATATCGCATCAAATCAGACAAGATAGAGCGTGTAGTCACGGAAGACGAGCTTTCGTACCGCCAGTAAAGCTGGAAGCGTTCCCCGCCGACGAACAACAGGAACGACCGGGCGGGCACCTTGTAAAGGCGGTCGAATTCAAACAAAGCGTCAGACTCACCTTCGATACTCGTGTCCAGCAGCAGGGACCATCTTGGGCCGGCCGCAGTATGCGGCAAAACCGACGCGCATGGTCGCCAAACGAGCGCAAGCGGTCCTTCAAAAAATCCGCTAAGTCGGCATCAGGGTGGCCGAAACAGGGGGAGATACGAATGCTTGGAGTTGTCGCAACGATCAAGATCAAGGAGGGCAAGGGCGCGGAATTCGAGAAGGTCGCGACTGAGCTCGTCAACAAGGTCAACGAAAACGAGAAGGGCTGCCTGCTGTATCTGCTCTACCACGGTGAAATGCCGAATACCTATGTGTTCATGGAGCGCTACGCCGATCAGGCAGCGGTCGAAGCCCATCGCAGCACGGAATATTTCAAGACACTCGGTCGGGCGATGGCCGAATTCATGGACGGCAAGCCGACCATCCAGCGCTTCAAGCAGGTCGGAGCATAAGACGAACTACGCCGGTGCGAAGGCGATCAGGGGGCATGATCGTCAGTCGATGGTACTTCGCGGAAGGACATTTCGACGCGTACCCTGACTGTCGCCAATATTGGAAAGGAGGCCAACATGTCGAACTACGATCAAAACACAGCCGCTTCCGGCGCTGCCAGGACCGACGTCACCACGATCGACGCCGGCCTGCGCGCCTACATGCTGAATATCTACAACCACATGGCGGCTGGGGTTGGCCTGACCGCTCTTGTCGCGTGGCTGACCTATCAGTTTACAAGTCCCGAGCTGCTGCAGAGCCCGCTGATGTGGGTGTTCATTCTCGCGCCCCTGGTCCTGGTGTTTTTTATCAGCGCGCGGATCAACACGCTGTCAGTCAGTGCGGCGAGATCGTTGTTTTTCGTCTATGCAGCGCTGGTAGGAGTGTCGCTCTCGACTTTGTTCCACATCTACACCAACTCCTCGATCACGAGGGTGTTCTTTATCACAGCCGCGATGTTCGGAGCGCTTAGCCTGTTCGGATACACCACCCGGCGCGATCTGTCGGGATTCGGCACATTCCTGTTCATGGGTCTGATTGGAATCATCATCGCAAGCCTGATCAACCTGTTCTTGCGCTCGACCCAACTTGACTGGTTGATCTCGATCGTCGGCGTCGGTGTCTTTGCAGGCCTCACTGCACATGATACCCAGCGAATAAAGGCGATGTACGATTGGAACGACGATGCAACCTCGGCCGGCCGCAAGGCCGTGCTCGGCGCATTGTCACTTTATCTCAACTTTATCAACCTGTTCATGATGCTGCTGCGCCTCGCCGGTAACCGGCGCTAGCCAGGCGCGAGCGATGGTCTGCGGCTTCGAAACGCCGGGTGGATCGGCATTGCCAGCGCGAGGATCACTGCATTGAGGTAGTCAGAGTTCTGCGGCGAAGTGTTCGGGTGTGACCGAAGTCGAAGCGCGAAGTATCTCGCCAACGCCAACGCGGTGGCTGCGATCAACCCTGCAAGACTGCAAATAGAATGCTGCCGCAATGGGATAAGTTCGAAAGACTGGATGTCAGGCTGGTGGTTGGCTCTATATTTGCAGGTCCCAGGATAAGCATGCGATGTTGGACTTTCACAGGATGGCGATGTTTTTGTTGATGCTTTGCATTTTGGCGGCAACAACAATGACGCTTGCGAACGCTCAGGAACCGGCAATTTCGGAAGGGGAGCGACGCGCGCTCGGGGCGTGCCTGGCCAATTGCCCCGATGGTGACATGAAATGTAACAACCGGTGCATCTCGCAATTTCAAACCAGGGGCGCCTGGAGCGATCGTGCGCGGGCTTGCATCAGGGCTTGTCGGAATGGATATCGAGGAGGCACCCAACAGGCGGCCGATGGGATATTTGGTTGCTCGGTGAGCTGCGTGCCTTGATCGAATGGTCCGGTTGTTCTGTTTCTGGAGCCTGGCGAGGCGGCTAGCCTTGCGGGACCTCCGGAATGACTCTCGGGCTCATTGCGACGAACCGAGCGACGAACCGAGCGAGATCACTGTGAATCCAGCTGCACAGCCTGGCGCCCATCGTTTAGCGCTTTGAGCTCGTTTACGTACTCTTCAGGCGTCAACAAATGGAATGGGGTCTTCAGGCCCATAAAACTTGCTATTTGACCGATGAAATTAGTGCAATTGGTTGTTTCCGCATTCCAAAGCGGCGAAGTCGCCTGAAGATGCTTTATATAACTGAAGACTTTTTGCGCGTCAGCCTCATTCAAGTAGACGCGATAGCTGGCCGTTAAATATTGCTCATCAAGGTCGCCGTAGCTCGCCCCTGTCTCGGAGGGCACCCACGTGAGGTGCCCCAATATGTAAGGCAGCGTATCCCCTGCGGGGTGCAGGCCGGCAACGTCGACCAACTTCTCACCTGTCTTGCCATACCAGATGAAGGCATGCCCGTAGGTCGCTGCGGTGCGGGCACGAAAATCTACATAATACGGTCCTTTGGACCTACCCCTCCGAACCGGCTTTACGTCGGACGGGGAGTAAGCAACGGTCGGTGCAGCAGTGGCCATTTTCCCAGCAGGCTTCAGCGAGCGTTTGGCGGGTGTGTCCTGCTGCTGCTGAAAATCAGCACGCGCCGCGAGTTGTTGTGCGCTACTGCTTTCGAGGCCAACGCCCGCAGTGGCTGCAAAGACGGCCGCTACGGCAAAAGATCGCAAACCGGGGATTTTCCGAATCACTGGTCCCACCCTAACGTTCGTGCCCCAAAACCCCGAACGACAGCCGCGTCAGAATCAGTACGCACCCTCAGACCAATGCCCTCCGCCGAACAAAGGCGGAAAGCGCAGATCAGGCCTGCTCAACCCGGGGGCTAACCCTTGGTCACCACAGGAGACGGAGCGACAGGGTATTTGCCGACCGGGTATTTGCCAATGGGGCTTTTACCAATTGGATATTTTCCGACCGGTGCGGGCTGGGCGACCGGTTGCGGACGAGGAAGGTCCGCAGCAACCGCTGCCCCCACGAAAGCCAAAGTCACAGCGCTAGTGATCACGAATTTCAGCATTGAAGTCCCCCTCGAGCAACTAAAGGTGAGTCTGGAATTAACCTGATGATCATTAAGAGCGCAATAAATACACGCCCGAGTCACAGGGTGCATGAGCTTTTTCCCGACGGATGTTGCAGAAAGGGCACGATTTGGCGCATCCCGGGATGCTTTTTTCGGTTTCACCTTTGGAAACGCTCATTTCAAAAGATACATGGAAAAACCCGGCCGGTCCGCGCCATGTACGCGCGATAGCTGTCGCCAAAGGTTTCCAACATCATTTGCTCTTCCCTGGCAACGCGGCCAAAGAACAAAATCCCGAAGCCGGCCAGGCCCGCGAAACCGGCAATCCAATTAGGCAGCAGCAGTGCCTGGGCAATAGCCCACAGCCAAAATGCCGAATACATCGGGTGTCGAACTCTCCGGTAAATCCCTTCCGTCACCAGTTCGTGATTCTCCCGCACATCGAGACTGATCGACCAATTCCGTCCGAGCGCACGATGCGTCAGGTAAAACACACCCAAAGCCGCAATCGCAAGGAAAAGTCCCAGCCACGCAAACAGAGGTTGGAAACTGTAAGCGGCGAAACGAGGAATTCCCGTGCAAATGTAGACGAGCGGCACAAGTCCGAGTCCTGCGAGAGATGTAAGCAGCAGCGCAGCTTCCAGCTGGCCGCGAGCGCTCCATACAATCCTTACACGCCGTGAACGCCGCGCGTACTTGTAACGTATGAGGTACCAACCGATCACCAGGACAACGAAAATGACTTTTGAAATGTTCGCCGTCATTTGGATTCAGGCTGCAGCGCCCGGACTATTTGGCAGTTCGCTTTCTGACAGCGGCGCGCTCGCAACAAGTCCTCCGTCGTCAGCGATCATCGCCATGGCGCCATCCGGGGCGAGCGTCTGGGATTTGGCTGAAACGGGTCCGCATGTGAGCATGAAGTAATCGTACGATGTTCGCTTGTCATTTCCACTGACGAACTGGCAGTGCAAGCGGAAGAAATCGAGCCGGATGCGTTGATAGATGTCGTGGTCAAGCATTCGACTAAGTCTCACGACCCTGACGGTCGCTTCGTTTTCCGTCGACAAGCCCATTTCGGCCATTGGTCGGCTTTTGTAAAAATTCAACGGATCGACAAGGGCCTGATAGTCGCCCCAGAAGATCGCGCGCGACCTGGCGACGCGTTCCACCGTCGTGCGAAAGCGTACTGCCTTCGGGTGCAGGCCGATCTTGAGTATGGATGATCCAACGCTCAGAAATGTAACGGGAATTTTGTTCCGACCGAGCGCAGGGTCCAGCTTCAAGGCGCGATCAAGCAGATCAACTGCAAGTACGGCGCCAAGACTGTGGCCTATGACCAAAATTTCGTCTGCGGCAGAGTTGCTCGCCGCAGCCACGAGCTCGGCAGCCAACCTGTCCAGCCTTTGCTCGATTTCCGGATTGCCGCATCGAATATACTCCCGGGAAAAGATCCAGTCGTCGAACAAGTTGCCCAGTTGCAGCCAGCGCCACGGACCCGCCAAAACGGCTGCGAACCCGAAGAGACCGCCACCGATAGCAATGGGAATTGATCCGGTGATTTTGAATGCAAACACGCCAATCAAGAAGGCGACCGCGACGAGCAGTCCGAACATGACGAATGGATAGAGAAAAAAAACCGCGTAGCGCCAGTTGGTCACCAGGTAGCGCCAAAGAGTGCCGGCCAAAACGAAATCCAGAAACGCAAGAATGCCGACGGAAATGCGTGAGCCAATGCTTCGACGCCCAAAAGCTTCAATTACGTCGTGCCACCGAACCAGGTGGTAATCGGTTTCGACTTGCCAATCGGGACCGGTTGTCGTCACATTCCATTGTATCTGATCGGCGCTATCGCGCAGACCGTCAACGATCGCCTTCACTGACCAAGTGCGTTGGAATCTCGCAATTTCGCGCACAAAGCGACGTTGCGCGCTGGCGTGCGTCGTGATTGGATCATAGCCGCCAATATGGAATACTACCCGCTTCGCCACGGGCGTTCGGGGCATGGTCTTGCCCGCGATTGTCCGCGGAGTCGTCATGTTAAACACCGCCCACGAATAGATCGATCTTTAGTTCAAGGATCTAGCGAAACGTCTGACGCCAGGGATTGTCAAGAGAAAATCGACCAGTCATGGGGGAACATTTGTCGACCTATTTTGCCCTCCGCACCCTAACCGCTCGAATCGTGGCGTCGATCGGCGCGGCCATGCTTGTCGGATTGTCTGGCAGTGCGCCCTGTCAAGCACAGGACGAGATATCATCTGCAGAAAGATGCCTTGCGGCAAATTTGAATGTCTCGCTGGGTGCAAAATTGCCGCGCACGGCTGCACGTTTCAAATCCCGTGAGCCGCTAAAGATTGTAGCGATCGGATCATCGTCGACAGTAGGACTCTGGGTGCTCAGGTCCGCGGCCACATATCCGGAGGTGATGGCCCGAGAGCTCTCGAGACTTAGATCGGCCGACACGATCAAGGTCATCAACAGCGGTCGAATCGGCGATACGATTCCGAACAACATCTCACGGTTCGAGCGCGACGTTTTCGCCCACACGCCCGATCTCGTTATCTGGCAATTGGGAACCAATGACGTTGCCTGGGGTGGCCGGCCGGACGATGGGCTAAAAAAAAGCGTTCTTCAAGGGGTAAGGGCACTTAAGGCAGCATCTGCCGACGTCGTGCTGATGGACCTGCAATATGCACCCCAGGTGCTCGCCTCGGCGAGCTATTCGACGATGGAAGGCATCATCGCCGATGTCGCAAGGCAGGAACGGGTCGGGCTATTCTCTCGTTTTGCGCTAATGCGAAACTCGATCGATGCCGGAGTAGCGCAAAGCGCGCTTGTAACGTGGGACGGATTGCACAACACCGCCGATGGTTATGATTGCATTGGACGAGCCCTTGCCCGAGCCATCGCGACGAGTGCGTACTAAGAGGTCTACCTCCGGCCACTCGAAGCGTGCGGCTTGGCACGATTTTGGGGGCACTGGCCGGGATAGTGGCGCGCATAGATGGCCGCGAACGGCAACACGACCGGTCCTCTTGGAAGATGTCCGCCGACATATCGCTCCCGGGGTTAACTAGCAATGCGCGCTGAAGCTGTCAGGCAGTGGCCTCATGAACCAATATGCCAGCCAACTTATTGACTTGTTGCTAGTACTTGTCGCCGCGTGGCTGGTGCTAGCTATCATCTTTGCAATTTACGCATATTTCGCACGTCTTCAGTACCCGGTTAGCCAGTCGGTCTTTGGACGTGTGCTCGTCATTTGCTTCTTCATCATAACCACTTCGATTTGGCTCCCGATTGTTGCAGGCGCCATAATTCTGTCGCTGATCGGTCATTTATGGTCCCGCTTCAGCGAAAAGTCACGCAACTAGCTGGACGAAACGGACCTGAGCGATTGGGAAGAACTTTTCGTCATTCCCGCACGCGTTTTTCATCCACGGGTGACTGCAGTCTGTCGGTTCCTGGCTTGGCGCGGCATCAGCGCCGCGGGGGGCAAAAATGGGACGCGACCAGAAATTTGGAGCAGAGCGGGTTTCAGTCACTTTCGGCTTCAGCGCCGCCGTCTTGAAATAGAGGTGGGAAAATTGAATAACGCCGAACTGGCATCAGGGGAACAACAATGCGGGTCTATATTATCGTTGGGAGCCTGGCATTTTCCGTCATCGGAAGTGCCAGTGGCACCGTTGTCGATAAAGGAGCGGATGCACAGAAATATTGCCACCTCCTCGTTGAGGGCTCGTTTCGCGATAGTGGCGAGGCGCGGTTCGCCGGGTCATGCGAGGGAATGATCGAGACTGCGATGCTCTTTTCGCCAAACTTGCCGGCTGACGTGCGCGCGTGCCCTCCTGCGCAAGGTAGTATTATGGAAAGCGCCAAGGTAATGCTGAGGTACCTCGACAAGAATCCAGATCGAGTAAGCGAGCCAGGGATTACAGTTGCTATCGAAGCATTTAGAGATGCGTGGCCGTGCCTCGGCGACGATGTCGCATCCGGGGCTAAACAAAAAAAGCGCGTGCCGAAGAGATCAAATTGATTGGCAATTGGAGACTGACCGAGGTGTTGCTCGCGGATTTAGCCGAAGTCTGGGCCGAGTCCGATGATTTTGCCGAGCGCGTCAGTCTGGCCCAGATCATTAGTCTTACTGCGTCATAACCGACTTATCCCCAATCCTGAGGAGCTTGCGCGAGCAAGCGTCTCGAAGGACGAGGCCCGCAAATAGGCAGCGTGGCCTTCATGGTTCGAGACGGCGCAAGGGCGCCTCCTCACCATGAAGGTCTTATGACGCAGTAAGATTAGAGCATGATCCGGAAAAGTGGAAACCGGTTTTCCCTCGCGACAAACGCGAAGTGCGTTTGCGCGAAGATCATGCTCAAACAAAGGGATGAGATCATGATGCGATTCCACCCGATCGCATCATGATCTAGTGCGCCTTACCACCAGCGCTGTTGCATCGGTTGATAGGATTGGCCGGCGCGCGGACGTGTATTGCCGGGTTGGGAGTTCCAATTGGGCTGAAAAAAGAAGCCGAAGCCTCCGTTGCCCCAGTCGTTGCCGCTCGCAACAGGGACATCGACCGTAGGCCGGCGCGTCACGAAGCCGCCTTGGGGCTGGTTGTTCAGCACAGCGACGAACTCGGTGCGATAGTTGGTTTCGCGGCTCAGCGGCTCGTCCGAGACGATGATTGAAGACCGCGGTAACGCAGTCGGCGCGATGCGAACGAGCACATCCTGCGGGATGGCGATACGGTCGAGTGCGTCCTTGGCGTCGTCCCCATCGTCGATCGTGACCGCCGTCCAGCGCAGCCCCGCGTCGTTGCGCGCCATCGCCGTGAACACATGCGTGCCGATCCGCTTTTCGGGGTTGCGGATCGTGACCGGAACCTCAATGGTCGCATCGAACACCTCGCCCCCGTCGGGCCACTGCTTATGAGTGTTGCGCCGCACGTACAGCTTCTGCGTCGCCCGGCTGATGTAGACCGAGACCGGCTCGAGCGCGAGCTTCGCCTCACTCGCCGCCTTGGCGGTGTCGGCCTTTTTGGTCTGGGCCGCTTTGGCGGCGTCCTTTGCAGCGGCGGCGGCGTCAAGCTGCGACTTCGCGGCGGCCTTGGCGGCGTCGAGCTGTGTCGCAGCTTCCGCGGCCTTAAGGGCAGCCTTCTGCTTCTGCTCCTCGGCCCGCGCCCTGGCTTGGTCCGTCCTTGCGGCGGCGAGCGTCTTGTCGGCAAAGGCGAGCTCGGCGTCGGCGCGGGCCTTGAGCCACTCCAGCTTGCGCAGTGACCCTGCGAGCGATGCCGTCTCGCGCGCCGCTATCGCGGCGGCTTTCTTCGATTCGTCGGCCATCCTGGCGGCCTCCTCGGCCTCGCGGGCGAGCGCCTCGGCTCGCGCCGGAGCAGCCGCGACGGCCTCGGCTTTCGGCACGAAAAGCGCCGGGTGGGAAAACTCGACCGGCGCCGTATCGTTCGGCGAGATGATCACCCGCATCCCGATCCAGGTTTTGTCGAACAGCTCTTCCGCAAAGCCGTAGGGCATCCTCACGCAGCCATGCGAGGCCGCATACCCCGGCAGCGGCCCGCCGTGCAGCGCGATGCCGTTCCAGGTGATGCGCTGCATGTTTGGCATCCAGGCATCGTCATACAGGGTGGAGTGGTGGTCCTTTTCCTTCTCGATGACGGCGAAAACGCCGGCAGGCGTCTCGCGTCCCGTCGTGCCGGTCGACACCGGCGCGCGCAGAATCCAGCCCTCGGCGTCGTAGAAAGTGACCTGCTGGCTCTTGATCGACACGATCGCCATGATCGGCTCGCCTGCCGCGCGCGGCGCCGTCGCCTCGGTGGGTGGCGCGGGACGCGGCTGTCTCGCCGATGTGCCGGCGGTCAGCGCCGTCAGTGCGGCCATCGCGGCGAGCGTCACAATAGCGGGAGGCCCGCAACGTCGCATCGCCACCGTTGATTGCGCCGTCATGTATCGGTTTGCCATGCCATGTCCCGCTTGAAATGCCTGTCCACGTGCTTGCGTCGAACAACGTCGGGGACCAGCTTATTTGACTCACCCCGACACGGCTAGACCGGTCATTTCGCGTGCGCGCGGCGCGAACACAACAGGCCAAAGTCGCGCGGATTGGGTTTTTGGGTGTGGGTCCCGCTACAGCCCGAGCCGATCAAGCGGAAGCCCTCAGGGCGGGATTACGCGACCTCGGTTACGTCGAAGGCAGAACGTCGTCATTGAGGAGAACGCACTTTCGGGCCGCGCGAGAGGGTCCGACCCTGAAAAACATCCCTGTCTCGTTGACG
>Ga0075017_100002756_pt1 | contig 11023 bp, 7 predicted proteins | sample AleBraG_ABR_2012_FD_71475 | JGI IMG/M metagenome (GOLD analysis project Ga0075017, IMG submission 71475) | Freshwater sediment microbial communities in response to fracking from Pennsylvania, USA - Alex Branch Run_MetaG_ABR_2012 | ecosystem: Environmental > Aquatic > Freshwater > Creek >...
AGCCACGATCTTGGCCACCCGCCTTTCGGCCACAACGGGGAATCCGCGCTCAACGAGGTTGCCCATGGAATCGGTGGTTTCGAAGGCAACGCCCAGACGCTGCGCCTGCTGACCCGGCTGGAGTCAAAGGTGTTGACGGCCGACGGCGGCTCTGCCGGCCTGAACCTGACCCGCGCCTCCCTTGACGCCTCCGCCAAATACCCGTGGCTGGCCGCCGACGCCCCCTTGATTGACGGGCGCCGCACCAGCAAGTTCGGGGCCTACGCCGACGACCTTCCGGTATTTGAGTGGTTGCGCCGGGAGGCCCCCCGGGGCAAAAGCTGCATTGAGGCGCAGGTCATGGACTTAGCCGATGACATCTCCTATTCCGTGCACGATGTGGAGGACGCCATTGTGGCCGGCCATGTGCAGTTGAAATGGCTGGCCAACCAGGACCAGCGCAACCGGGTGCTGGGCTACACCCAACAGTGGTACCTGCCCAAGGTGGACACCGCGGAGATCGACGCCGCCCTGCAACGGTTGGAGGCAACCAAGGTGTGGGTCCGCCACGCCGATGGCAGCCGCGCCTCGATGGCCGCGCTGAAGGACATGACCAGCCAGCTGATCGGGCGTTTCTGCCAAAGTGCCGTCGCCGCCACCCGGGCCATCTATGGGCCCGAACGCCTCACCCGGTACGCGGCCGACGTCGTCGTGCCCCACGAAACGGCCGTTGAAATCGCGGTCATGAAGGGCCTGGCCACCACCTTCGTCATGACCACCGACCACCGCCAGCCCATCTACCAGCGCCAGCAGGACGTGCTCAGCGAGCTGGTGGCCGTGCTCAGTGCCACCGGCGACGCCCATCTGGAGACCATGTTTGCCGCGGACTGGCGTGAGGCGGACGACGACGGCGCCCGGCTGCGGGTGGTCATCGACCAGATTGCCTCGCTGACCGATGTTTCGGCGCTGGCGTTGCACGAGCGGCTCGTGGGGACCGAACGCACACTGCTTTAGGTATTGTGGCACCGGCCGTTCACGTAAACTGGCGGTGTGGCTGGGCTAATTAAACGAGAAGACATTGATGAGGTGCGAACGCGCACCGACCTCAAGGAAATCGTCGACGCCTATGTCACCTTGAAATCCGCCGGAATCGGCTCCTTCAAGGGCCTGTGCCCGTTCCACGACGAGCGCAGCCCGTCGTTCCACGTGCGCCCCCAGATGGGCTATTTCAACTGTTTCGGCTGCCAGGAGAGCGGCGACGTCATCTCCTTCATCCAGAAAATGGACCACATCCCCTTCTCCGAGGCGGTGGAAAAACTCGCGGCACGCATCGGCTTCGAGCTCCACTATGAGGACGGCGGGACCGGTCCGCGCCGTGAGGAAGTGGGGCGGCGGCAACGGCTCCTTGACGCCCACAAGGTTGCCAGCGAGTTCTTCCGCGAACAGCTCCTGACCCCCGCTGCGGCCACCGCCCGGCAGTTCCTGGCCGAACGCGGCTTCGAACGCAGCGCCGCCGACCACTTCGGCGTCGGTTTCTCGCCCCAGGGCTGGGACTCGCTGCTCAAGCACCTGACCGGGAAGGGCTTCACCCATGAGGAGCTCAAGCTCACCGGCATGTTCTCGGAAAGTTCAACCGGGGCCGGGCAGAACAGGATCTACGACCGTTTCCGCGGCCGGCTCATGTGGCCCATCCGGGACATTGCCGGGGACACCGTGGGCTTTGGCGCCCGCAAGCTCTTCGAGGACGACCAGGGCCCGAAGTACCTGAACACCCCCGAAACCCAGCTCTACAAGAAGTCCCAGGTCCTGTACGGGATCGACCTGGCCAAGCGCAACATCGCCTCCAAACGCCAGCTGGTGGTGGTGGAGGGCTACACCGACGTCATGGCCTGCCACCTGGCCGGGGTGGACACCGCCGTGGCAACGTGCGGCACCGCCTTCGGTGCCGAGCACATCAAGGTGGCCCGCCGCCTGCTCTCCGATGACGGCACCGGCGGCGAGGTGGTCTTCACCTTCGACGGCGACGCCGCCGGGCAGAAGGCCGCCCTGAAGGCCTTTGACGAGGATCAGCGCTTTGTGGCCCAGACCTTTGTGGCCGTGGAGCCCTCGGGCGCGGACCCCTGCGAGCTGCGCCAGCGCGGCGGCGACGAGGCGGTCCACTCCCTGATCCGCTCCCGCCGGCCCCTGTTTGAATTCGCCATCCGCTCCACGCTGGCCAAGTTCGATCTGAGCACCGTGGAGGGCCGGGTCAGTGGTTTGCGAGCCTCGGCGCCGGTGGTGGCCGCCATCCGCGACGGCTCCACCCGGATGGGGTACAGCCAGGAACTGGCCGGCTGGCTGGGCATCGCCGACCCCAACGAGGTGTTGCGCGCCGTCAAGGGGGCCGAGAAGCGGGCGCACGCCCAGCCTGGCACCGGCCAGCCTTTCCACGGCACAGCGCAGCCGTCCGCCACCCGGGGGCCCGCCGCGGGGCAGCAGTCGGCGTCCACGTACGACGCCGGGGCCCCCTCCGTCGCCCCGGCGTACGGTGGGCGCGGGCAGGGCACCGGTGCCGGCGTCGAACCCCAGGCGCAGCCTGCCGCCGCGGAATTTTCCCGGCCCGACCCCCGGGACCCGCAGAGCCGCATGGAACGTGAGGCGCTGGAGGTGGTGCTCCAACACCCGGGCCTGCTCACCACGGGGAACTGGCAGCACTTCCAGGCCACCGAATTCGTCATTCCAGCGTTCAAGGCCGTGCAGCAGGGCATTGCGGCGGCGGGGGAGTCCCTGGTGGCGTCCTCGCAGTGGCTGGAGGCTGTGCGGGAGCACGTGCCGCCCGTCCTTTCCTCCCTGGTTGCGGAGTTGGCGCTGAGCCCGCTGCCTGCCACCAATGAGGAAACACTGCACAGGTACTGCCGGGACATCCTGCGCAGGCTCTTTGAGATGCAAATCACCCGGCTCAAGCAGGAGCGCCTTGGAGCCTTGCAACGTATGGATCCAGCGGTGGATCCACAGGGGTATCAGATGCTCCAGCGTGAGCTGATGGAGCTGGAAACGGCCCGCAGGGCGCTGCGCGGAGACTGATATCCGCCCGGGTGCCCCCTTCGATTTCGCAACCGGGCCAGCCTTTGTTATTGTTGTTTCTGCGCGATCCTCTGTAGCTCAATTGGCAGAGCATTCGACTGTTAATCGAAGGGTTACTGGTTCAAGTCCAGTCAGAGGAGCCAACACCCGGTGGCCCGTTCCTGTCACAGGTTCGGGCCATCGGTTTGACGGAAGCCAATTTCCGTTTGTTCTCGCGCAAGAAGAAATAAAAGGTAAGTTGGACGTTTTGTTTTTCTGAAAATGCCCTGCTAATCTATTGTCTGCTTCATTCCTCTGTAGCTCAATTGGCAGAGCATTCGACTGTTAATCGAAGGGTTACTGGTTCAAGTCCAGTCAGAGGAGCTTGCAAAGAAAATCCCCCGTACTCGTGAAGGGTTCGGGGGATTTTTTTATGCCCAATTCCTAGATGGTGGGCACCATGCGCGGGCGCACAATGAACCACAGGGCGGCCATGGCCAGCAGGATCGAGGAGCCCATGATGATGGCCATGGGCGTCGCGGTGGCCACGCCCACCAGGCCCACCACGGGGGTGATCAGCCCGGCGAAGCCGAAGGTTGCGGCCCCCAGCAAGGATGCGGCGGTGCCCGCCTGCTTGCCGTTGCGGGCCAGACCCATCACCTGCACGGAGGGGAACATGAATCCGGTGGCGCAGATGAAGAACCACAGCGGCACCATGACCCCCCACAGCCCGAGCCCGAGTTGGTCAAAGACCACCATGCAGATTGCCGCCCCCACCTGGGCCACCGTGGCCCAGGCGATCACCCACTGCGGTCCGGTGTGGCGCATGATGCGCGCCGCGATTTGCACGCCTGTCACCACACCCAGGGAATTCACCGCAAAGAGGAAGCCATACTGCTGGGGGGTGAACCCGTAGGTGTCCTGGAACAGGAAGGTCGACGCCGACAGGTAGGTAAACAAGGCGGCGAAGTTCAGCCCGCCCACAAAGAGCGTGCCGACAAAGATCCTGTCACTGAACACCGCCTTGTAGCGGTCCGCGACGCTCACGCCGTCGGACTTGCGCTTCTCTGGCGGCAGGGTTTCGATGATGAAGACAAACGCGGCAATGACCACCAGTGCGCCGTAGCCGGCCAGGAACCAGAAGATGCCGGGCCAGTCCATGACACCCAGCAGCTGGGAGCCAATGACAGGGGCCAGAATGGGGGCCATGCCGTTGACCAGGGACATGCGCGAGAGCATCCGCACCAACTGGTAGCCCCCAAAGAGGTCGCGGATCATGGCCATGGCCACCACGCCCCCGCCCGCGGCACCAATGCCCTGCAGGACACGGAAGATGCCCAGCATGGTGATGTCGGTTGACATGGCGGCACCGATGGACGCCAGCACGTGCAGGGCGGTGGCCAGGATCAGGGGCATGCGGCGGCCGAACTTGTCGCTGAACGGGCCCACAATCAGCTGTCCGGCGGCAAAGCCGATGGTGGTCGCCGTCAGGGTCAGCTGGACTGCGGTGGCGCTGACGCCCAGTTCCTTGCCGATGATTGGAAACGCTGGCAGGTACAGGTCGATGGTGAACGGGCCCAGGGCCGTCAGCAGGCCAAGGACCAGGATGTAAATGAGCTTTTGCCGCCGGGACAGGCTGTCGCCGGGGTGCGTGATGGGGGTCAAGAATGGTTCCTAGCTGGCGAGAATGTGTGAGGGCGCTTGTGTGTTTATGTTATGTGCATCTGCCCCCGGCGTGGAACGAGGCGCTGCCGACACAAATGTGTTTATGGCGGTAAAGCATTCCTGCAGCCAATCCTGTTCCACCGGTGTGGGAATAGGCGGCGGGGTTGGATGGTAATTTTGTCTTTACGGTAGTGTCGCAGGTAATGCGGGCGCGCAAGGATTTCGTGGCTGGCACCAAGGCCCCGAAAGCAAATGATGGAGGCAATCCCATGGCAGGTGCGCAGCACGAGATGCACGTCGAGTCAGAGGAACACCGGGCACCCGGCGGTTCAACCCTGGTCGCCGCGGCCAAGACAACGGCCAGGTTGGTGCCCCGCCAGATCACCGATGAAATTGAGCTTGCCAAGCTGGAGCTTGGGCACAAGAAGGACCGTCTGGGTGGTGTGGCGACATTCGCCGCCCTGGCCCTGGTGTTCCTGACCCTGCTTGTCATCGCCTTGGTGGTGGCCGCCATTGCCGGACTGGCCACCGTCATGCCCTTGTGGCTTGCTGCCCTGGTGGTCAGTGCCGCGCTGCTGGTCTTGATTGCCATCTGCGCGCTCGTGACCTTCCTCAAGTTCAAGTCACTGCTGCCGCTCCTGCCGGAAAATGCCTGGCTGGGGATCAGGCACGACATGGGGATTGCCCGCGAAGGGCGGGACTTTGACCCTTCCACGCTCATCCCCAAGAAGCTGAGCAAGGAAGAAAAGAAGGCAAAGAAGGCCGAAGCCCAGGCTGCGGCGGCCAAGGCACGGGCCGAACGCGAGGCCAAGGCCGCCGAACTCGGTCCCAAGGCAAACCAGCAGGAACTCATTGAGCGCACCAACACCCGTCGCGAGCACCTGGTGACCTTGCGGGAGGAATTGCTGGAGCAGGCCGATGTGAAGAAGCAGGCCGCGTATTTGATCGACGAAGCCAAGGCCAAGGCCAAGGAAACCGTGGGTGCGGCGGCCGGAGGGGCCCTGGCCCAGGGCGTTGAAATCGTGAAAACGCGATGGAAACCACTGGGCGTCTTCGCCGTGTCGGCCACCGCTTGCGTGCTGTTGCTGCGAAAGTTGTTCAAGAAGTAACCCGTGTCCACGCAGGCGCGGCCAAAAGCCTTAACGGCGTAGATAGTACTAGTCCTCAGGGAGAGGTGACAGACGGTGGCTGCCGGTTCCAGCACGCCCATGGGCAATCCGAACGCCATTGTCACCATCCCCAACATCATCACCGTGGTGAGGTTCCTGGGGACACCGTTGTTTGTGTGGCTGGTCCTGGCCAAGCAGGAATACGGGTGGGGCGTGTTTGTCCTGGCCATGATGGGCTGCACCGACTGGATCGACGGCTTCGTGGCCCGCAAGCTCAACCAGACCTCAAAGCTGGGCCGGATGATGGACCCCCTGGCCGACAGGGTGGCCCTGGTGGCTGTTGTGATCACCATGGTCATTGCGCACATCCTGCCACTGTGGCTGCTGTTGTTGCTGTTGATTCCCGACGTCGTCCTGCTTGCCGTCACGCTGTACTTCTTCCGTGGCGATGCCGGGCTGAAAGTCACCATGCTGGGCAAGACGCGCACGGCGGCGCTGATGGTCGGCACACCCATGCTGCTGCTGGCCAAGGCCCTCGATTCAGAATTCACCTCTGTCCTGGCATGGCTGATCCTGGGGGCCGGCATGCTCATGCACGTTATTGCCTTTAGCCAGTACCTCCGTGCGGTGCTGCTCAAGCACCGCGAAATCCACCACCCGGCAACCCCCCAGAATCAGCCGCCCCAGGGTGGCCGGCGGTGATGGGCCTGGCGGTGGCCTGTGCCGTGGCCGGAGCGTTCTTCCTCGCCTTCGGGGCCCAACGCCAAGGCAGCGCCGTGCAAAACAACACCGGCGGCCTGGCCCTGGGCGGCTCCAGTTTGCTGCGGCTCTTCCGGAATCCCCGGTGGGTGGTCGGGCTGCTGCTGCTGGGCATAGGAATGGCATTAAACGTCGTTGCCCTGACACTGGGCACCCTGACGGTCATCCAACCGATCGGGGCCATCGCCCTGGTCATCACCACCATCGTCAACTCACGTGACCAAGGCATCAGGCTCAACCGCGCCACCGTGGTTGCCATCAGCGCCTGCGTCACCGGCAGCGCACTCTTCGTCCTGCTGGCCGTCAACGTGGTCCGCGAAAACACCCACGTCACCGTCCAGGAAGAGCTGACGGTGGTACTGCTGCTCGCCGTCGTCCTGGGGATTTTTGGTGGGTCGCTGGTGGTGTTCAAGCACAGGATCAAGGCCTTCTTTTACATCCTTGGCGCCGGCGTTCTCTTCGGCTTTGTGGCCGTGTTGACACGCATCATCTCCAAACAAATTTTCGACCCCAATGGGTTGTACCTGCTCAACGTGCAGTGGTACTCGATCATCGCCATTGCGGCTGCGGGCGGCCTGGGCAGCTGGTTTGTCCAGAGCGCCTACGCCAGCGGCCCCCCGGATCTTGTCATCGCCGGGCTGACAGTCATTGACCCGATGGTGGGCATTGCCATCGGGATTATGATCCTGGGTGAGCTTCGTCCCGACGTGCCGCCGGTGATCGCGATATCCATGGCGGGGGCCGCATTGCTTGCTATCGTGGGGGTTGTTGCGCTGTCGCGGCACCATCCCGACGTGGTCAAACGCAAGATGGATGCCAGACGGGAGCAACGCAAGTAACACAGCAGTGGCCCTTTGCAACAGCGGGTCCCCCTTGACCAGAAGTACGGCTTGACCAGAAGTACGACTTGACCAGAAGTACGACGGCGTCGCGACCCCAGCGGGTGCCTTCCACTGGGTGCCGGCCAGGTCCGGCAGCTAAACAATCCACCAGGAGTTTTTACCCGTGACATCCACACCCGGCGAGAGCCCGCAGAAGCCGTTGACGATCTTGATCGCCGCCGACACCTACCCGCCGCACGTCAATGGTGCGGCGCAGTTCTGCTTCCGGTTGGCCACCGGCATGACGGCCCGCGGCCACGACGTCCACGTCATGACCTTCCGCCCCGACGGCGGGCCCATGTACACGGAAAAGCGCCCGGAAGCCACGGTTCACCGCCTGCGTTCCCGTCCGGTCCCCACTCACGAATACTTCCGGGTCTGCCTGCCGTGGGAGATCAAGAAGGACGTCAGGGCGCTCTTTGATGTGATCAAGCCCGACGTGGTGCATGTGCAAAGCCACTACATGATCGGTGAGCACGTGGTGTACGAGGCGGAGCGCCGCGGCATCAGGATTGTGGCCACCAACCACTTCATGCCCGAGAACCTGAACCCGTTCCTGCCGTTCCCGCAGTGGTTCAAGAACATTGTGGGCAGGGTGTCATGGCGTGACATGGGCAAGGTCATGAGCAAGGCCGACGTCGTCACCACGCCCACCCCGCTGGCGGCCAAGGCCATGCACGAGCACGCGTTCTTGTCCAAGGTGCTGCCGCTGTCCAACGGCATTGAGGTTGGCAACTATGAGTTGACTGCCGGTGAGGTGGTGGATCCCAACCCGTACCCGACGGTGGCGTTTGTGGGCCGGCTTGCCGAGGAAAAGCACATTGACGTGCTCATTGACGCCATTGCCAAGTCGCCGGCGGATCTGAACCTGCACCTGATCGTGGTCGGCGGTGGTGAGGTCAAGGCTGCCCTGAAGGCCCAGGCTGAGAAGCTGGGGCTCTCCTCCCGCGTCACGTTCACGGGCCTGATCAGTGATGAGGAACTGCGCGATGTCTACCTCAAGGCAGACCTGTTTGTCATGCCCGGCACGGCCGAGCTGCAGTCCCTGGTCACTTTGGAAGCCATGAGCGCCTCCACTCCGGTGATCTTGGCCAATGCCATGGCGCTGCCCCATTTGGTGGACGACGGCGTCAACGGGTACCTGTTCGAACCGAACAACAGCGACGACCTGGCCAGCAAGATCACCTTCATCATGCGTTTGTCCCCAGAGGACCGCGCAGCCATGGGTGCGGCCAGCCATGCAATGGTGGCCAAGCACGGTTTGAAGAAGACCCTGGACACCTTCGAGGACATTTATCGTGGCGGCAGCTACGAGGATCACGCAGTTTAGCGCAAGGCATATTAGTATTGCAGGAGTGCTTTTCCCGACAGGCGATATCCCGCCGGGCAGGGCACTGCGCACGGGGCCATAGCTCAGCTGGTTAGAGCGCGGGACTCATAATCCTAAGGTCCTCGGTTCAAGTCCGAGTGGCCCTACGTGTAAAGCTGCAGGTCAGAGACCCTTTCGAGGGAATCTGGCCTGCAGCTTTTTTGTGCCTCTTTATGCTCACCTCGGCGCATCCCCTCCTGTGGCACGCCCCAGCTGCGCCTCCTCCACAGTGCGGCGAAGCTCCCTGATCTCGGCTAGCAGCTGATCCAGGTGCTCCGCCGTCACACCTGTCTCCCTGGGCTCCGTGGCCGCCACCTTCTCGACGAGCCAGCTGGCCAGCGTGGCGGTGACAATGCCCAGAAGAGCGATGCCTCCAATCATCAGGGCCACGGCGATGCCACGGCCAAGGCCGGTGACGGGAGCGAAGTCCCCGTAACCGACGGTGGTGATGGTGACCACCGCCCACCAGAGCGCCTCCGCGAAGGTTGTGATGGACGCGCCCGGGGCGTTCCGCTCGGCGTCATACATGGCCAGGGCCCCCACGTAGACGAGCAAGGAGGAGGCCCCGATGACGTAGGTGACAACCCGTCCACGTAGGGCGTTTCCGGCAACGCGATGCAGGACGCTGACAAGTGTCACCAGGCGCAGCAACCGCAGGGGGCGCAGCATGGGTAAAACCACAATGGCCAACTCATGCAAGTGGCGCACGAACCACACTTTCCTGTTGGGTGCAAGGAACAAGGAGTACGCATAGTCAAGTACAAAAACACCCCACGTGACGGAGATGACGTGGCTGGCAACGTTTGCCGCGGCCGCCGAAGGGGTCAGGACCTGCAGCGAGAACGCCCCCAGGAAAATAATCGAAACGATGATCAGTGGCCATTCGGAGAGCCTTTGCCAGCGTTCTAGAGTCATGGCGTCATTCTAGGGTTGCAACCGAGGATGTCGTGCCTTGTGGGGCGTGACAACCATGCCCAAAACAGCCCTTCATGTTGCCTGCGTCACCCCTCATGCGGTATGTTACTCACGGGTAACATGTTCGCCGCGATGCCGAACCGGTGACTTTCAAAGAACAGATCAAGCAAAGGAATGTCCGTGTCCAAGGCTGCAATTGACCTAAACAACCTCCCCTACGCCGACGGCGACTTCTATGGCTTTGAGCAATTGCTCAGCGATGCCGAGCGTGAGCGCCTGCAGGAGATTCGCGATTTTCTCGCCAAGGAAGTCAAGCCCATCGCCGTGGACTGTTGGAACCGTGGCGAGTTCCCCATGGAACTGATCCCCAAGCTTGCCGAGGCCAATCTGATGAGCCCCGTTCACCGCCAGGGCTACTCGAATGTTTTTGCCGGCATTGTCCATGCCGAGTTCACCCGCGCGGATGCCTCGATTGCCACGTTCATGGGTGTCCATGACGGCTTGTTCACCGGCTCCATTGAGGCGCTGGCCTCCGAGGAGCAGAAGGCCGCCTGGCTGCCGGAGATCTACTCGCTGAAAAAGATCGGCGCGTTTGGGCTCACAGAACCCCTGGGTGGCTCCGATGTAGCCGGCGGCACACGCACCACGGCCGTGCGCGACGGCGACAACTGGATCATCAACGGTGCCAAGCGGTGGATCGGCAACGCGACCTTCTCGGACTGGGTTGTCATCTACGCCCGCGACGTGGCCGACAACCAGGTCAAGGCATTCCTGGTGGACACCACCCTGCCCGGATACAGCGCCACCAAGATTGAAAACAAGATCTCCCTGCGCACCGTGCAGAACGCCGACATCCTGTTGGAAAACGTGGTGGTGCCCCACGAGTACAAGCTCGCCGGCGGTAACAGCTTCCGCGACACCAACAAGGTCCTCAAGGTCACCCGGCTGGCCGTCGCCTGGCAGGCTGTCGGCCAGCAGATGGCTGCCTTTGACGTAGCCCGCCGCTACGCTGTGGAACGCCAGCAGTTCGGCCGGCCCATCGCCTCCTTCCAGCTGGTCCAGGACCAGCTCGTGAAAATGCTCGGCAACACCGTGGCCTCGATGGGCATGATGGTGCGCCTGGCCCAGCTGGAGGACCAGGGAATCGCCAAGGACGAGCAGTCCGCCCTGGCCAAGGCGTTCACCACGGCCCGCATGCGCGAAACCGTCGCCATGGGCAGGAGCATCCTTGGCGGCAATGGCATTGTCACCGACTACGAGATGGCCAAGATCTTTGCCGACGCCGAAGCCATCTACTCCTATGA
>Ga0075017_100002757_pt1 | contig 11021 bp, 11 predicted proteins | sample AleBraG_ABR_2012_FD_71475 | JGI IMG/M metagenome (GOLD analysis project Ga0075017, IMG submission 71475) | Freshwater sediment microbial communities in response to fracking from Pennsylvania, USA - Alex Branch Run_MetaG_ABR_2012 | ecosystem: Environmental > Aquatic > Freshwater > Creek >...
TGAGCCGGGAGCAGTTCCTCTCCGACCACGTCCGCCGGTGGGAACGCTACTGATCCACCACACACGCTGTCGGCGCGGGGCTTGGCAACCTGAACCAGTCCCAGCGCCCTAAGTGCCGCTATAGGGCGCCATCTAGGTCAGAAGGTGTGGCCCCAGAAGCTGACTTCCGAGCGGTCCAGCCAAACCGGGTTCGCGGGCTCAGTGCCGGTCAGCCGCGAGAGCAAGGTGAGGCCGGACAGACGCGGCTCGGTCTCCCAGTCTAGGTCGGCCTCGTCGGGTAAGGGGTCGCCGATGGCTGGAACTGGGCTTGGGTCGTCGTCATGGAACAGCGGGTCGAACTGGCGCACGATCTGACCGTCGCGAGCCAGGGTGAACGACATCAGGGAGTTGACGTTCCAGAACATACTGACGAACGTGCTCTCAGCCGCGAGGGAGGCGGCGCGATGAGGGTCAGCCCCTTGGAAGCCGTTGTCTTCCCAGACGAAGGTCCAGTCACCGACCTTGCCCGTGGCCAGCCAGGTCCGGTCGAAGCCAACTGAGTCGCTGACCCACGCAGCGGCGGCAGCGGCCGAGGGGAACATCAACAGATCAGGCGGGCACAGGCTCCGGACGACCTCTCCCGGTTCCGCCCCCAGCAACAAGGAGAAACACAGGCCGTCGTAGTGCCCGGTCCAACTGTCGTCATCCACCCCTCGAACCGTACTCGGAGCGACCCGAACCTATGTGCCGCTAGGTGCGGTCATCGGGCCGACTCCTTTGAGAAAGACGTGTGCGCGGTTAGGGCGAGCAGGTACGCGCCTATAGCCGCCGCGAGGAGCAGCAGGATGCCCGACGCCTGATGCTCATGAACCCACCAGTGCACCAGCGCTGCATCCTGACCAACGTCTTGCCCTGGAGCCGGCTGCCACCACCGATCCGTAACAGGGGTACCGCTTTGGATCATCACGGCGAACGTGTCCAGCCTTATCGGTTTGGGGCCCTGCACCAGCGACAGCGACGATCCGCGTGCATCGGACGGCCACGCGACACTAGCGTGGGCTAGGAGATGATTCCGTGTTGCATGTTCCAGCGCTGGGCGGCCGTGTAAGCGTCGACCATGCCCCAGACCCAGAACCCAAGCATGCCGACAAGGCCAATCAGGATGACGGTCAGAACAACGCTAACGATGAACCCCAGAAGGATGATCACACCTATTGTGGTGTTCCCGGCCACCATCGACCCCACGCCGGGAACGAAGAACGAGATCAGCACACACAGCCCGGGGCTCTTTGGCGACACCTGGTAGCCGACGGGCTGGTAGCCAACTTGGTAGGGCTGCATCCCCGTCGGGTAACCGGGGAAGGCCGACGGCGCCATCGGCATCGGGCGGGCAACCGGGAGGTAGGGCGAGGCCGCAGGATCCGTATCCCCAGTCCAGGCAGCCCCGTTCCAATACCGCTGCTGGCCGGAACCCGACGGGTCGGGGTACCAGCCGGGAGGGGCATCCACCTTGTCCACCTCCGGGGCGTTGGAGCGTTCTTTGCTGATTCTTTGACGCAAGCCGCTGACCGTCGCGAGCAGGGACAGCATGGCCGCTGCACGTGTTGTCGGCAAGGATGGTCCTGCGCTGGAGCGGTAGGGTCCCGGTGCCTTGATATCTGAGGCCTCACCTGACGGTCAGCAGGCGCTATGTGTCCTCCCGTTCTGGCCGCTCGTGTAGTCAATCAACCAGGTTCCCCCCGAGTTGACCATGGTGTACTCCAGTGTCCAGTTGTCGCAGGAATCGCCATTAGGGCCCTGAGCCGGGCTTTGCAGACTAGTGAAAGAGACGTCCACGACCTCGGTCCCGGGTCCTCGTCCCCGGATCGACTGAATGGCGACATTGAAGTCGTAAGAGGTCGCATCGCCCGAGGCCATGGAGGACTCAATCAGCCGGGACTTTTGGGACCGACTGAACTGGGCCCAGGCGGTCGGGTAGTCGCCGCCGTCGATGGCATTGAAGTAGGTGGATAGCGTGCTAGCGATCGCGAGGGCGTCCGTGCTGGGTAGTCCGTTCTGGATCGGTCCAGAGCCAGAAGGCCCCAACGGCTGGGAGCATACAGCGGGTGATGGAGGCACCGGTGTCGCCCGCCAACCGGTGAACAGCGAGTTCGACGTGGCGGTCGGGACTGCATAGCCGATGCCTCGCGCCTGGGTGTTGACTGCGTCTGCAAGACCGACCACGGTCCCGTCGACAAGGAGCACCGGTCCACCGGAGTTGCCCGGGTTGATGGCTGCGTCCGTCTGCATTAGCCCGCTGCGGGCCTGGCCCTGGACGTCGATAGTGCGGTCCAGCCCGCTGATGCTGCCCTGGCTGAAACTGACCGGGCCGCCCTCCGGGTACCCGATGACCCCGATTGGGGTCCCCACAGGTGGCTCGGTCACCGAGACAGCGAAGACGTGCCCGGCAAGCGGGGCGCTGGCCTGGACTAAAGCGACGTCGGTGGAGTCGTTGATCCCGATCACGTGGCCCACCACCGTGTGTCCCCCCGCTGTCAGACCGATGGACACCGCGCCATCCACAACGTGCGCAGCGGTGGCGACCAGCGTCGGTGAGAGCAGAAACCCTGAGCCGACTCCGCTACCCGAGCAGGTGCTGGCGTCGATCCGGACAACCCCGCCGACCGACTGCTGGAACAAAGAAGCGAACGTCTGGGTGGTCGCGCTCCGAGAGGGTGAGGCGGACGAGGCGACAAGGGTCGGAGAGTGTTGGACGGTGGCGGACCGAGTCTTGGAGGCGTTGACAGCGGCCTGCCCACCGGGCTTGTGCAGTCGCAGGCCTGCGACGACTGCGACTCCCACGATGGCCAGGACGACGATGCTGGCCACCAGCACAAGAAGTACACCCCGCCTCCGAATCGCTGGTGGACCAGACGCTGGCAGGTCCTGGCCCGGCACTGGTCGGGCGTCGCTTCCAAGGCCAGATAAGGCCCCGGGCAGAGCAGCGCCGCATCGCGGACAGTACCGTGCGGCACTGTCCTGTCCCGCCCCGCAAGACGGGCAGAAGCCCATGCAGCACCGCCTCCAAGCCTAGTTATCTAACAGCCTAGCCGTGCCTTCTCACATATTGGGTCGGGAGTCATTTCCTGGGCTGACGGAGAGAGACCACGTCTGGCGATGGGCAGGGCTAGAGCGCGAGGCCCCAGAAGCATTTGCACCTGCCGCTTGGCCGCCTTCTATTCAGGCAACGAACTGTCATCGAGTAGGTCGGCGTCCCCGACCGGGATGCAGTCAAAGATCTCCAGTGACTCGCCCCACCTACTGTCATCGAGGACCATCTCACGTGAGGAGGAGAAGGTAGCGCGCCAATGCAACATTGGCGTCTGGCGACCACATTCGGGGCAGTACACATTCCCGACGCGATGGCGGTCTCGCCGCCAACTGAAAAGAGCGAACTCCAGTCGACACTCCTGGCACTTCCAGGAGTGGGCGAACACGCCCTCGCGGTCGGCCAGCATCACTGGACCAGCGAGGTTGATTCCGTCCAGGGGACCCACTCTGGACTCAGAGATCACGACGCCATCAACGACGATCGCTGGCTTGGGCTTGGGAAAGGGCTGAGGGTCGTCCGCTGAGCGTTCGTCCACGGTTAGGCCTTTGTTCGACACGGTCAGCGCAGACGACCATCGTCTTCGCCCGCGACGTCACAGGCCATGCCCTCGGGCGCGTCACTATTGTCCCATAGGTGCGGCTCTGGCCCGGCGACGACACCTCCGTGAGGCCAGTCCTGCGTCAGTAGGTCGGACCCACGAAGAAGCCATCCACGTCGAACCGTGGGTGCCCGGCCGTACCGACCAGCACGATCTTGATCGTGTGCAGGCCAGCCACCGGGAACCAGTTGGCCCAGACAATCGTCGGGGGTGTGTTGATCGCCGCGTTCTCGTTCACCGTCGCCTTGAGGATGCCGTCCTGGTAGACCTTGGCCGATCCACGGCCTGGGCCGAGTTCACCAACCAGGGCGAACGTCGCCCCGTTGTAGGTGTAGGCCATGGACGCCCCGGCTTTGACGGCGTGAATGTCCGAGCCACCCATGAAAACCGCTCCGGTCGAGTGGGTCCAGGTGCCAGCCGGGTTGCTGTACGTGGCCCCGTTGTCGTCAAAGGACTGGGCTGCGTTCCAGTTGTCCGGGAGGTTCAGAGCCCGCTCGGTGATCGGGAAGGGCCAGCCATCCCCCGGGCCGCAGTTCGGACAGTTGCTGCCACTATGGGTCCAGTTGCCGGCGCAGTCCATCGCCCGGATCTCGATGCTCAGGTAGTCGTAGCCGCCATTACCGCCGTCTATGTCGCCTGTCCTGAGGGTGTAGGAGGTGGCCTTGCCGACATCGGCCATAAACAAGGGGACGTCTCGGCCTGAGTCGTTCCAGACTTGGTAGTCGCACACCCCGGACGGGTCGGAGCCTGACCACTTGATGACCGCCTGGGTGTCGAACACCTGGGATTGCGACTGGTCGAACGTGCACGACCCCGAGCAGGTAACGGGAGCGCCTACGACGAAATGGCCCCAGGGCTGCATGACGATGGTCGGCCCCGTCGTGTCCGCCGAAGCGCTGGCTGTTGGTGACCCCCCGGTGGCCACCAGGAGAGCCGCTATCGCCAAGCCCGTGAAGGTCAGTTGCGCCCGCATGATCCCCGCCCCCAGCAAGGTAGAAGGTTCCGAGCGTAGCGGCGTGGGTCACAGCAGGCAGGAAATATGCGAGCATCCACTCGCCGTCACCGTTCGACAACGCGGCTCGCGGCACCGGGGCCGGGGCCGGGCAAAGGCCATGTGGTCCAGGCTCACCGATCCCCGACCAGGGTGGCCGAGGGGGCACAAGGCGGGCCGCTACCGCCAGCCCCGCCATACGCTGAGCCGATCTCGCAATGCGCCTACGAGTGCGAGAGCGCGTCACTAGAGGTGCCTTCGACGACAAGGCCATCAACGCGTTACGGCCTATCCATGATCCCCAGGATCAGGCAGGTGTGTGTGTTCGGGACGCTCGGGTGATCGAGCCATGACGGTCGGTAGGGATTGCTCCCCTGGGAGGCCAGGAAGACCGCCTAGGGCCTCGGCTCTCGTGATCCGCTCATCCGCCAGCGATCTTGGCGGTGCCGACGGTACAGATCGCGAAGGACCTGGGGGTCTCAACGCCAGGTGCTAGAGGTCGTGCGGTTGTCCGGCCCCCCGCTCAGGGGACGTCACTATTCGCTACGGCTTGGTCCTCTCACGGAGCCCACGTAGGGCTCCAACTTGGAGGCGTGCTCGAAAGGGGCTGCGACGGCAGCCCATCGGACCACGCCCTCCTCCTCGCTCACATGGGGCCGGGTGGCATATCGGAGCAGACGGCAGCGACATGCTGCATGGTCTGGCCTTCCCACTTCTGAGGCCGTATCCGTCGCCTGGTCCGTGCTCGGACAGGCTGGCGAGATCTTGCGCAGCGGGGGTCGACGCGAACCGCTCGATCGAGCAGGGGTTCGACCCGCTGGGTATAGCGCCGCTGACGGCTGGCGACAACGTCGAAGACCATGGCGGCCCGTCGCCCTTGGTATCGCTGCCCGTATCAGGCAGCACGTTCGCGAGCCTCCGCTCCGTGCTCGTCGTACAGGACAACGCAGAGCGTTGACCCCGTCGGCCCACCAGGACAGGTCCTCAATACGCACGATGCCAGCCGTCTCGGTTTCGGGCTATGTCGCGAGGAAGAAGCCATCCACATCAACGCTGGGATGACCCAGCCATTTGCGGTGGCACGACCCGCCAGGCGGCCGTACCTTGCCGGTGGTGGTGGTGGTGGTGACGACCGGATCGTCGGTCCCACTCGCACACAAGTGACAACCCAGCGGTCAACCCTGCCCGGGAGCACTTTCAGTACGGCCCCGTGAAGAACCCGTCCACGTCTACTCGCGGATGACCTGCCGTGCCGACCACCACGACCTTGATCGTGTGCAGGCCCTGCGCCGGGAAGTAGTTCGACCAGATGATCACAGGGCCGGTGTTGACCGCCGCGTACTCGCTCACGGTGGCCTTGAGGATCCCGTCCTGGTAGATCTTAGCCGATCCCCGGGTGGGCCCCTTCTCGCCGACCCAGGCGAAGACTCCTGCCTGGTAGAGGTAGGCCATGGAGGCTCCGGCCTTGACCGCATGGATGTCCGACCCGCCCATGAAGACCGCGCCGGTCGAGTGGGTCCACGCGTTGAGCGAGTAGGTGGCTCCGTTGTCGTCGTAGGACTGGATCCCGTTGAAGTTCTCGGGCAGATCCATGGCCCGGTCAGTCGGTGGGAAAGGCCACTGGCTCGGGTAGGCACAGTAGGTCGGGTCGGTGCAGTTGTACCCGCTGATAGTCCAGTTGCCTGCGCAGTCCATGGACCGGATCTCGATGGACGAGTAGTTGTAGTCAGCACCGTCAGTCCCGACTATGTCCCCCACGGGCAGGTTGTACGAGGTGGCCTTGCCGACATCGGCTAGCAGGTAGGGGGGCCCGCCACGGTAGTCATTCCACACTTGGTTGTCGCAGACACCCGAGAGATCGCTGACGGTCCACTTCACCTGGGCCGTGGTCTCGAAGACCTGCGGGATCCCGACGTTGAACAGGCAGTAGCCCGGCGAGCACGTCACTGGGGCCCCCACCAAGATGTGCCCATAAGGCTGCATACCGATGGTCGGTCCCGTCGTGTCGACCGCAGTGCTGGCTGCAACTGGCGATCCCCCGGTCGCGACAAGCAGCGCGGCCATGGCCAGCCCAGTGAAGATCAATCTTGTGCGCATGGCGGTCCCCCTAGAAGAGGACCTGAGCCTAGGGGCTGTCATTTGCCTGCGATAGTGGCCACGCAAACAACCACTCGCCGTCGCCGATCGACTACGCGTAGCAGCACCTTGGTTAGTCGAGGGACTACTTCCGATCAACCCATAGGCGCACGCCCTGCTCTTCGCTCGTGAGTGGTCCACTCCCGCCATATCGGAGCGCTAAACCGGAGCGGCCTCGTCTGGACTCTCTAGTTTCTTACTCCGCATCCGTCGCGCCTGGTGCCTGCGCACTGTCTGGCAAGGTCTTTGCGCAGCACGGATACGCACAACTCTTCATCCGTCTATGGGAGCCGTTTGCCGGTCAGGGGTATGTGGGTCCGGTGAAGAATCCATCGACATCTACTCGTGGGTGTCCGGCCGTGCCGACCGCGACGACCTTGATTGTGTGGAGTCCGGAGGTGGGGAACCAGTTCGACCACACGACCTCTGGGCCGGTGTTCACCGCCGCGTACTCACTCAGCGTGAGGCTAGGGCCTGCTGGCGCTGGGGCCGATGAAGAAGCCGTCGACGTCGAGCCGTGGATGACCGGCGGTCCCTACCACCACGACCTTGACGATGTGTGTTCCGTAGTGGGCTGACCAGTACGACCAGACCACGCGGGGAGGGGTGTTGGCCGTCGCATAGAGGCTGATGGTGCGTGAGAGGACTCCGTCCACGTAGATCTTGGCTGATCCGCGTGATGGCCCGTACTCACTGACCAGGCCAAAGGACCAGGAGGTGAAGGACACCGAGGCGGTGTTCCCGGCGGTGGAGGAGTGGATGTCGGAGCCGAACATGAAGGCGGCCCCGGTGGAGTGGCTCCAGGATCCGAAGTAGGAGGCTGCCGAATCGTCGGTGGGGTAGAGGTAGTTCTGGTTGTCGGGTAGGCCCAGGGGCTTCTCGTTGTAGCCGAAGGGCCAGGTCGGGTCGCAGGTGTTGGTCACGTTGCATGCGAAATTGGGGTTCTGTCCTGACACCGACCAGTTGCCGTGGCAGTCCATGACTCTGATCTCGACGTCGATGTAGTTGTAGCCGCCGTTGCCCTGGTCGAGGTCACCGCTGGAGATGTTCAGGGAGTAGTTCGCGCTGCCGGAGGCGTTCGTCCCTAGGTCGGCGATCATGTAGGGGTATGCCCGGCCTGAGTCGTTCCATGCCTGTACGTCGCACACCCCATGGACCGCTGTTGTGGTCCAACGGACCTGGGCCTGGGTCTGGTAGACGTTGGGGTTGGTCACGGTGGACACGACGCCCGGGACGATCAGGTGCCCAGTCGGCTCCATGGTGATCTTCGGGTAAGGATAGGGAGTGAGGGCAGGCGACGCGCTGGCCGGGGCTGCGACCAGCGCCGTCAGGGCCAGTGTGGAGCACGCGGCGATTGACGCCAGGCTTCTGAACATCATGCTCCCTCGCCGAGAATAGCGTTTGGCCGCCAGGCATATGCAGTTCGGTTGCGCTTGGGCTTCCAGTGGACGATGCCCGCAGCATGCTGCGCAGATTCGCCTTGACCTCGTCCGGATGCCAACGGAGCGCAACGTAGCAGGGATCGTGGGCTTCTTCGCGTCTTCTTGAAATCACAGCCGCGTTGACCCGCAGGGGCGGATAACGAACTCGATCACAGGCGCGTAGTTCTAATTCGCCAATCAACAGGGCGCGACGGTCGTGAAAGACGCCAGATTTGGCCGCTGCCAGCGTACGAGGCGGAGGGCGGGCCTGTGGCCTCGTGACCAGACAGTGTGAGACCACCGGCGCCTGGCGACTCCGTCCTCGGCTCATGACATAGGGCTCTGGGAAACTGAGCCATTAACGCAACATCCGTAACGCCAATAACAGGGAGTTACACCTGTAACAGGCAGGACGAATCGCCCGCCGGAGGCGGTGACCGTCGGGCGCCGATGGGTTCCTTGCCCTTAGGGGAGTCTATTTCCCCCGTCGAGCGCCTCTTCCCGCAGCATTTTGAGCATTGCTATGTGCAATCAAGTGATCTTGAGGTACAACTACGCTGCTGGCGCAGATCAGGAAACCCCCTCTCACCAGTCACTCACTCGGGGGCAAGGAGAGACTGCATGAAGAGGACTGCGCTCGCGATTGTGTCGGCCGTCGGCATGGTGCTGGCCGCCGCAAACGGAATGTCCCAAGCATCTGCTAGCCCGGCGAGGACGTCGCCTGGCCCAGCCGCGCCCGGCACCCACATCCACATCCTCGGAACAGCCAAGGGTGTACCGGTGGGGGCGGCAGGACTCGCGGACACCCGCGCAGGCACACCCCCGCTCCTCTACCACTCCGGCGGGGCCATCGCCAAGGCAATGAAGATCTACACCATCTTCTGGGACCCCGGCTTCCTGCAAGACGGCACCCCGGTCACCATGCCGACGGCGTACAAGAACACGGTCAACCAGTTCATGCACGACTACTCCGGATTCGGCATCGCCAAGAACAACACTCAGTACTGCGGGTACAGCGGGGTCAAGCCCAACGTCTGCATCGGCAAGACCACCTCCTATCACGGCTCCTTCACGGTAACCACTCCGTTCCCGGTCGGATCCTGCTCGACGTCGACAGACGGCAACAACTGCGTCTCCGATGCTGACCTCGGCAACCTCGCACGATCCACCGCCGCAGCACACGCCATCGCGGGCGGCACCGGGACCGAGTTCTTCGTCTACACACCCAACGGGGAAGGATCCTGCTTTAGCACCGGCGCCTGCGCTGACAACAGCGCCGCCTACACCCGCTACTGCGCCTACCACACCTACACGAACTCGGCGTACGGGCCATACCCGCAGTTGGTCTATGCCAACCAGCCGTGGCCATCATCCCCGCTGATGGACTGCTCAGGTGGCAGTGGCCAGACCTACCCGAACCTCGCCGCCACAGGGGACCTGAACGCGGATGCTTCAATCAACGTTTCCAGCCATGAGTTGAGCGAGTCGATAACAGACCCCCTTATCAACGCCTGGTATGACACGGCTGGATACGAGATTGGCGACGAGTGCGCATGGCAGTTCGGCATCCTGGCAAACGGCGGCGGCGACGTCCGCTGGAACAACCACCCTTACTCCATCCAGATGGAGGGCAGCAATCACTCCAGCAACTGCGTGATCGCAGGTCCGTAGGACCCGACGAGGAGCGGTTTCAGGACCACCCTTCACCTTGCTCTTAGCAGTCTGCGCTGCGCCAGGCCCGGCTCTGCGCGTGGGGCTCATCTCGGTTTGCCCACCACGCTTGGTTCTCGAACGCGGAGGTGGGCAGACCACCGACCAGTGCGCCGATGTGGTCGAAGCCCATCGTGATGGCGCCGGTGCAGCGATGGAGATATTCGGTGAGCGGGGTGTACTTGGCCATCGCCACGCTGCCGATGTCTAGGGGGCGGTGAGCGCGCTGGCGATGTTGGCAGCCAACGTGTTCATGTCTTCCAGCGCTAACTCTCGGGCAGGAAGGACGGCCGTCGTGCGTACCCGGCCTCACGTACCTCCTCAAGGGTGAACGGCACAGTCCTCGCGTATCCGAAGAAGGGCGCGGTGATCGAAGTCCGTATTGACGACTTCAAGTCCACCATCGACCTCGCCCACCGGCTGGCTGCCGCTGCCTCCTCAGTCCCGGCAGCGCGAACGGCCACTTGAGTCCAACCCCGGGGACTTCAAGGGCAACGTTGACCGAGGGGGTCAGGGCGCGGCCTCCAGAGATGGCGTATCCGCAGGATCTCAGTTCGGCGAGGAAGGCTGTTACGTTCGCCAGCGCCCTCGCGGCACGCGGCTACGGGGCCGGTCACGTCTGGGAGTAGGTCGGGATGCTCGAAGAGCAGGTTCTGCATCTCGGCCTCGCTGGCGTACCCAAGAACACTGGGGGTCGTCCACCCGCCTCCCCCACGGCCTGATCAATAGGTCGCTGGGACCCAACCGTCGATTCGCCCCCACCAATCCCCTCGCCTCATCCCGCTAGTCACCGGCTCGCCTGCCCGGAGCCTACCGGCGCCGTTGGGGTCGTTTTGGGCGGTCAGGCGCGCCACCGAGTCGACGCTAGGTCGTGCGTACCGCCGGAGGGTCCTCAGGCGTTCATGACGTAAGACTTGGCCATCGTGGGGGTCAGCGGCATTCACCGGCAACCTTGAAGGCAAGGTTCCCCGTAAACCGACGCGGCTGCCAGCCATTTTCTATATTCCTTCGGCGACTCTCACTCCGCGTCGGTCCACTTCATAGGTGGCCTCGTTCCGTCCGCGTCGCGCCGGGGAGAACATCGAGCAGCCCAGG
>Ga0075017_100002760_pt1 | contig 11018 bp, 5 predicted proteins | sample AleBraG_ABR_2012_FD_71475 | JGI IMG/M metagenome (GOLD analysis project Ga0075017, IMG submission 71475) | Freshwater sediment microbial communities in response to fracking from Pennsylvania, USA - Alex Branch Run_MetaG_ABR_2012 | ecosystem: Environmental > Aquatic > Freshwater > Creek >...
CCTCGCCCCTCCGGCCAAGGGCAAACGCCCCGTCCTTCTCCTCCATTGCCCAGCTCCAGCTTAGTGTCCTGCTTCGCCGCACGCTTTTGTCCTGCTTTGCTTGCAACACGACAGCGAAGAAAATCGGGCTTGCTATGCAGGCGCTATGCAGACCCGAAAATGCCGAGTTTGCCAAAGCATCAAAACCATCTTAACAGTGCTGTCCATGAGGTTTTACGGAATTATTGACTGAAGTAATAGGGGCGTTGTGATGAAGCGCACGGCTGCGCGTTATCATCCGCCACACCATCTCCATGAGCATGGCGCGCACGCGCGGATTGCCGCTCTTGCTCACGCTGCCAGAGCGTCGTCTGCCTCCGCTGCTCTGTTCCCGCAGACACAATCCCGTGTAACTGGACGTCTGTCTCCGGTTGGCGAACCGGGACCAGTCCCCCATCTCCCGCCGCAGCGCTTCAAAGGTCAGCGGCCCGACTCCGCGCGGAATCTTCTTCTGCCGCCCGGACTCCTGCATCGCTCCGGTCAATTTCACCTTGTGCGCCTCCACGGACGCGATCACGGTCGTGTTCACTTTAAGGCGCTCCATCACCCAACCGGGTGCCTGCGCCTTGACGCGAGCCCGCGTGTTTTCCTTCCACCACCGCCCGGTGACGTGAATGCCGTGCATGGCCCAGCAGGCTTCTGCCCATGGCCGCCAGGCGCTGCCGCTCACGCACCAGTTGCTGGCGCTGCCGGCTCATGGCGCGTTCGCGTTCCTCTTCCTCGGTGGGCACGCGCACAATGCGGAACGCCTTCTTGTTGTCCCGCACTCAGCGATCCAGCCGCTGGCACAGGGCCAGCGCATCGAGCCGGTTGTTTTTGACTCCCTTGCCTCGGGCATCCCGATCTTGGGGCTGCACGACAAAGTTGGTCACGCCCATCGCTTCAAGCCTTCGACGCAAATGATATCCAAACGGATCCGCCTCGTAACAAGTGTAGACGCGCCCAGCCAGCTTCTGCAGCCTGGCGACAAAGAGCAGCCGTTCCTCAAACAAGTCCAATCAGCCTACATGCCGCAGTTGAAAATTGAATGAAGCATAAAGCTCTATTTCACAGGCGCTTGCAACGCATGAGGTCAACTGCGGCGCATTTGGATTTCAGATGAACTGGGAGATTTTGGTTCAATGAAATAGCGTTTATTTATCATATTTTTATCTTGACAGACCGCTCCCGGCCAATAGATTACGACACGGATCGCTTAAAAAGCGATTCGTCCCGATCCCCCCCCGGGCGGCACTCCCTAAGTGACCGCTGTGGGGTCCCCACAGCCGCTACCGAACAATGAAAGGACCTTCCCTCCCCCGCAAGCGCTTCTCGATCCTACCGGGTTTGTTTAGTGCTTTGTCCGTTCTCGCTACGACTGCCCTAGCTTTGTTCGGGTTCGCCCGTTCCGCTCACGCGGACATTAACACGATCAACCAGCAAGTCTGGCAGTTGAAGTTCGGCGTCACGAAAGCGCAACTTTATCTGAATGGCGATCCGGCGCAGGGGTTGAACACCACATGGCTGAACGCCGACGACGACGGGGACGGCGTCAAGAACAAGGACGAACTCGCCGCTGGCACGAATCCTTTCAGTAATACGAACACGATCAAGATATCGAGCATCAGTTCGAGCGCCGGGAACGTGACCATTCAGTTTCCGACCGAGAACGGAAAACGCTACCGGGTGCAATCCACGACGACGCTGTCGAATCCGGCGAGCTGGGTGGTTCCCACGCAGACTCCCTCCGAGGTCGTCGGGGACGGCAATACGCAATCGATCGTGCTGACCTACACGCCGAATACGTTCTTCCGGATCATCGTGGACGACAAGGACACGAGCGGCGGCGGCGTGAGCGACTGGGCAAAAAAAATCCTCGGGTACAACGTCAACACCACGAAGACGGACGGCGTCAACCTCGACTCCGCGGCGATCCCCGGCGCCATGGCTTCGCTGAATCAGGTCACCGTGACGGTGAACAAGCCGAACGCGACCCAGCCCGCGGATGCGGTCACCGCGCCGGTGGATGTCGGATCCATCACGGTTTCCCGGGGCATCACGAAGCTGGGTGCGTTGACGGCAGTAACTCCAATTACCGTCCCATTGCAAAAAACCGGCACTGCCACGGAAGGCACCGACTACGACAGCCTGCCTTCTTCGGTCACTTTCGATAGGGCCGGGGCGACGCAGCAGGTGTTCACAATCAACCCGAGGTATAACGCGAACCGGCGGACGAACGCGACCGCGATCGTCAAGGCTCTAGCCGGAACCGGCTACACGCTCGGTGCCGCAGGCAGCGCCAGTGTGGTGATCAATCCTGCGGGAATTGCCAACGGCAGCGGCCTCTCGGCAGCCTACTACCAGGGGTCGAGCACCACTTACACGAACCTGAGCAACTTTGGCGGCGGCACCGTTGCCTACAGCTATAGCTCGACGACGGGTCTGGCGACCATCTCTGCCACGGGGTTCACCGCCAGTAACCAGGTAAAGCTGCAATTCACGTCGGGCAGCCTCGCAGGCGGGGCCTACGATGCGGTTTACACCATCTCGACCATTGTCGGGAACACCTTTACAGTGCCCATCGCTGGCGCGGTGACCGGTTCCGGAAATTGCATCCTCAATCCTCCTGCACTTACCCGTGTTGACCCGGTCGTCGATTTCAGCGCATACAATGCCTCGACCAATCCGACGGGCTGGGGCGCCGGTTCGAACGGGACCTCCGGCACGGCCTATCCCATCACAACCGCCAATACATCGAGTGCGGGGGCGAAGTATTGCGTGCGTTGGACGGGGCAGGTCCTGCCGCAGTACAGCGAGACTTACACTTTTGACTTCCGCAGCGATGACGGTGCGAAGGTATGGGTCAATGGTGTGCTGCTCGTTGATAAGTGGGTCAGCCAGGGAGTGACCGATTGGGTCAACACGATCAACCTGCAGGCAAATGTCCTGTATGATATCCAGATCGATCACTTGAACAACGGCGGTGGCGGTGAGGCGCACCTGTATTGGTGGAGCCCCAGCCAGTCGAAACAGATCATTCCGACGAGCCGGCTCTTTCCCGCGCCGACCCTGGATCAAAAGTGGACGGCGCTGACGAACTCGCTCACCGCGGTCGGTTACGTGGGCACTCCCTTCAATTTCAGCGTCGTCACGCCGAACATCAGCGGGACGGTCACATACGCGTTGGACAGTAACAGCGCCGCATTGCCGCCCGGCCTCAGCCTCAATGCCAGCACGGGCGCCATCACGGGCACCCCGACCCTCGCGGGCACCTACAATGTCGCGGTCAACGCCACCAACGCTGCGGCCAATGGCGGGGCTGGAGCCGTGACGGGAAGTTCCGTCGTCACCATCACGATCTACCCGGTCGGGAGCGTCACACGCGAAATCCTTGCCGCCAATGGGACCATCACTGCGGACGGAACGATCCCCACGCTCGACGACGACCAGAATTACGCGGCGGCCACCACGCGGCGGTTGCGCGGCTACATCATCCCTCCGAAGACCGGCAACTACTATTTCTGGCTGGCCGCAAACAACTCCGCGGAACTTTGGATTTCAAACGACTCGCAGTATGTCAACCGCGTCCGCCGGGCTATCGTCACCGCGAACACAGGCAAGAAGACTTGGAATGTTTCCAGCACCCAGCAGACTCCATGGCTGTATTTGGTCGCGGGCCAGAAGTATTACTTCGATGTGATGCATTACACGCCGGGCGGTGGCGTGGATGATTATGTCGCCATGGGTTGGTGCCAGGATGACATCGGGACTGTTCCTTCGACCTCGACGACTCCGAACTCGACCGGAGCTTTGACTCTCATCCCGAATGGCGGCGGCGCATTGCAGGGATATCCGCTGAGCGGAACGGTGCCGGGCTACATCTTCCAGCCCTACGATTATCCGTCCGTAGGGGCATCGGGGGGCACGCTGTACGCCGGGAGTCTCGGGCCGCAGGGCTCATCGAGTTCGAAGGCGAGTGGCTCCGTGAACCTGCGCGTGGATCCTTCCAACACATTCGCGACCCTTCACTTCAACTACGGCAATCTCACGTCTCCCCGGACGGCCTATCACCTCCACACGGACGCATTTGACAACCATCCGGATGGTGAGATTATCTTCGATATCGACGCCGAGGACGCGCAGCACCCGGAGGACAAGACAACCGATGGGGGATATATCTGGCACCTGGCACCGGTCGGTTCATTCACGAGTTCGAGCCAGTTGCTGAATGCGATCCATTTGGGCCACGTTTACCTGAATGTTCACACGGTCAACTACCCGGCGGGTGAGATCCGTGGGAATGTGGTCTTGGTGAGCGGTTCGCAGATTCCGCCTGACCCGACGGCGTTTCCCGAGCCGACAGCCACGGACGTTGTGAGCAATGATGCGCACGTTTCGCGCTTCCTCAACCAGGCGACATTTGGTGCGAGCCCCGCGGATATCGCCTTCGTGAAGGCCAACGGCTTTGCGGCCTGGATTGACAACCAGCTTGCGCAACCCGCAAGTCATTCTTCGGGAGACGTGGTGGCCAATGTCACTGCGGATATCAATACGCCGTACCCCTCTTCGCTCTTCACGGACGCATGGTGGAAATACTCCGTCACCGGCCCCGATCAGTTGCGCCAGAGGCTGGCGTTCGCGCTCAGCGAGATCATGGTCGTGTCGTGGAATAACAACACCGGCCCGCTCCAGAATAACGGGCGCATTCTTGCGGACTACTACGACCAGTTGGTGGACTACTGCCTCCCGACCTCGGGCCTCCAGGACAGCGGCAGTTTCCGGGGAATCCTGAAGGCCGTCACGCTGACTCCAGCGATGGGGCTCTACCTCGACATGCGTGCCAATGCCAAGGGCAACGATAGCACGGGACTGCACCCGAATGAGAATTATGCCCGTGAAATCATGCAGCTCTTCTCAGTCGGCCTCAATCGCATGTGGGACGACGGAAACTTTGTGCTCGATTCGAGCGCGAATCTTGTCCCGACCTATTCGCAGCCGACCGTGTCCGGAATGGCCGCGTTGCTCACCGGGTGGAACTATGCCCAGCCGAATCAGGCAAATGGCCGGGCGCCGACCAATTTCGGCCCGGCAGCGGATTATCTCAACCCGATGGTTCTGGTCCCATCGCAACATGACCTGAACGGCAAGCTCTTGTTGAACAATGTGGTCACGCCGGCGGCAACCGGGAGGACGCCGAGGGTGAGCATCAGCAGCGTTGCGACCGGTACTCCGGCATGCACGGTGACGACGGCGACCGTTCACGGACTGACCACCGGCGACACGGTGACGATTGCCGGTGTCTCAGGGGGATTTTTTTCGGGCAGCGGGATTAACGCCGCGTTTCAGGTGACCGTCACCGGGGCCACCAACTTTACCGTCCCGATCAGTTGCACCACCCCGCCGTCTAATAACACGGGGACAGTCACCGGTGCGACGGTTACCGCGGCGACCTTTGGCACGAGTGGCATCACGGCGGTCACCGGTTCGCAATCCGACAGCACCGGAACGACTTTGCCACATCCGTACGATCAATACGGGCTCAAGGAACTGGACGCCGCGATGGATAACATCGTGAACAACGACAACGTGCCGCCTTACATCTGCCGGCAGCTCATCCAGCGGTTTGTCACCAGCAATCCAAGCCCCGGCTATCTCTATCGCGTCGTGCAAAAATTTAAGAATAACGGCTCCGGCGTCCGCGGGGACATGACTGCCGTCATCAAGCAAATCCTGCTCGATGGTGAGGCCCGCAGCTACACCGCTGCTGCGGCGAATCCGGCCTTTGGCAAGCAGCGGGAGCCGATGTTGCGTCTCACCGGTGCGGCGCGTGCATTCCCGGCGGCGTCCTATACCGGCACCTACACGCAGTTGACCGGGGTGGATTCGAACAAGCTTCGAATCGTGACCTCAACGCCAAACGACTTTAGCTCCGCTTTCACCCTTGGCCTGAACTTCCGCGGCAACTACAACCCCGCGACTGGACAGACTCTCACGCCCGGCAATGTCCCGACGAGCACGACTTATAGCGTGAGTTCAACGACACCGATTGCCTCCACCTACCTCGACATCTCCGGCATCAGCACGGGTGCGTCTCCCACCACAATTACCTGCCCCCAGCCTCATGGCATGACCGGGTCCGGACAGGTGTGGTTTTTTGGATTGTCCGGAAAGTTTTCCGACACGAGCATCAACTCAGGTGCGAAAGCGGCGACCGTGGTTGACGCCAACACGTTCACGGTTCCGATTACCACGACTGCCGTGTTCCAGATCGCATCCGTAGCCACCGGCAGCCCCTGCACCGTCACCACGGTGGCACCGCATGGCCTGGCTGCTGGAGCCACGACAGGGGTCCAGCTCAACGGCGTCATTGGTGGAACATTCAGCGGCGGTGCCACATCCCTCAACGGCACCAACTTTACGGTGACCAACACAGGCACGAACACCTTCACGGTCGCATCATCCACCGGGACAGCGGTCAACTGCACCGTCGCGCCCACCGGCTTCACCACCTGGCGTCAGTGCAGCAATCCCTGCCGTGTCACCACGACCACACCGCACGGGTTGAACAATGGGGACACTGTCACCATCATCAATGTCTCCGGCGGCTCATTCACTCCGACCATCAATGGCACCTATGCAGTAAGCTCGGTCACCGCTTCCGCGTTTACGCTCGCAGCGGTCAGTTGCATCTCATACTCGACTGTCAATACAGGCAACATCGTCGGGGCATATACGCTGGATGTGCCGGCCACCGGCATGTCCAATGTCGCTTACAGCCAGCCGCTGAACAGCAACGTCCTCACCGTCAGTACCAGCGGCCCTCAGACCAATGTCACGGTGCCGGGGACGACGGTGAATATCAGCAGCATCGCCGTGGGGAGCCCTTGCACGGTGACCACCTCCGGATCGCACAACCTGGTGAGCGGAGGAGTGGTAACCATCGCAGGCGTGACCGACGGAGTCTTCGGCACTGCCATCAACGGCACGTTTGTCCCAACGGTCACGGGAACGAATACGTTCACCGTTCCCGTCAGTTGCACGACTGCGGCTGCGACGGGCAATACCACGGCGAATCTCCGGAGCCGCGTTTATCTGAAGTTCCTCACCCAGACCTCCGCGGGCGGGTCGGCCATCCCCGCTGATGGCGTGTATGATGTGCAGACGGTCAATGGCACGACAAACTTCACCGTCAACACCGCAGACACGCCGGCCACGGCCCGTGGCGGCAATGTGATAGTTCCGAAGATCGCGACCAGCTATACGCCGCTCAGCAGCAACACCATCGTGCAGTATAACACCAACGTGAACCACAACCTCTCGGTGGGCGACCACATCTGGGTGGACGTGCCGGTAGTGGGCAGCCCCGTGACCGATGCGGAATACGCGGTGGCCACGCTGGTGGACGAAGACCACCTCACGACCTCGTATCTGCCTCCTGCCACGAATGGCGGGACGTACCCGAAGCCATCCGGTTCCCAAAACGGCATCGTGATTTATCCGCTCGTCCCGCCGCCGATGGGACGATCAGGCGTGGTTTCCATCAATCAAAGCACGTTTGTGATCGGAGCCACGGATACGTTGCTGGCGCAATCGCCGCTCAATTCGCCGACCGTGTTCAACTTCTACTTCCCGAATTACCGGTTTCCAGGAGCGCTCACAACAAGCAATCTCGATTCCCCGGAGTTCCAGCTGAGCACTGACACGAACCTCTCGAACATCTCAAATTCTTTGACAAACATGCTGATCGGGACGGGCGGTGGAAATGGGAATTTGAACGGCCTTTGCAGCTTCAACAATGGCGGCGGCAGCATCGTCATGGATCTCGGCGCCTACATGACGCCCGCCCAGACCGTGGACAGCGCGATTCCCGCGCTGGTGGATACGCTGGCCAATCTGCTGGTGGGAGCTCCATTGGCGCCGCACGTCGATCCGCTGACGACCGACACCAGGACTCTCATTATCAATTTCGTTGCAAACACGACGAACTTCCCGATGACCACTCCCACGCCGACCAACCAGCAGATGCGGGATCGCGTCCGCGCCATCATTCACCTCATCATCACCTCCGCCGAATACGCGGTTCAGAAATAACCTCCCCCATGAAAGACGACAGCCTTTTAAAAGCCATCAACCGCCGGCTCTTTATCCGGCAGGCCGCGTGCGCCGCGGTCGGCACGGCGGCCATGAGCAACTGTGTCCGCGACCTGCACCTCATGAATGCCGCCCTCGCGCAGGGACCGTTCACCGACTACAAGGCGCTGGTCTGCATCTTTCTCGCGGGCGGGAATGACTCGAACAACATGGTCATCCCGACCATTGCGTCCGAATATGCGAGCTATGCCACGATTCGCACTCCTCCGCTGGCGCTGCCGAATGCCGACGGGACCGGGGCGACTGTCCAGGCGCTGGCACCCCTCAGCAGCGACGGGCATAGTTACGGTCTTCATCCGGCGATGTATGAGCTGGCGCAGATGTTCAACCAGTCCTCAACCCCCGTGGATTACACGGGCCTCGGCAAGGTCGGCGTGCTTTTCAACACCGGCCCGCTCGTCTATCCGCTGACCAAGGCTCAGTATAATGCGAACTCCGTCGCGAAGCCCCCGCAGCTCTTCTCGCACGCGGACCAGGTCTCACAATGGCAGACGTCGATCCCGGATCAGGCGCCTAACACGGGATGGGGTGGCCGGATGGCGGACCTTCTGCATTCATACAACCCGCAGAACGGAGCATTGGATGTGCTCTCCACTTGCATCACGATCGCAGGCGCAAACACGTTTGAGATTGGGAATAGCGTCCAGCAGTATGCCGTTTCGACCACGGGTGTCGTCTCCCTCTCGAATCCTTCCAATCCGTCCACCGCGACTACGGCGCGTCAGAACGCCCTGAATGCGATCCTCGCCACGGACAAAGGGCTCACGAACCTGTACACGAACAGTTACGCGAAAGCTCTGGACAAGACGATCTCCACGGGCGCGGCATTGAGTTCCGCCCTTTCGAGTTCCCAGATGGCCAGCTACTGGACTACGGCGGCAAACTGGAGCAAAACGACGACCATCCATCAGGTGGTCACCCCGAATGGCGGGGCCACATTTACTTCGAGCCTTATGCAGCAGCTCAAGATGGTCGCGCAGATTATCGAGGCGGGCGTCCGGGGCGCTGGCGTCAGCAACGGGCTGGGAATGAAGCGGCAGATCTTCTTCGTGACGGTCGGGGGATACGACACGCACACGGGCCAGACCAACAATGCCGGCTCGACCACGACGAATAATGCGGCGGTCGTCATCGGCGGGCAGGCGCAGTTGCTCGCGGAAGTCAGCCAGTCGATCTACGCCTTCCAAAAGGCCATCAGGCAGATCGGCGTGACCTATCCGACGTCGAACTTCGGGGTGAACAATGTGACGTGCTTTACCGCGAGTGACTTCGGCCGGACGTTCCCGTCGAATGGCTTGGGCAGCGACCATGGCTGGGGCAGCCATCACATCGTGGTTGGCGGCGCAGTCAACGGCCAGCGGACATTCGGAACCTTCCCGACGCTCGCCGTGGGCGGCCCCGACGACACCAGCACCGGACGCTGGATTCCGACCACGTCGGTCGATCAGTATTCCGCAACGCTGGCGAGGTGGCTTGGGATCAGTTCCGGCAGCATCGCGACGGTATTCCCGAATCTCACGCGATTCCCCGGCAACTACGCCAGCGGATATCTCGGGTTCATGACGTAACCCGTGGCAGCGGGCGCGCCGATGAAGCTCAGGATTGCAGCGCTGATCGCGATGGTGGCTGCGATCGTCGCGTATTTCCGCGCCGGGCAGCGCACCCCGGATGGCAATGCTACTCCCGCACCGCCTCCCGTGGTCCTAGAAAAGGCGCAACCCGTCCCGACTGACGGGGCAAAGACTCCGCCGGCACTGCCCGCACCGCAGCCGCCGCAGGCAAAGCCAGCCGCGATTTCCTCGGTGGCGCCGAAACCCCCGGTCACTGGCGGCGCGGCTCCGGCGCCCGCACGACCAGCAATCAGCACGGTCGCTCCCCAAAGCTATCGCGCCAGAACTTCGACGGTCGATCCCCTCGCGGCCGATCCGGAACGGAAGGCAGGGGCGATTGACGCGGACAAGGTGAGTGTGATGTTGCGCGACTTTCGCAGCCTCATGGGGGAAAACCCGGTGGGCACGAATGCGGAAATCATGAAAGCAATCATCGGCGGCAATCCGAAAGGCGCGACGCTCGGACCCCCGGAGGGGTTGCAACTCAATGCCGATGGCGAACTGATCGATCGCTGGGGGACGCCTTTTTTCTTCCACCAGTTGTCGCGAACAGACATGGAAATCCGCTCTGCCGGGCCGGATCGGAAGATGTACACGGAGGACGACGTGATTACGCACTGAGCTTCGCCCTACTGCTCGGTGCAATCGCATCAAAAACGGATCATCCCTGCTGCGCGGGCGAAGGTGGAGTGGAGTGCATCGGGGAGCACAGGCGGCCCGCCTGTGGTGGCGCGCGACTCGCGCGGCACATCGGACGTCCACTTGCGAACGAAACGCCTTGGGTGTCCGGGTGTTTGCGGCGGGCCGCCGCAAACCACAGGCGGGTCGCCTGTGCTCCCCGCGACGCGCCGGTACCGGTTCGCCTGAGTTCATTCCACACAGGCTCCCGCCTGCGATCGTTTCGTTTGGAACTTTGGTGTTGGAGCTTTCCTTGAGCTTTGACTTTGAGCTTCCTTCTACTTCTCCACGTTCACATTGAACGGCGCGAAGAGCATTTTTCCGCCGATGCTCACCTGGCAGTAGAGGCGGATGAAGCCTGCCCTTGGCGGGAAGAAAATGAAATCGAGCGCTGGCCCTCCTCGCAGTGAGTCGTTCAGCACATCGCCTCCGGCCGGGTGCAGGTGGACGACCGTCCGATAGTCGTCGTAGAAACCGACGAGGTGCGCGAAGGCGTTCATCACCGGTTCGAGTTGCGTCACGGGTTTGCCGGCGGAGTCGGTGGCTTTGATGGTCATGCCG
>Ga0075017_100002761_pt1 | contig 11012 bp, 7 predicted proteins | sample AleBraG_ABR_2012_FD_71475 | JGI IMG/M metagenome (GOLD analysis project Ga0075017, IMG submission 71475) | Freshwater sediment microbial communities in response to fracking from Pennsylvania, USA - Alex Branch Run_MetaG_ABR_2012 | ecosystem: Environmental > Aquatic > Freshwater > Creek >...
GCCCTGGTGCGTGGGTTCGACCGCCATGGCGGGGCCGATGGGTGCGGGTCGAGCCTTCTCCTGACTTTCGCGATCCTGCATCTGGGTGGCGATGCGGCGTCGCAGATTTCCGCCCGCATCCTCCAGGTCTTGATTGGCTTCGTCGATTTCATACTGATCCAGTTCCAGCTGCGATTTGGCCAGATCCAACTCATCCTGCATTGCCTCGCGACGCTCTGCTGGGACCGTGCCCTTCGAGTCTGCAGCCAACGCAGTGGTGAGTGCTGCAACGTGTAATTGGTCGGCGGCGAAAAGTTGTTCCGACTTGGCCAGTCGTGCTGCCAGTTGGGCAGCTGCCTCGTTCAGAGCAGGTGGATCCGCATCCAGGCGGCGGAGCGCTGCGGTAAAGGCCAGGTCCAGGTCGTGATCGGCCAATCGCCACGCGGATTGCGCGAAGGCAAAATCCTCGGTGTTGGTGGCCGAGCCTTCGAACCGAAGCGTAGCTTGATACGCGCTCTGATCGACCAGCTCCGCCGGTTCGGCCGAAACTAAAGTGGTGTTCGACGTCGCCTTTGCCAAGGCGAGCGCGGTGCGGGTGGGCAGGGTTTGCCACCACGCAATCAACAGCCCAGCCAGTAATGCGCTGAGGGCGGTACCCAGGATTTTCTGTGGCGGAGACATGGATGGGCGAACCGTAGCACAGATGGGGCGAGGGGTTCGAGCGCGCGCCGTGTCGATCGGACTTGCACGACAAAAGGGGATGGGCCTGTGGCACAGTAGAGGTTATGGATCTTGGCATGGACGCGGCGGGGCTCGAACGGCGGCTGATGGCCTGCGGCCAATGAGCGCCGATCGCGACTACATGGGGGTCGCACTCGAACAGGCGCGGGTGGCGCGAGATGCGGGCGAAGTGCCGGTGGGGGCGGTATTGGTCCATGCGGGGCGCATCGTGGCCGTGGGGGCCAATCGCCCAATTGCCGATTGTGATCCCACAGCACATGCCGAGATGGAGGCGTTGCGGGCAGGGGCCCGGCAGCTGGCCAGTTATCGGCTCACCGACACCACGCTGTTTGTGACTCTTGAACCGTGCTTGATGTGTGCGGCGGCGATGGTGCATGCACGAGTGCGCCGAGTGGTGTTCGGTGCCTGGGATGCGCGGGCTGGGGCAGCCGGGAGCATGCTCGATGCGTTTGCCTTGCCCGGCATGAATCATCGGGTCGACGTCTTTGGCGGCGTACTGGCCGACGAATGCGGCCAGCTGTTACGGGAGTTTTTCGCCAGGCGGCGCGGTCCCTGAGGCAATGGTTCCGAAGGAAGTGGGCAGCAGCCCTGCCTGGGCTCCGCCGTACCATTCCAGCACCGCCAGAAACCCGCGCACGGACTCGACAAAGCGCACCGGTTCCCAGCCCCGGGCGTAGCCGCGCCGCGCCTGTGCATACCAGCGCTCCTCTGCCAGCTGCGGCAGGAATTGACTGACGTCGTCCCATGAGTCCGGATTCTTGCCCTGCATCTGGGTCAACACCCGCGCGTCCTCCAAGTGCCCGAAGCCTACGTTGTAGGCCGCCAGCGCCATCCAGGTTCGGTTTGGCTCCGCGATGCGCGGGGGAATCATTTGCAGCACCTGTGAGAGGTAAACGGCACCGCCGCGGATATTTTGTTCCGCGTCACTCCGATCCGTCACTCCCATGGCCTTGGCCGTGTCCGTAGTGAGCATCATCAATCCCATCGCGCCATCAGCCGATGTGGCGTGAGTGTTCCAGTGCGACTCCTGGTAGCCCACGGCGGCCAGCAACCGCCAATCCAGGCCACTGGCCGTGGCCCCCTTTTCAAACTGCGCGCGCAGCTCCGGGAGTTTTGCCGCAATGTCGTCCTGGAAGCGACGTGCCTCGAGGTACTCGAAATCCCCAGACTCCGCCGCCGCCGCACGGTTCAACTGCGCCAGCAGGCCGCTGGCGCGGGAGCGCTCGAAAAAGGCATTGGCGGCGTCGCGAAGATCCAGCGCGGTGCGCCGAACCAGCCACTGCACCGAGCGCGGATCGGGGAGTGTAAAGGCTACGGTGACATCGGGGAAAAGGTGGCGGGCAAAGCGAAATTCATCTTCATCGACGACCGCGTAGTCGGCATCACCCGTGCTGATCCAGTCCAGCGGATCGGCCTGTTCGCGCGGCAATTCAGTCCAGGACAGATAGTCGGCGCCGCTGGCGCGCAGCCCACGCAGAAAATCAAGTTGTGGGCTGCCGGCACGCACCACCACGCGCGTGCCGCCGAGTTCTGCAACATTGTGGGTGACGGGCCGGCCGCGCCGCTGCACCACCAGCTGTGGTATCTGCTGATAGGGGACGGTGGCCAGTCCGACACGCTTCCACGTACCGTCCACCGTAAGTTGCGCGGCGGCGATGTCCGCGGACCCGTCGCTCACCAGCTCTCGCAGCTGGGTGCGATCGCGGGCCGGCACGATGATCAGCTGCAGTTTCAAGCTGTCGGCAAACGCGCGCGCCAGTCGATACTCGAACCCCTGCGGGCCGTGCGCACCCAGATAATACGAAGTGGGTTCATTCAGGGTGGCCACCCGCAGATCTCCGCGTTGGCGCAATTGCGCGAGGCCCGAAGGGGGGGCGCCGCACCCGCTCATCAGCGCTGATGCCGCTGCCAGTACGACGGCCAGCCGCACGCTGCAGCCCTCATGCGACTGCGGACCGAGCGGAGCGGTGCCAGGAAACAGACGAGCCACGGGCATAGGCAATCTCGACTTACGAGTTTCAGCTAGAATATCAGCTCACGACCGCGCGTCCCGGAGAGGTACCGAAGTGGTCATAACGGCGCCGACTCGAAATCGGATGGTCGGGTAATACCGGCACGTGGGTTCGAATCCCACCCTCTCCGCCATAATGGCCCCCGCACGGAGCTTCAACCGCCGTCAGTGCCGAGGGTGATCTCGTCGTTGAAGTGGCGCGCCAGGCTTTCGGCGAACAGGTGCGGCAATTGACCCTTGGCGCCTTCGGTGATGTTGCGAAAGCGTTCCTGCGAGGCGGCGCCGGGGGGCAGTTCCGTGGGATCCAATCGTTTGGTGAATTCATCCAGTGCGGGGCGGAGCGCGCGCATCAACGCGGCGTCGTGCCGACTGGCCAGGCCCAGCAACTCACGTAGCCACTGAACGGCATCGAGCTGCTGGTTCTCAGCGCCGAGGAGCAGTCGCACCAGCAACTCCTCCACCGGAAGATTGAGCAATTTAACGCGCTCGGGATCATCGCTGGTGGCGCACAGTCCCGAGTTTTGGCGAATCTCGCGCTGCGTGCGGGCCAGGTTCTTGATCCCGACCAGCGCCTCGCGCAGCAGCAATCCAGCCAGCCGCAGCAGCCGCTCCTGGCCATCAACGGGCAGTTGGCGCGGGTCCATGCCGGCGCCGCTGCAAAAAACGCCCAGCGCTGTGCCTCCGCGTAGCCCGGTGCTGCGAGGCGCCGTGGCGCTGCGCAGGGGTTCGGTGGCGCCGCGCGCAGGTTCGCTGGCGCTGGGACTGGCGGCGCGGCTGGGTGGGGCGCCGGATTGCTGCGCCCGGTCGAATTGCAGGAGTCCCGCGTCGGAGATGGGTTGTCCCCACGGGTCGAAGGCGTGACGCTGTGGGTTCTGATTGGGCTCGGGCACCAGCAGTTCGCTGATATTGAGTTCCACGCCGATGTCCTGCTGCGCACCGCCTTCGTCACCGCCGGCGCCCGCTGGCGTAAACGCAAACACAGCGCTGGCGTCGGCGGCGGCAGCATCGTCCGTGACTTTGATTTGATAGGCGCCCAGTCGCAGCGTGTCGCCGGGTCGCAGGGGCTGGGGCCCCATGCGGCCCACTGGATCCACGCCGTCGTTCAAATACAGCCCGTTGGTGCTGGTGTCTTCGACCACGTACGCGCCATTGCGACAGCGGATGCGGGCGTGGTGCGAGGAGAGATAGCGCATGGGGTCGGGCAGCACCCAGGCGTTGTCCTTGGCGCGCCCAATGGTGCCGCCTTCGGCGCCGAACAGCGCGCTGGCCTGTTCGCCGAGCTGCGAGCCTTGCTCGCTGATAATGGTCAGGCGCAGTGCCACCAATCGGTTCCTCACAAAGGGTGTCGACACAATATAATAGACGGGCACCCAATGGCGGGCTTCCCCGGTCGAACGCAGATGGCATCCAATCACATCTTCAAGATTATGTTCGTGAACCATGGCAAGGTTTACGAGGTTTATGCCCGCAAAGTCAGCCACGGCACGCTGCTCGGGTTCGTGGAAATCGAAGAACTGGTGTTTGGGGAGCGCTCCAGCGTGGTGCTGGATCCGGGCGAGGAGAAGGTCAAGGCCGAGTTTGCGGGTGTGAAACGCAGCTTTCTTCCCATTCAGTCCGTGGTCCGCATCGACGAGGTCCGCAAGCAAGGGGTCAGCAAGATCGTGGCGCTGGAGGGGGGCAGCAACGTCTCGGCGTTCCCAACCCCGATGTTTTCCGTTCCGGCCGGCGATTCCGGCCCGAAGAAGTAGCGCATGCTGGTCATGCCTGGGGCGCCGGCGGCATCGGCGTTTCGGCTCGCGCGTCTCCTGGGAAAGCTCAGGCGAGTGGACCCCGAAGTGACGGTGCTCCACTCCCGCTACGTGCATTTCATCGATTGCACGCAGCCGCCCACGAGCGGGCAACGCGCCGATCTGGAGCGACTCCTGGAAGCGACGCTCAGCCCGGATGCGGGCAGTGGCGGGGCGAATGATCCGCCGCAAACGCTCTGGGTGGTGCCGCGGCTGGGCACGCTCTCGCCCTGGTCGAGCAAAGCCACGGACATCGCGCACGTGTGCGGGCTGGATTTTGTTGGGCGCATCGAGCGCGGCATTCAGTATGAAATCGAAGGGGATTTGAGCGGGCCGCTGGAGCGCCTGGGCGCCGTGCTGTTTGATCGCATGACCGAAATGGTGCTCACCGAGCGCGCGGGGGCGCGGGCTCTGTTTGCCGCGCCGGCGCCGCGTCTGCTGGAGTACATCAAACTCGGCGCGGGGCCGGAGAGCGGGCGCACCGCGCTGGCGGCGGCCAATGGGCGTTTGGGGCTGGCGCTGAACGAGGCGGAGATTGAATACCTGCTGAGCACCTTCACGCGCTTGGGGCGCGATCCCACCGATGTGGAGTTGATGATGTTTGCGCAGGCGAACTCCGAGCACTGCCGGCACAAGATCTTCAACGCGCAGTTCATCATCGACGGGGTGGCGCAGGATAAATCGCTGTTCGAGATGATCCGCAATACCCATGCGCGGGCTCCTGAGGGCGTGCTCTCGGCCTACCGCGACAATGCCGCGGTGATCGCGGGGGCGGTGGGGGCGCGGTATTTTCCTGATCCCGTGAGCGGCGTGTATGGGCGGCACGATGAGCCCATTGACGTGGTTCTGAAGGTGGAAACTCACAACCATCCGACGGCCATCGCGCCCTTTCCCGGTGCGGCCACGGGAGCGGGAGGCGAGATTCGTGACGAGGGGGCAACCGGTGTTGGCGCCAAGCCCAAAGCGGGTCTGGTGGGCTTTTCCGTCTCGCACCTGCGCATCCCGGGTTTCGAGCAACCCTGGGAGGTGTCGCTCGGTCGCCCGGCGCGCATCAATTCCGCGCTGGATATCATGCTCGAAGGGCCCATCGGTGCAGCCGCGTTCAATAACGAATTCGGGCGCCCGGGGATCTGCGGGTACTTTCGCACCTTCGAGCAGCACCAGGCGGGGGATCCGCCCGGGCGGACGCGTGGTTACCACAAGCCCATCATGCTGGCCGGCGGATTGGGCAATGTCCGGCGCCCGCACGTGCAAAAGGGGGAGGTCTCGGTGGGAGCGCACCTGGTGGTGCTCGGCGGGCCAGCCATGCTCATCGGCTTAGGCGGCGGCGCGGCTTCATCGCTGGGAAGCGGGAGCAGCAGTGCCGAGCTGGATTTCGCGTCGGTGCAACGCGGCAATCCCGAGATGCAGCGGCGCGCCCAGGAAGTCATCGATCGCTGTTGGGCCCTGGGGGCCGACAATCCCATCGAACTGATTCATGACGTCGGCGCGGGCGGCCTCTCCAATGCCGTGCCGGAGGCAGTGGCCCACAGCCAGCGCGGAGCGCGGGTGCAGCTGCGCGACATACCCAGCGCGGAGCCGGGTATGTCGCCGTTGGAACTGTGGTGCAACGAGGCGCAGGAGCGCTATGTGCTGGCCATTCGCCCCGACGCCATGGAGTCCTTTGCCATCCTGGCGCGCCGTGAACGCTGTCCGTTCGCGCGCATCGGCGCTTTCACCGCTGACGGCGAACTCATTGTCGGCGACGCGCTGTTGGGCGATGAGCCGGTGCACATGCCCATCGAGGCGCTGCTGGGCAAACCGCCACGCATGCGCCGCGAGGTGAGCACACGGGCGGCGAGCGCGGCCGGAACGGTGGATGAACTGGCCGGGGTGAATTTGCGCGAGGCGTTGTACCGCGTACTGCGCCTGCCAGCGGTAGCGGACAAAACCTTCCTGGTGACCATTGGGGATCGCACGGTGGGGGGGCAGATCAGCCGCGACCCGTGTGTGGGGCCGTGGCAGGTGCCGGTGGCCGATGTGGCGGTGACCATCGCGGACTACGTACATCAGCGCGGCGAGGCCATGGCCCTGGGTGAGCGCACGCCGGTGGCGGTAGACAACGCGCCTGCGGCCGCGCGGCTGGCGGTGGCCGAGGCGGTGACGAATATATTGGCGGCCGACGTGCGGCGCTTGAGCGACATCCGGCTGTCGGCCAACTGGATGGCGGCCTGCGGGGAGCCGGGCGAGGACGCGGCGCTGTACGCAGCAGTCAGGGCCATCGGCGAGGAGTTCTGCCCGGCGCTGGGCATTGCCATTCCGGTGGGCAAGGACTCGTTGTCCATGAAGACCAGCTGGCAGGAGGGCGGTGAGCCGCGCTCAGTGGTGGCGCCGGTATCGGTGATCATCTCCGCATTCGCGCCCGTCGAGGACGTGCGGCGTACGCTCACGCCGCTCCTGCGACTGGACGGTGGAGCAACCACGTTGCTGCTGCTGGATCTGGGCGAGGGGCACAATCGCCTGGGGGCATCGGCGCTCGCACAGGTGTACAGCGTGGCCGGAGGCGCGTGTGCGGATATGGACAATCCGCAGCTGCTGGCGCGTTGCGCCGCGACGATCGTGGCGCTGCGCGAGCGCGACCTGGTGCTCGCGTATCACGATCGGAGCGACGGCGGACTGGCCATCACGCTGGCGGAAATGGCCTTTGCCAGCCACTGCGGTCTGGAAGTCTCGCTGGATGCGGCCCGCGGCCCCGCGCACGCACAGCTGTTCAGTGAGGAGTGCGGGATTGTTCTGCAAGTGGCCACGGCTCGGCTGCACGAAGTCTGGCAGGTACTGGGGGCGCAGCAGCTGCTCGAGTGCAGCCGCGTCATCGGTCGGCCCATCGCCGAACCGCGACTGCGCTTGAGCGTGGGCATTGCCATGATCGACGAGCCCTGGGTGGAGTTGCGCCGGGCGTGGTCCGAGACCTCATGGCAGATGCGCCGGCTCCGTGACGATCCTGTTTGTGCCGACGAAGAGCAGGCGGCGGCGCTCGATATCGCAGCACCTGCGCTGCGATGGCAATTGCCCTTCGACCCGGATGAAGATGTGGCCGCGCCCTATTTGAATCGGGGCGCCCGTCCGCGCGTGGCCGTGCTGCGCGAGCAGGGCGTGAACAGCCAGGTGGAGATGGCCGCGGCGCTGGAGCGCGCCGGCTTCGAGGCCCACGACATCCATATGAGCGATCTGCTCGGAGGCACACGCGTGCTCACGCCGTTTCGCGGGCTGGTGGCGTGCGGAGGTTTTTCCTACGGCGATGTGCTGGGGGCGGGCGGCGGGTGGGCGCAGTCGATTCTGTTCCACGAACCGACGCGCCATGCGTTCGCGGAATTCTTCGCGCGCACCGAAACCTTCACCTTGGGCGTCTGCAACGGGTGCCAGATGCTGGCCCTGCTGCGTGACCTGATTCCGGGCGCCGAACACTGGCCGCGCTTCGTCCGCAATCGCAGCGAGCAATTCGAAGGCCGACTGTCGCTGGTGGAAATTCTCCCCTCACCCTCGGTGTTGTTCGCCGGCATGCACGGCGCGCTGCTACCGGTGGCGGTGGCGCACGGCGAGGGGCGGGCGTGGTTTGCGCAGGATGGGGACTTGGAGGCCTGCATGCAGCAGCAGTTGATCGCTGTGCGTCACAGCGATGGACGGGGCAACGCCGCGCGCGCCTATCCGGCCAATCCCAACGGTACGCCGGCGGGACTCGCGGCGCTGACCACGCCCGATGGGCGCGCCACCATCATCATGCCGCACCCGGAGCGCGTGTATCGCACGGTGCAGAATTCCTGGCACCCCCAAGAGGCAGGCGCGGACAGCGGTTGGATGCGGATGTTTCGCAACGCCCGCGTCTTTACGGGTTGAGCGATCCACCCGAGGCCTGGCCGCCGGTGGCCTGGCCCACCGAGCGCGCGGGTTCGGGCGCCTGGAGATTACGGAGCGATTCATCGGCGAAGAAGCGGCGCATCATCATCGCCTGCTGGAGGCGACCCTTGCGCACGTATACCTGATACAGCAGGTCCTTGACCACTTCGAGCAGCACGCCCGATTCCTGGTCGCCCAGGAGGGGGAGGTTCGGATGCGGGTCGTTGTCGGTGCCGAAGATGACGCGCTTGATGTCGATGAAGGTGGGCGCGTCGATATCCGCCATGGTGCGCACGTCATTGAGCTGATCGAACACGCGCAGCTTCCCCGCTTCGCCCAGCTCGGCGAAAGCCGCCTGCATGGCGCGGCGGCACATGGTCGCGAAAGCGTTGTAGCTGGCGTTGGAGTAACAGGCGAGGGCCTCGCGGAACAGCACTTCGACATCTTCGGGCAGGTAGGTGTAACTGAATTTCTCGCGCGGACGCTCGATCTCGTTGAACTGCGAGCTCAGTTCGATGCGATTGTTCCCGTAGATGCGCACCGGAAAGCGCAGGAACACCGGCGCATTGCACGAATCGCAGCGATAGACCACCCCCACATGTTTCGGACGGTGCGTCACCAGCTCGTTGAAGCTGGGCACCGCGATGGGCGTAATGTGGGAGAGCACCTGACAGTGCGGACAGGTTAACGCCAGGCTGGCCTCCTGGTCATGGTGCAGCTTGCCGGCTGCATCGATATGGCTCGACATAGTCGCCTTAGGTCCGCGCGGTGCTTGAATCCCCTGGAACTACCGTCACGGCCGCAGCCAGTGTAGCCGAATCGCGACGACACGCCATACAGAGTTTTCCCTGCTGGTTCCGAGGGTTACATAATCTCGCTCACCTGGAACGTTAGGCGGCAATGGGCCGCGGGCAGCTCTCTAGCCGGTGAGGCGCTTGTACTTGACCCGATGCGGTTGGGCGGCATCCTCGCCGCGACGGCGGCGCAGATCCACAGTGTAGTCCTGGTAGTTGCCCTCGAACCAGACCACTTCTGAATTGCCTTCGAAGGCCAGAATGTGGGTGGCGATGCGATCCAGAAACCAGCGATCGTGGGAGATCACCACGGCGCAACCGGGGAAACTGACCAGCGCCTCTTCGAGGGCACGCAGCGTCTCGATGTCCAGGTCGTTGGTGGGTTCGTCCAGCAGCAGCACATTACCGCCGCTTTTGAGCACCTTGGCAAGGTGGACGCGATTGCGCTCGCCGCCGGAGAGCTCGCCGATCAACTGCTGTTGCTGCGAGCCCCTGAAATTGAACCGCCCGACATAGGCGCGCGAGGGGGTTTCGTAGTTATCGACCTTGATGAGATCCAGACCGCCGGAGATTTCAGCCCACACACTCTTCTTGTCATCGAGGCTCTGGCGCGACTGATCGACGTAAGCGAGCTTCACCGACGGCCCAATGCGGATCTCCCCCGCATCCGGCGTCTCCACTCCCGTGAGCATGCGAAACAGCGTGGTCTTGCCGGCGCCGTTGGGGCCGATGATGCCCACGATGCCGCCCTGCGGGAGACGAAAACTGAAATTGTCGATCAGCAATTTGTCGCCGAAGGCCTTGCGCAGCCCTTTGGCCTCGATCACCAGCTCTCCCAGGCGCGGGCCGGGTGGGATGTAGATCTCGTTGGTTTCGTTGCGTTGCTGGAATTCCTTGGAGGCCAGCTCATCGTAGCGTGCCAGACGCGCCTTGCTCTTGGCCTGGCGCGCCTTGGGATTGGTTCGCACCCATTCGAGCTCGCGCGCCAGCGTCTTACGGAGCGTGTCCTGTTCGCGCTCTTCCAATCCCAGGCGCCGCTCCTTCTGTTCCAGCCACGAGGAGTAATTGCCCTGGTACGGTATGCCGTGGCCGCGATCAAGTTCCAGTATCCACTGCGCCACATTGTCCAGAAAGTAGCGATCGTGCGTGACGGCAATGACCGTGCTCGGGTATTCCTCGAGGTATCGTTCGAGCCATGCCACCGATTCGGCGTCCAGGTGGTTGGTGGGTTCATCGAGCAGCAGCATGTCGGGCTGCGAGAGCAGCAGCCGGCAGAGGGCGACGCGGCGCTTTTCACCGCCCGAGAGCAACGCGATCTTGGCCTCCCACGGCGGCAGTCGCAGTGCGTCGGCGGCGATCTCGAGTTTCCGCTCCAGTTCCCAGCCTCCCGCCGCATCGATCCGATCCTGCAATTTGGCCTGCTCTTCGAGCAGCTTGGCCATCAACCCATCGTCCATGGGCTCGGCAAATTTATCGCTGATTTCGTTGAAACGCTGCACCAGGCTGAAGGTCTCACCCACGCCGGCCATGACGGCCGCGCGCACATCATGCGTCGGATCCAGCTCCGGCTCCTGGGTCAGGTAACCAATGCGAATCCCAGCTTGCGCGCGCGCTTCACCGTCAATGCTGGTGTCGATGCCCGCCATGATGCGCAGTAACGTGGACTTGCCCGAGCCATTGAGGCCCAGTACGCCGATCTTGGCGCCCGGAAAGAACGACAGACTGATGTCGCGCAGTATCGTGCGCTTGGGCGGCACGACTTTGGAAACCCGATTCATGGTGTAGATGTATTGAGCCATGCGTCATTATCGTTGAACTGAACCGCAC